>Ga0209839_10000373_pt1 | contig 23139 bp, 17 predicted proteins | sample OrgsoiDNA2013050_FD_185800 | JGI IMG/M metagenome (GOLD analysis project Ga0209839, IMG submission 185800) | Permafrost soil microbial communities from the Arctic, to analyse light accelerated degradation of dissolved organic matter (DOM) -... | ecosystem: Environmental > Terrestrial > Soil >... | reverse complement strand
CGCAGCGGAAATCAGAATTCATAGCGCTGCGCGGCAGTGCGATGCTAGGCGCTGGGGTCTTTACTGTCAAGGGAACCGGGCGCGTTCTGGCCACCCCGGCACGGACTCTCGGTGCTATTCTTGGGTTGAGCGAGAGGTGGCCGCTGCGTGCGAAGTGTTTCGTCGCCACCTCAGCGGCTGAAGCCGACCTTGATTCGAAGCGACTTACGGCGCGGCTTGAAGCGGCGCCCTTTCAAAAAGATTCGCAGCTTCCAGCAACCCATGAAGTTTGCCGACAAATACGAGATTCTTGAGATGGTGACCAGCGGGCGAGTCAGCACGTTCCTGGCTCGGGAGCGGGCATCCCAGGAAGCTGTGGTTGTTTACACCTTCGAGTGCGCGGGAACGGGCGCGAGTGAGTTGAGTACGGCCTCGATCATTTCGCGGTTCTGCGCGCTGGCGCCGAATCCTCCGGGGATTATCGTGAAGGCCGGGTTTGATGAGTCCAGTTCCTCGGCGTTCATCACCACCAAGATGCCGGAGGCGGTTGCGTTGAAGGCGTGGGTGGGAGCTTACCAATCGTTTGCCAAGCCGGGTACGTCGCCAGTTGTAGCTCCAAACTCAGGACCCGCAGCAAAGCCAGCGAGAGGTCCGGCGGGGGACGAGACTGCGGAATTGAGCGCGGAGGAATTGCGGGCGTTTCTAGCGAAGAGTGGGCCCTCGAAGTCGCCTCCCGTTGAAAGTGCTTCTGACGAGATAGGCGGAGTTACCGCCGCATTTTCGCTGAACACTCCGGCTGCTGCTGCGCCGCAGTCCGGTGGAGAGTTCACGCGGTTGTTTCGCCAGGCGAATACTTTTGAACCGGTGCAGAGCAAGCGCCCGGCGACGCCGCCACCTGCCGCGAAGCCGAACGACGTCACAGACGCGATTTTTGGAGAGGTGCTAGGAGGGTCGCCGCTTGGCGGCCACAAGCCTGTGGTGCCGCCCACACCACCGAAAGCAGATCCGTCCCCGGCGGAGCCTGCGCCAGGATCGTTTACCAGAGAGTTTCTGGGACTGCCGGGCGAGAAGCCTACTCCGGCTGCCGAAGCGTGGACTCCAGAACCGCCGAAGAAGGAACCGGGGGCGTTCACCAGAGAATTCATGGCGGTATCGCAGCAGGATTTCCAGAAGGGCGATACGCCGGCCCGGCCAACGCCTCCGCCGCAAAGGCCGGTGTCGTCTCCACCGCAGGCAACCTCTTTTGAGAGCATCTTTGGGCCGCCGGCGCCGCCGGCTGCCAGTGGCGGACAGGCAGAGAATCAGAAGAGCGGGGCGGGAGAATTTACTAGCTTTTTCCGCGACCCGTTTGAGAGTCCAGGAGTGCCGGAGAAGCCGATTGTGGTGCCGGACATGGCTAATTCTGCGCCCACCAAGCCTCCGGTCGGGGACTTTACGCGGATGTTTGGGCGCGACGAGATCAGCGGGATGAAGCAGTCGTCTCCCACTCCGCCGCCGGAGCCTGAGCCGCCGCAGGCGTCCGCTGGATCGTTCACGCAGATGTTCGGCCAGCCGCCGACGGGGAAGAAGACGCCGGGATCGCAACCGGGACAGTCGACGCTGGGCACGAACGCCAACGTGCGGTTGCCGTTCTTGGAACCTTCTGGAGATACGCCTCCTCCAGAGGCGCCGCGCCGGGCGACGCCGGTGCCGAGTGCGCCCGCGGATTCGATTTTTTCTCGTACACACCCGATGGCGCCTCCGGTCAATCAGCCGTTCATGACTCGGCCAGGCTCGAATGAAGCGACGGACGTGTTTCGCATCCCCGGTGGTGACGCGCCGCCAATGGAGTCGGCTCCGAGCGGACCGAGTGAATTTACTGTGTTTCTCTCACGCGGGCAGGTGAATGCAGCCATGGCGGCTCCTCCGCCGGGAGGTCCCGCGATGCCCGCGCCGACATTCGCCCCGCCAGCCGCGCCGCAGCCGCCTCCGTTTCAGTTCACGCCGCCGCCGGCACCGGCACCGCCCGCCCCTCCGGCGATGAGGGTTCCGACAGCGCCCGCTATGCCCGCCGCGCGCGCGCCAGCAGCGCCTCAGAAGGCTGGGGGCTTTTGGCCGTTGCTCGTGGTGCTCACGGTATTACTCGCGATCGGGGCGATGCTGGTGATGTACTTCGTCTTGAAACACTGAGGGCTGACAATCTCGGCAGGCGCTAATGCTACGGGATAACGCTGTAGACGGTGCCTCCGGTTCGGGTCTGGGTGTAGGTTGCCCCACCGCTAATTGTCGTGCCATAGAGCTTACCATTGAAGAAGGCCAGCCCGCTATACGGATTGGCTCCGTCGCCGATGGCGACACCCCTAAAATAATGCAGCACAACGAAGGTCCACGGTGCGCCTGCGGTGGCTGGTGCTTTTAGCTTGAAGACTGTACCGATGTTGCTGGTGCCTTTGCCGCCGAGGAGCGTAGTTCCGTAGAGGTTGCCCAGGCTGTCGCGCCACAGGGCTCCGTATGGATTTTTCCCATCCCCAGGATTTACGAAGTTGTGGAGCGTTGTTTCCACCCACGGATCTCCGGCGGTGGCGGGCGGAGAAATTTCGTAAATTGTTCCGGTACAGTTCTCGGAGCAGAAGACACTGGTTCCGACAGTTGTGCCGAATAGATTACCTGAGCTGTCGCTAATCAACCCTCCGTTGGGATTGGCTCCGTCGGTGCTAGCGGTGAAGTTGTAGAGGATGGTTTCAGTCCAGAGGCCGGGTTTGCTGGTCAACTTAAACACCGTGCCGCAGTTGGCCGCTCCACCGAGAGTAGTCGTTCCATACAGAACTCCGTTGCGGAGAAGCAAGTCGCCAGCGGGCGTAGCACCGTCGTTGGTGGCTGCGAAATTGTAGATCACCTTCAGCTTCCAAGCAGTGCCGGAGATCGTTGGCGCGGCCAGTTCAAAGACCGTGCCGCAACCGTGAAGAGCGCAACGATTGTTTCCTCCGGCCGACGTGGTTCCGTAGAGATTGCCTTTGGTATCCATCACCAACTTGCCGGTGGGCTTAGAACCGTCAGCGCCTTTCGGCGCGAGCGGAGACAGGATGGTTTCGGTCCACGCACCGCCCGTAGTTGCAGGCGGGGACAGTTCGAATACTGTGCCCGCATTGTTCACTCCACCCGCTTCGGTAGTGCCGTAGAGATTGCCCAGCTTGTCAAAGATCAGCGTGCCACTGGGGAAATTCCCGTCGTTGGCGACGCTGCCGAAATCATCTAGATCGGTTTCGATCCACGGGTTACCTGCGATTGCGGGAGGACTCAGTTCAAACACCATACCGGCGCCGAGGCGGCCAAAGGGAACGGTCCCGTACAGATTGCCTGCAGCATCGGCTACCAGACCGCCTTGCGGCGAGGCTCCGTCCGGCATTCCCTGGAACTTGTAGATCACCCTCTCCGTCGGGGTCGTGGCGTACATGCTGCTCGCGACGATGAAGATTAAAAGGACAAGAGATGCGATTCTACCGGTGGCAAGCAAGGATTGGCGGGTGGACATGGTGAGCGTTTTCTCCAAAGGAATTCGCCGGAGCGGGGAGGGGACAGTCAAAACCGGGATTCCTTATCGAGTTGGAACCGCTTGATTATAGCGAATCACGCCCCTTCTCACGCATGTAGAGCGATAGGGTCAAATATCCGAATCCGAGGGTTGCGGAAAACTATGAAGTTTGTGGAAGCAGGATCAGTAATTCCAGTTGAGGATTGGGTAGGTCGCCGGGGACGTAGGCGGCCAGATTCCTCGCGCGGCCTACGGCCTCCCATGCGGGGCCAGCCTGGTTCAGGCTGAAGTATTGATATTTCAGTCTGACGGGGATCGCGCTCGGAGGATTGCTCAGGTGTTTGAGTTCGACACCAGGGAGCGCGTTCTTCACCAGATGGTCGATATGCGTCGCCGAGCAGACTTTTACGATTTGCGGGACTTTCTGAATCACAAAATTTTCACTGGCTTCGGCGCTGACAGCCAGGTACATGCGTGTGTCGGCGAGATACTTGTCTTCGGCGAGGGCGGTGGCATAGATCGAGGGCTGCGTCAGCGTTAGAGGCAGCGAGATGAGATTCGTTGGAACGACCGTCTGCAAGAGCGAACGGAGTTTTTCGTCCAGTTCGGCGAGGATGGGGCCGAGGTTGTCGTGATCGTAGAGCGGGAGATCGCGCGGGCGAAGTTTGGGCGAGAAAGTTGTGAGCGACCCGGCGAGAGCCGTCAGCGCGGAATAAAGTTCTTCGGGATGGGTCTGTTTGGCTTCGAAGATGTGGCTGAACACAGGGAACGATGAATTGACTGTGTAGAGGAGCCAGAAGTTGGCGATGTCGGCTGCGGTGAAGTCGGCGAGGCTTTGATTTTTCTGGCGGCGGGTGCCGGAGAGTTGGCTGCTGCGGGCGGCGAGGACTTCGATGATGCCGCGGAGCAACCCCATGATGTATTCGTTGGCGCGAATGTCGAGCAAAGGCGGCACGAATCGCGGGTTCAGATGAAAAGTGTCGCCCTCGGCCTTTAGCACGTTCGCGATGCGGAGAGCGGCGTTGCCTTCGCGATTTTCTCCTCCGACCATGAAGCGCATGTTCTTGCGGGCGATCTGGACCGGCTTCTCGCCGCTGCCAGTATTTTCGTCGCGGTAGGTGGCGACTTCGGCGACGTAGCGAGTGCCGGCATCGCGCTGGCCGATGGCGACGTTGAGGCCGCGCTGGCGGTAGTCGGGGACGGTCAAATACACGTCCATATTTTTCGTGCCGGGTTCGAAGAGTTCTACGACGGAGCGGGAAGCGGGGGCAGAGTCCGCGTCGGGAATGTCGAACAGGAGTCCGTCAGGAAAAATTCCGCTGGCGCGGGAGATGGCGAAATCGCCGGTTGCGAGTTTTTGCTGATCGATGACTAGTTCGGTGAATCCCCAGGGGCAGAACTTCAGGGATTCGAGGCGAAATTGCAGCGTATCTTCAAGGAACCTGTCCTGCAGCTGGAGGTGCTGCGGGGTAAGGAACGTGCCTTTGGTCCAGATGACAGGTTGCAATCGCTTCATGTGATCCCGGTGGGAACAATAACAAGTTAAGGGAAGAGAAGCAAAGGGCGTGGCGCAGCGCGAAACTATTCCAGCAGCCCGTTCTCTTTGAACAATTCTTCGCTGCGTTCGACGCTGGGGATGAGGATGACGGAAGATTTGGCTCGTCCGGCCCAGCGCGAGGCGTCGTCTTCGCCGATCTTGATGCCGGTGAGGAAGGCGACGAGATCGTCATGGCTGGTGATGCGGACGGTCGGCGTAGTGAAGCGGCCGGCGTAGGGAACGAATATTACTTCGAAGTGCGGGCCCATCGTATCTGTGCCTGGGTTGGGCGTGATGCGGATGTTGCCGATCAGTTTTTTCATTCGGAGACTCTCCCGTAGCTCCGCGGTCCCCTGGTGGTTGCGCCAAAATGCATGGCCCCAGTTATACCAAGTTTCGCGCGGGATTTGGAGGGATAAGTCCGGTTTGCGGTGAGACTCATGAATTATTGGCAGAGTAGAAATCCCCGTTCGATCAGCTTGCGGATGATGCCAAGGCATTCTTTTTGTACTTGTTCGAACGGGGCGTCTACCTGCTTGGCGAACGCCTGGACGATCTCTCCGACGGTTCTGCTGCCGTCGCAGCCGTTGAGGAATCCGGCGACCGGGGCTTGCAGGCCGAGGAAGAACGGGATTCCTTTGAGCAGGCGCAGGTTGAGGGAAGTCGGCTGCCACTGGCCGTTTCCGGGTTGGAAGAATTGCTCCAGGCGGCAGTAGGGGGCGAGGCGCGGCTTTATCGGGAGCAGTTGCTCGTCTGATGGGTGGGCTTGCAGCAGGTCGCGAATCGAGAAAGCCAGATGTACGTATTCGCCAAAAGGATCGTTGGGCAGTTCGGAGATTTCTTCGATCTGGATCCAGTTGTGGCCGGAGCGGCGGCGCAGGGCGATGATGCCGTCGTGTAGGGCGACTACTTTTCGTTCGCGGTAGTAGGCCATGTAACTGGAATAAAGGTCGGAGTCGTTCTCGCCTTTGGAGGCGGTTTCAGCGATGCGGTGCTGAGAGTATTCCTGCGGAGTCTGGGTATGGCCCTTGATGACCCAGGCGTCACAGCCATTGTCTTGCAGCCACTCGCCGATGCGTTCCTGCCAGGGCTGGCCTTCCACTTCGGCCCATTCACAGAGCAGCTGAAAATATCCGCCTTCTTCCAGATAGTTGGGCGCTTCCTTGACGAAGCGGCGGCAGAGCTGGTCGAGGTCCATGGGGTTGTCGCAGAAAAGATAGCGTCCCGAGGGGCTGATGAAAAACGGCGGGTTGGAGACGATCAGGTCAAACTTGCGGCCGGCGACGGGTGCGAAGCCATCTCCGTAAAGAGGGTCGATGTTGTCGATGCCGTTGAGGCGGGCGGTAAATTCGGCGAAGTTCACGGCGCGGGGATTCAGGTCGGTGGCGACTACATGCTGACTGTGAGGGGCGCACATCAGCGCTTGAATCGCGTTGCCAGTGCCGAGGTCGAGCGTGGCGCGCGAGGGGCGGCGGATGGTGAAGCGGGACAGAAATCGGCTGGTGGGGTTCGGCCACAGGACGAGTTCCGGGTCGCTGGCGTCGATTTTGGTGGTGTGGTCGGAGGCTACGAGAAAGCCCTCGACCGGAAACAGCATGACTTCCGGGTTTAAGTCCTCCCCTTTACCGGGGCTCAGCAGGCCGCAGGAAGTCGCCAGAGCCGTGAACCAGGATGGGACGAACTCGGCTTTGTGAGGGACACCTAGCCAGAACCAGCGCAGCAGTGTGTTCAGAAGGCTGGGTTCGCTCGTGGCATCGAGCAGGCGAGGCAGATTGCGCAGGCGGCTGGAGGGCAGTTCGTTGAAGTATCCGCGCTTGCGGAGGTCGGCTTCCACGTACCCGGACTCTAGAAGGAATTCTTTGAACCGCTTGGCGTCGCTGTGAGAAATGATCTTGAGCAATGGAAGGCCTTCCGGGTCGCGAATGGGAAGGATACTACATCGCGGACTGCGACCCGAGGATGTCCTGAAGTGGGTCGAATCTAATGTGGTTTGGTCGAATCGGGATCGGACCGCCAGAAGCGATGCTCTAGCGGGAGTTTCGTCTGAAGCTGTATCAAGATTGGCCAAGTTGCCTTGACACTCAGTATTGCGTGTGATAAATCTTCTCCACTCTGCGCCGAGTCATTCTGCGCAACGTTTCCCCCCGTGAGCACACTATGGCAGAGGGCGTAGGATTGCCCGAACGCTATCGCTCGAGCGTTTGAGTCCTAGCATTTGCGTGGTTAAGAGGAAAAACAATCATGGCCAGACAAAGCGCCCAGCACAAATTAGACCGCGTGCGTCCCCCACGCGTCCAAATTACATATGACGTAGAGATCGGAGGAGCCATTGAACTCAAGGAGTTGCCGTTTGTGACCGGCGTGCTCGGCGACTTCACCGGCCAGCCCGAGCAACCCCTGCCCAAGCTCAAAGATCGCAAATTTGTCGAGGTGAATCCCGACAACTTTGACACCGTGCTGGAAGGCATGAAGCCCCATCTTTCCTACGCCGTTGAGAACAAGCTCAGCGACGATCCCAACGGTCCGCAGCTGAAGGTGGACCTGAAGTTCAAGAAAATGGAGGACTTCGAGCCTGGCAACGTGGCCAAGCAGGTCAAGCCGCTGAAAGAACTGCTCGACCTTCGGACGCGCCTCGCGGATTTGCGCGGCCAACTGCAGGGCAACGACAAGCTGGAGGAAGTGCTGCTGGACGCCGTCGGCAACACGGAGAAGCTCGACAAGCTGAAGGGCGAGATCGAGCCCAAAGGAGGAGGGTCCAATGGCTGACGCCAAGAAGCAAGCGGCTTCCACCACAACCATCGAAAAAGAGCAGGTGGGGTTGCTGGACCAGATCGTCGAATCCGGACGGTTTGGACAGGAAGCGAGCGCCAAGGAACGCGGCAAGAATCTGGTGAAGGAGTTTGTCGCCCAGGTTCTGGACGGCTCCATGACCGTCGCCAAGGACGCCGAGATGATGATCAATGCGCGTATCGCGCAGATCGATCATCTGCTCTCCATTCAGCTCAATGAAATCATGCATCACGAGTCGTTTCAGAAGCTGGAAGGTTCCTGGCGCGGGTTGAAGCACCTGATGGATCACAGCGAGACCGGAACGCAGTTAAAGATCCGGGTGCTGAACGTCACCAAGAAAGAGCTTCTTCGCGACATTGAGAAAGCGCCAGAGTTTGACCAGAGCGCTCTATTCAAGAAAGTGTACGAAGAAGAGTACGGAGTTTTCGGCGGCGCGCCGTTCGGAGCGCTGATCGGGGACTACGAGTTTGGCAAGCATCCCGAAGACCTGGCGCTGCTCGAGGGGATTTCGCATGTGGCGGCCCAGGCGCACGCGCCGTTTGTTAGCGCGGCGGCTCCGGAGCTATTGAATCTGGAAAGCTTCACCCAACTCGACGCTCCGCGCGATCTGGCGAAGATTTTCGACAGCACGGAATATGCGAAGTGGAAGTCGTTCCGGCAGGGCGAGGACTCACGCTACGTTGCTCTCTGCCTCCCGCGGACTCTTTCGCGTCTGCCCTACGGCAAAGAGACCAAGCCGATTGACGAGTTCTCCTACGAAGAACATGTCGATGGCACCGACCACTCGAAGTATTTGTGGATGAATGCGGCCTATTCGCTGGGGACGCGGATGACGAATTCGTTCTCGCAGTTCGGTATGTGTGTGGCGATGCGCGGGGTGGAAGGCGGCGGCCTGGTCGAAGGCTTGCCGACGCACAACTTCTACACCGACGAAGGCGATATCGCGCTCAAGTGCCCGACGGAGATTCCCATCACCGACCGGCGTGAAAAAGAACTGGCCGATCTTGGATTCGTTCCGCTGGTGCACTGCAAAGGGACCGACTATGCGGCTTTCTTCAGCGCGCAGAGCTGCCAGAAGCCCAAGGTTTATGACAAGGACGCGGCCAACGCCAACGCGCGGCTTTCGGCGCAACTCCCTTACATCATGGCGGTTTCGCGTTTCGCTCACTACCTGAAGGCGATGATGCGCGACAAGATCGGCAGCTTTATGTCGCGTAAAGAAGCCGAGGCGTTCCTCAATCAGTGGATCACGAACTATGTCACTCCGGATGACACGGCGTCGCCGGCAACCAAAGCGCAGCGGCCTTTGCGGGAAGCGCGCATCGACGTGACGGAGGTTCCGGGCAAGCCTGGAGTCTATCGCGCGGTGGCGTTCCTGCGGCCTCACTTCCAGTTAGATGAACTTACAGTTTCGTTGCGGTTGGTGGCGGATCTTCCGGCAGCAGTCAAATAAGGCAGCACATTGGAAGGTCGTGTTCGCAAACCTCAGTTGGCGTGGTTTTAACGATTCGGAATTAAACTTCGGCTTAAAGGAGAAGTGAAATGGCGGTAAATGCATATTGCATCATTAAAGGGGTTCCCGGACCGAGCACCAGCTTGGCCGACGCGATCGACATTCTGTCGTTCAGCTTCGGTGCGTCGAACTCTGCCGTTTTTGGGCCCGGAAGCTCGGGTGGAGAATCTCGTGCGGGCCGTGCCGATGTGAGCAATGTGTCGATCATGAAAGTGCTCGACAAAACCTCACCGACGCTGTTCGCGGACTGCGTCACCGGCGACTACATTGACTCGGTGGACGTCCAGTACTTCAAACCGATGGGCACCAAGCAGGATGTCTATTTCAAGATTCACATGGAGAAGGTGGTTATTACCTCCGTCCAGCTTTCGGGATCGAACGAGAATCCGACCGAGTCGGTATCGTTTGCATTCGCGAAGGTCAAGGTGAGCTACAACCCGGAGAAAGACGGCAAGCTGCAAGGGTTCGTCGACAAGGGTTGGGACGTTGAAAAGCTGATCCCCTGGTAGAACGTGAACCAAGCAAGTTGAGCAACCGGGATGGTACATGCCAGTGAAAGCGAAGGAGCTTTTCGACGCGGGAAAAGTGCGCGAGGCGGCCAAGGAGATCACCAACCATCTCCGCGACCACCCTATGGATACGGCTTCGCGCACTTTTCTGTTTGAGCTCCTTTGCTTTTCTGGCGACTATGCCCGGGCGGAAAAGCAGCTCAGCGTCCTGGCTCAGGGCAAACCTGATCGGGAGCTGGGCGCCGTCGTTTACTACGCCGCTTTGCACGCCGAGAAGACCCGTCACGAGCTGTTCGAGAAACAAAATTTCCCCAAAGATCAGGCGGCTGCTTCACTCCCTGGAACGCTGAACGGGAAACCGTTTCAGACTTTACGGGACGCTGACCCCGATCTGGGGTCTCGCCTGGAAGTATTCGCCGCCGGAGCTTATCTCTGGATTCCCTTCGAGCACATCGCCACACTGGAAATGGAAGCGCCGCGCAGGTTGCGCGATACGCTGTGGACTCCGGCATTCGTCACCACCGGACCGTCGTTCAAGGGAACGGATATTGGCGAAGTGCTGATTCCGGCGACTTATCCTTTTTCGTGGAAGAATCCCGACGAATCCGTATGGCTGGGGCGCGTTACGGATTGGGCGGGCGACGAGGAAGGCAACGAATATCCTTCAGGGCAGAAAATGCTGCTGGTGGATGACGAAGAGATTCCGTTTCTTGAGGTGCGTTCGTTGAAATTTGAGCAGCCCGCCACCCAAGCCACGGCTGACTGAAGTGGAGTATTGAGCACTTGCTATATTGGTTAGCACCCGGAAACCGCCCATGCCACTGCGCGACGATCTTCTAAATCCTATCCCGGGCGACAATCCAAGCGGTGTGTACGTTCGCCACGATTCCAAACTTCTGCTCTACGACAAAATCAAGGATGCGCGCCGGCAGGACGACGAACTGGCGCAGGGCGATTGGCAAACTGAGCGCAAGATGGCGGATTTCCCGCTGGCGAAAAAGCTGGCGGAAGAGGCTCTCGCCACCAAGACGAAGGATCTGCAACTAGCGGTATGGCTGACTGAAGCGCAATTGCACATTGAAAGTTTCGCCGGATTGCAACAGGGGTTGAATCTGTGCGCGGGACTGATCAGCAATTTTTGGGACACAGTCTATCCGCCCGTGGAAGATGGCGACCTGGAACTGCGATCCGGTCCGCTGGACTTTCTGGGATCCGGACTCGATCTGGCGTTGAAGTCGCGTCCGCTGTCGAAGGCTGGATACGACTGGTACAAGTACAAGGAATCGCGCTCGGTGGGCTATGACGATTCGTCGAGGAGCGATAAAGAACGAAAAGATCGCGAACAGAAAATCGCTGACGGGAAGTTGTCGGCCGAAGTATTCGACAAAGCGTTTGCGGAGACTCCGAAGGCATTTTATTTTCAGGCGGAGAAAGATCTGGATGGCTGCCTGGCCTCGCTCAAGAGTCTGGATGAACTCTGCGATGAGAAGTTTGGGAGCGATGGACCAGCGCTTGGCCGGTTGAAGACCTCGATTGAGGAAGTGCGTCACTCGGTTCATGCGCTGCTGGAGAAGAAACGGGAGACTGAACCAGATCCGGCTGAAGTAGTAGCCGCGGCTGATGGTGGCGCGGGTGGGGCGGTTGTCGCGGGATCGACCGCGGCAGGCGCGCCGGGCATCACGATTTCTGTGCTGACGAGTTCTGAACCCGCGGACCGGCGGGATGCGATCGCGACGGTAGCACGAGTTGCCGCGTTGTTGAGGCAACAGGATCCGCACAATCCAGCGCCGTATCTGATGATGCGCGGCCTGCGGTGGGGGGAACTTCGCGGCGGGAAAGGCATCAGCGATCCGAGACTGCTGGAAGCGCCGACCACGGAGTTACGGCAGCACGTGAAGCGACTGGCGCTGGCGAAAAAGTGGAGCGAGCTTCTCGAAACGGCCGAAAATGCCATGTCGCTGCCGTGCAGCCGGGCGTGGCTCGATTTGCAGCGGCTGGTGGTGGGAGCATGCACCGCTCTGGGCGAAGAATACGAGCCGATCGCGGCCGCGATTCGCTCTGAGCTGAAGGCTCTGCTGCAAGATACGCCGCAGTTGTTGGATGCGGTTCTGCTGGACGATACACCCGCGGCCAACGGTGAAACTCGAGCCTGGCTGCAGCAACTCGGAACGCCGACGGCAGCAGCCGCGACGGCCGCCGAGAATCCCCCGGCAGCCGATGCTGCTGTCGCATCGACCAACGGCCAAGGTTCTTCATCATGGCTCGATAAAACTGCCGACGCATATGCACTCGCGCAAGATACGTTGAAGGCGGGCCAGCCGGAGAAGGCTTTCGAAATCATGCGCAAGGAAATTGCACGGCAGCGCTCGGGTCGCGGGCGATTCGAGCGCACCATACAACTCGTTGAACTCTGCGTTGCCGCTGGCAAAGATACGATCGCGCAACCGCTGCTCGACGATCTCTCCGCCGCAATCGAAGAACATAAATTAGACAATTGGGAAGACAACGAAATGGTCGCGGCTGCCCTGGCCACGATCATGCGCATCAGCAGGAGAGTCCTGGACGACGAGAGCGAAAAGAAGAAGCTCTTTGAACGCATCTGCCGGCTCGATCCCGTCCGCGCTCTGAGCGCAGGATAAGCGAGATGGCGCGAACCCTTGGCGACATCACGGTCACGCTCTCGGTTCTGGACCGCTTGATCGACCGCGAACCCACATCGCAGTCGGAAGCTCCGCTCACTCGCTCGCAGTCGGTGCGCTTGTTGAAGGCTGCCGTGCAGCGCGACCTGGAGTGGCTGCTCAACACACGCCGCATTTTTGAAGAGCCCGACGAGTCGATGAAGGAAATCAACCGCTCAGCGTATGTTTATGGCCTGCCTGATTTTTCGCAGTACACCATGGCGTCGGCTGCGGACCAAGCCAAACTTCTGCGGCAGATTCTCGCCACCGTGAAAATGTTCGAGCCTCGGCTGGCCAATGTCCGCCTGGTTCCCGTGGAAAATGCCGAGAACGGAATCCAGCAACTTCGGATTCGCATCGAAGCGATGTTGCTCATGGATCCTTCTCCTGAGCCGGTCTCCTTCGACACCGTGATCGGCCTCAAGACGGGGAACGCGAAGATTTCGGGAGGCCCTCATGCGGGATGACCTCCTCCTCTATTACGAGCGCGAACTCGACTACCTGCGAAAAACGGCGGTGCAGTTTGCGGAGAAAAATCCGAAGGTCGCTTCGCGGCTGGTATTGGAGCCGACAAAATGCGAAGACCCACATGTCGAGAGGTTGCTGGAGGCGTTTGCGTTTTTAGCGGCGCGAGTGCACCTCAAGATCGACGATGAGTTTCCTGAAATCAGCGAAGCACTATTAACTGTAGTGTACCCGCAGTTGGTGCGGCCGATTCCGTCGATGTCGATTGTGGAATTTCAGCCTGACTCGGAAAAAGGGAAGTTGAGCACGGCTCTGCCGATTCCGCGGGGATCGAATTTACATTCGCGTCCAGTGGGCGGCGCGCCCTGCACATTTCGCACCTGTTACGACACAACGCTGTGGCCGGTGTCGGTGACGGCGGCGGAGTGGAAAGCTCCGAGCCGTTTGCAGCCGCCCGTCAAGACCGGAGATTCCTCGGCCGCGATACGCCTGGAACTGAGCTGCGCTCCGGACGTCAATTTGCGCGAACTGAAGATCGACCGCCTGCGATTCTATCTGGACGGCGAGGGCGGGCTGATCAACACGCTGTATGAGTTGCTGTTCACGCGCCTCAACCGGATTCTAGTTCGTGATCCCAACCCGAACTCGAAGGTGCGTCCAGTCACTCTGCCGGCGTCGGCGCTGGTTGCGGTTGGATTCGGAAAAGATGAAGGCATGGTGCCGTATTCCGACCGGTCGTTTACGGGCCACCGCCTGCTGATGGAGTACTTCACCTTTCCAGAGAAATTTTTCTTTGTCGATCTCACGGGGTTAGAAATGTTGTGGCAGGCGGGATTCGACAAGAGTGTCGAGTTTGTTTTTTTGCTGGGAGATGTGGAAGGCGACGAGCGGCGGCAGCGGCTGGAATTGGAACTCTCGAAGAAGACGTTTCGCCTGGGTTGCACGCCCGTGGTGAATCTGTTCACGCAGGTGGCAGAGCCAATTCGGTTGACGCAACGGCGATACGAGTACGCGTTGACGCCAGACGTGCGGCGGCCCTATGCGACGGAGGTTTATTCGGTCGACGAGGTTGCCTGCATCGACACCACGACGCAAGAGACGACTACATTCGAGCCGTTTTATTCTCTTCGGCATTCGACGTCGGCTAGCGAGCAGAAGTGTTTCTGGACGGCGCGGCGCCGTCTTTCGGCGCGGCCCAATGACGAGGGGACGGAGATGTTTCTGTCGCTGGTGGACCTGTCGATGCGGCCCATGACTCCAGATGGAAATATTCTTTCGGTTCGGACGACCTGCACCAATCGCGATTTGCCGTCGCGTTTGCCGTTTGGACTGGAAGAGGGAGACTTTGAACTGGAAGGCGCGTCCGCGTTGAAGCGGATTGTTGCGCTGCGCAAGCCAACGCCGCCGGTGCGCCCTCCGACGGGGAAGAGTGCGCTGTGGCGGCTGATTTCTCATCTGTCGCTCAACTATTTGTCGTTGGTCGAAGAGGGTCGGGAGGCGTTTCAGCAGATTCTTCGCCTCTACGACATTGGGCGCACCGCGTATTCGCAGAACGTCATCGATAGTGTGGTCAAGGTCCGCAGCAGTCGGCAGTTCGCGCCGGTGCGCTCGGACAACGGAACGACGTTTGCGCGAGGCATTCGCGTAGAGATTGAACTGGACGAAGATCAGTTTGTGGGCGGCGGGGCCTTCTTGTTCGCAAGTGTGGTGGAACGGTTTCTTGGCCTGAGTGCGTCGCTCAACAGTTTTGTGCAATTGTCGGTGGCGACTTCGCAGAGGAAAGAATTTCTGCACGAGTGGAAGCCGCGTGCGGGGCGGAGGATTCTGGTATGACGGATACTCCAATGCCCGATATTCCGATGCCTGACGCTTCCATGCAGGAAGCGCCTTCGACAGAGTCGCCAGCCCGTGCCGCATCTATGGATGAAGTGTTGCGCGACGACGCCTGCTCGTTCGAATTCTTTCAGGCAGTCGCGCTCTTGCAGCGGTTGCGATTCGAGGATCGAGACGCAGTCGGGCAGTTTTCGAATCCAGAAGATGAGGCCGTGCACTTTCGCGTCAACAACACTTTGGCGTTCCCCGCCAGCCAGATTCAGTCCATCGAAGACCAAGAGCATGGCCCGCCGAACATGAAGGTGAACTTCATGGGGTTGACGGGCCCGAATGGCGTCTTGCCGTACGCGTATACGGAAATGATTCTGGAACGGTTGCGGGCGAAGGATCCGGCCATGGAATCCTTCCTCGACATTTTCAACCACCGGATGATTTCGTTTTTCTACCGCGCATGGGAGAAATACAGATTTCCAGCGACCTACTATCGCGGCGACGACATCTTCACGCATCACCTGCTGGATCTGATCGGACTGGGCACGCCGGGACTCGCGAACAGGCAGTCGGTTCCCGATACTTCTTTGTTGCATTACGCGGCGCTGGTGGGGGCACAGGCGCGGTCGGCGGAGGCGCTGGAAGAAATTCTGAACGGATATTTCGAGGTCGCGGTCGAAGTTGAGCAATTCGCTGGCGCGTGGTACCGTCTAGACCCGTCGGCGCAGTGCAGCATGTCGGACGAAGAAAATGAATCGGAAAGACTCGGCGACGGCGTGGTGGTGGGCGATGAAATCTGGGATCAGCAATCGCGCGTGGGAATTCGCATCGGCCCGTTAAGTCTGGAGCAGTACGCGAGTTTCCTTCCCGGCGGTTCGGCACACGAACCGCTTAAGGCCCTGGTGAAATTTTTCTCGAATGACGAACTGGATTTTGCGGTGACACTGGTTTTGCAGCGGGAAGACGTTCCGAAGTGCGAAGTCGGGGGCGAGGACGCTGCAGCGCCGAGGTTGGGCTGGGTTTCGTGGTTGAAGTCGGTCCCGCTGGACCACAATCCAGGCGACACAATTTTGAAACTCTGAGCGGAGGCACTGTGGGTCCAAATCTTAAATCGCTGATTGGGAAGTTGAACGATCCGGCACGTTCTGCGTTGGAAGGCGCGGCCGGCCTCTGCCTGTCGCGTACACATTATGACATTGAGGTCGAGCACTATCTGATGAAGCTGCTCGATTCCTCAGACAACGACTTTGCCAGCATCGCGCGGCACTTTGAAGTCGACAAGTCTCGGCTGTCGGCCGAACTCACGCGCAGCCTGGACAAGTTGAAATCCGGCAATGCGCGAACCCCGGCAATCAGTCCGACCATACTTAAGATGCTGGTCGCGGCGTGGACTTTGGGATCGATCGACTTCAATGCCGGTCAGATTCGCACGGGATACACGATCCTGGCGCTGGTCGCCGATGATGAACTGCGCCGCCTGGTGCGTGAGACCAGCCGGGAGTTTCAGAAGATCGAGCCGGAAACGTTGAAGAAAGACTTTCTGGCGATTGTCGCGACATCGCACGAAGAAGTGTTGCCTGCCTCCACGGAGAGCGCAGGGCCGGCGACTCCGGCTTCGAAGGCAGCAGGCGGGAAGACTCCGAACCTCGATCAGTTCACGGTGAACCTTACCGAGAACGCGAAGAAAGGGAAGATCGATCCGGTGTTGGGTCGCGATTTTGAAATCCGGCAGGTGATCGACATCCTGACGCGGCGACGGCAGAATAATCCGATTCTTACCGGCGAGGCGGGTGTTGGAAAGACAGCGGTAGTGGAAGGATTCGCGTTGCGAGTGGCGCAGGGTGATGTTCCGCCTCCGCTGAAAAATGTGATGATTCGCACGCTCGACCTGGCGCTGTTGCAGGCTGGCGCCGGTGTCAAAGGAGAGTTCGAGAACCGGTTGAAGGGATTGATTGAAGAAGTGAAGGCGTCCCCGATTCCGATCATTCTCTTTATCGATGAAGCCCACACCATGATTGGAGCCGGAGGGCAGGCGGGCCAGAACGACGCGGCGAACCTGCTGAAGCCGGCGCTGGCTCGCGGCGAACTGCGTACGATCGCCGCGACGACCTGGTCGGAATATAAGAAATACTTCGAAAAGGATCCGGCGCTGGCGCGGCGCTTTCAGGTTGTGAAGGTCGAGGAGCCGACGGAGACGCAGTGCATGGTCATGATGCGCGGCATTGTTGGCTCGCTGGAGAAGCATCACAAGGTCCGAATTCTCGATGAGGCGGTGGCGGCGGGAGTGCGGCTGTCGAATCGTTATCTCGCAGGGCGGCAGCTTCCGGACAAGGCGGTCAGCGTTCTCGATACGGCTTGCGCTCGCCTCTCGCTGGGGCAGAATGCGACTCCGGCGGCGATCGAAGACGCTGTGAGGCAGTTGGATGATCTGGAAGTGCAGGAACGCGTTTTAAATAGCGAGACCGCGGTCGGCGTCGATCACAGCGAGAGACTCGAAACGATCGGCAAGCAAAAGGCTGCCGTACAAGGAACGTTGACGGCGATGCGCGAGCGCTGGACCAAAGAAAAAGAACTGGTCACAAAGATTCGCGAGATCCGGAAGAAACTCGAGGGAGATACGCCGGGAGAAGCCGCGCCCACCGCGGGAGGCAACGGATCAGCAGGCGTGCCGGCCGCGCCCGTCGCGGCGGCTCCGACCGCGCCTGATGCCAAGCCGGAGGAACTGCGCAAGCAACTGCAAGAGTTGGAATCTCAGCTCTCCAAGCTGCAGGGAGAGGCGGGACTGATTCGAGTTTGTGTCGACGCACACATCGTGGGAGAGGTCATCTCGGGCTGGACCGGCATCCCAGTCGGCAAGATGATGAAGGACGAGATTGCGACAATTCTGCAGTTACAGAAACTGCTGGGCAATCGTGTGATTGGGCAACCGTATGCGCTCGAAATTATCAGCCAGCGCATCGAAACTTCGCGCGCGAGTCTGGACGATCCCAACAAGCCGGTGGGCGTGTTCATGCTGGTGGGGCCGAGCGGCGTGGGCAAAACGGAGACTGCGCTCGCGCTGTCAGACCAGCTCTACGGTGGCGAGCACAATCTCATCACCATCAACATGTCGGAGTTTCAGGAATCGCATACCGTCTCGACGTTGAAAGGATCACCTCCGGGATATGTCGGCTACGGCGAAGGCGGAGTGCTGACGGAAGCGGTGCGGCGGCGCCCATATTCTGTGGTCCTGCTCGACGAGGTTGAGAAGGCGCATCCGGATGTGCTGGAGCTTTTCTACCAAGTGTTCGACAAGGGAATGATGGAAGACGGCGAAGGCCGCCAGATCGATTTCAAGAACAACATCATCATTCTGACGTCGAATGCCTGTACCGATCAGATGATGAAGTTGTGTGCAGACCCTGAGACCGCGCCAAGTCCCGCCGCTCTGGTTAATGCACTCAAACCCGAACTGAACAAGATTTTCAAGCCGGCGTTCCTAGGACGCATGGTAGTAGTGCCGTACTATCCCGTCCGTGATGAGGCGCTGAAGAAAATCATCGTGCTGAAGTTGGCCAAGATTCAGCGCCGAGTGCAGGAAAATCACAAGATTAGCCTGACCTACGACGACAAGCTGATTGAAGAAGTCGCCAAGCGCTGCACCGAAGTGGAGAGCGGCGCGCGCAACGTGGACAACATTCTGACGAATTCTTTGCTCCCTGATATTTCGCGGCAAATTCTCGGCCGCATGGCGGAGGGGGCGAAGCTGAATTCGATTCACGTCGGAATCGGCGCGGACGGAGCATTTTCGTACCAATAGCGGCGGACGATACAAGGGCGGGGTCCTCCGCGAAGCAATCGCACTGAGACTATAAGGAGCCGGATCGATGACACTACCGGGACCGTTAGGAGATCCGCTGGCGATCACTCCCTTGTTTCAGGTCTTCGCCCAGGCGGTCACCCCGATCGCGATTGTCGATCCCAAGCCCCGGCCCTCCGATTCCGTTACAGCCTACTTTCCGTCGATTGTGGATGATCCGTTTCTGGGAAAACCACTGCCGGAGTTTAAACAGGTCAATCAAGGCTTCATCGCCAATTGCCCGGTCACAGCCGTTCTGGCGGCCATGGCGCGCGCGAAGCCCGCCGACCTTAAGAACATGATCGCCAAGGTCACGGGGCAGTTGATTGCGCACACGCCCGTGTTTCCTGGTCCTCCTGTTCCACCCACTTTGAGGCATTTCTTCAAAGTGACATTCCCGGGTTCTGGTCCCATTGTTGTCGGCCCGCTGCTGTACAAGGTTCCGCGACCGACGCAGTCCACTGACCCGGCGGAAATCATGTACGCGCACTCTCCTGGAAAACCCTCCGTCGCCAGTTGGGTGAGTCTGCTGGAAAAGGCATATGTCATCAAGAAGGACACGTCTCCGCAGCCGCAGAACAAGAGCTACAGCATTTTGGATGGCGGAGGCAAGGGACTGGATCCCATCGAGGTAATGAACGACATTGCCGGTAGCGGAGCGGAGTGGATTCTGGATCCGGCAGTGGATCCCGCGGCCGTGATGAAGAGCCATCCATGGACGCCGGTCCACTTGGCGCAACAATTCGCCCGGGCTAACACCGTGCCTATGATTGCGGCGACGCGGCCCGATCCAAAAGACGTCCCTGCGCCCATGCTCGCGCATCACGATTATGCTGTGATTGGAATGCTGCCCAGCGGCAAGGTTCAGCTCTACAACTGTCACGAGCTCCCCGATCCAGACCCAACTAAGAATCCAGCTCTCACTATGGCTGAATTCCAGAAGGCTTGCTTAATGGTTGTGTTAAAGCCCTGAGTTCGCCGGGTGCGGCAATATTTGGATCGAGAACTGAGTAGCCGTAACGATTATGGCCATCACACAAAAAGATCGCTTCCTCCAGATCACCACGCCGCTGGGAGAAGATTTTCTTCTCCTCATGGACTTCCACGGCGAAGAAGGCATTTCCAAACTGTTTCACTTCGACTTGAACCTTGGTCATGAAGAGCCGCAGACGGAGGTCAAGCCGACGATTCTTGGATTCGATTCCGTTGTGGGGAAGAACGTAACCATCCGCATCGCGTTGCCTGACGGCAAAGAGCGCTTCATCAACGGCCATATCGCGAGCTTTGGACAAGGCGGGCGGGACGCGAAGTTTTCCTACTATCGCGCGGCTTTGGTGCCATGGTTGTGGTTCCTGTCGCGCGATTCGGACTGCCGCATCTTCCAGAATTTGACGGTGCCGGAAATCGTAAAGGCAGTGTTTGATCAGCTCGGATTCAAGGACCACCGGGATTCGCTATCGCGTACCTACACCAAGTGGGACTACTGCACCCAGTATCACGAGACGCACCTCAATTTCGTCTCCCGCCTGATGGAGGAAGAGGGCATCTTCTATTTCTTTGAGCATGAGGACGGCAAGCACACGCTGGTGTTGGCCGATTCCCCCAGCGCCTACCAGGATTGTGGGGGAACCAACACGATTCCCTTTGTCACCGACATGGACGATCTTTTTGGCCAGACGGTGACGGCCTGGCAAGTCGAGCAGGAAGTGCGGCCGGGAAAATATACGCTGCGGGATCATCACTTCGAAGTGCCCACCAAAACGTTGGAGGCCAACGAACCGACGATCGCAGTGCTGTCAGCCAATAAGCCGCGCGAAATGTATGACTATCCTGGCAACTATGCCAAGCGTTTTAATAAGACGGGCGAGCGTCTGGGAAGTCTGGAGCCGGAAGCCAGAACCGTAGTCGGCCTGCGTATGGAGGAGGAGGAAGCTCCGGGAGCGGTGAGTCACGGGTCCTCGAACTGCGCGAACTTTACGTCAGGATTCGCCTTCACGCTCAAGAACCATCCTGCCAATGTGAATGGGCGGTATGTGTTCTCCACGGTGCGGCACTCGGCCGTGCAGACTCCCGCCTACGTTACAGGAAAGTCGGCGGGGGCCGCGGTCTACAACAATTCCTTCGTGTGCTTCGACCATCAGGTTCGTTTCCGGCCGCCGCGCCTTTCACCGAAGCCTACGACGCACGGTCCGCAGACGGCGGTGGTTGTCGGCAAATCCGGCGAAGAAATCTGGACCGATATTTATGGCCGGGTTAAGGTGCAGTTTTTCTGGGATCGGATTAACGAATTCGACGAAGACAGTTCGTGTTGGGTGCGAGTCGCGCAGGTGTGGGCCGGGCAGCAGTGGGGCGCCATGCACATCCCACGTATCGGGCAGGAAGTGATTGTGGACTTTCTCCACGGCGATCCGGATCAGCCCATTATCGTCGGCCGGGTTTACAACGCGGATCAAAAGCCTCCGTATACTTTGCCCAAGAACCAGACTCAGAGCGGTATCAAGTCGCGGAGTACGAAGGGCGGCGACGCCAAGACCTACAACGAAATTCGCTTCGAGGACAAGAAGGGCAGCGAGCATCTGCTGATTCATGCCGAAAAATTGAAAATGGAAACGGTCGAAGCCGATTCGGTTGAGACCGTCGGGCATGACCGCCTACTCACGGTAGAAAACGATCAGAAAGAATGGATTAAGGGCGAGAAGCACCTGCACGTAGTGAAGGACCACATGGAGAAGATTGAAGGCGCCATGAGCATCCACGTGCTGGGCGATCAGAAGCAGAAGGTCGAGGGCGACCAGAGCAACCACGTCGTTAACAACCTGAATGAAAAGATCGACCAGAGCGCTTCTCTCGATATCGGAATGAACCTGGCTGAAAAGGTGGGCATGAACCAGTCCATGGATGTGGGCATGAATCTTTACCTGAAGGCCGGGATGAATCTGGTACTGGAAGCCGGCATGGCCATCACATTAAAAGCTTCAGGAGGATTTATTACGATCGGCCCAGGAGGAATTTTTATTTCTGGGCAGCCGCTGGTCATGATCAACAGCGGGGGGGCGGCGGTTCCCGGAAGTGCCGGCAGCCTGACTGCGCCCAAGGATCCGGACGATCCGAAAGACCCGGGAAAGTCGGACGATCCGCCGATCGCGTTAGATTTCAGCGACAACTAGTGTAATGGGTGGATTTCCAGCAGCTCGGATCGGCGACATGACGGCCCACGGGGGCGCGGTCGTGGTCGGCTGCCCGACCGTGATGATGGACTTTCTGCCCGCGTCGCGCATCGGCGATATGCATGTCTGCCCCATGGTGACAGTGGTCGTTCCGCACGTGGGTGGTCCGTTTGTGCTGGGATCGTTCACCGTGATTGTGGGAGGTGTGCCGCAGTCCCGCGTCTTGGACATGCTGATTTGCGTAGGGCCGCCAGACATGCTGGCCATGGGTTCGCCAACGGTGATGGTGGGCATGGCGGGCGGCGGGGGAATGATGGGACTGGCGATGGGTGGAATGCTCGCCGGCCTGAAGAACTTCGTCGGCGGCTACCCGAAGGCGGTCCAGGACGGTGGTCAGATAGTAACGATGTACTCCCCGAATATCCGGATCGAGGGAACAACCGAATTCCAGGCGAAGGCCGTCCGCGATCTCGACCTGATCGCGGGCACTGACAGCGGCAAGAACCTGCTGAAATCACTGGCCGCCAGCGGGAAGACGACGACGATTCACATCGACACTCCCGACGGCGCCAAGCCGGGGAATTGGGCGTGGACCAATCCTAAGCCTTCGCCGCCTCCGCCGTATCCTGGCTATCTGAAGAAGGATGGCAAGCCGGGAGATGCCGCCGATACGCAGGTTGGTTACGATCCGGATCGGACATCGCTAAAGGGCGGACCAGGTTCGCCCTACAACACGGCGAATTGGGCGCAGTCACCGAATCGTCCGGCCGATGTTGGCTTGTATCATGAATTGGTCCATTGCGATGACATGCAGCAGGGTAAGTTGGACAACACGCAGGGAACCAACACCGGTCCAAAGGCCGGAACGCCGATTGACAACAGCGAACTGCGGGCCGCGGGCATTACGCCATACGATAAGAGTGACTACTCGGAGAACACTTATCGCAGCGACCGCGGGCTTCCAGAACGTACGTTCTACTGAGCGAATGCTTGTGCGAAAATGGGTCGGATTATTTCTGGCGCTGGCGATTGTCCCGGGTTGTAGCTCTCGGGGGCTGAGTCAGCGGCAGGAAGCGATCGCGCAGAAGGCTCCGGGGGAGACAGCCATGGAATCGCAACAGCCCACCCTGACGATGCGGGCGAAAGTCGAGGGGAATGAGATCAAGGTTGGCTATGAAGTGGCGAACCAGCTCAATTTTCCGATCTACGTCTTCGACCGGCTGTACGACATGTCGGCGGAAAAGATGGATCCTAATTGGGCGTACGTCGACTTGAGCTCCAGCCGCATTGTGGTTTGCCGTCAGGTGTGGCGGGTGCCGGAAGGACTG
>Ga0209839_10000372_pt1 | contig 23148 bp, 23 predicted proteins | sample OrgsoiDNA2013050_FD_185800 | JGI IMG/M metagenome (GOLD analysis project Ga0209839, IMG submission 185800) | Permafrost soil microbial communities from the Arctic, to analyse light accelerated degradation of dissolved organic matter (DOM) -... | ecosystem: Environmental > Terrestrial > Soil >... | reverse complement strand
CCAACGGCGCTGGCAAGACCACCTTCATCAACCTCGTCACCGGTCACCTCCGGCCCACCTCGGGCCGGGTCCTTATCGGCGGGAAGGACCTCACTGGCGCCCGGCCCTGGACCGTCGCCCACGCCGGGGTGGCCCGGACCCGGGCCGTCACGAGCGCCGTGCAGTCGCTGGCCTCCGCGCAAGCCACCGCCGGCGTGCGGTTCCTCGTGGCCGCGAATCAGGAGGGCGGCCAGGTCCAGCAGCTGCAGGGGGCCGGTTTCGCGGCCATACCCGCCGCGGTGGATCAGGGGCTGGCCCCGCCGGACGCCCTGCAGCAGGAGGCCGTGGCCTGGGGGCGGCAGCTCCGGGCGGCCGGCGTCAATCTCGACCTGGCCCCGGTGATGGACGTGGTGCCGCCCGGCACCGACCAGCAGAACGCGCCGATCGGAGCCCTGCAGCGGGAATTCGGCCACGACCCCGGCACCGCGGCGGCGCACGGGGTCGCGTTCCTGCGCGGGATGAGCCAGGCGGGCGTGGCGACGACGGCCAAGCACTTCCCGGGGCTGGGCCGGGTCCGCAGCAACACCGACTTCAGCTCGGGCGTGGTGGACACCGTCACCACCCCACAGGATTCCTACCTGCAGCCCTACCAGGCGGCCATCGGCGCGGGCGTGCCGTTCGTCATGGTCTCGCTGGCCACCTACACGCGGATCGACCCACAGCACCTCGCGGTGTTCTCCGCGCGGGTGATGCGGACCATGCTGCGGCAGCAGCTGCACTTCGGGGGCGTCATCGTCTCGGACGACATGGGCGCGGCCACGGCGGTGGGCGCGGTGTCCCCCGCGGCCCGGGCCATCGGCTTCCTGACCGCGGGCGGGGACCTGATCACGACGGTCAGCGTGCCGGTCGCCGCCGCGATGGATACCGCCGTGCTGCGGCAGGCGGCCAGCAGCGCGGCGTTCCGCGGGGAGGTCAACGCCGCGGTCATGCGCGTGCTGGCGGCCAAGCAGGCCTACGGCCTGCTCCCGTGCTGACGCCCGCGGCCCTTAGCCGGCGGCGGCGGTGAACGCGGGCAGGTAGCCGTGCTCCTGGCCGGCCGCGGTCGGGTGGTAGGAGTCCCCGATCGGGAACGTGAGGGCATGCAGCCAGCTCGCGGAGTCGCAGATTTCGTGCCCGGCGAACTGGCCCCGTACATCCGAGAACACGTCGCCGTGGCTGGCCGCCGCGGCGGCCAGCGCGCGATCGAGGTCGTCGGCACCCTGGTTGAGCGCGGTCCGCTTGGTGGTGCCCAGGCCGATGCAGTCCGGCGACGCGGACAGGTCAAACAGCTCCGGGTAGCCGACGACCACGACCCTGGCCGACGGCGCGTGCGCGCGGACGGCCCGCAGCGTGGCGCCGAGCCGGCCCGGCAGCGTCCGGGCGATGAAGGCCTCGGACGACGCGACGGCGTTCAGGCACGCACTGTCCCACTCGAGCACGCAGGTCTCCATCACGTGGGCGAAGCCCGCGTCGTTGCCCCCGATCGTGATACTGACCAGGGTGGTCCGCGCGCTCAGCGCCGCCAGCTGACCGCTGAACACGCCGGACGTGGTGGCCCCGCTGCAGGCCGCCGAGACGAAGGACGCCGTGGTGTGGTGCCGGGCCCACTGCTCGGGATAGGCGTCCGCGCTGCGCTCGCAGCCTCCCTGGGGCGGGCCGTAGTGCCCGGCTCCGGTGCCGGCCGCGTAGGAGTCGCCGAGGGCCACGTACCGGACAGCGGGCGCGGCCGCGGCCAGCAGCGTGATGGCCGGCGCCGTGCGGGCGGCCGGCGTTCCGGTCGCGACGGTCACGGCGGTCACCGTGGTTGCGGTCAGGGTGGCGGCGATGGCCACACCAGCGATCAGGCGGGAACGGCGCACTCTTCACTCCATGTACGTACAGAAAGTGACGGTATACGTACTTTTCTTATATCAGTGGTCACACTGGAGAATGTATCGAACACGGAAAGTTACTGAAGTGACCGGGTAGGGCCCGAGGGAGGCAATTCGCCTGCTGGGAAAGCAGAGGCACCCCCCGATGGGGGCGATGGGCGCGATGGGCGCGATGGGCGGGCAGCGGACGGGGCGGACCCCCGGGCCAGCCTGGCCCGGCCGGATCTGCGTCCCCCCGGCCGCCCGTTCGGAGACGGTCCAGCCAGTGCGTCGACCGCTTCCCGCAAGCTGGCCAGGTGCCGGGCTCCCGCGGGCGGGTTAACCAGCCAGCCGGGGCCGGCGATGTACCGCCGGACCGAGTAGGGCCGCAGCGCCCGCAGCACCTCGGGCCCGGCGGTGTCCGCGCGCTGCGCCCACAGCACGATCGCCCCGGGAGCGGTGTCCCGCACGGCCCGGACCAGGCTCGGCGCCGGCGTGGCGGCGCCCAGCATGCGCGCCAGGACCCGGTGCCCGGCCAGCGCGGCGGACAGCGCCGCGAGCGGGAGCGTGTGATGCTCGGCCTCCACGCACGCCAGCAGGACCAGCGGGGCGTCCGGGGAGACCGGCGGCCGCGGCACACGGTGCAGTGCACCGAGCATGGCCCACGACAGCGCGTGCTCGATGTCCATGCAATCGGGGTCGGTGCGCTGGTCGGCGTCCACGGCGACGAGGGCGGGGCGGCACACCTCCTCCCAGGCGTCGACCACGCCCCGCCGTGACAGCACGCTGTCCAGCACGATGCGGCACCGTTCGGTGTCAGACGCCCGGACCGCGGCGACGAGGTCCGCTACGTCCCGTTCGGCCGGTACCGGCCCTGAATCGCCGGCCTGCACCGTACGCGCGGCCTCGGAGGCCAGCATGCCCAGGCCGATCAGGTCAAGCATGCGGCGCAACCGTGCGACGTCCTCCTCACCGTAGCGGCGGTACCGGCCCGGCTCGGAGCCCTGCGGCCCGATGCCATACCGGCGGTGCCACGAGCGGAGCGTCGACTCGGCGATACCGAGATGCCGCGCCACCTGCCCTGCGGTCCACGCTGACCCTGCTGGTGATCCCATTCCGCCTCACATAGACCGCAGCTGGAAGCGGCGCTCGGCGTAGGCCAGGTCGTCCCGCCACAGGCGCGCCGCGGCGCGCCGCATGACCGGCCGCAGCACGGGCGCCATAGCCCGGGCGACCGCGAACCCCGGCCGGCCTGAGCCGGCCACCACCGCCTCGATGACCGCCGTACGCGGGCGGCCGCCGGTCCCCCGGCCCCGCGGCGTGGCGTGCGTCTCCACCACGCTGCCTGCCCCCTCACCGTCGGTGATCCGCATGACCACGGTCCGCGGCTCCGGGCAGCTGAACTCGGCGCGGACCGGCACTCCGAGGCCGGGTGCCACCCGGAAGGTCACCGCCACCACGAAACGGTCGTCGTCGTCGTCGGCCACGTCCACCTCACCGGGCGCGGACAGCACGGAGAGCCGGCCGAACGAGTACGGGGCCCCGGCGAGCGCGTCCGGTAGCGCCCGCATGCCACCGCGGGGAAAGTACACGCCAGCCACCGTGTCCATGTAGGCGATGACGGCGTAGACGGCGAGCGCGTGCCGCGGCGACTCCCCGGCGTACAGCGACTGGAAGGAGAACACCCGGCGCAGCCGCTCGTCGCGGATGAACCGGCCGATCGCGGGTTCCAGCCGGCGGAACGCGCCCAGCGCGGCCAGGCGCCCCAGGTCCGGGGTGGCCAGCGCGAACGGCGAATCAAAGTTGGCCGCGATGAACTGGCCGAACTCGCGCTGGTACAGCTCGGTCAGCCAGGCGCGCAGCCGGCGGTAGCCGTCCGCCTCGGCTGGCCCGGCGAACGCGGCCACGGCCGCGGTCATGGCGGCGGCGTCGGTGTGCACGTCCAGCCCGCTGCCGTCCGCGAACTGGGCCCGGTAGGCCGGGTCCAGGCGGATCAGGTCCAGCCGGTCGGTCAGGTTCTCCCCCACCGCGCCCAGCGTCTCGGCCACCAGATCCGGCATGGTCAGCACGGTCGGGCCGGTGTCCATCCGGAACCCGGCGAGGTCCATCCGCCCGGCCCGGCCACCGGGGGTCGCGTCACGTTCGATAACGGTGACCTCGCGTCCCCGTCCGGCCAGGTGCAGGGCTGCGGCCAGCCCGGCGAGCCCGGCGCCGGCCACCACGACCTGGCTGGTGGGCCCGCTCACGGTCCGCATCAGCTACCGGGCCCGGTTCGTGTAGCGGATGGCGAGGTCGCGGAGGGCGCCGAGGACGAAACCATTCAGCCCGCTGCCGGCCAGCCGTTCGCACGCGGCGTTCACCCGGCTGCTGATCATCTGCTCGATCCGGGCCGCGGCCCCCGTTTCGGCGATGAGCCGGCGCCACTGGTCCACGTGGTCCTCGTCGAGGGATTCGCGCCCGGACAGCCCGGCCAGCCGGGCCCGCTGACGCGGCGTGGCCATCTCCCCGGCCAGCACCACGACACTCGTCGCCTGGCGCTCACGCAGGTCACCGCCGCTTGGCTTGCCCGTGACCGACGGCCGCCCGAAGACGCCGAGCACGTCGTCGCGCAGCTGGAACGCCTCGCCCACCAGCGCGCCGTACTCGCCGAGCACGCCCAGGACACGCTCGTCGCAGCCGGCCAGCGCGGCGCCCAGTTCCAGCGGACGGCGCACCGTGTAATTGCCGGATTTGCGCCGGTTCACGTCGAGCACATCGTCCAGGCTGGGGCTGCACCGAGCGTCGTTGACCAGATCGGCGAACTGCCCCACGGCCAGTTCGCCGCGCAGCGTGTCGTACCGCGGCCATCCGCGGGCCAGCGCCACTGCGCCGAGCCCACTGTCACGCATCAGCTGTTCCGCCCACACCAGGCACAGGTCAGAGAGCAGGATCGCGGCCGATTCGCCGAAGCGCCCGGCCGGCCCGCCCAGGCCCTGCGCCCGGTGCCAATCGGCGAGGCGCATGTGGCCGGCCGGCCGCGGCGCAGCGCGGACCGGTCCATGACGTCGTCCTGCAGCAAGGCGAAGGCGTGCACGAGCTCGGTGCTGGCCGCGGCGCGCAGTGCCGCGTCGCTTTCCGCCGCGCCACTCAGCCAGCCGAGGTAGGTGAAGGTAGACCGGACGAACTTGCCGCCGCCGACGAACTCGCTGAGCAGCCCGGTCACGAATCCCGCGCCGGCCACGTCATGCACGTGCTCCGCGCAGCGATCCCGGACGAACGCCGCGAGCACTCCCGTGACCCGGCCCTGGACCCCGGCCAGCCAGCGGTCCAGGGCCGGGTCACCCGGCTCGTGCAGGGCGCCAGGCCCACCCGGCGGGCCCGGTGACCCCGGCGCGCCGGGCGGCCCTGGCTCAAGGAACGTGCAGGACGTCCTGGATGCGACGGGCGCGATCGGATCAGCCGGCGCGGCCTCGCCGGAATTCCCGCCCAGAAGCTGCCCCACCTGCATACGTGCGGCCTCCGATCTTGCGGACAACGTACCGGCAGGTAACTACGCGCATCACCACAAAACGATGCACAAGCGATGCAAAAGCATCCTAGCGTGCACCCCGCCCGGCCATCACGCTGGGTCACGCTCCCGGGAGTTGCCCTGGCCAGCCACGAGATGACGGCTCACGCCGCGCGTTCTGCGCGGACCGCTCCGCAGATCGCAGGAACCCACGGTGGGGACGGAGCGGCGAGGTCCAGGTGGCCGCCCCTATGGTCCCAGGAAACGCACCAGTCGCACCCGTCCCTGACCGGAGCCGGCCTGACCATGATCGGCGCCGGTTTCCGCGGCATGGTGCGGAAACCGGCGCCGGACCGGTTGCTCGCGCTGCGCTCCCGTGCCGCGGCGCCCAGCGGCGAGGCCGTGATGCGGGTGCCGCCGCGGGCCGGCGCTTACCGGCCGATGAGCCGAGACAAGTCCGGCCACCCCCTCAGCGACCGGCATTTATCTGAGCTAACGCGACATTCGACGAGTTTAAGCCGCTGTGGATGATCCGTGTCAACAACGGCGAACATCGTCGTGAGCTGTACGTATTACGGACATGGGTACGGTGATCGGGTGCCGCGCCCGGCGCTGAACGATTACGCTGCGGTGTGGGTAATGCGGGCAATTGGCCGGCGCGCCACGGACGGCGCGGGGGGCCAGCAGCCGGAACGCAGACAGCGGGAGGAATGCCGATGCCGGCGGGAGACACGCGGCGGCCGCCACCGTCCCTGGCCACCAAACTGGACCGGCTGTTCCAGGCCGTGCGGCCGGCGGGCCGCGGCGAGTACAGCTACCAGGAAGTCGCCGACGCCATCCGGGGGGAAGGCGGCCCCACCATCTCCGCCACCTATCTCTGGCAGCTCCGCAAGGGACTGCGCGACAATCCGACCAGGAACCATCTGGCCGCGCTGGCCCGTTTCTTCGGCGTCAGCCCCGCCTACTTCTTCGATGACGACGCCGCGGAAGTCGTCGACGCGCAGCTCAGCCTGCTCGCCGCGATGCGCGATACGTCGGTGCGCAGCGTGGCGCTGCGCGCGGCCGGGCTGTCGGTGGAAAGCCTGGCCGCGGTCCAGGTCGTGATCGACCACGCCCGCCGTCTCGAGGGACTGGAAGCCGATTCCAGCGCCGGGGTTCCCGGCGCAGGCTCCGGGGCAAGCACCCGGGCACCCGGGCAGGACGGTGACCAGCAGGCCCGGGAGGCAGGCTGATGAAAAGCGTCCGCCGGCGCTGCGAGGCCCGGCTGCGCCAGATGACCTTGCCGGTCCCCTTCGACCTCTCCGAACTGTGCCGGACGGTCAGTGCCCGGCGCGGGCGGCCGCTGCACCTGCGGGGCATCCCCGGGCCGGTTACCCGGGCCCGGCCGTGCGGAATCTGGATCGCGACCGACGACGACGACTGGATCTTCGTCGACCAGGACACCAGCCTGCTGCACCGCGAGCACATCGTCGTGCACGAACTGGCCCACATGCTCTGCGGGCACGACTCGACCGAACTGCCGGAGAACGACATGATGGGGCGGCTGTTCCCCAACCTGTCGCCCGATATGGTGCGCACGGTGCTGAGCCGGGCCAGCTACCACTCCGAGCACGAGCGGGAAGCGGAACTGCTCGCCTCGCTCATCCTCGCCCAGGCCCAGCGGGCCACCGCCGCGGTGCCCGTCCGCGACGTTTCGGATGCTGAGATGCAGATTCTGCGCCGGGCTGGCCTGGCGCTGGGGATGGAGCCGTGACCGCGAGCACCGTCGCCGTCACGCTGGTCTGGCTCGCCGTCTTCGCGCAGGTGCCCTCCCAGTGGCGGGACCTGACCCGGCTCGCCGTCTGGGGCACGATGCTGCTGCTGGCGACGATCGGCACCCTGGATCTGACCGCGATCGGCGCCCGGCTGGACGCGGCCTGCGGACTGCCGAACGTGGCCGATCTCGCCCAGCATGTTCTCGCGGTTATCGCCGCCACGCTCGCCCGGTACTGTGCCGTGGCCGTCGCCGGCACACCGCGGCAGCGCGCACGCTGGTCAGCGGTGCGGGCGTCGGCCGCCGCCACCTTCACCATCGCCTCGCTCATCGTGCTGTTCGCGGTGTCCCCGGCGCGCACCAGGCCCACGGACACCGCGCTGTACTCCGACTTCTTCGTGCAGTACGCGGCCCACCCCGCGGTCATCGCCTACTGGGCGATCTTCGCGGCCTACCTGGGCACCACGTTCGTCATCATCGGCCGGGTCGCCGGGCGGTACGGGCGCACCGCAGGCCGCTCCCCGCTCGGCAGCGGCCTGCAACTGCTCGCCGCGGGGATGGTGGCTGGGCTCGCCTTTCTCGGCTACAGCCTCAGTGTGGTCGCCGCGCGCGCCGCCGGGGTCCAGGGACCGTTCATCCGCACCTCCCCCGCCGTCATCCAGGCGCTCGTCGGCGCGCTGATCGTGCTCGTGGCCGCGGGCAGCGTACTGCCCGCGACCCAGCACTGGCCGCTGGTACGCCAGGCCGGCTTCTACCGCTCGCTGCGGCTGCTCTACCCGCTCTGGGAGGGCCTCTGCCAGGCGGTCCCGGGGATCGCGCTGGATCCGGTCCCGGTGTGGGCCGACCGGCTCGACCCGCGTGACCTGCGGATGCGGCTGTACCGGCGGGTCATCGAGATCCGTGACGGGTACATGGCGCTGTCCCCCATGGACGCGCCAGGGATCGAGGACACGGTGCGCGCCGTCGCGGGCCGGCACCGGCTGTCGGCGGCGGACGCGGCGACGGTCACCGCCGCCACTCGACTGGAGCTGGCCCGGCGGGCCGAACTGCGCGGGGAGGTACAGGCCATGACCGGCACCCCGCACGCTGACAAGGACTTCACCGCGGGGACCGACCTGGACAGCGAGGTGCGCCTGCTGCGCGTCGTGGCCGCGCACTGGGCCACAATCCGGCTGGCCGCGGAGACCATCGAGCGCGGTTCCCGGATGACCCCGGTCGGCTCCCGCCCCGCCCCAGCCGGGCCAAATAGGCCCTGAAGACGGGCACTACGTCACTACCCGATCCGCTGCGGGCCGCCGAAGCTGCCCATGAGGGGCGCTGGCGGGCCGCTGAGACTGCCCATGAGGGGCACTGACCGACGCGGCCGGCGGCCTAGTGCCCAGGCAGACCCACGGGAGTTGACGATGACGCGTTTTGATGTCGCAGACCTATCGGCGCTGGAAATTCTTGATTCACGCGGGCGCCCCACGCTCGCGGTGACCGTCCAGCTCGCGGACGGCACGATGGCCCGGGCCGGGGTACCGTCCGGGGCGTCGACGGGATCCCTGGAAGCGGTCGAGCGCCGCGACGGCGACAAGACCCGCTACGACGGGAAGGGCGTCCTCGGCGCGGTTGCCTCGGTGAATACCGAGATCGCCGATCTGCTGCGCGGGCGCTCCTGGACGTCGCTGGCCGAGGCGGACCAGGCGGTGGTCGAGCTGGACGGGACCGCGAACAAGAAGCGGCTCGGCGCCAACGCCACCGTCGGCACCTCAATGGCGCTCGCCCGGGCCCTGGCCGCCACCGAGGGGACGCCGCTGTGGCGATGGCTGGCCCCTGAGGGCGTCGCGCCGCGGATGCCCGTGCCGCACTTCAACGTGCTCAACGGCGGCGCCCACGCGGCGAACGCGCTGGACTTCCAGGAATTCATGGTCGCGCCGCTGGGTGCCCCGTCGATGGCCGAAGCCGTCCGGGCCGGCGCCGAGGTCTACGCCGCGCTGCGGAGCGAGCTGACCAGCCGGAAGCTGTCGGTCGGCCTGGGCGACGAGGGCGGATTCGCCCCGGAGATCTCCGAGCCCGAGGAGGTGCTGCACCTGCTGGTGAAGGCCATCGGCGACGCTGGTTACCCGGCCGGCCCCGGCGGCGTGTCGATCGCCCTGGACCTGGCGGCGTCCGAGTTCCGCCAGCCGGACGGCCGGTACCGGGTCGCTGGTGAGCTGCTGAGCAGCACTGACATGATCGAGCGGCTGGCCGGAATCGTGACGGACTTCCCGGTGCACTCGATCGAGGACGGCCTGGGCGAGGACGACGACGAAGGCTGGATCGCGCTGACGGCGCGCCTCGGCCAGTCCGTCGAGCTCGTCGGCGACGACAACTTCTGCACGAACCCCGCCATCATCACCAAGGCCATCGGGCGCGGCATCGCCAACGCGGCGCTGATCAAGCTCAACCAGATCGGCACGGTGACCGAGACGCTGCGCGCGATGGCCATCTGCCGCGACGCGAAGTACCGCCAGTTCGTCTCGCACCGCTCCGGTGAGACCGAGGACTCCTTCATCGCCGACCTCACCGTGGGGACCGGCTGTGGCCAGATCAAGTCCGGTGCGCCCGCGCGCGGTGAGCGCGTCGCGAAGTACAACCGCCTGATCGAGATCGCGGCCAGTGCCCCGCAGATTCCCTACGGCACGACCGGGTGAGCGGGGTGGCCGGCTAGCCGGAGACACCGGCCAGGGGGCCGCACCTGCCGCGGGTGCGCTAAAAGAGGGCGGCGATGGTCGCCCCGGCCAGGGCCAGCATGACCGCGGCGGCCCCCCGGCTGAGCCACTTGACCGGGATCACCTTCAGCAGGCCGCGGCCGCCGATGATGGCCAGGGCCGCCGCGACCCACAATGCGGCCACCGCCCCGAGACCGACCGAGAGCGGATCGTGATACTTGGCGGCCAGGTTGGCCGTCACGATCTGGGTGAGATCACCGAACTCGGCGGCAAAGACCACCGCGAAGCTGGTCGCGGCGACGGGCAGGAACGTCCGCCGCGCGCCGTGGTCCGCCACGTACTCGTCACTGGCCGCCGGCCTCTGCCGCAGCACGAGGACCGCACCGGCCACGAACAGAAGGGCCACGACGATCTGCACCGGCTTGTGCGGCAGCAGGCTCAGCAGGCTGCCGGCCGTCACCGCGAGCGCGACCTGCATGGCAAACGCCGCGGCGGCGCCGGCGAACACGTACCCGGGCCGGTAACGGCTGCCCAGCACGAGGCAGGCAATGATCGTTTTGTCCGGGAGCTCGGCCGGCAGGATGATAAGGAACGACGTGACGATGGCGGTGGGGTTCACCCGCGACGCCCCTATCGGCTCGGGCCGCCCGGCGGATATGGAGGTCCTCCGGCACGGCAGCTCTTGACATCCTCGCTGCGGCCGAAGGTCTCACTCAGGCGCCTTTGCCCCCGGGCACCGGGCCCGCGTCAGGCGGGCCGAGATTGTCGGCGTCCCGGCGATGGAGCTACTCCCCTTCGCTCTGACAATTGTACCCATTGGCAGTCGGGAATAACGATCCTCTCCCTCAAACCCGGACATCAGCTGTCGCGACGATTTACCTTAAGTAATCATTGATTACCTTAAGTAATCAATGATGGCCGGCGCGTCGGGCAATCCGTGCTCACCACGGTTCCGAATATGGGCCTAGAGGCGCGATGACACGCGCGTCCCATAAGGGGAGGAACCATTACATGAGTCTGTTCAAACGCGTCCGCGCGATCGGGCCCAGGCGGGCCGCGCTCGCCCTGGGCGGCCTGATGGCCGCCGGCCTGGCGGCAGGCGCCGGCACGGCGCTGGCCTCGCCCAGCGCACCCACGTCCTCATCGGGTATGGCGAGCATGGTCTCGGCCGGCTCGCACAGCGGAACCGGGTTCACGAACGGCTGGTTCGATGGGCATACCGTCCGCTTCTACTACAGCAAGAATTACTCCTGCCAGCAGCCGCCGGCCAGCGGCGCGCGATCGCAGTGCGAGGCCGGGGCCAACTACATCTCGACCCCGTCGGCCAGCTTCGACCCGCTGTACGTCGTCGTCCCGCTCGGCTTCACCCCGCCGAAGTGGACGCTGCAGTGCCCGACCGCCGGCCACTGCGTCGACCACCCGAACACGATTGACCTGTCGGCCGTGCTCGGCAGCGGCACCTCTAACGTCCTGCTGCCCGCGCACAGCCACATCGTCGCCACGGACAACAGCCACCAGAGTGAGTGGTGGAACGTGGACGTCGTGGGCGTGAAGAGCCTCAACGACTGGAACAAGATCGTTTCGGCGAAGAGCGACGGCGAGCTGCAGCACCTCCAGCGCACCGACAGCGCGCACGTGACCGGGAACATCACCACCAACCTGTTCCTGTACTTCTCCGTCCTGCACTAGCCGGTCTGCGGGGGAGCCCGGCCACGATCCGTCGTGGCCGGGCTCCCCCGCCCGCACGGAAGGATCGACAGTGATGATCACTGCGACGACACAGGAAACGCAGCCGGCGCAGAGCACTCGCCTGCGCAGTTGGCGGACCGCGGCCGGCCTCGTCTCCGTGGCCGCCGGAGCGGTCATCGTCATCGGCACGGTCCTGCCGTGGGTCGAGACCTTCGCCGGGCTCATCGGCATCCCGGGCCTGCGCGGCAGCAACGGGCGCATCCTGGCCGCGATCGGGATCGTGGTCGCGGCGGCTGGGATCTATCAACTGGTCCGCGGCGGCCAGGCGACCCGCTGGCTGGCCGGCCTGGCGGGATTCGCCGCCCTCGGCATTTCCGCGTACCTGCTTATCCAGCTCACCCGCAGCCTGAGCGCGCTCGGCGGTGACTCCATGGTCGCCGCGCGCGGCGGGCCGGGCCTGTGGGTGGCTGCGGCCGGCTCGGCAGCGGCGTTCGGCACCCTGTTCCTCCCGCCGTCGTCGCAGACCACGCTGCGCCAGCGGGCGGCAGGGGGACGTGGCCTGGCGTGGGCCGCTGACCTGGAGTCGGCCGGGGCCCGGCGCGGCCTGCAGATCGCGCTCGGCGTGGCCTGGCTGCTGGACGCGGCCCTGCAGTTCCAGCCGTACATGTTCAGCCGGAGCTTTGTCACCGATGTGCTGGCCCTGGCCAGCATGGGGAACCCGGCCCTGGTGGCCGGCCCTGGCTCGCTGGCCACGCGGGTCATCGCTCATGACGTCGTGGCGTGGAACGCGGCTTTCGCCACCATCCAGCTCGCGCTGGCGGCCGGCCTGCTGTGGCGGCGGACCGTCCGGGCGGCGCTGTACGGCACCGTCGCATGGGGCGTGGCAGTGTGGGTCCTGGCCGAAGGGGCGGGCGGCGTCTTCTCGCGCATGGCGGGGATGGCGAATCCGCTCACCGGCGCGCCCGGCGCCGCGATCATCTACGCCCTGCTCGCTCTGCTCATCTGGCCGGCGCACTCGCGGTCCAGCAGCGAGAGCGTGGCAGACGGGGGCCTGCTCGGACGGCGCGGCGCGCAGGCGGCCTGGCTCGCGCTGTGGGGCAGCCTCGCCTACCTGGCCGTCCAGCCCGGAGTGTGGTCGGCGGCCGCGATGCGCGGCACGTTCACGGGGCTGGCCAGCGGGGAGCCACACTGGCTGGCCGCGATGAACAACGCGTTCGGAGGAGCGTTCGGCCAGCACGCGACCGTCGTCTCCATCGGTCTGGCGACCGCCTTCGCCCTGGCCGGAGCCGGGATCCTGTGGCCGCCCGTGGCGCGTCCGGCGCTGATCCTGGCCGCCGCCCTGGCCATGTTCATCTGGGTCGCGGGGGAAGACTTTGGCGGGATTCTCACCGGCCACGCCACCGACCCGAACAGCGGCCCGCTGCTCGTCCTGCTGGCGGCCGCCTTCTGGCCGCACCGCTCACGAAGGACAGCTGCACCGCACCAGACGGCCTCAGCCGCGAACGCCGCTGACCCCGCTCCCGTGGCGCGGCGGTAGCGGGAGGAAGCCGCTGGTCCGCGCCATGTAATCGGCGTAGCCCGGGCGGTCCGCCATCCGCCTGCGCCGGCCGTGCACGGTGGCGGAGAACGAATGGCCGCCCGGCCGGTCGAGGACGACGGTCAGGGCGAGCCGGTCGCCCGGTTCTGGCAGGCTCATCCGGTACCGGCCGTCCACCGGATAGAACGGCGAGACATAAAACGACGTCGTGGGTGGCCAGGAACCGGTCGAGATTGGCCCGGATACTGCCGCGGGGGTCGCCGAGGTGATCGCCGGCCGGGAAACCGGCCAGCGCCCGCACCAGCGGCCCGGGCCGCGGGAGGTCATCGAGGTCGACGAGCCACTCGTAGGTGCCGTAGGTGAAGACGTTGCGCAGCGGGGCGGTCCGCACGTGGGTGATCCGGCATTCGTAGAGGGCCGCCCCGGCCGGGAGCCGGCCCGTCACCAGGTCACCCCGAGCGCCCGGGCGGCTTCGGCACCGGAACGGCAGCCGTCCTCGTGGAATCCCCACCCATGGTAGGCGCCCGCGAAGACGGCGACCGGGGTGCTGAGCTCGGGCAGCCGGCGCTGCGCGGCGACCGACTCCGGCGTGTAGACCGGGTGGGCGTAATCCATCCGGTCGATGACGTGCCGCTCGTCCACGGCGTCCGCACCGCCCAGGGTCACGACGTAGTCCTCGGCCGCGGTCAGATTCTGCAGCCGGTTCATGTCATAGCTGATCCGCGGGGCAGCCTCCGGGGCAGCCCCCGCGCGGCAGTCGGTGAGCTGGTAGTTCCAGGACGCCCGGACCCGCGGGGACCTCGGCAGCAGTCGCCGATCGGTATGCAGGACGGCCGGGTTCGGCGTGTACCGGAACGCGCCGAGCAGCTTCTGCTCGGCCGGCGTGGGGTGGGCGAGCAATTGCAGGGCCTGGTCCGCGTGGGTCGCGATGACGACCGCGTCGAAGGCCGTGATTTCGCCACTGGCGTCGCGGACCATCGCCGCGTCCGGGGACCGGTGCACGGCCAGAGCCCGCGCGGATGTCCTGACCGCCGGGATCTGTCCGGCGATCCGGGCCACGTAACTGCGGGAGCCGCCGGCGACGGTGTGCCAGGGAGGCGACCCGGAGATGGACAGCATGCCGTGGTTGGCCAGAAAGGTGAACAGGTAGCGGGCGGGATACTCCAGCGCGGTGTCCGCCGGGCACGACCACACCGCCGCGACCAGCGGCAGCGCGAAATGGGTGCGGAAGTACGGGGAGAAACCGCCCGCATCGAGGAATTGGCCCAGCGTGAGGTCGTCGTCGTGGCCGTCCGACCCGAGGAGGTCCCGGGCGCGCGCGTGGAAGCCGGGGATTTCGGCCAGCATGCGCGCGTAGCGCCAGCCGCCGTGCGGCAGGCCAGCGAGGATCCCGGCGGTGCCGCGGTGGCCCGCGTACTGCAGGCCGCAGCCCGCGCAGCGGGCCGACATGCTCATATCCGATTCCTGGCGATCGACCCCCAGCTCGGCGAACAGCCTGGTCAGCATGGGGTAGGTGCGGTCGTTGAAAACGATGAAACCGGTGTCGACCGGATGTACCCGGCCGTCATCGGCGGTAACCAGATGGGTGTCGGCGTGGCCGCCAAGCCGACTGTCCGCCTCATACAGCGTGACGTGGTCACCGGCCTTCGACAGCAGGTACGCGGCCGTCAGGCCGCTCACGCCGCCGCCGATGACCGCGACCCACCGCCTGGTCACGCTGGACGCAGGCGACAACGTGACCACCTCCCGCAGTTAATTCCCACATCGTGCACGCAGTGCACACCAGCCTGTGATGACACCAAGGGCCTCCTATCTGCTCTCCCCCGTGCTTCATTCGGAGCGAGCAGGTGGGCGGATTGGCGGTATCTGTCAGGCTCAGAGAGACATGTCGACGATCGGGGCGGTGGTGGGCCTCAGGGTGCCACCGGCCGGTTCCACGGTGACGCCGAGCTTGTAGCCGGCGGCGAGCCCCGCCGCGACGACCGGATCGGTGCGCCCGTTCCGCGGCCCGCTGAGCAAGCCGGATGGCTTAGCAACGGACGGCCCCAGCAGCCACAGCTCGTAAACCTTGGACGCGGGCAGGGCGGGCAGCCCGGAGGTCACGACGACCAGCTTCCCCTCGCGCGGCGAGACGATGGCGGTGACGGCACCACCGTGGGAGGTCCCACTGCTGACCAGGCGGGCATCGGAGGCGGCCAGCACCGCCGAGAGCGCGTGGTTATGCGCCTCGGCGCTGGTGAGCTGGCTCCGGATGCTGTTGAGCTGGTCCTGGGCGCTGTTCTGGTTGACCCCGAACACCACGGCTGCGGCCACGCTCAGGGCCGCGACGGCCACGGAGAAGCGGGGTATCCACACCCGGCGCACCCGGCGGCTGACGGCCCGCCGCGCCGGCCGCTCGTCGGTGAGCGGCGGGAGCTGACGGGTCTGTTGGGCCATGGCCAGAACCTGCCCGCGCATCGCGGCCGGGGGCCGCTCCGCCGTGGCCAGGGCGAGCCGCGCCGCCGTCTCGCGCAGACCGCGGACCTCAGCCAGGCACGACGGGCAGTGGTTCAGGTGGCGCTCGAACTCGCCGAGCTCCTCAACCTCCAGCGCGTCGAGAGCGTAGCTGCCGGTAAGGGTATGCAGATCGTGCCGCTGAAACCTCACCAGCTCACCTCCATGCAGTCGCGCACCCGGATCAGCCCGTCCCGGATCCTGGTTTTGACGGTGCCGAGCGCGACGCCGAGAAGCTTCGCGACCTGCGGATAGCTATAGCCCCCGTAGTAGGCGAGCTTGACGGACTCTCGCTGTACCTCGGTGAGCCCGTCCAGACAGCGCCGGACACGCTGGCTCTCGAGGTTGGCCTCAACGGCGTCCGCCACGTCGTCGGGACCGCTGACCGGGTCCGGTGCCACCTTCTGCTCCCGCTGGGCCGCGGAAGTCTCGGACCGGACCCGGTCCACCGCGCGGCGGTGGGCGATGGTCATCACCCACGACATAGCGCCGCCCTTCACGGCGTCGAACCTCGACGCCGCTCTCCACACCTCCAGCAGTACCTCCTGCGCAACCTCCTCCGACTGCGCCGGGTCCCGGAGCACCTTCTTGACCAGGCCGAAGACCGGAGCGCTGAGATCGTCGTAGACGGCTTCGAACGCAGCATGATCGCCGCGCGCCACACGAGCCAGGAGACCCTCCAGGTCCTGGTCCCTCCCCTCCTCGGGACCAGGACTCAGACGGGGCTGCCGCATGCGGGGTGTATCCATGACCTCTATTCGAAGCAGATGGCGAAGTGGATGGGTCAAAATTGAGTCAATCTGCGGCCGTGTTGGTTCCGAATCCGCGTCGTGATGACGAAGCGGAGCCTAATGAGTACCCGGAGCCGGCCAGCGCGTCATGCGGGAACCCGGCCAGGCCGGGAGCCCCCGCGTGCGGATGGCCCCCACCAGCGACGATACGGCGCTGCAGGCCGGCTGCGCACGCTGGCGTACGGCGTGGCCTCCGGTCTGCTGGCCGGGCAGTGGCGCTGGGCGTGGCCGAGCGCTGGCGGGGCTTAGCGCGGGATCCGGGCCAGCATCACGGTGACGTCGTCGTCGTGATGCAGTGACTCGATCAGCGTGTCGCAGGTGCTGGCCAGGTCACCGTGCTCGCCCGAGATCGCGGCGCGCAGCGCCAGGATGCCGCGCTCGAACGAGAGGGTCCGGCTATCCACCAGACCGTCGGTATACAGCGCCAGGACCGCGCCCGGCGGCAGCTTGATCCGGACCTGGCCGAAGAGGCCGGTGCCCAGGCCGACCGGCATGCCCGCGGGCACCGCCGGGACGTACGTCCGCCCGTCCGGCAGGGCCAGCACCGGCGCCAGGTGACCGGCCAGGGACATGGTGCAGGACCCGTTCGCAGGGTCGACGACCGCGTACACGCACGTCGCGCACGTGCCGTTGGTCAGCGCCGAGGCACTTCGATCGAGCCGCCGCATCATCTCCGCCGGGTCCAGGTCGAGATCGGCCAGCGTGTGCGCGGCGGCGCGCAACTGGGCCAGGAGCATCGCAGCCGAGGGCCCGTGTCCCATCACGTCGCCGACCACCAGTCCGGTCCTCATCCCGGGCAGCGTGACGATGTCCCACCAGTCGCCGCCCACCACTTCGCCAGGAGCCGGAGTGGAACGCCAGGCCACCTCGACCAGGTCCGGAACGGGCGGCAGTACCGGGACCAGGCCCTGCTGCGGCGCGTGCGGGTCCGGCCGGCGCCGGGCGAACTCAGCGGCGCGCGCGATCCCGGTCCCCGCGCGGCGGGCCAGGTCGGCGATGACCGCGATGTCGGCCTCGCTGAACGGCCCGCGACCGGCCCCGCGCGAGGTCACCAGCAGTCCGGTCACCTCACCGCCGGCCGTGAGCGGTACCGCGAGGAACCAGGGGTGGTGGGAGAGGAGCTCCCGGCCTGCGGGGCGGATCCGCTTGAGTGTCACGCTGTCTGGCCCACTGAATACCTGCGGAGTGCCCTGGGAGAGGCATACGCCGTAGGGTGAATCCAGCTGGAAGGCAAACACCTCGCCCGCGGGCAGCACGCTCTCGGCCTCGTGGCCGTCCCGCTCGACGAACCGGCTGGCGAGCCTGCGCGTGACGACCTGGCTGCTGTTCCCGCCGTGCCCGCGTTCCAGGACGAAGACCGCGCCGCCATCCGAGAGTTTCGGCACGATCATCTCCATCAGCAGCCCGGCGACATCGCCCGCCTCCAGGCCGACGCCCAGGCCGGCCATCACGGATCGCCTGGTTTGCGCGCCACCCCGCCGAGCGTGTCGACGTGGACGGCGGGGAATGGCGCCGGATCGGGCCGCCACTCCGGCACGGGCACGATGCCGGGCGGCAACAGGTCCAGCCCGTCGAAGAAGCCCGCGATCTCCTCGGCACTTCGGAGCTGGTACGGTACCGCGCCGGTTTCGGCGTAGCTCTCGGCCGCGGCGATATGGGCCTGGCCCACCCGGACACTGTCCGCGAGGGCCAGGTAGCTGCCGGGCGGGAATGCGTCCAGCAGGCGCCGCACCACCGCCCGGGCCGCACCGTAGCCGTTGATGTGGCCGAGCACTCCGATCAGCAGCAGCGCCACCGGCTGGGTCAGGTCCAGCGTCCGGGTCGCGGCCTTGAGGATGTCTTCCGGGTAGCGCATGTCGGCGTCGATGTAGTCACACGCGCCCTCCGGGCGGCTGACGAGCAGAGCGCGGGCGTGCGCGAGCACGAGCGGGTCGTTGTCGACGTAAACGATCCGGCATTCCGGCGCGACGCGCTGGGCGATCTCGTGGGTGTTGTCGACGGCCGGCAGGCCGGTCCCGACGTCCAGGAACTGGCGTACCCCAGCCTCGCCGGCCAGGTAACGAACGGCCCGGGCCATGAAGTACCGACCGGCCCGCGCGGTGTCCACGATGCCCGGGTAGATCTCACGGTAGGCGTCCCCGGCGGCGCGGTCGACCGGATAGTGGTCCTTTCCGCCCAGCCAGTAGTTCCAGATCCGGGCCGAATGCGGCACGGTGGTGTCGATCTTCTGCGACGGCGGCACCTCACGCGCGGGACGATCCTCGGTCACGGTAAAACTCCCGATCGCTTAGAGGGCGCTGTTTCAGCGGCCCACAAGGCGGCTTACCCCACCGGTGAAATCTATGCGCTGATCTATCTGGGCGATGCCCGGTCCGGGCATATCAGGTAGCGTTTCCGCGCTCACCGGTATCCGCCCCCGCCCGCCATCTCGTCTCCCGTCCCGGCCAGCGACTTTGTTCGCCCCAGTCAATCGTAACGGGCGAAATCCGGGCCCCCGTGCAGCACGCTATTGCCTGCAACCGATTGCGCATTTCATCCGGAGGACCCCGCCCATTGTCTTGCTGTTTCCTGGCCCGATTGCGGAGAACGACGCCGACGGCGGGTATTTCCCGTCAGGACAAAGGCCCGGGCAGGTGCGGGAGGACCTCTTCGGCGAGGCGCTCCATCTGCGCAGCCTGGTCGAAAAGCGCGGTGAGCAGGATCATCCCGGCCCCGGCGTCGGCCACCTCGCGCAGCCCTTGCACGCAGGCGTCCGCCGGCCCGAGGACCGCGACCGGGAGCAGGGCCGACCCGAATGCCGCGCCGTAGACGCTGACCAGCGCGGCGGCCATCCGGTCCCGGGCGCGCCCAGTGTCTTCGTCGACCGCGATGTAAACGCGCTTAGCTACCGGGAATTCCGCCGGGCCGATGCCGTCGGGGGCGCCGCGCTCCGCCAGCGCGGCCCGCAGCACCCGCACCTGCTCAGCGAACCGCGCCGTGGTTGTCGACCCGGCGCCGAAGAATCCGTCGGCCACCCGGGCCGCCCGCCGCACCGCGGCCGGCGCGCGGCCGCCGATCCACAGCGGCGGGTACGGCTTCTGGAAGGGCTTGGGCTCCATCGTCGCGCCCTCTAGCTGCCAGAACCGCCCGTCCAGGGTGGCCTCCGGCTCGGTCCAGCACGCCTTCATCACCTGGATCCCCTCGGTGAAGCGGGACACCAGGTGTTCCGGGCCGATGCCGAACGCCGCGAACGGCCGGCCTTGCCCGCCGGTGCCGAACCCGATCTCCAGCCGGCCACGGCTGAGCTGGTCCAGCGTGGCCAGGCTCTTGGCCAGCTGAACGGGCTGGTGCAGCGGGCTCACGAAGACCGAGCAGCCGATCCGCAAGCGCCGCGTGCAGGCGGCGGCGAACGTCATCGTTTCCAGCGCACCCAGTTGCGGCCAGGGGCCCAGGACCTGCTCCTGCGTCCAGGCGCTGTCGAAACCGAGTTCCTCGGCGCGCCTCGCGTAGGCGGCGAAGGCATCCGGGTCGAAGGCGCCGTCGGGACATTCCTGTGGGAGGGAGATCGCGAACTTCACGCGACTGACGATAACCCGCCGGGCCGGGCGGCTGCCCCGGTACCGGGGCAGCCCGGGACGACAGGCCCCGGTACCGGCCCCTGTCCGGTACCGGGGCTTTACCGCGTCCCGGTCAGACGCTCTTCTGGTAGGAACGGAACGTGGCCACCGAGAGGGTCACGCACAGCACGGCCAGGGCCAGCAGGCCGCCGCCACGGAGGGCCACCCCGGCCCAGTCGGTGCCCGTGCTCAGCGCCATCCGGCCCGCCTGCACCGCCCAGTTGAGCGGGTTGCACTTCGCGACGGCTTGCATCCAGCCCGGCATCAGGGTGGCGGGCAGGAACGCCGAGGACAGGAAGGTCAGCGGCAGCATGAAGAAGACGTTGATCCCGATGATCGCCTCGCGCTGGCGCACCAGCATGCCGACCGTGTTCGACAGCGCACCGAAGACCGCGCCGATCAGGATCGATGCGACGATCACGACCGCCGCCCCGCCAGCGCCGCCCGGGTAGCGGGCCCCGCCGGCCAGGCCCAGGACCAGGATGATCACGGTCTGGACGGTGGTGGTGACGGCCTGCTCGACCACGTTGGCGTTCATCAGCGCGACCCGGCGGGCCGGCGAGACGAGGAACCGGTTCAGCGTGCCCCGGTCGATCTCCTCCATCGAGTTCATGCCGGCCCACATGTTGCCGTTCATCGCGCTCATCGCGACGATGCCGGGGATCAGGTAGGCGAGGTAGGAGGCGCCGGCACCGAACCCGGGGATGCCGACGACCTTGCGGAACAGCTGGCCGAAGAGGAACAGCCAGATCACCGGCTGGACCAGTCCGACGGCGATGAACGCGGGCTGGCGTATCACGGCGTGCAGTTTCCGCCCGGACAGGTACCAGGTGTGGCGCAGGGTGGTGCCGAGATGGCCGGTGCTTTCCGAGGGAGCCGGGGCGGTCAGTTCGATGGTCATGATTGGTTCGCCTCCCGGGCGGTCCCGGCGGGCAGGCCGGCTGAGTAGCGGCGCCCGGTGTGCCGCAGGTACACGTCGTCCAGCGACGGCCGGGCCACGGTGACGGCCGCCGCTGGGGCGCCCGCCCGGTCCAGCGCCGCGAGGATGCCCGGCACGGCGGCCGCGCCGTCGTCGCTGCGGGCGCTGATGCTGCGGCCGGAGACGCGCAGGTCCCGGACGCCCGGCAGGTCGCTGAGGGCTCGCTCGGCCCGGGACGGCTCAGAGCCCGGGGGCAGTTCGAGGTGCACTGCGTCGCCGCGCAGGTCGCCCTTCAGTTCGTCCGGCGTACCCTCGGCGACAACCCGGCCCTGGTCCACGATCGCGAGCCGGGCGGCCAGCCGGTCGGCTTCCTCCATGTAGTGCGTCGTGAGCAGGACGGTCATACCCTCGCCCCCGGACAGCCGGGCGATCTCCTGCCACATCGCGGTCCGGGCCTCCGGGTCCAGGCCCGCCGTGGGCTCGTCCAGGAACAGGATCTGCGGTCGGTGCACCAGGCCGAGGGCCACGTCGAGGCGCCGCTGCATGCCCCCGGAATACGTCTTGACCAGGCGCCCAGCCGCATCGGCCAGGTCGAACCGGTCCAGCAGTTCGTCGGCGCGGGCCCGGACCGCCGCGCCGCGCATGCCGAACAGGTGGCCCTGCAGGATGAGGTTCTCCCGGCCGGTGGCCATCGGGTCGCTGCCGGACTTCTGCGCGACGACGCCGATCAGACGGCGGACCTGGTCCGGGCGCTTGAGCACGTCCAGGCCCTGCACGATGGCCGTGCCCTGGTCGGGCCGGGCCAGCGTGGTCAGGATCTTGATGGTGGTCGACTTGCCCGCGCCGTTCGGGCCGAGCAGGCCGAAGATCACGCCGCGCGGGACGGTGATGCTGAGCCCGTCCAGAGCGCGGACGCCCCCCCGGCGCCCGCGGACGGCGTACGTTTTTACGAGGCCGCTGGCCTCGATGGCGTTCCCCAGTTCGGCCGCCTGATGGTTGGCCGTCGGCGGGACGGCGTGGCTGGCCACGGTAGGTGACATGACGGTACTGCTCCTCCGGTCGGTGGTTCGTCAGTGGCGCCCAACCAGCCGGCGGAGGCATCCCGGGTAATCTGGGAGATGCCGCATGGCCAGCCAACGGTTCGGCGATGTCGCTACCCCGGCGCGGTGCTCCGGATCTTGGCGGTGAGGGGGCACCAGCCGGGGGGTCTCAGGTTTCCGTCGCTACTCCGGCTGACCGACCTCCTGCCCGGGTTCCTGCCCGGGTTCCTGCCCGGGTTCCTGCCCGGGTTCCTGCCCGGGTTCCTGCCCGGGTTCCTGGCCTGGCTGCCGCGGGTGATGAACGTCCCGCAGGACCAGCACCGCCTGGTCGGCCTGAGCCCAGTCGGTGCCGGCCAGCTCGCCGGGGAACTCCCCGGTCTCATGCCAGGTGCGCCAGAACTTGAGGTCGGGGAACGTGCCATCGGCCAGTTCCCGCATCAGACCCCGCACCCACTCGGCCTCGGCTCGCTTCATGGCCAGCCCGTACTCCGTCTCCAGCAGGAACAGGCGGGGCAGACGATGGGCGACGGCGTGGTCGACGATGCCGGTCGTGGCCGCGATCTCAATCTCCAGGGCCTGCAGCCGCTCCGCGAGCAGCCCGGCCAGCTCATCGGGATAGATCACCGCGACCAGCGAGAGCGCCGAGGTGAAGATCGGGTACTCCTTGACCGGTTCGCTGATCAGCTCGCGGATCCGGTCCTCGAGCTCGTGCTGTCCGTCGTCGGTGAGCCGGTAGACGGTCCGCTCGGGGCGGTGGCCCGCCCGCACCGTGCCCTCGGCCTCGACGAAGCCCCGCTTTCCCAGGTCCTGCACGACGGTGTACAGCGAGCCGTAACGGATCTTGATCGAGTCGTCCTTGCCCCGGTGCTTGAGCAGCCGGGCGATCTGGTAGGGATGCATCGGCCCGCTCATCAGCGTGGCCAGCACGGCCAAGCCGAGCGGGTTCGTCAGCTTGCGCCTCCGTGCCATCAGTGTCGCGCCTCGCGTCCCGAATCAAATCCTGTCACGTATATTCGGTTACGAGTATACGTAGATGCATCGTCGCAATACAAGTTATATCGCGAGTTTGGTTTTGGCCGCTAGAGCCCGACCCGCCCGGGGCGCACGACCGTAACGAAACGCGGCCAGGGCCCGGCGCGCTAGAACCATGGCGTCCGGAGAAGAACGGGAGAACGCTGCGGCGGACGTTCGGGACCGTGGCCGCGACCTACCAGCAGGCCCGCCCCGAATATCCGGCGGAACTGTTCAGCGACGCTGCGCAGTACATCGCCTTGCTGAACAC
>Ga0209839_10000371_pt1 | contig 23177 bp, 23 predicted proteins | sample OrgsoiDNA2013050_FD_185800 | JGI IMG/M metagenome (GOLD analysis project Ga0209839, IMG submission 185800) | Permafrost soil microbial communities from the Arctic, to analyse light accelerated degradation of dissolved organic matter (DOM) -... | ecosystem: Environmental > Terrestrial > Soil >... | reverse complement strand
CTGCCCCTGGAGTACGCCCGCGACCTGTTCCGGGGCGACCGGACCCGCGTGGTGATCTGGACCTCGGAACTCGTCGGCGAGCTCTAGCCGACGGCCCCCGGTGCCCTGCTCGGTCAGCAGCATGAACCGACAGTTGCTGACGCTATCTCGTCAGCAACCGCCAGTTCATGACGTTCGCGCCGTTCTATTGCGGACCCAGCTCTCACTTAGGCATCAGCAGCCGCGGGAGTCACTGTGAGCGGGCCGCCGGCCCGAAGCTCAGTGTCATGGTTGGGCATCTGCTGTCGTTGCAGTGACAGTAGGTGCCCAACCATGTCGTCCCGGCATGTGCCGGGACGGAGCAGGGCGGGGCACCCGGGGGTGGCGGGGCGGACAGAGCCGGCGGGTCGGCCATGGGCCTGGGCGGCTGCCGCGCTGAAGGCCGCCGCCCGCGGGTGGTGGCGGCGGTGGCTGACACGCCGCGCGGCGACCGGTAGCGTCCCTGCCATGACAGCCAAGCTAGTAGTCCTCTATACCCAGCCGACGGACCCCGAGGCATTCGAGCGGCACTACCTCAGCACGCACATGCCACTCGCCGCCGCGATGCCAGGGCTGATCCGGGCCGAGACGGGTAAGTTCGCCGCCGCGCCGGCCGGCGCGCAGCCCTACTACCGGGCCGCCGAACTGTGGTTCGCCGACCAGGCGGCGCTGAACGCGGCGTTCGCCTCGGCCGAGGGCAAGGCCGCGGCCGCGGACTACGGGCAGATCGCCCCCGAGGGCTCGATCATGCTGGTCCAGGAACTCGACGACTAGCCCGCATGGCAGGCGGGACACACCATACGGACAAGACCCAAAAGACCGGCGAGAAGCACGCGGCCGCGCGGGGCCGTATCAGCGCGCGGGGCCGTCTCAGCCGGCCGGCGGGGATGCTGGCGCGCTCGGGACACATGGAGTACGACCGCATCCTGTTCTTCAGCGATGCGGTCTTCGCCATCGCGATCACCCTGCTGGTCGTCGAGCTGCCGGCCCCGATCGAGAATGCCCTGGACCACCACGTGCTGATCCAGTCGGGCCAGCAGCTGAGGGACGCGGCCTCGTCCAGCATCGTCGGTTTCGGGATCAGCTTCGGGGCGATCGGCCTGTTCTGGGTGGGTCACCACGGGCTGTTTCGTTATATCAAGGCCTTCGACCGCCCGCTGATGCTGCTCAACCTGCTGTTCCTCGGGACAATCGCGTTCCTGCCCTATCCGACGGATCTGCTGAGCAGCGTGGCGAGCCAGGCGCCGGCCGTTGTCTTCTACGCGGCCTGCGCGGGGACCGCCGGGCTGCTGGAGACCATCATGTGGCTCTACGCCACCCGCGCTCGCGTGGGCCTGATCGGGGACGTCAGCCGGGACACCCGGCGGCTGGTGCTGTTGCAGACGGGCCGGACTCCCGTGGTCTTCGGTATCTCGATCGTGATCGCCCAGTTCTCACCGGGAGCGGCGACCTACTCCTGGGCGGCGATCGTGGTGGTCGGCGCGGTCTCCAGGTACCTCTACGGGCACCATGATGTCGCGGACCCGGCGGACGTGGCTCCGGATCCCGCCGACGTGGCGGCGGAACCGGACCCGCAGTAACTGAACCGCGGGCCCAGCCGCGACCCAGCCGCGACCCAGCCGCGGGCCCAGCCGCAACCCAGCCGGGGCCAGCCGGGCCCAGCCGCGGCCCTAGCCCGGCCGGGCCGGGCGGCGGGTCGGGATGACCTCCACGCTTGTCTCGTCCAGCCCGATGATCTCCCAGCCGGACGGCCAGAGCTCGACCGTCACCCGCGCCTTGGCCAGGCTCAGGCCGCCCACGCGCATCGGCAGGTAGCGCTCCGGCAGGACGGGCGCGCACCAGAGCTGGCCCGTCGGCATGTCCGGGACGAATCGCAGCAGCGTATGCACGAGCAGCAGGGGCGCCGCCGCGGCCCAGGCCTGCGGCGAGCACGAGGTCGGGTACGGCACGGGCGCGCCGAACTCCTGGCGCGAGAAACCGCAGAACAGCTCGGGCAGCCGGTAGGAGAAGTGCTCGGCCGCCTCGAGGATCGCCTCGGCCACCTGCTGGGCATGCTCGACGTAGCCGTAGCGCATCAGCCCGGCCGCGCAGATGGCGTTGTCGTGCGGCCAGACCGAGCCATTGTGGTAGCTCATCGGGTTATAGGCAGCCATCGACTGCGCGAGGGTGCGGATTCCCCAGCCGCTGAACATGTCGTCGGACATCAGGTGCCGCACCACCGACGCGGCCTTGTCGTTGTCGACGATCCCGGTCCACAGACAGTGGCCGATGTTGGAGGTCAGCGAGTCGATCGGCCGCTTGTCCCGGTCCAGCCCGACCGCGAACCAGCCTCGATCGGGCAGCCAGAACCGCTCGTTGAACGCCCGCTTGAGCTGCTTGGCCTTCTTCCGCCACAGCCGCGCGCCGGCCTGGTCGCCGGCGCTGACCGCCAGCTCGGCCCGGGCGCGGTAGGCGGCATAGACATAGCCCTGGACCTCCGCCAGCGCGATGGGCGGCTCGGCAATCGTGCCGTCGGCGAAGTTGATCCCGTCCCAGGAGTCCTTCCAGCCCTGGTTGGCCAGGCCGTGGCTGGTCTTGCGGCAGTACTCGACGAACCCGTCGCCGTCGGCATCGCCGTAGTCCTCGATCCAGGCCAGCGCCCGGTCGGCATGCGGCAGCAGCGCGGCGACCGTGGCCTCCTTGAATCCCCAGCGCTGCAGCTCGCCCAGCAGCATCACGAACAGCGGCGTGGCGTCGGCCGTGCCGTAGTACGCCTGGCGCCCGCCCAGGGCCATGGCCGAGGCCGGCCCGAATCTGACCTCGTGCAGGATCCGGCCGGGCTCCTCCTCCGATGCCGCGTCCACCTCGTTGCCCTGCCAGGCGGCCAGGGTCTGCAGCGTCCCGGCCGCGAGCCCGGCGTCCCACGGCAGCAGCATCCAGGCGGTCAGCAGCGAGTCGCGGCCGAACAAGGCCATGAACCAGGGCGCGCCCGCCGCGACCACCGGTCGCCGGGGATGCGCCGGATCGAAGATGCGCAGCGCGCCCAGGTCCTCGATGCTGCGGTCCAGGACCGCCGCGAGGTTCGGGTCGGCGGTGCGCACCTGCGGGCCGCGGCGGCGCCACTTGCGCAGCCGCTTGGCCGGAATGGCCCGCTCGATCTTCTTGCCGCGCGGATAGCGCAGCGTCATCGGCACTCCGTCGGTGACCGGCACGGCCTCGATGCTGACGGTCCGCTCGCCGTGGCCGGGGATCGCGAGCCGCCAGGTGAGGGAGCCATCCGCGACCGCCGGTTCCCCGTCGCCGTTGACGACCAGTTCCTGCTGGCGGTCCCGGCGGCCGCTGGTGATCACCAGCGACGAGTCCGCGGCGTGCACGCTGGCCGCGGCCCGGGGCTTGGACCGGCCCTTGACCTCGAACAGGTCCGCGAAGTCGGCGTCCGCGCCGACCTCGAGCACGCACCGGACGGCCCGGGCGGCGGTGTTCCTGATGGTGATGTCCTCGCGCATGCCGTCGCCGACGTAGCGGCGCCGCACCACCAGCAGCGTGCTGTCGGCCTTGCCCGCCCGCGGCGGCAAGCGGCCGATGAAGGTGGCCGCGTACGGCTCGGCCTGCTGAACGGACAGTGGCTGGGGCTCCTTGCCGTCCACGGTGAGCTCCCACCGCGACAGGACCCGGGTGTCCCGGACGAAGAGCCCCTGCGGACGCCCCGGCAGGATGTCGCCGCCCGGCTCGCTGATGCAGAAGCTCGAGCCCTCGATCAGGGTGGCCGGGCTACAGGCGCCCCGGCCCTGCGGAGTCTCACCGGATGCCCAGGGTCCGGTCACTGCGTCACCTCCCCGCCCCTCCCTATCCGGTACCCGTCAGCGACCGGCAGGCCTCCAGTCTGCGCCCCGCCTACCAACCACCCCGCCCACCACCCAGCCTGGCGGCCAGCGGCCCGGCAGCCGATCTGGCTGCCGGGCCGCGCGCGATCTGACTATGCGCTGACGAGCGACTCACCGGCGGCGGGAAGCCGGTCGACGAGCTCGCGATCCAGCACGCGGCGGTAGAACCGCTCGTGGTCGCGCGCCATTCGCTGCAGCGAGAACCGCCGCTCGGCGACGTTGCGGCACTGAGCACGGTCGATCTCAGCCAGCCGGTCGACAGCGCTGATCATCTCTTCCTCGCCGCGGCACAGGTAGCCCGTCCGGCCCGGGTCGACGATCTCCGGCGCCGCCCCGTTCGGGAAGGCGAGCACGGGTGTCGCCGAGGCGAGCGCCTCGGCCATCACCAGGCCGAACGGCTCACGCCAGGTGATCGGGTTCAGCAGGGCGCTGGCCCCGCGCAGCAACGACAGGCGCCGCAGCAGCGGCATCTCCGACGGCGTCTCGTCGTCAGAGGACAGCAGCGGGCGCACCGCCCGGTCGAAGTACTCGAGCTCGGCGGGCTCGCGCATCTTCGTCGCCAGCACCAGCGGCCGCCCGGCCTCGCGGGCGATGCGCACCGCGTGGTGCACGCCCTTGTCGGCGGACATCCGGCCAATGAACATCAGGTAGCCACCGTCGCCGGGACCGGCCTGGTGCACGTCCAGGTCGATGCCGTGATGAATGACGGCGGCGACCGGAACGCCGCCCGAGGACCTGGCCTGCGAGTGCGAGATGCAGACGATGGACGCGTGCTTGGCGATCTGGCTCCAGATCGGCCGCGTCTCGTCGGTGAACGGCCCGTGATTGGTGGTCACGACCGGCGGCCGGCGCATCCCGGTTACCCCGGCGACCAGCGGTCCGAGAAAGGTGTGGTCGTGGATCAGGTCCACGTCGGCCAGCGCCTCGTAGGCGGCCAGCACGTGCGCGGACTCGGCAACGGTCACGCCGATCGGCGCCACCGGCTGGCGGTAGAGGTACTCCTTGGACACGGGGCAGGTCGAGTCCCCGACGGTGAAGAGCCGGACATCATGGCCAAGCTCCTGCAGACCTCGGGCGAGGTTGTCGATGACGAGCTCGGTCCCGCCATAGGCCGGCGGAGGTACAGGCACCCAGGGCGGGGCAATTAGGCCGATCCGCATGTGTGAACTCCTCCTCGTATCGCGCCGCGTGACCGTCACGCTGTTTCTCGCCCACCCGCCGCGAACTGCGCGCCAGGCATCGGCGAGGTGGGTGCACCGAGCGCAGCCACGCGGACCCGCCGCGCGGGACCTGGGCCCGTTCCGCCCGCGAGGGCGGATCGGTTAACCGCCGCCGTCAGTTGCTGACCGCGCCGGTCATGATGACCAGGTCCGGCATGCCGCGCTCTGCGCGCCCACGGGGCGGCGCCAGAGCTAGGCCGACTCGCAATTACTTTGCGTGTCGTTTCTATTACCGAGAGTGATCTTCCCGGCGCAATACGCCGGCAAACTTAGGCTGGCGCAAAGCCGGTCATTGCCCGTCGTCGGGGAAGGGCCCGACAAGACCCAACTAAGTTAACGGGCCGACCTGGGGGCGGCAGCCTAGTAGGACAGCACCGCGGCGCCGGTAAAGCGGTCGGCGGCCAGGTCAGCCAGCGCCCGGTCGGCCTGGTCGAAGGCGTAGGGGACCACCGAGACCGCCGGGTGCAGGCGCTGCGCCAGGCGGAGGAACTCCTGCGCATCGCCGCGCGTGTTGGCGGTCACGCTCCGCACCTCGCGCTCCTGGAACAGGTCCTCGGCGTAGTCGAGCGGCGGAATCTGACTCAGGTAAATGCCCGCGACGGCCAGGATGCCGCCGCGGTCGAGCGCGCGCAGCGCCGCGGGCACCAGGTCACCGACCGGCGCGAAGATGATCGCCGCGTCCAGCGGCTCGGGCGTGGGGTCGAACGAGTCCTGGGCGGACGCCGCGCCCAGCCCCAGAGCCAGTTCGCGCGCGGCCGGAGCCCGGCTAAACACGTGCACCGCCGCGCCCTGGGCGATGGCGATCTGCGCCGTCAGGTGCGCCGAGCCACCGAATCCCCAGATACCCAGGACGCCGCCGGGCGGAACCTCCGCGCGCAGCAGCGCGCGGTACCCGATGATCCCCGCGCACAGCAGCGGCGCGAGCTGCTCGTCGGTGAACCCGGTCGGCAGCCGGTGCACGTAGGCGTCGGCGGCGACCAGGTACTCGGCGTAGCCGCCGGGGATATCCCAGCCGGTGTAGGTCGAGGCCGGGCAGAGGTTCTCGTTCCCGCGCCGGCAGTACCGGCAGGAATTGTCGGTGCCGGCGAGCCACGCGACGCCGACCCGGTCACCCGGCCCGAAACCGGCCGCACCCGGCCCGGCGCTCACGACCTCGCCGACGACCTCGTGGCCCGGCGTCACGTCGGGCCGCTTGGGCGGCAGGTCACCCTCGGTCAGGTGCAGGTCGGTGCGGCAGACCCCGCAGCACAGCACCCGGATCAGCAACTCGCCCTGGCCCGGCTCGGGTACCGCCCGGTCGACGAGCCGCAGCGGCCCGGTGCCACCCGCGGGCACCGCGGATAGCGGTCCCGGCTGATGGACGACCCATGCCCGCATGGCTCCCAGGCTACGCCGCCAGGCGCCACCCCCGGCGTAGCACCGCGTCCGTGATCACGGGATCTGGGCCAGCGCGGGCCGACCCGTCAGGCGCGACCCGTCAGGCGCGAGCCGTCCGGCGCTGGAAGAGGACGGCCGACGCGGCGGCGGAGACGGCCAGGATGCCGCCGCACCAGGCCAGCGCCTGCCAGGTGCTCGTCCCGGCCGGCGTCGCCAGCAGGTGCGCGCGCAGGCTGTCGATCACCGGGGTGGCCGGCTGATGGCGGGCGAACCCCCGCAGCCAGGTGGGCATCGTGGCGATCGGCACGAAACCGCTGCTGGCATACGGCAGGAACAGCATGGCGAAGGTGGCGCCGTTGGCGGTCTCCGGCGACCCGGCCAGCAGGCCGATGACCGCGGACAACCAGGAGACGGCCACGATGAAGGCGAGCAGGATGACCGCCGCGACGAGCCAGCCGAGCGGGCCGGCGTGCGGCCGGAAGCCGATCGCCAGGGCGACCCCCAGCACCAGGACTGTCGACACGGCGTTGCGTACCGCGCTGGCCACCACATGCCCGGCCAGGAAGGCCGTGCCGCCCACGTCCAGCGAACGGAACCGGTCCACGATTCCGCCGTTCAGGTCGGTGCTGACCCCCACGGCGGTCAGTGCCGAGCCGAAGCCCGCGCACAGCACCAGCACCGCGGGCAGCACGTAGTTGACATAGGCGGTACCGGTGTGGATGGCACCCCCGAACAGATAGACGAACAGCAGCATGAGCATGACCGGCAGAACCAGGGCGGTGACGAGAGCATCGGTGTTCCGCCGGGTCAGGCGCAGCGACCGGCTGATCATGATCATGGCGCTGGTCCGGACGGCGGGGAGGGCAAGCTCAGACATGGCTGTTCTCCTCCTGGGTCTGCACGGTCTCCTGGGTCTGCACGGTCTCCTGGGTCTCCACGGGCGAGTGCCCGGTCAGGGCGAGGAAGACGTCGTCGAGGCTGGCGGCGTGCACCGCGAAGCGCCGCACCGCGGACCGGCCGGGATCGATCTCATCCAGCAGCGCGCGCACGTGCCCGGCGGTGCCGTCGGTGGCGACGCCGACCGTCAACTCGGCTCGCTCGGAACACACCACCCGGCGGCGCAGCAGGCGGACGGCCTCGTCGAAGGCGACGCCGCTGACGAGCACGAGATCCAGCCGCTGCCCGCCGACCTGCTGCTTGAGCTCGCCGGGGCTGCCGTCGGCCACGATCTGGCCGCCGTCTAGGACGCCGACGCGGCTGGCGAGCTGATCCGCCTCCTCCAGGTACTGAGTGGTCAGGAAGATCGTCACGCCGGACTCGGCCAGGCCCGTGATCACCTGCCACATCGCTTGGCGGCCGCGCAGGTCGAGCCCGGTGGTCGGCTCGTCAAGGAAGATCACTTCCGGGCTCCCCATCAGGCTCGCCGCCAGGTCGAGTCGGCGCCGCATGCCGCCGGAGTAGGCGGCCGCTTTCCGGCGGGCCGCGCTGGCGAGGTCGAACTGCTCCAGCAGCGCGCCGGTCCGCCGCCTGGCCGCCGCGCGCGGCAGGCCCGCGAGCCTGCCCATCATGGCGAGGTTCTCCGCGCCGGTCTGTGCGCCGTCGATGGCCGTGTACTGGCCGGTCAGGCTGATCTTCCGGCGAACGATCCGGCGATCGGCCACGACATCGAAGCCGGCTACCCGGGCGGTCCCGGCGTCGGCGCGGGCCAGCGTGGCGAGGATACGCACGGTGGTCGTCTTGCCGGCGCCATTCGGGCCGAGCAGCCCGTACACGCTGCCCCGCTCGACGGTCAGGTCGACGCCGCTCAGGACCGGGAGCTCGCCGTATGCCTTCCGCAGCCCGGTCACCTCGACCGCAAGGTCGCTGGCCATGTCCACTTCCCCTCTGGCCACGGCAATCGGGTCCGCGGCCGACAGCTGCCACTTCTGCGTATCTTGTACGCGCTACAGCGTACGTTATACGCAGAATTAAGATGGCTGTCAATCCGACAGGAGGCGCTGGATGACCGACGACGGCGGGAACCGCGACGGGGACCGCCCCGATGCGGGGCAGCCCGAGGGTTCGCCCCGGTTGCCGCCCAGCCTCGCGACGGCCTGGGGGCTGGCCGAGCGGCCGGGAAAGGGACCCAAGCGCGGCCTCAGCCTGGAGCAGATCGTCGCCGCGGGGATCCGGGTCGCCGCGGCCGACGGCCTGGCGGCCGTGTCCATGGCCCGCGTCGCCGCCGAGCTCGGCGCGGGGACGATGGCCCTCTACCGGTACGTCAGCGCCAAGAGCGACCTCGTCGCCCTGATGGTGGACACGGCCTTCGGGCCGCCCCCGCCGCCGCCGGAATCCGCCGCGACCTGGCGGCCCGCGCTGTCCCACTGGGCCTGGGCTCAGCTCGCCGCCATGCGGGCCCAGATCTGGGCGGTTCGCGTCCCGCTCAGCGGACCGCCGGCCACGCCCAACCAGGTCGCGTGGCTGGAGCAGGGCCTGCGCTGCCTACGCGGGACCGGCCTGGCCGAGGGCCCGAAGATGTCGGTGATCTTGCTGGTCAGCGGCTACGTGCGCAATCAGGCCATGATGGAGGCTCAGATTAACGAGGCCGTGCGCGCGGCCAAGACGACCGACCAGCAGGCGATGCTCGACTACAACCAGATTCTCGGCACGCTGATAGCCGGCCGGCATTTCCCCGAGCTGAGCAAAGTTGTCGCGTCGGGAGTCCTCAGCAAGGCCGACCCCTGGGACGAGGAGTTCGTCTTCGGCCTGGACCGGATCCTCGACGGCATCGGCACCCTGGTCAACGCCCCGGGCCAGCCCGACTAGAGACCCAGCCTGCCCAGCCCTGGCCCGCCCGCCCCGGCCCGCCGCGGGGCTGGCCGCCTCACGGGCGGAAGGCAGCGGCGGCGACAGCGCGGCCAGCCGCGGCGTGCTGCCAGTATCCGAGCGTGCCCGCCTCCAGCAACTCGCGGGCCGCCGTGGCGAGCGCCTCGATCGCGACGTAGGCGAACGCGCCGCCGACGGACACCCGGCCGACTCCGAGCTCGGCGAGCCGCGCCACGTCGGGGCCGCCGGGCAGGGCGAGCACGTTCACCGGCAGATCGACCGAGGTCACCACCGCTTCGATATCCTCCGGGCTGGTCAGGCCCGGCGCGTACAGGACATCCGCCCCCGCCTCCTGGTAGCGCTGCAGCCGGGCGATGGTGTCGTCCAGGTCGGGCCGCCCGCGCAGGTAGTTCTCGGCCCTGGCCGTCAGGACCAGCCTGACGGGTCCGCCGTGTGCGGCCTGCGCCGCCGCGGCGATCCGCTCCGCGGCCAGGCCCTCGTCGTAGATGGGCTCGTCGGAGCGGCCAGTGAAATCCTCGATCGAGCAGCCCGCCAGGCCGGCCTGGACCGCCAGCGCCACGGTCTCCGCCACGCCGGCCGGCTCGTCCGCGAAGCCGTTCTCCAGGTCGGCCGAGACCGGCAGGTCGGTCGCCGCCACAAGGAGCGCCGAGTGGGCCAGGCTCTCGTCGCGGCTCACTCCCCCGTCGAGACGCCCGAGCGTGGCGGCGAACCCGCTGCTCGTGGTCGCCAGAGCCGCGAAGCCCAGCGAGGCGAGCACCCGCGCGGAGCCCGCGTCCCAGGGATTTGGCAGCAGCAGCGGTTCACCCGGCCGGTGCAGGGCGCGGAAGCTGGCTGCCCGGTTCGCGGCTGCTGCGATGTCCATCATCGGATAAATCACCCTTTCGGCGTCGCCGTACCGTCGAGCCATCCTCTCCCAGTCGCATCGCCTCACCAGAGCCAATTACGCCAGCGGTTCGGATTACCCGCACGCACACAGGGGTAATGCGAACCACTGACGATTTTCCGCAGGCTGGAGCCGGGTCAGTTAGACCACTTCCAGCCGCAGGCTGGAGCCGGGTCAGTTAGGGCTGTAGGGCGAGTACCGCAGGTCGGCCGCCGGGGTCGAGGGGAGCCTGCGCAGCATCGTTGTCTCCTTGGCCAGCAGCACGCGCTCGGCGCTCAGCCGCCGCGCGGCGTCGGGCTCGGCCAGCAGGATCTGCTTGTCGGGCAGCTCGACGATTATCGACGCGGCAACGACATAGGAGAGCAGAACGGGCTCATCGGGCAGCTCGGGGACGCTGATCTTCGTGGCTCCGCGGCTGGCCAGCGCGTCAAGATAGCTGCGGAATGCCTGCTGCACCGCCCGCGCGGCGAGTCCCGCGTCCGCCTCGCCCCCGGTGTGCTCGTCCAGGAAGTCCACGTCGCCCTGCAGGTAGGGCTGGGAGTCGTCCAGCTCGACCAGCCGGAATCGCTGCGTGCCGACAGTGATCAGGTCGAACCTGCCGTCCTCGTACTCCTCCACCTGGCGCACCGTCGCCGTGCAGCCGACCTCGTGCAACGCCGAGATGCCGGCGACGCCGGTCTCCCGCCCTTCCCGGATCGCTATGACGCCGAAACGCTGCGGCTCAGGGCCGGCCAGCAGGTCACGGACGAGCTGCCGATACCGGTCCTCGAAGATGTGCAGCGGCAGTACGAGACCCGGATACAGGACTGTGCCCAGGGGGAACAGCGGCAGCGTCTCGCTCATGTTGTGACACTATGCCGGTCGCCAGCTCGCGGCCAGTCTCGAGCTCTCAGGTGTCGTAGTCGATGGTGAGCTCGTCCGACACCGGCAGGGACTGGCAGGTCAGCACGTAGCCCGCGGCAACCTCGGCCTGATCGAGGGCGAAGTTACGGCGCATCCGCACCTCCCCGGCCCGGACCTGGGCCCGGCAGGTGCCGCAGACGCCGCCCTTGCAGGCGAACGGCAGGTCGGGCCGGACTCGCTGCACCCCGTCCAGGACGGGCGTGTCACGGCCGATGCTGGTCGTGGTGGTCCGGCCGTCGAGGATGACCGTGACCGCGCTCTGCGGGACAGCACGGGTGGCCGGTGCCCGCTCCACGTGCCGCTCCGGCTCGGGGGGCACCTCCTCGACGTAGAACAGCTCTCGGTGCACCCGCTCGGCCGGCACGCCGAACTCCGCCAGCACCGCCATCGCGTCGGTGACCAGGCCGAAGGGGCCGCACAGCCACCAGTGATCCACGCCGCCGATGTCGCAGATAGCCGGCAGCAGCCGCCGGAGCCTGGCCGCGTCCAGCCGCCCGCTGAACAGCTCGACCTCCTGCGGCTCGCGAGACAGCACGTGCACGAGCTGCAGCCGGGCCGGATGAGCGTCCTTGAGGTCGGCGATCTCGTCGGCGAACATGACGGATTCGGCTCGCCGGTTGCCATAGAGCACCGTGGCTTGCGCCCGGGGATCGGCCAGCACCGAGGCGGCGATGGATAGCACCGGGGTGATCCCCGAGCCGGCGGCGATGAGCACGTGCCGGGCCGCGGTCTCGAGGTCCGGAGTGAACGAGCCGGCCGGGGGCTGCACCTCGATCCGGTCGCCGGGCCGCACCTCGCGCACCAGCCAGCCGGATAGGGCACCGCCCGGCACCGCCCGCACGCCGATGCGCGGCGGGCTGCCAGCCGGCGAGCAGATGGAGTAAGACCGGCGCTCGTCGCGGCCCGCGATGACGCGGCGGAGGGTGAGCGACTGTCCGGGACGGAACCGGAACTGCTCGGCGAGGGCCGGCGGCACGTCGAAGGTGACGGCAACGGCGTCGTCGCAGAGGCGGTCGACCCGCGTGACCGCCAGTTCCCGGAACTGGCGTCGGGCGGCCCGGGCCGGGGCGGCAGTCCGGACCGGGCTGGCAACCCAGGCCGACGCGGCTGTCGGGAGCGTCACGGTCAGATCTCCTTGATGTGCTCGAACGGCTCGCTGCAGGCGCGGCAGCGGTAGAGGTCCTTGCAGGCGGTGGCGCTGAACGCCGCCGTCAGTCCGGTGTCGGGCGAGCCGCAGGACGGGCAGGTCACGCCGACGCGACCGACAGTCAGCGTCAGTGGCACCGGGCCGGCGGCGCGCTGCCGCGCCCGGCCGGGCGGCGCGATCCCCGCGGCCGCGAGCTTGCGGCGTCCCGCGGCGGTGATCCAGTCGCTGGACCACGCCGGGCTCAGCACCGTCCGCACCTCGACATCGGCGAACCCGGCCGCGGCCAACTGCCGGGACACGTCGGCACTCATCTCGCGCAGCGCCGGGCAGCCGGTATAGGTCGGGGTGAGGGACACCACGATGCGCACGCCGTCGGTGCTCACGTCGCGCAGGATGCCGAGGTCATCGAGCGTGAGCATGGGCAGTTCCGGGTCCGGCACGGCGGCGGCGACCGCCCGCGCCCGGGCAGCCAGGCTCACCATGTCGCCCCCGGATAGGCGCGCGCGACGCTCTGCAGCTCGGCCACCAGGGGCTCCATCGCCTCGGTGTGCACGCCATCGCGGCCGCACTGTCCGGCGACCCCGGGCACGCCCGGGCTGTCGGGCCAGGCCAGGCCGGCCATCTCCAGGATGCTGGCGATCACCGCGTCGTACTCCGCCCGGAAGCTGGCCGGCTCGACGGCGGCCTGAGCCGCGATCAGCCTTCGTTCTAGCTCGGTGCAGTTGAAAAGCTCTTCCGTGAGCGGCGCTACCGCGGCCAGGCCGGCCACCATCGCGCCGCGAGAGTACTCGGTGCCGCCGGCGAGCCGGAGCAGCCACTGCGCGGCGTAGTCGCGGTGATAGGCCACCTCCTTGACACCCTTGGCGGCCACGGCGGCGAGCACCGGGTCGCGTGCGGAACGCAGCCGGTCCAGCAGCGCCAGCCGCCAGGTGCTGAAGACCAGCAGCCGGGCGATCAGGCCGCCGAAGTCGGCGTCGGTCACCTCGGTGAGCGTGACGTTGCGAAACTCCCGCGCACCGCGGCCGAACGCGTAGTCGTCCTCGCCGCGGCCGCTGCCGTCGGCGTGGCCGGCCCTGGCGAGCAGCAGCCGCGCCTGCCCGAGCAGGTCCAGGGCGATGTTCGCCAGCGCGGTCTCCTCCTCCAGCTCGGGGGCGCGGGCCAGCCACTCCTGCAGCCGGTGGGACATGATCAGCGCGTCGTCGCCGAGCATCAGGCAGTACGCGGCGAGGTCCGTCCCGGCCACGCCATCGGGGACAGTGGTGTCCACCCCCGCCAGCGGGCTGGAGAAACCGGTTCCGAACGCCCACCGCTGGTCGCCGGACTCCTCGGCGATCGCCTCGTAGGCGGTGTCGAATCCCATGGTCAGGCTCCCGGCTGCGAGGCGGCGGACATCAGATATGCGGAACGGAGTCGGGGATGTCGTAGAAGGTCGGGTGCCGGTACACCTTGTCGCCGCTGGGCGCGAAGAACGGGTCCTTCTCGTCCGGGCTGGAGGCGGTGATGTCGGCCGCCGCCACCACCCAGATGCTGACCCCCTCGTTGCGCCGGGTGTAGAGGTCGCGGGCGTGATGCAAGGCCATCTGGGCGTCGGCGGCGTGCAGCGAGCCGACATGCACGTGATTTAGGCCCCGCTTGCTGCGCAGGAACACCTCGAACAGCGGCCAGTCGGAGCGGGCCGGATCGCTGCGGCCAGCGGCGTTCATGCGGCGGACACCTTCTCCCCAGCCTGCCGGGCCGCGTACGCGAGCGCGGCCTCCCGGACCCAGGCGCCGTTCTCGTGCGCGGCACGGCGGCCCGCGATGCGCTGGGCGTTGCAGGGACCGTTGCCCTGGATGACCTGCTTGAACTCGGCCCAGTCCGGCTGCCCGAAGTCGTAATGCTCCCGCTGCGGGTTCCAGCGCAACTGCGGGTCGGGCAGGGTCACCCCGAGCGCCTCGGCCTGCGGCACCGTCATGTCGACGAACCGCTGCCGCAGGTCATCGTTGGTATGCCGCTTGATCCGCCAGCGCATCGACTGCGCGGTGTTCGGTGAGTCGGCGTCGGGCGGCCCGAACATCATGAGCGACGGCCACCACCACCGGTTGGTGGCGTCCTGGACCAGTTCCCGCTGCGCGTCGGTGCCGCGCATCATGGTCATCAGCAGCTCGTACCCCTGGCGCTGGTGGAACGACTCCTCCTTGCAGATGCGGATCATCGCCCGCGCGTACGGGCCGTACGACGACCGGCACAGCGGTACCTGGTTGCAGATCGCCGCGCCGTCGACGAGCCAGCCGATGATGCCGACGTCCGCGAAGGTGAGCGCCGGGTAGTTGAAGATCGAGGAGTACTTCTGCGCACCGCTGATCAGTCGCCGGGTCAGGTCGCCCCGGTCCGCGCCGAGCGTCTCGGCGGCAGAGTAAAGGTACATGCCGTGCCCCGCCTCGTCCTGCACCTTCGCGAGCAGGATAGCCTTGCGCCGCAGCGACGGTGCGCGCGTCACCCAGTTACCCTCGGGCTGCATGCCGATGATCTCGGAATGCGCGTGCTGCGCGATCTGCCGGATCATCGACTTGCGGTAACCGGCCGGCATCCAGTCCCGTGGCTCGATCCGCTTGTCGCGGGCGACGGTCTCGTCGAAATAACGCTCCAGCGGCCCGGTGTCCTGATTGGCGCCGGTCATGAGCTTCTCCCTGCTGTAAACAAACCGATCGTTCGGTATGCTATCTTGCCAGGGTGGTGGATGGCCAGGGGCATGACTGGGAACGCGGCCAGCCGCGGCCACGCGCGGGCGCGGTGGCCAGTCCCGCGATCTCCGGGCGCCGGCGGCGCGGCCGCCCCGGCTATGACCTCGAGTCTCTGCTAGCCGTAGCCGTCGCCGTTTTCAACGAGCGCGGTTATGACGGAACCAGCATGGAAGACCTGTCCCGCCGCCTCGGCATCGCCAAGTCCTCCATTTACCACCACGTGGACAGCAAGGAAGACCTGCTGCGCATGGCGCTCGACCGGGCTCTGGACGAGCTCTTCTCGGTCGTGGCCCAGGCCCAGGCGCGCGCCGAGCCGGCTATCGGCCGGCTGGAGTTCCTGGTCCGGGGCAGCGTCGGCGTTCTGACCGACTACCTGCCCCACGTGACGCTGCTAGTGCGTGCTCGCGGCAATACGCCCACCGAGCGGCGGGCACTGGACCGGCGCCGCCAGTTCGACCAGATTGTGGCCGACCTAGTCAAGGAAGCCGAGCGCGATGGCGATATCCGGCCCGACATTGACCCGGCCGTGACGGCGCGACTGCTGTTCGGAATGGTGAACTCGGTGGTCGAGTGGTACTGGCCGGACGGCCGCGGTGCGGACGACGAACTAGCCAGCGCGGTATGCGCCATGGCGTTCGATGGCCTGCGCATTCGCCGCGCTGGCCGGCCGGGACAATCCCCGCGATGATCACAAGGCTTTCGCCAGTCTGGTTCGATACGGTCGCAGTTACCTGGCACTATAGAGCTTGATGAAAAACTCAGCCGCTTCCCGCCGCTTCCCGGTGACCGTTACCCGCCTTCCGGTAGTGCGCTGTCAGGTTTGCCAGCGCACTATCGCACATCAGCCCGGAAAGGCGAGCGACGTCCTGACCGAGCATTACCGCCGCGCGCATCCGGCCAAGCTGGGCTTGCCCGCTCAGTAACCCGCCCTAATGCAGCAGGCCTAACCTAGTTTCGGGTCGGCCGCACGCCATCCGGTGAATTCGCCCAGCGTGACCGAGATGACGCGCCGGGTAGGCCCGTACGAGCAATGCAAAGCGCGGGCTCCGCCGTGCGCGCAGCCGAGACGCGCGCAGCCGAGACGCGCAGCTGAGATGCGCAGCTCGGCCTGCGCGGGTGCCGATGGTCAGTCTCCGGATCGGATGTCGGTGTCGTCGTCCGCCACTACGTGGACCGCCGCCTCTTCCGCCGTTGCCGCACCGCCGTCGATCCCGGCGTCGCGGGCGACGGAGTGGGCTCCGTCGCCAGCGGCGACCAGCCGTCCGGCCCGAGGATCCGGGCCGTCGTCGAGGAGCAGCCCGTCGAGATCCTCGTCCCCGGCGTCCTCGTCCCCCTCAACGTCATCCGGATTCTCATCGTTGTCGATCTGGAGGGCCGGGTCCGGCTCCTCCTCGGCGAGCAGCTGGTCGAGCGACTCGCCGGCCTCCTCCTCGGCGCCCGTCGAGCCGAACCTCATCCCGGCCGACCACCGGTCCGCGGGAATGATCCCCGTGTCGAGCGGGTCGTCGCCGGGGTTGCCGTCCAGCGTGTCGGATGCGTCCAGCACCCCTTCGTCCTCGATGTCGTCCTGCTCAGAAGTCTCGTACCCGGTCATATCTCAGTTCCTCTCCATTGCGTCCAGCGCGCTACCTGGCGCGCTGGACGGGATCTCCGCCGAGTCCGTCAGGCGCAGCTTCCGCCGGGCTCGCTCATAGAACGTAGTGCGCCCCAGCCGGACCACTCGCGCGGCCCCGGGACGCGGCAGCAACTCGATCTGATCGCCGGGCCCGACGTGGGCGGCGACCTGGCCATCGACCTCGACGGCGAGCCGCCCGCTGGCGGGCAGGATCTCCAGCAGCAGGCTGTCCTGGACCGAGAGCACCAGGCCGCGGTTGTACGCCGAATGCGGCGCGGCCGGGGTGACCAGCAGCGCCTCGACCGCGGGGCTCACGATGGGGCCGCCGGCGGAGAAACTGTAGGCGGTGGAGCCGGTGGGGGTAGCGACTACGACCGCGTCGGCGGCGTAGCTGACGAAGGGATGCCCGGCGACTCGGACCGCGACGGAGGCGCTGGCCTGACCCGGGAAGCGGACCACGGCGACGTCGTTGAACGCGGTCACTACCTGCTCGCCGATCACGGCGTCGACAGCCAGCCGCGGCTCGATGGTGAAATCGTGCGCATCGATGGCCGACAGCGCGCCGGGCAGGTCTGGTACGTCAACTTCGGCCAGGAAGCCCAGCTTGCCCAGGTTTACGCCGAGGACCGGGGCCCGCTGCCGGTCGGCTAGCCGCATGGCTCGCAGCATCGTCCCGTCTCCGCCGAGACTTACGACAAGGTCCGCGCGCCGGCCTAGCTCCTCGGCGGTGACCGCAACCGCGGCGCAGTGCAGCCTGACGATCTCCTCGTTGATGCCGAGGACCTCGGTGCTGTTGTGCGCGGCCCAGTCGAGCACCGCGTTCACGGCGCCGTCGGAATCGCGCTTTGGGTGCAGGACGAGCCCGACCGAGTGCATCAAAGACCCCTCGTCAGCCACATGGCCCCAAGTTACCCGGCTGGCCATCGCGCCGAGGATCCCGCCGCCGATCGCCGCCGGGTCCCCGTTCATGATCACCGGGCTTTCCCCGGCACTGCGAGGCTGTCACGTAGCTCGTGATCGCCTTGGCCCGGCTGGCTGGCTGCGATGGCCGATGGCCGATGGGCGGGCGGCGGGCGGCGGGCGGGGGGCGGGCGGCGGGCGGGGAGAATCGGCGGGCGGGGAGAATCGGCTGAGTTTCATGATCACCACCGTTTTTTCGCACCCGCCGCTGAAAAACGGTGGTGATCACCTGAAACCCCGTTCCGGCCCAGCCCTAAGCCATGCCCGGGTAAGACCGCAAGTCCCTGGCGGCGCCCCGGCAGGCGCCCCCGAGGGCGGGCGGGAAACCGCCGACCCTGGCCGCAGCGCCGCCCGCCAGCCCCGGCCAGCAGCACCAGTAACGCGACAGCAGTCACAGCTACTGAGTCGTCAACCCGGTGCTCGCCGGACTCACGCAGCGCGCCCGGCTGCGAGCAGGACCGCGGCGGGCTGCAGAAGGCCGCGAATGTTACCGTGCCCAGAGCCTGGTCGGCCGCGCGTGACACATTCCGCGACGCCGCGCCCGGACTGACGCCGTGCTACTCACTGCCAGCCTCGCATCGACTTCCCAGCTAACGCCGAAGTGCGCCGCTGCTCGGCGGGCACCCGCAGGCAGGAGATTCATGAGGCGGTACGTGCTGACGGGCGCCCCGGGCGCCGGAAAGACATCGGTGCTGCGCGCACTGCTGGACCTCGGCTTCGCGATTGTCGAGGAGGCCGCGACCGACGTGATCGCCAGCGAGCAGCGCCGCGGCGTCGACGAGCCGTGGCGCGATGACGATTTCATCGACAAGATCGTCGGTCTCCAGCGTCAACGGGAGCGGGAGTCGGCGGCGGTCGGCGGGCAGGCGACGGTCGGCGGGCAGGCGACGCTCGACAAGCAGGCCGGGGCCGGCGGCCGCGCCGGGACGGGCGGCCACGCCGCGGCCGCCGGGCAGGCGGTCCAGGTGCATGACCGGTCGGCGGTATGCACCCTGGCCCTGGCGCGGTTCCTGGGCCGTCCGGTCACGCCCCTGCTAGCCGCGGAGGTCACGCGGGTCACGCGGGAGCGGACCTTCGAGACCGCGGTCTTCCTGGTCCGGCCGATCGGGTTCATCGAGCGCACGGCGGCGCGGCGGATTAGCTATCAGGACTCCCTGGCGTTCGAGAGGCTGCACGAGGAGACCTATCGGGAACACGGGTTCGAGATCGTTAACGTCGCGGCCGCCGGGGTCGCCGAGCGCGCCGCCACGATCGCCGGCGTCATCGCCTCCCGGCCGTCAGCAGGCTAGGTCAGGACGCCGCCGCTGACGCCACCGCGGATGCCGGCGGCCGCTGCGATGCGGGAACCGCCTGCGGCCGGACGTCCTGGCCCTCGACGGGCTCTCCGCAGTCCGCGCACACCACCTGGGGGACCAGTCGGTGATCGCAGTGGTGCTCCAGCACCAGGGGCGGCCCGTCCGCGCCGGCCAGGTGCCGGTCACCCCAGCGCATCAGGGTCAAGATGACCGGGTACAGGTCCCGGCCGGCCGTGGTCAGGCGGTACTCGAACCGTGCCGGGTGCTCGGAGTACTGCCGCCGGTCGAGGATTCCCGCACCGGTCAGGGTGCGCAGGCGGGCGGCGAGGGTGTCCCGGGGCGCACCGGTCCGGCGGACCATCTCGTCGAACCGGCGGTTGCCGAGGAACACCTCCCGCACGGCGAGCAGGGCCCACTTCTCGCCGACGATCTCGAGGGTGCGGGCCACGGAGCACACTCGCGGCTGGGCGGCGGACGTCATGGTGACATGCTACCCGGTGAGTCCGGTTTCTGGACGGACGACGCGGCGCCGGATAGGGTGGGTCCATATTTCGGACTAACTAGGATTCCGGACTAACGCAGAGGATGCCCGTGAGCTCCCGCCGTTCCACGCTCGCCTCCCCGCCCGCCGCCACCGCCCCGCCCGCCGCCACCGCCCCGGCCGCCGCCACCGTCCTGAGCGGGCGCCAGATAACGGCGGTGGTCGGCGTCCTGTCGCTGGCCGTGTTCATGTCGAGCCTGGACCTGTTCATCGTCAACCTGGCGTTCCCTTATATCGGCCGGGAGTACAGCGGGACCAGCCTCAGCTCCCTGTCGTGGGTGCTCAACGGCTACACCATCGTCTTCGCCGCCGTTCTCGTGCCGGCCGGCCGGTGGGCCGACCGGGTTGGCCGGCGCCGCCTCTTTGTCGCCGGCCTGGTCGCGTTCAGCATCGGCTCGCTGCTGTGCGGCCTGGCCCCGGGGGTCCCCGAGCTGATTGGCGCCAGGGCCATCCAGGCCGGCGGCGCCGGCCTGATGGTGCCGGCGTCGCTGTCGCTGCTGCTGGCCGCGGTTCCGGCCGCGTCCCGGGCACGAGCCATCGGCACGTGGTCGGCCCTCGGCGCCCTGGGCGCGGCGCTCGGCCCGGTGATCGGCGGAAGCCTCGTGCAGCTCAGCTGGCGGTGGGTGTTCTGGATTAACCTGCCGGTCGGGCTGGCGGCCGTCCTGCTGGCCAGGCGGGTGGTACCGGAAAGCAAGGACGAGCACGTCCGGGGCCGGCCGGACCTGCTGGGCGCCGGCCTGCTGGCCGCCGCGGTCGGCCTGATCGCCCTGGCCCTCGTCGAGGCCCCGGACTGGGGGTGGGGCTCGGCCCGCGTCGCCTGCCTGTGGGTCGCGGCGGTGGCCTGCGGCGCCGCCATGGTGGCCCGGTCCCGGCGGCACCACTCGCCGGTGATCGAGCTGAGCCTGCTCCGCTCGCGGACGTTCAGCGGGACGTTCGCCGCCTCGATCCTGTACTACGCGGGCTTCGGCGCGTTCGTCCTGAACTCGGTGGAGTTCCTGACCGGGGAATGGCACTACTCCGCGGTGCGGGCCGGCCTGGCGATCGGGCCGGGACCGCTCATGGTGCTGCCGTTCGCGAGGCTGGTCGCGCCGCGCCTGGCGGCCCGTATCGGTGGCGCCGGGCGGGTGGCGCTGATCGGCTGCGCGGTCAACGCCGGCGCCCAGCTGCTGTGGCTGGCCCTCATCCAGGCTGATCCGGCCTACCTGACCCGCCTGCTCCCGGTTCAGCTGATCGGCGGGGCGGGGGTCGGCCTGGCCATCCCGTCGCTGCTGAGCGCCGGAAGCGCGTCGCTCCCGCCGGATCGCTTCGGCACCGGCAGCGGCGTGCTGAACATGGCCCGCCAGGTCGGCACCGTCCTGGGCGTGGCCGGCCTGGTCGCCATCCTGGCCCGCATCGACCCGGCCGACCCGATCATCACCTATCGTCACGGCGTCGTGCTGATCATCGCGTTCTTCGCGGCCGCCGGCGTCGCCGCCGCCGGCCTGCTGACCAGCCGACCGCGCCTGGCGACGAGCCCGCCACCGGTCATCGAGGAGGCCTAGTGACCCAGGCCCAGACCCCGGACGCGGCCGGGACCACGCCCGGCGACGCACCTAGCCCCGGCTGGGGCGAGCCCCGTTCTAAGTCCGTCACCTGGTACGACCCGGCCGTGACGGTGGCGGGCGGGGCCGGCCTGTCCGGCCTGGAGTTCATGCAGGCCCTCAGGGACGGTCGGCTGGCGCCCCCGCCGATCGCGCTGCTGCTCAACATGGGGGTGCGGCAGGTGGAGCGGGGCCTGGTGGTCTTCGACTGCGAGCCCGACGAGTCGGTCTACAACCCCATCGGCCTGGTGCACGGCGGCCTGGTGTGCACGCTGACGGACTCGGCGATCGGCTGTGCGGTGCACACCACCCTGGAGGCGGGCGTGGGGTATACCTCCATCGATATCACCGTGAACTACCTGCGGCCGGTGACGCTGGACAGCGGCGGCCTGGTGGCCACCGGCCGGGTCGTCAAGCCGGGACGGCGCGTGGCGCAGGCAAGCGCCGAGGTGCACGACGGCGTCGGCCGCCTGGTCGCGACGGCCAGTAGCAACTGCCTGATCATCGGCCCCAGCTGAGCTCCTCGGCCGGGCCCGGCAACCCTGGTGCGTGCGGGGCGCGGGGGACTGGGAAGCTAGAACCGACTATGAGGAGGTTTCCCATGAGCAGCCAATCGACTGCCTCGGCGGCCGGCACCATCGACCTCGGCGGGGATCTGACCGTCAACCGGCTGGGCTACGGCGCGATGCGGATTACCGGCCAGGGCATCTGGGGCGAGCCACCGGACCGGGACCTGGCGAAGGCAGCCCTGCGCCGTGCCGTGGAGCTGGAGGTCAACTTCATTGATACGGCGGACTCTTACGGCCCCGAGGTCAGCGAGACCCTGATCGCCGAGGCCCTGTACCCCTACCCGGATGACCTGGTCATCGCGACCAAGGGCGGCCTCCTGCGCCCTGGCCCGGGACAGTGGGAGCCGGACGGCCGCCCCGAGCACCTCCGGGAGGTCTGCGAGGGCAGCCTGCGCCGCCTGCGGCTCGACCAGATTCCCCTGTACCAGTTCCACCGGCCCGACCCGAACGTGCCGATCGCCGAGTCCATCGGCACCCTGCTGGAGCTGAAGAACGAGGGAAAGATCCGGCACATCGGGGTGTCGAACTTCTCCGAGGTCCAGCTCCGCGAGGCGGCGGCGATCACCCCGGTGGTGTCGGTGCAGAACCGCTACAACGTCGGCGACCGTTCCTCGGACTCCATGGTCGACCTGTGTGATCAGGAGCAGCGCGTCTTCATTCCCTGGGCGCCGATCCAGGACACCGAGCGCAATGTCGGGGCGGAAGTGGCCGCCGACCGCCTTAACGTGCCCGTGCGGCAGATCGTCCTGGCCTGGCTGCTGGCCAGGTCGCCGCAGATCCTGCCGATCCCCGGCTCGGGGTCCGCCGAGCATGTCGAGGCGAACGTAGCGGCCGCCGGGCTGAAACTGAACCCGGACGAGATCGACGCGATCTCGAAGGGCGGACTACTACCTAAAAGTTAACTTGTGATGGTGGCGGACGGCCTATTCTGAGCGGAGAAACCGCATTTCTCGCGGTGCGCCAGGGGAGGCAGAGCAATGATCCGCAGGAACGGCCGGCCCGTCATCTCTCCCGGCCGGCGCGGCGTTGCCGGTCTCGCCGCCGTCGTCCTGCTCGGCGGCTTCGGGCTGGCCGGCTGCGGACTCGGGAAGGCGGTCAGCGCGGTCAAGAAGGTGACCGACAACGTGGCGGCCAACAAGGCCACCGTCGACGAGTTCACTTCCTCGATGAAGTCCGCGGCGACGACGTTCGAGGCGACGTACGTGACGACCGGCACGTCGCCGACGACGGTCATCTATGCCGTCCGGCCACCGAAGGAGCTCGCCTTCTCCGAGACGCCGTCGGCCGCCGGCGCCAGTAACGGCCTTAGCGCCGCGGACCTCGTCGTGAACTCCTCGGGGGAGTACTCCTGCACGCCGCCCTCGGCCGGCTCGGGATCGCACTGGTCATGCCAGAAGCTGGGAACGGCCGGAGCCGCCACCCGGAACCAGATCCTCGGCCTCTACACTCCCGCGCACTGGGTCGCGTTCCTCCGGGGCTTCTCAGTTGCCGCCGGCTTCGCGGGAGACAAGGTCACCTCCTCGCACCTGACGGTCAACGGGTTCAGCATGCGGTGCGTCGACTTCGTCGCCACGGGGGTCGCGGGCACCAGCAAGATCTGCACGACCGCCCAGGGCGTCCTCGGATACGTCAAGGTCGCCTCGGACTCCGCCAGCTT
>Ga0209839_10000370_pt1 | contig 23180 bp, 20 predicted proteins | sample OrgsoiDNA2013050_FD_185800 | JGI IMG/M metagenome (GOLD analysis project Ga0209839, IMG submission 185800) | Permafrost soil microbial communities from the Arctic, to analyse light accelerated degradation of dissolved organic matter (DOM) -... | ecosystem: Environmental > Terrestrial > Soil >... | reverse complement strand
AGCCACCGCGATCCGCGCATAATTGCGCTTCACAATTGCCCTGTCCCCTTGCCTGAGCGCCGTCGGTGCCACCACGCCGCAGCGCCAAGCGGTGGTGGATGCCGCCAGCGTCAGCCGCTCTTCCCCGGCCGCGGTCTGGAGAACGAGCAAATGTGGGCTAACATCAAGCACAGTGCCGGTGACTGCGTGTGTCGCTCCGCTGTTCAAGGCGTCGGGTGAACGTGCTGATGACATCGGCTCGCGATCGTCGGCCCTCCCGAAAAGCGCTGACTTGAGCAGTCGGCGGCGGGCGTAGCGTGCGGGAGTAACAGCGTCCGCGCGATCGTTGACGGACGGGCTATGGTCGTGCAGACCCCGCACTTGCCCCCCATGGGATTGCATGCCTGTCCCTTGACGATGCTTACCATCGGTGGCCTACGTCAAGCGGATCGGCAACCTTTTAGAAACCATTACGTAGAGGTACATTTGCCCCGCCTCGAAATCGCGTCCGAAACGGTCGTTGGAGCGGAGTAAACGCGAGCGCTACCGCAGACATCTCTCAGGTGGTGGTGCGCGCCCGGTTACTTTGGGTAGCGTACCCCCATGAGGACCCGGATCGGCCGTGGTGGTGAGCGGGTACGGCCTGACACCGATGTCCCGGATCGGCCGCCGTGTGGTGGCCAGGACCGGACTGATCCGGGCCACCGGGCCGACCTCGATCCGGCTGGGGAGGCTGCCTTCCGGGAGTACGTGACGGCTCGCGGCGCCACGCTCCTGAGGATCGCCCTGCTGCTCACCGGCAACCGCGCCGATGCCGAGGACCTGGTGCAGGCGGCGCTGGCCAAGACCTATCTGGCCTGGGACCGGATTCACGATCGGGCCGCGCTCGACGCATACGTCAAGCGCGCCATGGTCAACACCCAGATCTCCTGGTGGCGCAGGCGGCGGGTCGAGGAGTTCCCCACCGGGCAAATCCCGGACCGGGCGGTGGCCGAGCAGTTGCCGCCGAGCGAACTGCAGGACACGGTGCGCCGGGCCCTGGACCGGCTGCCGCAGCGGATGCGGGCCGCGGTGGTCCTCCGCTACTACGAGGACATGAGCGAGCCCGAGATCGCGGACGTCCTGGGTGTGAGCCGGGGGACCGTCAAGAGCACTGTGTCCCGCGCCGTGGCGAAGCTTCGGATCGACGCCGAGCTGGCGGGCTGCCGGCCCGGGCACGTGGGACCGGCCGGTAGCTGACCGGCCGCCATGGCATACCCGGCCCTGCCTGTGGGAATATCAGCGCAACAAGCCTGAGTGCGGAATCTGCCCCGGGCCCACGCGAATCCACGAGGTGGTGGCCGTGCGTAGCACAATGATGGATGTCCCGCTTACCGTCACGTCGATCATGCGCCACGGGACCACGGCCTTCCGTGACCAGGAAGTCCTGACCAATACCGGTGGTGATGGCGTCCGGCGCGAGACGTACGGGGAAGTCGCCCGCCGGGCCGCGCGGCTCGCCAATGCGCTGCGCCGGCTGGGTATCGACGGTGACCAGCGGGTCGCCACGTTCATGTGGAACAACGCCGAGCATCTCGAGGCCTACCTGGCTGTGCCCTCGATGGGGGCGGTCCTGCACACGCTCAATATCCGGCTCAGCGCCGCTCAGATCGGCTACATCGCCACGCACGCCGAAGACACCGTGGTGATGGTGGATGCCTCACTGGTCCCTCTCTTCGCGGAGGTCCTGCCGCAGGCGAAGACGATCCGGCACGTCCTCATCACCGGCACCCCGGCCGGCTCGCTGCCGCCGGACGCCGCGGCTCTGGCCGCGCCCGGAGTTGAGGTCCACAGCTATGAGGACCTGCTCGCCGCCGAGCCCGACTCGTTCGCGTGGCCCGAGCTGGACGAGCGGTCGGCCGCGTCGATGTGCTACACGAGCGGCACGACCGGCAACCCCAAGGGAGTGGTCTACAGCCATCGGTCCATCTACCTGCACGCGATGGGGCCGTGCCTGGGGAACACGTTCGGATTCTCCGAACGGGACCGCGTGCTGCCCATCGTCCCGATGTTCCACGTCAACTCCTGGGGTTTCCCTTTTTCCGCGGTGCTGTGCGGGGCGACCACGATCATGCCGGACCGGCACATGCATCCGGACGCCCTGGTCCACCTGATCGAGGCCGAGCGCCCGACGGTGGCGGCCGGCGTCCCGACCATCTGGCAGGGTGTGCTCCAGCACATCCGCGCCCATGGCGGGGACCTGTCCTCACTGCGCCTGGTCATCGCCGGCGGCTCCGCCGTGCCGCACTCCCTGATGAAGGCCTACGACGACCTCGGGGTGACGCTCGTTCAGGCCTGGGGCATGACGGAAACCTCACCGCTGGGCAGCGTGGCGAATCCGCCCGCCGGCGTTACCGGGGCCGAAGCCTGGCCGTACCGGGACAGCGCCGGCCGGCTTTTCTGCACCCTCGAAGCCCGGCTGACCGGAGACGGCGACGCGGTGCTGCCGCAGGACGGTGAGGCCGTCGGCGAGATCGAGGTGCGCGGACCCTGGGTGACCGGGTCCTACTACAAGGACGACGACCCGGCCAAGTTCCACGACGGCTGGCTGCGCACCGGGGACGTCGGCAGCATCGACGAAGAAAGCTTCATCCGGATCAGTGACCGCAGTAAGGACGTCATCAAGTCCGGCGGCGAGTGGATCTCCTCAGTGGAGCTCGAAAACGCCCTGATGGCACATCCGGACGTGCTCGAGGCGGCGGTCATCGGCGTGCCCGACGACAGGTGGGGCGAACGGCCCTTCGCGGCGGTCGTCGTCCGCGACGGCGCGGACGTCTCCGCGGAGCAACTGCGCGACCACCTGGCGGCCAGCGTGCCGCGCTGGCAGCTGCCCGAGCGCTGGGCGTACATCGACGAGGTGCCGAAGACCAGCGTCGGAAAGTTCTCCAAGCGCACCATGCGCGACGCGTACGCCCAAGGCGAGTACAAAGTCATCCAGCTTGGATGACGCCGCCACACCGGATACGCTTACCCGCGTCAGGACAGGTCGCGGTAGGGTGTCACGCACCGTCCCGACGGTGGGAGGCTTCGCCTAGTCCGGTCTATGGCGCCGCACTGCTAATGCGGTTCGGGTTTACCGCCCGTCCGGGGTTCAAATCCCCGAGCCTCCGCTCCTGAGCAGCGGTCCACCCAGCGCACGTCGCAAGGGTGAACCGCTGCTTTTTCCTGTCGGTCGCCGTGCTGGCCGCGTCAGGAGGCAGCGGACCAGCTCAGGGTGAAGCGGTCCAGCGTGTAGCCGAAGGCATTGACGGTGGGCTGGATGAAGTTGTTGCGGATCATCTGCGCCGCTTCCGATTCGGCCGCGCCGACGAGCGGGCCGCTCACCGCGGACACGTGACTGACCCGGTAGAAGGCAAGGCTCTGCGCCTCGCTGTACAGCACCGACTGGGCGAACTGCGGCCGGATCAGCGCCCCGCAGCCGAAGCCGGGGTACGTCCAGCTGTGCGCGGTACTCAGCGGCCGGCTGGCGGTGTTATCGATGCTGACGTCGTGTGCGCTCTGCGGAAGCTGCGGCTGCGGCAGCACCACCGAGATCGCGACCTGCCCCGGCCGGCCTCGCTCCGGCGCCGCGAGGACCTGCAGCCGGTAGTGGCCAGAGGCCTGGGTCCACCACGAAGGGCCCGGATTGAGATCGACTGTAGCGGAGGCGCGGCCGACGGCGTAGAAGGTGCTCGAGTACCAGCAGGGCCACGGGCCGATGTTCTTCGACACCTTGTGGGTGAAGACGAAGCTGAAGTTCTCCGTGCCCAGCGCCGGCTTGGAGATGCCCTCGATCTTCTGCAGCACCCAGGGGCCGAGCTGGGCGTTGGAGCTGGTAGCGGCGCTGATCGTCTGCCACGGCCAGGCCAGCCGGACCTGCGGCAGGTGCACGTTCAGCCCGAGGAAGTGCAGCGAGGCCGACAGCGCCATCAGTACCACCGAGGCGATCGCGCGGCGGAAGATCAGCGCCAGGATCGCCGTGGCGGCGCTCCACTTGACCCACCGCGGAATCCACCGTCGGCGCCGACGGTACGGAGGATGCGGGCCGCCCGCCGTGGCCAGCGGCGCCCAGCCTCCCGGCTGGGGTGCGACCGGGCCCGGCCAGGGCTGCGGCGGCACCTCGGCCGGCGCCGCCGGGCCCCCGTCCCGCACCCCCGCGGGGTTAAGCGGGGCCCAGCCGCGGGAGGTATCTGCTCCGGCCCAGGCCGCGGCATCTGGGCCGGCCCAGGCCGGCTCCGCGGCGGCCAGCCTGCGTGAGCCGAACGAGCCCAGCAGGAGGATGAGCAGACGGACCATCGGGTTCCTCTGTTTCTGTGCTTGGTGGCGGCAGCTAGACAGTGGCTGGGTAGTCGAGGCTGAGGACGACCGGCAGCGCGCCGAATGGGCGGCGGAATTTGGCGCCCGGCTTGTCCGGGGCGTGCGGCTCGGCGATCCTGGGCCAGCGCATGCTCGTGTGCTGGTCGGTAAGGCCCTGGACGGAGTACGGGAACTCCATGGCCGAGGTGTTGTGCAGTTTCAGCAGGCCGCCCCAGCGAAAGGCCGCGAACACATTGGCCAGTTCCAGGACGGACAGCTCCACCGGCACGGTGAGATCGATGTGATACACGGTGTCGGCCACCGCGACCATGTCGTGCGCGCACTGCGTCAGGGCCTCGGATCTGGTCCGGTACACGGTGCCGTCCGGGTTGACGGTGCCGAGCTTTTCGCCCTGGACCGGCGAGTAGCGCGGGTTGGCCTCGCACTGCATCCAGTCGCAGGCGGCCAGCAGCTTCCAAGAGATCCCGCAGTTGCCGGCCACGTCCCGGTAGATGAGCTCGGCGCGTCCGAGCGGCTTGCGGGCCGTGGCCAGAAAGGTGCTCTTCACCGCCGCCGGCATCTGAGGCTGGTAGCGAGGCGCCGTCGTCCTTGTCTTGGCTGCCGCCTTCTTCTTGTGCGTCTTCTTCGCTGCTACGGCCCTGCCGGACGGCGCCTTGGGCGCTGGCGCATCAGCGGCCCAGGGCTGTGCGGCCACAGACTGGGCCACCAAGGCGGCTGGCGGCCCGGCCGTCCCGGCCGCACGCGCGGGCCGGACGACGGCCGCGAGTTCGGCGATCACGCGGGTATCGGACGGCGAGCTCATCCGGGCCGACGTGTGAGCTGTCGTCGGTCCCGCGCTGGATGGCCCGGCCGGAATGCCGGGGATCTCGGCCGCATCCTGCCCTGCCGGTGAGGCGGACGGTGACGGGGTGGCCGACGAGGCAGCCGGTGGTGTGGCGAAGGGATGGGGCACGCCACCCGACGGCAAACCGGTACGGGCCGGCGCCGCTGGTGCCCGGCTGCCGGATGGTACGCGGGCGGCTGATCCAGAACCGGCCGCGGGGGATGGGGCGGCGGCCTGGGGCTGCCCCGTCGGCGCGGCCACCGTCGCGGGCGTCGGCGCGGTCCGGCGCGGGCTGGCCAGCGCGGGAGCGGTTGCGGTGCCCTGTGGTTTGGGTGCTGGCCGGCCCGCCGGGCCCTGCGCGGGGACCGTCGCGCGCGGAGTCGCGGCGGCCCGGGATGCCGCCGCGTGCGGGGGCATCGTCTGCGGGGTGGCGGCGTAAGGGGCCGCCGTCTGGGGGGAGACGGTCCGCGTAGCCGGCACCGAAGTCGGGACCGGCGTGCGGACTGACTGGGGTGTGGTCGTCGCCGTGGGTTTCGCCGAAGGCGCGAGCACCTGCCGGCTGGCCGCCGGGGACGGCTTGACCGTGCTGTGCGGCGTGACCGACGGCGTAACCGACGGCGAGGACGTTGCCGCGGCTTGGGCCGACTGCGACGCCGGGACGAGTCCGGGGATCTCGGCCTGGTCGGCCGAGCCGGATGCGGTCTGCGGTGCGGTAACCTGCGCTGCGGCTGCCGAGGCCGGGTGCGCGGCTGCCCGGGCCTGTGCCGTGGCGGACTGGGTGTCCGGGTCGAAACGGTACAGATTGTAGCGGCGCATGAGGCCAACCAGCGTGTTGCCGTAATTCGGATCGGTCGCGTAGACCCCGGTGAGGGCCTGGGCGAAACTGTTTGGCGCTTGCCTGTTGGCCATCGCCGCGCTGTAGTAGCCGCTTGTAGCGAGGAGGTTGGCGTGGTCGGCGATGCTCTCGGCCACGCTTGTGTACACCCGGAACTGAGCCGTGATGGTCACCCACTGTCCATTCTCGAACTCCTGCGTGGGCAGGGAAACCGAGCCCGCCGGGCCGGTCCCCTTGATGCCGAACAGGTTGTTGTCCTGGGCGGCCAGGCTGCTCTGGCCCCAGGCGGATTCATCGACGGCCTGAGCGATGGTGACGGCGGCCGGGACGCCGTAGGTGTGCTGGGCCGCGATCGCGCCCGGTGCGACCTCGTTGATGAACGCCTGCTGGGCGGCCGTGCCGGTCGCCGACGCCGAAGCGGCAGGCGGCTGGCTCCGCTGGTAACGGGACGACGCCGGCTTCGCGGAGCTGGCGGCCACCGTACCGCCGGGCATCCCGGGGATGACCGGCCCCGACGTCATCGTCTGGCCGGCCCCGCGCTTGCCACCCGCGACCGTCGTCCCGGCCGGCGCTCCGCGGCTGGACCCGGCGGCCGGCCGGCCCCCGGCCGAGGCTGCCGCGGGCTGCTGGCCGCCCTGGCCGGCGGCGGAGCTTCCGGCCGGGGTTTCCGGTAGGCCCGGAATCGCTGGGCCGTCGGCGGTCAGCGTGGCGCTCACGGCCGGAGCCGTGCCCCCGGCCGAGGGCGCCGCCGCCGTGGTGCCGGGGATGTCCGCCAGCGCCGCGGCTGACTGCGCGGTCGTCCGCTGGCCCGAATCCGTACCCGGAGCGGGCCGGGCCTGGGCCGCGGTCCCCGCGCCCGAGGTACCCGCCGCCGGCGTGCTGGACCGTGCGGATGACGCGCTCTGCCCGGCTGAACCCGCGGCGACCGGAAGGCTGCCGTTGCTGACAAAACCGGCAATTCCCTCGTCCGCCAGTGAGCCGCTGTACTGATGGGCGTTGACGGAGAAATTGGGCAGCGAGTCGCCGCCAATGGTGGACAAGACGCCATCCGAGTACTTCGTGACCACCTCCACGTGACCGTCAAACAGGACCCAGTCGCCAGGCAGCGGCTGATAGCCGTCGCCCGGCGGATGCCAGCGCTGATGTGCCTCCGCGTCCTGCAGGACGGAAATGATGCTGGGCGAGTCGGGGTTGGAGTCCACCCGGACGTCGGCCCAGTCGTGCAGCGGCCAGGGGTAGCTTGATCCGCCCGTCACCCAGCTCTGCCGGCCGACGATCTTGGCTCCCAGCTCAAGGGTCATACTGGCGAAGGCGGCGCAGGACTCGCCGTGGTCAGCACCGTCCGTGCTGCCCTGCTGCCAGATCAGCGCTTCCATCTCGGCCGGTGTTTTGGTCTGGGCCAGCCGCAGGTAGTACGTGGCGACGCTGACGATGGCCGAGCGGACGGCCGAATCGTCCGCCTGCGCCGGCCGGGCCGCCTGGTCGAGCGCCGTCAGCGTGACGGGGACGCTGGTCGGCGAGGCGACCTGATCCGCGGTACCGGGTACGAAGGCGAAGCCTGTAATCGCCCCGCCGGCGCCGAGGCTGACGAGCGCCGTCGCCTGCTGCCACCACGGCTTACGAGGGGAATTCACAGAGTCACCTTCTTTCACGATTCAGTTGGCCGGGCTGGGCGTCCGGAGCCGTGCCAAGCGGCACGGACGGAGCCGCAGGAGATCGGCAGTCTCAAAGATTGGTCTGCGAGAGGTTTTTGAGGATGGCCTGCACCTGTGGGTTACCTGGATTTCCCGCGTTCTCGAAGAGGATCGCCGCGTCCTGGGCGTCCTGGGCCGTCGCGCCGACCGCCCACTTCTGGTACACGTCGGCGACCAGAGCGGCCTGCTGGGCAGCCGTCGTCACCGGGGCGCGGCACACGCTGGGGAATCCCGGCTCTGAGGTCCTGGCCGCCGAACCGGTGTAGCGCATGCAGTTCGCCGGATTGCTCTCCAGGCCCGGCTGGACGGACGGATCGCTGTTGGCGCCGATGGTGGACGCGCCACCGATGATGTTGTTGATCGCCCGGGCTGCGACCTCCAGGCTGTCGTTGGGGTTCATGGCGTTGTAGGGGTGGTGCAGGTTCAGCGACCAGGCGACCTCTGCGCCCTGGGCCAAGGCGATCGGCTCGAGCCCCATCCGGCCGCTCTTCTTGTCGCTGAACTGCGGATTGCCGGAACTGGCCAGCAGCGCGAAGATCCACAGGATCTGCTGCGTGCCCTTGGCGCAGGCGAAGTTGATCTGGCCCGGCTCGGACGTGACATCGGGGTTCTGGCAGGCGGTGGTGATCTCGGCCTGCATGGTGGGGACGCTGGCCGGCCACGACGCGCCCCCGGTGAGCAGCACCGTCACCAGTCCGACGGTCAGTGCCAGCAGGGCTGCGCTGAGCGCCGCTATGACCTTACGGCGCCGGAAGAAGCCCGGCCGGTAGGCGCTGCCCCGGCCGCGGTTGATGAGCACCGATGTGCGGTCCCCATCGGCTGGTGGCACCGCGCCGGCGGCCCGGCCCAGGAACGCGCCGGCATCACCCGCACTCCGGGCATTTCCGTCGGCGACCCGGGAGCGGGCCGGTACGGCACGCTCGGGCACCGCGTAGAAGCCGGAGGTGCGGCCCGGTTCGGGAAGGCGGTCCAGATCGCCCAGCACGCCCGGGGGGGCTTCGTCGAATAGGGTCCGCTCCGCGTCCCGGGCCAGCACGGACTCGGCGAGCCTGCGTTCGATGTCCTTCAAGGTCTTCATAGCAATCGCCTCGGGGGTGCGAGAGCCGGTGCGCCGGGAAGATGGCGGGTGCGGCCGGCGGCGGGGGAGCAGAGTCGGGTGGCTGAGGGCAGGAATATCCGGGGAGGATGGGCGAACCGGGTCAGACCGGGGCGAGACGACACGTGCCGAGCGGAGTACGCTGGTTCGAACCTGATCGCGAACACCTCCCCTGACCTCGGAATATCCTGGAACTTGGCTCCCTCATGCAGGATATTAGAACACATGTGCGAACTGGCGTCAATCGGAATGTCGTAACCTCATGATATACGAACACAGATTCGATTACCGTCTGTTCAAGGGGGTCGTCGGGACTCTTGGCGCTGCGGCCCGGCGGTCAGCGCTGCAGGTCACAGCCTTTGGTTCATGCCTCCCCGCTGCTGCTGGACCACTTCGGGGACCCTGGCCGGCTGGCGGCCTCGGTGATCTTCCAGCCGGCCTGACCGTCCGCTAGGGCGCCCGATCTTGTGCGACAGGACCGGGGCTCTGCTGTCAGCAGAGCCAGTAGCCGTCGGCGGTCACGCGCGCGAAAGTGACCGCATGCGAGATTTCCGGTTCAGCTGCAACGTGTTCGCCATCCGATCGCGGGCGCAGTGCGAGCGGCGGGACCGGTTCGGGTACAGCTACGTGACCGTGCACGAGCCGTACATGGCCGACCTGGCTCCGGCGATTGCCAAGCTCCGGTAGCGCCCGGCGCTAGCTCTTGTCCATCCGCGGAAAGGTGACCTCGTTGAGGATCAGCCGGATCGCCGCGGCCACCGGGATCGCCACCAGGGCGCCCACGATGCCCAGCAGCACGCCGCCGACCAGCACTGCCACCAGGCTGACCACAGCGGGCACCTCGACCGTCCGGCCCATGATGCGGGGCACGATCAGGTAGTCCTCGGCCAGCCGGTACGCAATGTAGAAGGCCAGCGTGGCGACGGCTGCCGGCAGCGACACGGTCAGCGCGACCAGTGTCACGATGGCACCGCCGATGGTGGAGCCGATCACTGGGATGAGATCGAGGATCGCCACCAGCAGCGCGAGCAGCACCGGGTACGGAATGCCGGATGCGATCATCCAGATGAACGTGCCGAGCCCGGCGATCACCGAGGTGATGAAGTTGCCGAGCACATAGCCGCCTACCTTGATGATGATCTGATCGGTGATCAGGATGACGCGCGGGCGGCGGGAGTGCGGCACGAGCTTGTAGGCGAACAGCTTGATGGCAGGCAGCCCGGCCAGAAAGTACACGGTCAGCACGAGCACGGCGAGGATCTCGGAGAACGTGCTGAGCACCAGTTCGCCCGCCCCGAGGACGCCCCCGATCAGCGCGGAGCCCTTGCTGCTCAGCAGGCTGGTGAGCTTGCTCTGGATCTGGTACTTCTGGTTGAGCTTGCCCAGCTCGGAGTTGTGGTCCTGAAGCTGGTGCAGGTAGGTCGGGACCTCTTTGGCCAGGGCCGTGGTCTGGGCGGTGAGCGGCGGGATGGCGGTGGCCAGGAACATCCCGATCACCCCGACCAGGGCGATAAGGACCATGACGACCGCCGCCCAGCGCGGCCACCCGCGGCGGGTCAGCCAGGCTACGACGGGATCCAGGCCGCAGGCGATGAACAGGGCGAGCCCGATGATGATCAGTATCGACCTGGACCGGATCAGCAGTTCGACGAGACCGAAAGTCACCGCGACGCCGGCCGCGCCCGTGAGGCCCATGTAGAACGGCGAGCGCCGGTTCATCGCCCGGCCCGGCTCGCCCATGCCGCCGGTCCGCTCGGCGACCTCGTTCGCGGCCTCGACCGCCTCCTGCACCCGGCTCTCGGCCTCGTCGGTGGTGGTGCCGGGCTGGTTCGCCGCCCCTACCGCGGATTTGCCGAGATCCGCGGCGTCCTGCACGGCGGCCTCTGTATCGCCGGGTGGAGCGTCATTTATCCGCGCGTCAGCCACCCGGGTGTCGCTAGCGCGCCCAGGCCCATCCGCGCTCACGACGCGTCACCCACCACGGAATCTCCCTTTGCCGGTCCGCCGGCTGTGTTCCTCTTTCCGCCTTCCGGCGCTTTACTCCGGCTCGCGGTACTCGGCGCCGCGTCACTGCCGATCGCCGCGTCGCTGACGTTGGGCCGGATACCCGTGCCGTCCGCTCGGGCGACGTTATCGTCTGCCGAGCTGGCGGTCCCGTCGGGACCTGGCTCGGGATGGGCAGCGTCGTCGCCATGGCTCATCATGCCCGACACCGCCTGTCGCATGGCCTGCAGGCCCGCTCCGCGTGGCACCTTGAGCGAAACGTAGGCGATCGCGCCCGCCGGGATCGGCATCCAGAAGTTCACGAGGCGCCAGCCCAGTACGCCCAGCGTGGCCACGTTGCGGGTGACCCCGAAGCTCACGAGCAGCAGCGGCGCAACTGAGTCGACCACGCCCAGGCCAGCGGGGGTGACAGGGAGCGCGCCGGCGACGTTGGCGATGCCGTAGGCGGCGAACAACTCCACCGGGTTGGCGATCCGGCCGAACGCGGCGACGAAGCACCACAGCGAAGCAGCGTCCAGAAGCCAGTTCAGTGTGGCCCAGGTTAGTGATTCCAGCATGACCCGGCGGTCCCGGCCGATCGCGGACAGGTTCGCGCTCGAGTCCCGGATGATGCGCTCCAGCCGGTCGCCCAGCCCCGGAATCCGGCGCCCCAGCGCGCGCATGATGCGTGATGTGCGCTCGGTTCCACGCGTCACTCCGAGGACCAGCAGTCCCGCGGCGAGCAGCACGAGCGCACCGAGGACGGCAACGGTCACGTAGATGGGGTGAAATCCGGCCAGCGGGATGGAGATGACCAGCGATATCCACAGCAGGACGTTCAGCACCAGGGTGGACCCCAGGCCCTTGGCCGCCATCATCACGCCGGCGTCGACGCCGGGGATGCCCTCGGCGGTGAACAGCCGGTACCCGATGCCCGCGCTGCCAAGGGTCCCGGCCGGGATAACGTGCGCGACCGCCGCCGCGGCCAGGTCGATCCGGAACAGCCGAGACAGGCTCGGCCGGCCCTCCGGCTTGAGCAGGGCCCTGGTGAGCAGGCCATAACAGAACAGTGACAGCGCCTCGAGGATGACGCCAGCCGCCATCCAGTAGATGTTCACCCGCCCGAGCAGATAGAGGTCCTTGCTCGCGCCGGTCAGCTCGGGTACGACGAGGTACTCGATGATCAGCAAGATGATGAAGATGAGGATGCCCCGGCGGAGCGGCTTGGCCACCAGCCGCAGCCAGCCGCGCCACCCGCGGCGCCGTTCGCCCTGGCCACTCCGTGTACGCCCGCGCCTGGCAGGGCGCTGCTCCGGCGGCTGGGGCGGACTCAGCCCGTCCTCATCTTTAGACACATGACACGTTTACCCCGGATAAGGGACGGAACCCATTCGCCGGGCCATACGCAGATCTCACGACCCTGTTCCGGCGACCGCGGTCGCGTAGGCGATCACGTTGCTGAGGTAGTGCCCGGTGTCCGGGTCGAAGGTCCCGCCGCAGGTGATCAGCCGAAGCTCCGGGTCCGGATCGGCCCCGTAGACCTGGATGGTCGGGAAGGCCTCCTTCGAGTACATCCGCACCTTGGTGATGCTGAAAACCGCCAGGGTGCCGTCGGCCCGGCCGATGTAGACGCGGTCACCCGGCTTCAGCGTCGACAGCCGGTAGAAGACCCCCGGCCCGGCGTACGAGTCGACATGGCCGGCGATGACCGACGATCCGACGGCGCCTGGCCGCGGGCTGCCGGTGTACCACCCGGCTACGGCCGTCGTCGGCGGCACCTGCAAGGACCCATTGGCGAGCAGGCCGAGCTTGATCAGCGACGTGCGGACACCGATGGCCGGGATCGTCAGCGCAACCGGAAGTGCGGGCGTCTGGGCTCCGGACAGGCCGCCCGGCGCCTGGGCCGTCTGATTCGGTACCGGCGCGAACGACGGCTTCGGTACCGGCACGGACGATGGCTTGCCCACCACGTGCAGAGTCAGTGTCCGGGGGTGGCCGGCCGAGTATGTCAGCCCGACCACCCCGGCGCCCGCGGCCAGCAATCCGGCCGCGAGCGCCACAGTGGAGAGTAGCCGCTTCTGCGGCTTCCTCACCGGTGAGCTCCCACGTACACCTTCCGGAACCGGCGCTGGCCGGCGAAGCCCGCCAGCGCGAGCAGTGCGCCGCCGACGATAATCAGCAGCCACGGCGCGGGGTCGGTGCCGCCCACCGGGGCCGCCATCCCGCCGAAGCCAGTGCCGGCGCCGCCGGCCGGCAGCACCTTGCTGCCCGCGGCGTCGGTCAGATCGTCAACCTTGAGGCCGCTGGCTCCGTCCAGGACCACGATCGTGTGGACCGTATCCGCCGCGAGGGTGACCGGCAGGGCGGAACTGCCCGAGGGGGCCTCCAGCTGGACCGCCCCAGACCCTGGCGCCAGCGCGGTGTATGCCGTGGACGATCCGAAGGGCAGCTTGGTGGCCAGCACGTCCGATCCGTAGCTGACCGTGACCTGGTGCTCCTTGAGTGACGCCTGGATCACCCGGACCAGCGACTTGCCTGCCGGAGCGGAGAGCTCATCATTGAAGACCTGAAGCTTCAGCCCGGAAGCCGGCCCGACGCCAGCCACGGTGTAAGACTTGCCCGGGCTCACCCAGAAACTCGTGGACAGTACGGGGGCGGTCGAGGCAGGCGCGCCAGCCGCGCGCATCGCGACCGTGTACTGACCCGCCGTGATAGCCCTGTAGTCCGAGACGTTGCCGTAGGAGACGTGCCTGAGCACGATGGGGCTGCTGTCGTTGCCGAACGGGTACATGTAGACGTCAACGGCGGGTGTGTTCGGCGAGAGGTGCGCACACCGCACCCATCCCACCTGCGTCGCGGCAGGCGCGCTCGGGGCTGCCGAAGCAGCCGGGGCCAGGGCGGCGAACAGCGCGAGCGATCCCCCAGCCAGTGTCAACGCGGCAGCCAGTCTGAAAAATCGCCAAAACGGTCTCACTGGTACTCACCTCTCATTTACTGAAATGCCCGCCCAGAGGAGAGACGCCTGTCACGGTGAACTCGTTCACCGCGACGCGCTGTGGGTTATGAGGAGTTTCCGCCGGACAGCAGTCCCGGCAGATTCGGTGCGCCGAACTCGATACGCAGCTGAGCCTCGGCCCCAAGGTGGGCGATGATCGCACTTACGGGCAGGTACGGATTACGTTGCGTGTGTACCTGGTCGAGATCGGCGGTCAGGTCAGCGACCTCGCCGCCGGGACTGTCGAGGGTGACCTGCCGGTACAAGACCGGCGCCCCAGGGCCGGTGTCGCCGAATGACGCCACGCTGACGCTGCGCTGGGACACCAGCGAGGCCAGGGTGACCAGGAGGCGGGAATCGACCTGGCCCGCGGTCATCTGGCTGCCCGCCTGGGCGGTGGCGTGGAAGCGCGGATTGTGCCGGAGCTGCGCGCCCGCCGCTTTGCGTGCGGCCAGGTCGGCCGGCTCGGCGGCCCGGTAGGCGGCACCGCCCAGGCTGGCGATCGCCCGGATGTCGACGCGGGCCGCTCCCGAGCCGAAGCTGGCGATCAGCGCGGGCGCGTATTCCCCGGTGAGCTGGCTGCCGAATTCGCTGCGCACTGAGGGCGAGGCCACAATCACGTCCGCCCCAAAGGGGCTGGCTCCCGGCTGCAGCGGCAGCAACCGCCCGGCCGGGAGGCCGTGCGCCTCCAGCTCCGAGCAGACCGCCGGATCACAAGCGACGATGTCGGCGCTGCTCACCTGCTGGGCGACCCAGGCGGCCGCCTGATCGCGGGCTGCCGCCGCCGCGGACAACGACGAAGTGCCGCTGCCGCTCGCCTGTGCCGCCGGACGTGCTGAGGTCCCTCCGTTGTTCAGCGCACCGGAAACCTGCAGTCCGACCAGCGCCAGCACCGCGGCGGCCAGGACCAGCGCCACCACCCGCCACCGGCGCGTGCTGAGCCCCCGGGAGCCTGCCGTCGGCCCACCGTAGGAAGGACCGGCCGTCCGGCGGCCGATACCGATGCGGCGCAGTCGGCGGCTGACCCAGAGGCTGATCGTGGTGGCCAGTACTTTGCCCCAAGACGGCTCGGGCGTATCGGCGGCCATGCCGGCTACCCGGCCGGATGGCCGGAAGCCCACGGCTGCCGTAGCGTCCGCGTCGCCGGCAGCCGGTCCGTCTGCCGGCTTCCCGTCTGCCGGCCCGGCCGCGTTGACGCCCGCTGGCCCGGCTTTCCCAGCGGGCGCCGACGCATCACGCCTGCTGGCCTGGCCAGGCGCGGGAGGCGTACCAGGGGCAGAATCGGTGGCCGCCGGGCCATCCGGCTGGGAGGCGGCGGTTGCCGTCATATCGCCCGCTGACGGCCGTGACTCACCCGACGAAGGGCTCGCGGGGCTCGCGGCCGCGGTGTCATTCACCACGTCGTCCACGAGTGTGCTGCCCTGCGGTGTCAGGCCACGGCCGGCTTTGCGCATACTTGCTACCCCCACCGCCGCAAAGAGGCATTGCAGCTATTTTCGGCCTAGCAAAACATACCCGATTGAATACATCAACCGATATGACCATTTGCTTACGATCTGCTCGTATATGAGCCAATCGGCCGAATCCGTGGTACTGGGCTAAGCTGCAACTGGCACCAGGATTCTCCCGGCGGCAGGATCGGCTCGTCGGTGCCGGCCGGTTCAGCGGTGCCGGTGACGCCGAGGGCCGAGCCCGGCAGGCCGTACGCGCCGGGCTGCCATTGACGTCAGTGTCAATGCTGGGAGAATGGCTGCCATGCCCACGACGCTGTGGTCGGTGCGGACCGGCCGGGACCGGCTTGAAAGCCAGACCCGGGCCGCGCTGATCGCCGCCGCGAAGGTCGCCTTCTCCCAGCTCGGCTACGCGCGCACCACCGTCGCGGACATTACCGAGCGGGCGGATGTGTCGCGGGCGACGTTTTATGTCTACTTCGCGTCGAAAGATGAGGTCTTCCGTGTGCTGACTGAGCAGCTGCGGGACGCCTTCCTGGAGGCGCAGGAGGCGTACGGGGCCGATCAGCACGATCCGGTGGAGATGGCGGCCGCTTCGGTGACCGGCTTCGTGGCCGTGTACGCGGCCAATCTGGCCTTTATCACCGTGCTCGAGCACCAGGCCCTCACCGACGAGCAGGTCCGCGCGCTGTGGCAGGGCATCCGGGAACGGCTGCTGAAGAGGGTGACGCGGTTCGTCGGTCAGCTGGTGCGGGACGGCGTCGCGCATCCGCTGGCGCCGCCCGACCTGGTGGCCACGGCGGCATCCGGGATGGCGATCCGGTTCGCACCGCTGATCGCCGCCAGCCCGGCGGACCGGACGCGGATCATGGGTCACCTGGTGCGCCTGTACCTGCAGACTCTCGGGATCGAGCCGGGACAGTCCGCGAAGGAGCCGTCATGAACCTGAGCGGGTCGGGTGCCGTCGTCACCGGCGGCGGCAACGGAATCGGGCGCGCACTCGCGCGCCGCCTGGCGGCGGGCGGGGCGCGCGTGGTCGTCAACGACCTTGATGCCGCCGCGGCGACGGCCGTAGCGGACGAGATCGGCGGCTCCGCCGTGCCAGCCGACGTATCGACAGAAGAGGGCGTCCTGGCCCTGGTCGCCGCGGCCTGTGAGTACCTGGGCGAGATCGACGTCTATTGCTCGAACGCGGGTATCGCTGCTGGTACGGCCGCCGATGGCACGGACGAGATCTGGCAGCGCTCCTGGGAAGTCAACGTGATGGCGCACGTCCGGGCCGCACGCCAGCTTCTGCCCGGCTGGCTGGACCGGCAGGACGGCCGCATGGTCATCACCGCGTCGGCCGCGGGACTGCTCACCATGCTGGGCACGGCACCATATTCGGTGACCAAGCACGCGGCCGTCGGTTACGCCGAATGGCTCGCCGCGACCTACGGCCACCGCGGCCTCCAGGTTCACTGCGTATGCCCGCAGGGTGTGCGCACCAACATGCTCGCTGGATCAGGCCGGGCCGGGGATGTGGTGCTGCAGCAGGGGGCGATCGAGCCCGAAGCCGTGGCCGACGCCGTGTGGGAGGGCATGGCGGACGGCAGGTTCCTGATCCTGCCGCATCCGGAGGTGGCCGGCTACTACGCGCTGCGGGCCGAGGACACGGACAAATGGCTGCGTGGCATGAACCGGCTGCAGCAGCGCGTCGATGAGAGCTAGGAGCGGAGGCATCTGGTGAGGGCATGGCAGGTTCAGCAGTTCGGCGCCCTGCGGGACGCGATGACGCTCACGGATGTACCGGACCCGGAGCCCGGCCCCGGGCAGATCTTCGTGCGCGTTCTCGCCGCCCCGGCGAACTTCCCCGACGTCCTCATGTGCCAGGGCACCTATCAGGTCAAACCGCCGCTGCCGTTCACCCCCGGCGTAGAACTGTGCGGTGAGGTCGTCGCTCTGGGCTCCGGCGTCACTGGTCTGCGCGGCGGTGAGCGCGTGGTTGGCGTCGCGGCCATGCCGAACGGCTCGTTCGCTGAGGTGGCCCTGATGGACGCCGCTGGGGTGGCTTCGGCTCCGGAGAGCCTCGACGACGCCGAGGCGGCCGCCTTCTACATCAGCTACCAGACCGGCTGGTTCGGGCTGCACCGGCGGGCTCACCTGGCCCCGGGCGAGACGCTGCTGGTGCACGCCGCGGCCGGCGGCGTCGGCAGCGCCGCGGTGCAGCTCGGCAAGGCGGCCGGGGCCACGGTCATCGGCGTCGTAGGCGGCGAGCAGAAGGCTGAAGCCGCCCGCGCCCTCGGCGCCGACGTGGTTATCGACCGGCACACGCAGGACTTCGTGACGGTGGTGAAGGAGGTTACCGGCGGCCGTGGTGCCGACGTCATCTACGATCCGGTCGGCGGCGACGCTTACGACCGCTCCGTCAAGTGCCTCGCGTTCGAAGGCCGCATCCTGGTGATCGGATTCGCCAGCGGCCGGGTGCCCGCTCCGGCGCTCAACCACGCGCTGGTCAAGAACTACTCCATCGTGGGCCTGCACTGGGGCCTGTACGGCCGCAACGAGCCCAAAGCGCTCCGGGACTGTCATGAACAGCTCCTCAAGCTGACCGCTGACGGTGCCATCAAGCCCCTGGTGAGCGAGCGCCTGGGGCTGGCGGACGTCGTGGCCGGGCTGGAGCGGCTAGCCGCCGGCCAAATCATTGGCCGGGTGACCTTCCTGCCCTGAGGCGGGACGAGAGCGGTGACTGAGATGACCGAAACCGGAACCGGGCCGACCGGTGGCCCGGCCGACCCGGTCCAGCCGGGCGCAAGCGAGCCCGGCCGGGACGTGCCCGGCCTCGACCTGGAGGCTTTCGGGTCCTACTTCACGGCCGCGTACCCGGGCATCACCAGCGGCCCGCTTCGGGCCAGCGTGCTGGCCGGCGGCAAGTCGAACATCACCTACGAGGTGACCGACGGCCGGGATCGCTGGGTGGTTCGCCGCCCCCCGCTCGGCCACGTGCTCGCCACAGCGCACGACATGGCCCGTGAGTACCGGGTGATCAGCGCGCTGGCCGGCACGAGCGTCCCGGTGCCGCGGACGTTCCTGCTGTGCGAGGACACCGGCGTGATCGGGGCCCCGTTCTACGTCATGGAAAAGGTGGCCGGCACGGCCTACCGGTCCGCCGCCCAGTTGGAGACGATCGGCGCGGAACGGACCCGGGCCATCGCCATGCGGATGATCGGCACCCTGGCCGACCTGCACGCCGTCGACCCCGATGCAGTCGGGCTGGCCGACTTCGGGCGGCCGCAGGGTTTCCTGGCCCGTCAGGTACGCCGCTGGAAGAAGCAGCTGGACTCCTCCCGGAGCCGGGACCTGCCCGGCGCCGAGGACCTGTACGCGGCGCTCGAGGCCCGGATCCCCGCCGAATCCGATGTCGCGATCGTGCACGGGGACTACCGGCTGGATAACCTGCTGGTCGGCGAGGACGACCGCGTTCTGGCCGTGCTGGACTGGGAGATGGCGACGCTGGGCGACCCGCTCGCCGATATCGCGCTGCTGCTCGCCTACCAGGCGCTGGCCCGGCTCGAGACCGGTTACGCCGTCGCCGACGCGGCGGTGGCGCCGGGATTTCCCGACGCGGACACCATTGCCGCCGTATACGCGGAGCGCAGTGGCCGGGATCTGTCCGATCTCGGCTTCCACCTGGGGCTGGGGTACTTCAAGATCGCTGTGATCTGCGAAGGAATCTATTACCGCTACACGCACGGCCAGACACTCGGCGAAGGATTCGGCGACATCGGTGCTGCCCCCGAGCCCCTCATCCAGGCCGGGCTCGCCGTTATGAAGGAGAACTCGTGATGGACTTCCGCTTTGACGCAGTCACCGAGAAGATGCGGGACAACCTGCTCGCCTTCATGGATGAAAAGATCTACCCGGCCGAGCCCGTCTTCGCCGAGCAGTTGGCGTCCCTCGCTGATCGCTGGGCCTGGACCCGGGTTCCCATCCTCGCCGAGCTGAAGGCCGAGGCGCGGGCGCGTGGCCTGTGGAACCTGTTTCTGCCGGGCGAACACGGTGCCGGGCTCACCAACCTGCAGTACGCGCCGCTGGCGGAGATCACCGGGCGCAGCCTGAGCCTGGCCCCGGCCGTGCTGAACTGTTCCGCGCCGGACACCGGGAACATGGAAGTGCTGGCCATGTTCGGTTCGGAAGAGCAGCGTAAAACCTGGCTCCAGCCGCTGCTGGACGGCGAGATCCGCTCTGCCTTCGCGATGACCGAACCGGACGTCGCGTCCTCGGACGCCACGAACATCGCCACCCGGATCGAGCGTGACGGCGAGAGCTACGTGATCAGCGGCCGGAAGTGGTGGATCACCGGGGCCATGAACCCGGACGCTAAGATCTTTATCGTCATGGGCAAGACCGACCCGGGCGAGCAGCGTCACCGCCAGCAATCCATGATCCTGGTTCCCCGTGAAACACCGGGGCTGGCGGTCAGGCGTGGGCTGCAGGTCTTCGGCTACGACGACCACGAGCACGGCGGCCACGCGGAGCTGGAGTTCACCGACGCCCGGGTCCCCGCCGCCAACCTGATCGGCGCGGAAGGCGACGGCTTCGCCATCGCTCAGGCCCGGCTCGGGCCCGGCCGAATCCACCACTGCATGCGCTCGATCGGTGTCGCCGAGCAGGCGGTCGAGCTCATGTGCCGACGGGCGCTGGAGCGGACCGCCTTCGGCAAGCCGCTCGCGGAGCAGGGGGTCATCCGGGGGTGGATCGCCGAGGCGCGGGTCCGGATCGAGCAGCTCCGGCTGCTGGTGCTGAAAACCGCATGGCTCATGGACACCGTCGGAAACAAGGGCGCGCACAGCGAAATCCAGGCCATCAAGATCGCGACGCCGGAGGCGGTCGAATGGATACTGGACAAGGCGATCCAGGTGCATGGTGCCGGCGGCCTGTCGCAGGACTTCCCGCTCGCCGCCCAGTTCAGCGGCATCCGGACGCTGCGGTTCGCGGACGGGCCGGACGAGGTGCACAAGAACTCGCTGGCCCGGGCCGAACTGAAGCGGTACGCGCCGGGCTCAGCCAGCGGACGGTGACACGGGCACCTGCGGTCCTTTCTCGCCTGCCTGCCGTGGTCTGCGCGGACTTACAATACGCACATACCGTATTGAGGAGGATCGAATGCCGGGTCCGGAGGGATGGGTCGTCGTCGGTGTGGACAACGGCGGCACGGCCAACAATGGTACCGTCCTGGACTCCGGAGGCCACTTTCTCATCGACCGGATGGCCGAGATCCCGAGTTATGTGCGGGAGGGGCCGGACAGGGCCGTGCAGGCTCTGGTCGATTCGGTCGACCACGTACTGGGCCTGGTCGGCCTGCCCCGGTCAGCGGTGCGCGCGGTAGGCCTCGACACGCCGGGGCCGGCCAGCGCCACCGGCGTCCTGTCCTCCCGCGGCGCGACCAACTTCGCGGATCCGAAGTGGTGGGGCTTCGACATCCGGGGAGCGCTGGAAGAGCGCCTGAGGCTGCCGGTCCTCTACCACAACGACGGAAACGCGGCCGCCCTTTACGCCCACCACACGCAGTACGGCGCCGATTCCGATCGGCACAGCTCGGTCGCGGCCATCGTCGGGACCGGTCTCGGCGGCGGAGTCGTGGAAGCCGGGCGGGTCATCGACGGCGCGGCCGGTATGGCCGGCGAGCTGGGCCACGTGCCCATCCCGATGGAGGGGCTGCTGGCGGATGGGCAGCCGATACCGGCCTGCAACTGCGGCCAGGCCGGTGACGTGGAGAGCGTCGCCTCACTCACCGGCATCGAGAAGAACCTGCTGCCCTACTGGCTGAGCCGCTACGAGGGACACGAGCTGGGCCGTGAGGTGCCGCTGAGCAAAGCGGCGAAGCTGGTCCGGCGCTACGGAGAGGACGCGGACGAGCTCGCCCTGAAGATCTTCGAACAGCAGGCGATGGCGCTCGGCCGGCTGTTCACCATCGCGGCGAACTTTACCGATCCGGGCACCTACTTCGTGGGCGGCGGGGTGGTGGAGGCGGCCCCGCACTTCCGGGACTGGTTCCTGGGCCGGGTGCGCGAGCACTCGACGCTGCGGCCCGAGCAGGCCCGGGTGGCCAGGTTCGCGCTGGTGCCCCACCTCGATATGGCTGGCGCGCGTGGTTCGGCGGTGGCCGCCCGCGACTGGCTGCTCAGAGGTTAAGCCTCGGTCGGCGGGACGACGACGACCATGGTCAGCTGGACCGGGTCCGGGCCCTCGTTGGCGTAGCGGTGCGGCCGGCCGGCCGGCCGGCCGGGAACCGGGCGCACTGACCGGAGGCGAGCTCGTGCCGCTCGCCCGCGACCGACAGCGTGAGCGCGCCGCTCTCGACCCAGACCATCTCCCGGGTCGCCGGGGCAGCGCGTCGCCGCCGAATGTCTCCCCGGGGGCGTGGCGGCGGCGCAGGGCGAACGGCCGGGACCCCTGGTCGTCGCGGGCGGCGCGACGTGCCTGGCCGCCGTCGTCCTGGTCAGCCTGCAACGCACGAGCGAGACCCGCTCGGCGGCGGACCGGTTCCGGGGCCTCGGCTGGGGGCTGGCCTCGGGACTCATGTTCGGCCTGTTCTTCCTGTTCTTCCGCATCGCCGGGGCCTCCGGCGTGCTCTGGCCGGTGGCGGTGGCGCGGCTGGCCGGGACCGCCATCGCCTTCGGTGCCTGCCTGCTGGCGCGGGTCCGCCCCGGCTGGTCAGTGAGGGCGCGAGGGCCTTTGGTGATGGCAGCGGTGTCCGGCGCTGTCGATGCGGCGGCCAACGTCTGCTACGTGCTGGCCACGCGTACGGGTCTGTTCGGGATCGCGGTGGTGATCACTGCCCTGTACCCGGGGATGACCGTTCTGCTGGCTCGGCTGGTGCTGGGCGAGAGGATGCGCTCCTGGCAACGGGTCGGCCTGATCCTGGCCGGGGCCGGCCTCGTGCTGGTGACCATATGAGCGCTCTCTGTAACTCAGTGGGCGCGGACTCCTGCGGCCGGAAGTATCAGGAAGGTCATCCGGCCGCATGAATCCCGGGGAAGGCACACAGTAACGTCAACCGGCGATCAGTCGTCGCCGTCGTCTTTTCTGCCTGGAAAGATCAGCCCGCACACTTCGAGGTACAGCTGCTCAGGATACGGAAGGTGGTCAACCACCCGCAGCGCCTGGTCCTGCCCGGCCGACTCCAGGATGAATTCACCATACCCGAGCAGCCGTCCGAGCGAGGAACGCTGGAAGCTCATGTCCGTGACCTTCACGAGCGGCATCATGGCTACCTTGCGGGTGAGGACCCCGGTGGCGAGCAACATCCGCCGGGAGGTGACGATGAAGTAGTCCTGCGACCACACCCAGACCCTGTAGGCCAGCCAGACCAGCAGAACCGCCCACACGATCCACACGAAGCCGACGACATCGGCGTTGTGCCGCGCCACCGTCGTGCTGATCAGGGCGGCGATTACCAGCCCGAGCAGAGTAACGCCTATGGGCCTGAGCAGCACAGCCGGGTGCTTGCGAACCGTAATTACCTGATGCTCATGCGGCAAAAGGTATTTATTAACAGCGTTCGGAACGGTGTCGGTCCCCGGCACGAGCCTCATAACGCCTCCTGAGACCCAACTGGAGAACGGCTCACAGCGAGGTGAAGAAGTCGGTCAATCCATGCGCTACGGCAGTGAGGAAATTGCCGATGTCGTTAACGATATGCGCAGCGCCGGTCGGATTCTTGATCACAAAAAACAGAAGGAAGGCGACGGTCAGCCAACCTAGGATCGTCTTCAGCTTCACGGTGCCTCCCTGGACTTATGCCCAGTCCACTATTACCGCCACCATAGCTTAACCCGCGGCGCGTTGCCTAACGATTACTGATTGTAACCTACTGGCCGTCCAGGCGCCATGGCGGGCGGGTCCCCTTGGGAACCAGGGAGACACCATTTTGCCAAAGGCTGCCCGATATGGCCGGATATCGGATGCCGCTGGCGTGGCGCAGGGTGACCGGGGCACGGCGGGCAG
>Ga0209839_10000369_pt1 | contig 23211 bp, 21 predicted proteins | sample OrgsoiDNA2013050_FD_185800 | JGI IMG/M metagenome (GOLD analysis project Ga0209839, IMG submission 185800) | Permafrost soil microbial communities from the Arctic, to analyse light accelerated degradation of dissolved organic matter (DOM) -... | ecosystem: Environmental > Terrestrial > Soil >... | reverse complement strand
AAATGGTTAGCTGGCGCCGAAACCTTGCTGGCTGATCTGTCACCGGACGAACGGGCTGATATCTTCGGTGGCAACGCGGCGCGCATCTATCTCTCAAGCCGAGGACGACGCTGCCCTGATTGCACAGACGCCACTCCGTGAGGATCACCACAATGCCGATCGTGACAGACGCCGCATTCATTCTGCCCGACGATTTCGCCGCCGCCGCCTTGATGGGGCGGATCTGGCGCCCCGATCTCGCCAGCCCCTCGGTAGTGGCGATCCGCCAGGACGGCGTGTTCGACATCACCGAGAATTTCCCAACCGCAAGCCAGCTTGCCGAGGTTGCCGATCCCGCCGCCGCCCTGCGCGCCGCGCGTGGCGAGCGGGTCGGCGTGCTGCAGGAACTGCTGACCAACACGCCGCCAGACAACCGCGATCCAACCAAACCATGGCTGCTTGCGCCGATTGATCTACAGGTTATCAAGGCTGCTGGAGTCACGTTCGCAGTGTCGATGCTGGAGCGGGTGATCGAGGAGCGCGCGCGCGGCAACCCGGATTCGGCGGCGGCAATCCGGGCCGAGGTGACGCGAATTGTCGGCACCGACCTGTCCCAATTGAAGCCGGGCTCGGCCGAGGCGCAGCATGTGAAGGACGCGCTCGTCGCTCAGAACGCGTGGAGCCAGTATCTTGAAGTGGGCATCGGGCCGGACGCCGAGGTGTTCACCAAGGCTCCAGTGCTGTCTGCGGTGGGCACATGCATGGATGCGGGTCTGCATCCGAAATCGGTTTGGAACAATCCAGAGCCAGAGGTGGTTCTTGCGGTGGCAAGCGATGGTCGCATCGTTGGCGCCAGCCTCGGCAACGATGTCAACCTGCGCGACTTCGAGGGACGCTCGGCGCTGCTGCTGTCCAAGGCCAAGGACAACAACGCGTCCTGTGCCATCGGGCCGTTCGTGCGCTTCTTCGACGCTGGTTTCACGCTTGACGACGTCCGGACGATGGAGATCTCGCTGGAGGTGAAGGGGCCGGAAGGCTTTGTGCTGCACGGCGCATCCTCGCTGACCCAGATCAGCCGCGACCCAGTCGACATCGTGGCGCAAACGATCAACGAGAACCATCAATATCCGGATGGCTTTGTGCTGTTCCTCGGCACGATGTTCGCTCCGATCCAGGACCGTGCGGCAAAGGGGCAGGGGTTCACGCACGTGGAAGGCGACCTGGTGACTGTCGCCACCTCCAAACTTGGCCGGTTGACCAATCGCATGCGCCCGAGCGGGGCTTGCGAAGCTTGGGAGTTCGGCCTCACCGCGCTCATCGCGGCGCTGACGCGCCGTGTTCGGGATCAATCGAAATAGCAACTAGCTGACAGAAACAAATCGGGAATTCGCCATTCCGTGCCCCGATCGCCTACTTGCCGGCGCCTGCGGTCAAACCGCTGACGATGTAGCGCTCGAGGAAAATTCCGACAATCACGAGCGGAGCGATCGCCGCTGTCGATAGCGCTGCCATTGACCACCAGTTGATGCCTTGCGAGCCGGTTTGGCTGGCCACCATGACGGGAAGGGTTTTGGCATCCGTACTCGTCAATAGCGCCGCGAAGAAGTATTCGTTCCAGCACAGCACAAGCGAAAGGATGAACGCGGCCACCATTCCGGGAACAGCGAGTGGCAACACGATACGAAAGAATGCGCCCCAAATCGACAAGCCGTCCACGAAAGCGGCTTCATCGAGTTCGATCGGGATCGAGTTGAATTGATCGCGCATGATCCAGATGACGATTGGCAGCACCGTCAAGGTGTAGAGCAGGATCAGCCCCAATCTCGTGTCAAGCAGCGATAGTGCCTTGTAGAGAACCAGGAATGGCAATGCCAGCACGACGGGCGGCAAGATCAACTGCGACATGAAGAAGAACAGGATATCGTCGTTGCGCATCCATCCGAACCTGAATCGGAAGCGGCTCAATCCGTAAGCCGCCAGTGATCCGAGCACGAGCGCCAGGACGGATGCGCCGACCGACGTAACGATGCTGTTTCCGAACCGGCTCATGAACTCGGCGCGGGCGGTGGAGGTTTGCAGAATCGTATCGGGCGAAAGGCCGAGCGAGCGCCAGCCCTTCCAATCCGGCTGAAAATCCAGCCAGGGTATCAAGTGACCTTGCGTCACATCGAGCGCCGACTTGAACGAAGTCGAGATCGTCCAATAGATGGGAAACAAACAGACAAACGCCCAAAGGAGCAATGCGCCGTAGATCAGCACACGGCTCAAAAGCCGCTTGTTCCGGGACGCCGCGTGATGCTTCCGGACCGGCGGCGACGCCGAGGCGACAATGGCCAATCGAGCAACTCCCTTCAGAACCGGTTTCGACCTTGCGGACTTATGCAACTTTCTGCGTCCAGCGCCTGGACAGGCGCAGCAACGCCGTCAGGAAGATGATGATGAGGAAAAGATAGAACATGGCGAGCCCCGTGCCGTATCCGACGTTCGATCGATCGCGGTACACGCGGTAAATGAAGCTCGACACCGTGTCGGTGGCGCCGCCTGGTCCTCCTGCCGTCACGTTGATCACGATGTCGGCCAGCTTTAATTTGAAGATGATCCTGATGATAAGGACGGTAATGCTCACCGGCAGCATGATAGGAAACGTAACGTGCCTGAATGACTGCCATCCACTGGCGCCGTCGACCTTGGCTGCTTCCAGCACATCCTTGGGCATCGCCTGCAGTCCGGCGAGCAGGAGGATCATGATGAAGGGAATCGAGACCCAGGCATCCATCGCTTCTATGCTCAATCGCGCGGCCCAAGGCGAGGCGAAGAACGCTGGATTGTCCCATCCGAGATTGCGCGCCAGCGTGGCCGCCGGACCAAAACGGTACTCCATGAGCGACTTGCCGATCATCCAGCTCACGGCGACCGGACTGAGCATCAGAGGCAGCAGGAAAACGACGCGAAAAAACTTCCGCGCTCGTATCTCGGCGTTCAGCAACAGAGCCAGTCCAAACGCAATCGCATACTCTCCAAGCACCGCCACCGTGTAGAAGATCATATTGCGGAGCGCATTCCAGTAGTAGGTATCGTGAAACAATCCGATCAGATTGTTGAGGCCGTTGAAGTGCGGGCCTTCAAACGAACTCAGGTTCCAATCCAGCGAAGCGATGTAAATCCCGAACAGCGTCGGAAAAATCACCACGGCAACGGTGAACAAAACTGCCGGCAGCAGAAACAGCGCGCGCAGACCGCGTTCGCCCCGGGCGACGACTTGTCCGACGCCGAACGCGGTGGCCCACAGCAAATAGGCGTAGAGGACCGGGCGCCAATCGGCGAATCCCGCCGCCATCGCTCCGGCGGAGTGCAGGATTTGGATCAGGAGCACCAGCAAGAGCCCCAGCGAGGCAAGGACAATGAGCGCTCGTCCTGCGTTCTTCCGGCTGAAAAGGATGCGATGCGATGCGACCCTGTCGTGCCGCTCATCCGCCACCGGTGATGAATTTTGCATCAACGTCGCACTCTGCCGATTTGAGCTTTGACCACCCCGCCGGGGAAAGCTTCGGCTGGTGCCGTGAACGACGCCAGCCGAAGGCCCGATGATCCGTGGATAGGAAGCTACACGCCGAGCGACGCCTTGTAGAGCGCGATCTGCTTCTCGCGACCGATTTGGTCGGTCAGCTTTTCCCATGCCGCGGCGATGTTGTTGGCGCCGGTCTGCGCATCGTACTGACCGGCGAAGATCTTGGTGAGCTCGTCCTCCGCTACACTGTAGTACTGGAAAATACCGGGAATGCGCGGCTCGACCGCACGATTGGGGTGATTATAGGAGCTGAACTGTGAGTTCAGATAGGACGCGATATACTTCTTGTCATAACCTGCGGCCACCCACTCTTCGATGTTGGAATGGCTTGTGCGGTGGACCTGGAAGCCGGACGGATACATCACCATCCAGATTGACAGATCCTTGCCGCCGAGATGCGCTGCGGCGCTCCAGGCCGCCTTGTGCTTGCGTTCGTCGCCAGTGACCCTCGCCATGACGTAGATGCCCCAACCGAGATAGGCGCAGTTCGGAGCGTGGTTTGGGCCGCTCGCGAGCTTTTCCCAGCTGCGTGTCTTGGAATTGTAGACGTCGTCCGACCCGGGCAGGATGTCGAAACCGACGACGTCGCCGATAACGGAGGTGTCGCTCGCTTTCGCAACTTGGCCGATATCTCCCCACCAGGGGACCATCGAGCCGGTGCCGGCCAGGAATTGCTGGAAGCCGGTGGTGTTCGGATCGGCGTTGAGTTGATCGGCCGGCTCGGACGGCAGCGCGTCGATGACGTCCTGAATGGCGCGAACCCAGGCCGGATTGTTGATACGCGGCTTCATCGTGTCGACATCGAACAACCAAGCCTTGTCGTCCGGATGCTTGGCGTAAGCCGAGGCGCGGCTGCCGAGGAAATAGAAACCAAACCCACCCCAGGGCTTCGGCGCATCGAGGTAGCCGAACGCGTTCTGGCCCTTGATTTTCTTGCCCTTGAGGAACTTGGTCACGGCCTGGACCTGCTGCCAGGTTTTCGGCACGCCCCATTCGCCCTGGTTGCCCGCGTCCTTCCAGGCCTTGGCCAGATTGGGATCGGAGAAATAGTCGGTCCTGTAGTTGAAGTTGTGGCAATCGCCGTCGATCGTGACGCGATAGGTCTTGCCGTTCCAGGTTCCGACCGGCGGTTTCAGGTAGTCGACATAATCGTCGATATCGATCTGCTTCTTGACCCAGTCCGGCATTTCCGACGCCAGGCCCTTGCCGCACACATCCCCCTCGAACGGCGCGCCCATTTCAAGGATGTCGAAGTCGACCGTGCCGGTGGCGATCGCTTGTTGCAGTCGCGGGTTGTAGTCGGCCTGGGCAAGGTCGATCCAGGAGATTTTCGCGCCCGTGTAGGCCTCCCACGGTTTCAGGAAGCCGCGGAAAAGCAGGTTGTGCAGGTTCTGGTTGTTGAGCCCCATGAAAGAGAGCTCGACGCCCTTGAATTCCCCCTCCTTGACGCTCGCCTTGGTCGGACCGAGGCAAAGCTCGCCGACCTTCTGCCAATCGGCGTCGGTTGGAGCGCCTTTGCCCACACCTGGCATTTGTAAAATCCGCGCCCGCAGATTGTCCTGTGCCAGCGCACGCTCGGAGAAGGCGCCGAGAGCGCCGGTCGAACCCAGGGCAGCGGCGCTGGCCGCTCCTTTGAGGACCGTGCGCCGGTTTGGTCGCATTCCGGGATGCTGATCATGCTCTTGTTGTTTCACCACGAATCCTCCCTGTTTTTTTGATGCCAAGTTCCAGTCGCCTGAGCACCGTTATTCTGGGGATATGACGTTCGGAGACCCATGCGTCCTCCGCTCTTAGTGGCGTGATCCGGACAGGTGGTGACAGAGGCCATTTCGAGTATGCAGCAGCCTTGATGGATGTCAACGAATCCGCAGGGAAGCGTGGCGCCGGGCATGTTCGGCAAGTTGAAGGCAGCGACACCGCGAATTGGAAGCAGCGCAACGCGATGGAAGCGCGCTTTCGGCGTTGCAAGATGATAGCCGCCGTTCGTTGGCGTTCGGCTCTTGTCGATCCGTTTGAGCTAAGCCGCGTCGGGCGCGATGACACCTTTCTTGAAAATGAAGCAGCCGTAGAAACGTCGTTCGCCGGTCTGGATCACGCAATAGGATTTCTTCGCGAGTTCATAGAAGGCAAATCGCTCGATCGAGCCCATTGACAAAGGGCGGCCCTGCGCAGCGTCGATCTCACGCTGCACCTCGATCTGCACGGGAGGAACCTCGTCGGGCTTGCCGACGATTTGCATTCGCAAAGCGGGCTTGTCGACAAAGGAATCGAGCGGCAGGACTGAAAGGATCGCGCATGCCGCCCGCCCAGCCGTTACGTTATCGATCCGGAGGAGGCGCCCCAGCACGGTCTGACGGGAGACCGCGTCGGCCGGGAAATTCGTGTCACAGATCACGAGGTCGTCGCCGTGGCCCATGGCGCGCAACGCGTAAAGGACGTCCGCATTTAGAATTGGATCGATGGATTTGAGCATGCCGCGCCTCCCTTGAATTCGATAGACCTTTTTGGCGACTGACTGTCTGGCCCCACCGATGCAGCCGTCTCCATCGATATCCACTATAGAACGTGAATTGAACTGGCGGCCAGCGCGGCGCATCTGAGCGGTAGCAGCCTGCATTATGAATGATGCTGCAGGTGCTGCGCCGCTATTTTCGGATTCCGGCGCAGGATCGCGATATCATCCATGCTTTCTCCGGCGTCAGACCTATCCATGACGACAATGCGGAGAATCCGTCCGCGGTGACGCGGAAGTATGTGTTGGACATCGACGATGGCACCCTGCGCCCGCGAGCAAATAAATTCGCTGTCCTTTGCGTTGGTCGATCGTCAAGGGCGAACCGGTTGCGTCTGTCAGCTTGGGGCGGGGACTTTTTTCGGCCGGGTTGCAGCATCTGTTTGCCCCTTACCTGTTTGAAGCAGCGGCCTCATCCGCAAATTGTGGCGTCGCAAATTGGATATTGACAGCTCTTTCGGTGTGTGAAATTTTACGTTCAATGAAAAATATTACAGGGTGGACGTGTGAGCGGCGGCGAGAGGCCTTTTTCACCGTTTGAAGATGATGCGAGCCTGGCGTCGCGCGCCGCGTGGCTTCATTACGCCGGCGGTCTGACCCAAGGCGAGGTCGCCGCGCGACTGAACATTCCCGCCATGAAGGCGCATCGCCTGATCGCGCGCGCCGGGCGCGATGGCCTGATCCGCATTTTCGTCGACGGGGCAGTCGCGGAATGTGTGCAGCTCGAGGAAATTCTCAAGGCGCGTTTCCAACTCGAGGCGGTTCAGGTGGCGCCCGATCTCGGCGAGCCCGGGCTTCCACTGAAAGCTCTGGCGTTTTCCGGTGCAAGCTATCTGCACGCGGTCCTGCAGCGCAACGCAGGTCAGATCGTTGGTGTCGGCCATGGACGCACGCTGGCCGCTGTCGTTCGGCATTTGCCGACGATGCCGACGTCGGAAGTTAAGTTCGTCTCGCTGCTCGGCGGCCTGACGCGAAAATTTTCGGCGAGCCCGTTCGACGTTATTCACCTCATTGCCGAGCGAACCGACAGCGAAGCCTATCTGATGCCCGTCCCGCTCTATGCGAACAGCGCTGCGGACCGCGCCGTGCTGCTCGCGCAACTGGGCATCTCCGCCGTGTTCGATATTGCGCGGCGGGCGGACCTCATGCTGGTCGGCATCGGCGAGGCGCGCCCGAGCGGATCGCTGGTGCAGACTGGCATGATCCGGCCCGACGAGGTCGTCGAACTCGAGCGCGCGGGCGTTGCCGGCGAGATGCTCGGGCATTTCTTCGATGCACATGGAAACATCATCGAAACCGAACTTTCGAGCCGATCGATTTCACTGCCGCTGCAGGATCTGCGCGGCCGCAACATCGTGGCTATAGCCGGAGGGCCGAGCAAGGTCGCGGGCATCCGCGCTGCACTCGCCAGCGGATTTCTGAAGGGGCTCATCACTGACGAACTCACCGCGCGTCGCCTCGTGAACGAGCGAAGCGTGGTCGTTCCCGACAAAAAGAACGGCAAAAGCCGTCGCGTAAAAACACAGCGAAAAAGCAAAGGGAGTGAAACATGACAGACAGGATTAAGGATCTCTTCGATGCCTACGCGGCTGGTCGTGTCAGCCGTCGCGACCTGATGCGGGGCGCCGCCCGTCTCGGTATCACGGCTGCCAGCGCCAACTTCCTGCTCGGCTCCTCAGCCATTGAAGCGATGGCCGCCGATTATGACTGGCAGACACAGAAAGGCACGGCCATCAAACTGCTGCTCGACAAGCATCCCTACGCCGACGCGATGATCGCCGATATCGAGAACTTCAAGAAGCTGACCGGCATCGAAGTGACTTATGATGTGTTTCCCGAAGACGTCTATTTCGACAAGGTGACCGCCGCCCTGTCATCGAAATCCGATCAGTACGATGCCTTCATGACCGGCGCCTATATGACCTGGACCTATGGCCCGGCCGGGTGGGTGGTCGATCTCAATGAGTACATAAAGGATCCGAAGAAGACCAATCCAAATTTCGCGTGGGATGACGTGCTGCCCGGTCTGCGCTCCTCCACCGCCTGGAACGGCGTTCCCGGCGGAGCGCTCGGCTCGGCGGACGCCAAGCAATGGTGCATCCCCTGGGGTTATGAGCTGAACAATCTCGCTTACAACCGAAAAATGTTCGACAAGGCCAAGGTGAGCGTGCCGAAAAACCTGGCGGAACTGTCGGCAACGGCCGCCAAGCTGACCAAGGATCTCGGCGGACCCTATGGGATCGGCGTGCGCGGCTCACGCTCCTGGGCCACGATTCATCCCGGCTTCCTTTCCGGATATGCCAATTTCGGCGAAAAGGATCTCACGGTAGGCCCCGGCGGAAAGCTGAAGGCCGCGATGAATTCCGCAGGGTCAAAAGCGTTCCACAAGCAGTGGGTGCAGATGATCCAGGAGTCCGGACCGAAGAACTGGTCGACTTACACCTGGTATCAAGTCGGGACCGACCTCGGCGCCGGCGCGTCGGCGATGATCTTCGATGCCGATATTCTCGGCTATTTCGAGAATGGAGGCGACAACAAGGAAAAGGGCAGCCTCGGCTATGCCCCATTTGCCGCAAATCCCGCGGCAAAAGCGCCGACGCCAAACGTCTGGATCTGGTCGCTGGCGATGTCCAGCTTCTCAAAGAAAAAGGACGCTGCGTGGAAGTTCATGCAGTGGGCGACGTCGGTGGAGCACGATCTGTTCGGCGCGCGGAAGATGGACTTTGTCAATCCGGTCCGGGCCTCGGTCTGGAAGGATGAGGAATTCCGCGACCGCATCGCGAAATCCTATCCCGGCTATCTCGAGCAACATGATGTCTCCGCACCGGGCGCGAAGATCTACTTTACTGCGCAGCCGCTGTTTTTCGACGTTACCACCCTGTGGGCGGAAACTCTGCAGAAAATGGTGGCCAAGGAGGTTCCGGTCGACGAAGGCCTCGACCAGTTGGCCGCGAGCATCGACAAGCAATTGCGGGAAGCCGGCCTCGGTTAGGCATTCGCGTCGACCCTCCGCCCGTTGGTCACTTTCGCTCCGCCCGACCCGCCAGGGTCGGGCGCCGGAGGCTCTTATGACGTCACAGCCTATCGACGATTCCGTCCGCGTCGTCCACCGCCGTCCGGTCGAGTGGCTTCCGTATCTGCTCAGTCTGCCGGCGCTGCTGGTCTGCGTCGGCATTCTGATTCCGTTCGTCACGGCGCTCTATTATTCGACGTTGCGGTTTCGGCTGAACCTTCCGGCGCTGAAGGGTTTCATCTGGTTCGGTAATTACGCGAACCTGCTGTATGACTCCGAATTCTGGAACACGGTCAGCATTTCCCTGCGTTACACCGCCATATCCGTCGGCGTCGAGTTGGTACTGGGATTGATCATCGCGCTGTTGTTGCAGCGGCAGACCCGCATCAACAACATGATCTCGGTATTGCTGCTGCTTCCGCTGATGACCGCGCCTGCGATCGCGGCATTGATGTGGAAGCTGATGACCAATCCGAATTTTGGAATCCTGTCCTATCTCGTCAGCCTCGCCGGTATTTCCGATTTCAGGTGGGCGTCGAGCCCGTCATCGGCGCTGTTCACAGTCGTTCTGGTGGATGTCTGGGTCTACACGCCGTTCATCATGGTGCTGCTGTTGGCGGGGTTGCGATCGCTGCCGCAGCAGCCGTTCGAGGCGGCCGCGCTGGACGGCGTCCCCAGGTTGTTCGTGTTTTTCCGGATTACCCTGCCGATGCTGTCGCCCTATATCATCACCGCCAGCCTGTTCCGGCTGCTCGACGCGATACAGCAATTCGACATCGTCTACGCGATGACGCAGGGCGGTCCGGGGAACACTCTGCTGGTGTTCCAGGTGCGCGCCTATCTCGAATTCTACCAATACACCAACGTCGGCAAATCGGCGGCGCTGCTCGTCGTGCTCTGGGCCATCACCTACTTCCTGTCGAACATCTTCATCAAGAACTGGCTGCGCCTGCGCGAGCGCAGCCACGCGTCGGCGTAGGAGCACTCATGGACCGCATCTCATCCCTGGAACGTGTCCTTCGCGGGCTCTTGCTGACACTGATCGTGATCTTCTTCCTGTTTCCGATCTTCTGGATCCTGCTGATGTCATTCCAGACCAATGAGCAGATCTTGCGCATACCGCCCAGTCTGACGTTCGTCCCGACCCTCGACAATTACAAGGCCCTCATCAGCGGTCATCTCGTCACCAGTGCGGGCACGCTCGACATCGCCTTCATGCGCAACCTCGGCAACAGTGTTCTGTTGTCGACATGCGCCGTCGTGCTCGCGCTTATCCTGGGCGTGCCGGCGGCCTACGCCTTCGCTCGTTTCAAGTTCTGGCTCAGCGAGGACATCGCGTTCACGCTGTTGTCCTTCCGCTTCGCGCCACCGCTGCTGGTGCTGCTGCCGCTCTCGCTGTATTTCCAGGATCTCGGGCTGGTCGATACCTATGTTGGACTGATCTGGGTCTATCAGCTCATCGCGCTGCCGCTGATCCTCTGGATCGTGCGCGGCTATTTCGAGGACATCTCGCCCGACATCGAGAATGCCTACCGCATTGCGGGCCACTCCTGGGCCCGGACGTTCTTCAAGATTGCGGTGCCGCTGGCTGGGCCAGGCATCGCCGCGGCGGGCCTGCTGTCGTTCATCTTCTGCTGGAACAATTTCGTTTTCGCGCTGATCCTTGCCTCTGCCGACAAACAGCCGGTCACGGTCGGCGCGCTGGCTTTCGTGACGGCATCCGGAATCCAGTACGGCCAGGTCGCCGCGGCCATCGTCCTTTCGGTCACGCCGACACTGCTGCTCGCGCTTTATGCCCAGCGCTGGTTGGTCGCGGGTTTGTCGCTGGGAGCCGTCAAGGGCTGATCATGGCGCAGATCGAAATCAGAAATCTTCGCAAATCGTTCAAGGACGCCGCCGTCCTGAGGGGAGTGTCGTTGAACGTCGACAAGGGCGAAATCGTCGCGCTGTTCGGGCCCTCGGGAACCGGCAAGACCGTTCTACTGCGCCTGCTTGCGGGGATCTACGCGCCGGACGCCGGCACCATAGGCCTTCGTGGCCGTGACGCCTCGGGCAGTCCGCCCGAAAAGCGCGGCATCGGAATGGCGTTCCAGAATTTTGCGCTGTTTCCTCACATGACGGCGCGGGACAATATTGCAAGCGCGCTGACGGCGCGGAAGGCGGACGCCGCCGAAATCGGACGCAAGGTCGACGCGGTGGCACGGCTGCTCAAGATCGGCCACGTGCTCGACCATTCGCCGCGCGAATTGTCCAACGGGCAGAAGCAGAGGACGGCGTTAGCCCGGGCCCTGGTCGCGGACCCGGACATTCTGCTGCTCGACGATCCATTGCGCAATGTCGACGCCAAGCTGCGGTACGAAATGCGCCTGGAGCTTCCGGCGCTGCTAAAGCGCGCGGGCTCGACCGTGCTGTATGTGACGCAGGACTTCAAGGAAGCGATGGCGCTGGGCGACCGCATCGCGGTCCTGCTCGACGGCGAAATCGCTCAATGCGACACGCCCGCGCGGATCTATGCCGAGCCCGCCAGCATCGGCGTCGCGCGGCTGTTCGGCGACCCGACACTAAACCTCGTCGAAGTCGAGCCGCGGCTGGTCGACGGTGTACCGGAAGTTCGCGTAGGCGGCGCGGCGATCCGGCTTCCCGCAAGCTACGCCGCCGCGGCCGGTGGAAACTACATGCTCGGACTGCGTCCGGAATCGCTGCACCTGGTTGACGGACAAGCGCCGGGGACGATCGCCGTCGATCTGGTGGCGGTGACGCCGTTGAACGAGAAGTCCGTGCTCCTTTTCACGATGGAAGGCGGCAACGAATTGTTGGCTTCGGAGGCGGGAGATCGCGACGTGCCGCGCCGCACAGGACCTTCGCGCCTCGCAGTGGATCTCGATGCCCTGCTGCTGTTCGATCGTAACAGCGGCAGGCGTTTTATTCCCGCGGACAATATGGGAGCAAGGCCATGAGTACATCGCTCTCGATCCGTGCCGTCGACAAGATCTACCATCCTCGCGGCAGGTCGTCCGTGCATGCGGTCAAGGCGCTCAGCATGGACGTCGGCCGCGGCGAGATCGTAGCACTGCTCGGCTCATCGGGGTGCGGCAAGACCTCGACCCTGCGCATGGTCGCGGGGTTCGAGGAAGTCAGCGCGGGCGCCATTGCACTGGCTGACCGGCGTGTCGAGCGTCTGGCGCCCGCGGCGCGCAATGTCGCGATGGCCTTCGAAGGCTATTCGCTCTATCCGCCGCTAACCGTGCGGGAAAACATTGCCTTCGCGCTGAAGCGCGGCCGGCTGTCAGCCAGCGACGTCGCGCGACGGGTGCAGCAGATGGCCGCGCTGGTCGAAATCGAATCGATCCTCGATCGCTATCCCAATTCGATTTCTGGCGGCCAGCAGCAGCGCGCATCGCTGGCGCGGGCCCTGGTGCGCGACGCCGATCTTTATGTTCTGGACGAGCCGATGGGCCAGCTCGAGCCGCAGTTGCGCGCCGTGCTGCGCGGCCGGCTGAAACGTCTGCTCAAGGACCGCGCGATGACGTCGATCTTCGTCACCCATGACCAGACCGAGGCCAACGCGCTGGCGGACCGGATCGCGGTGATGGAAAGCGGGGTGCTGCAGCAGTTCGCCAATCAGCATGATCTCAAGGAAAGGCCAGCAAATCTTTATGTCGCTACCTTCATCGGCGAGCCGCCGATGAACGTGTTCGATGCCGCGGTGGTGCGAACCGACGATCGGACGACGTTCGAGCTCGACCATGGTCCGAGCTTTGGCTTCGGCGACAACGAGCTGGGGCCGGAAGTCCGGCAGGCCATCGGCAACCGGCGAAGGATCGTCATCGGCATTCGTCCTCACCGCATCGCGCTGGGCGGGGGCTGTGGCGAGACGGCTCGCGTCGTGTCGAACCAATGGCTCGGAGACCAAAGCCATGTGGCGATGGCGGTGGCGGGAAAGCTGATGGTGGCGGTGTCGCATGTGCGGGTGAGGGCGACGGTCGGGGAAAGCGTGCCGTACGGGGTACGAGCGCAGGATCTTCATCTCTTCGATCCGGAGACCACACTCGCACTCGCTCATGGAGTGCGGGCGGCATGACGCGCGATCTCATCATCGGCATCGATGCGGGCACTTCCGTCCTGAAATCCGTGGCGTTTACGCTCGATGGCGTGCAGGTCGGGGTGGCGTCGCGCCCGAATTCCTACGCCCGTTTCGGTCGCGGCTGCGTCGAGCAGGATATGCTGCGGACCTGGCACGACGCGAAGCAGACGCTTTGCGATCTGGCGGCGATCGTACCCGATCTGGCAAGCCGCGCGATGGGTCTTGCCGTGACCGGCCAGGGTGATGGCTGCTGGCTGATCGATGCAGACGGCGAACCGATTGGCGACGCCCTGATCTGGCTCGACTCGCGTGCGGCCGAGATGGCCGCAACCTTCGTTGCCGGACCCGATCACGCTGCCCATTATGCGACAACCGGCACCGGCCTCAACGCCTGCCAGCAATCGATCCAGCTTGCCTGGCTGCAGCAACATCAGCCCGAGCGGCTGGTGAAAGCCGCCCACGCCTTGCACTGCAAGGATTGGCTTTATTTCAAGCTCACCGGCCGGCGCGCCGTCGATCCTGCGGAAGGCATCTTTACCTATGGCAATTTTCGCAACCGAAGCTACGCGCCCGATGTCAGCGAGCGGCTCGGCATTGCGCGCCATGCCCATCTTCTCCCTGACATCGTCGACGGGGCGCACACCCATCACGGCCTCACCGATGCCGCTGCGGCCGCCACCGGGCTGTCGAGCGGGTTGCCGGTGGTGCTTGGATATGTCGATGTGGTTTGTTCGGCGATCGGCGGCGGGCTGTACGATGCTTCCGGCACGATCGGCTGCTCCATTCTCGGCTCGACCGGAATGCACATGCGGATGGCCCACAGCGCCGATGAGGTTGCCCTCAACGTGGCCTGTTCCGGATACACCATGGCGCTGCCGGGACCCGGGCTGTACGCGCAGATCCAGTCCAACATGGCGGCGACGGTCAACATCGACTGGCTTGTTGAGTTGGCGCGACAGGCCTGCGCTATGGCCGGCATCGAATCGCACCGACATGCGCTTCTGGCCGGCGTCGAAGCGCATGTCGCCGCCGCGGCACCGGGCAGCTCGCTCTACCATCCCTATATCCTGCAGGCTGGCGAGCGCGGTCCGTTCATGAACGCCGATGCGCGCGCGCAGTTCACGGGCCTGTCGACCAACACCACCTTTGCGGGCCTGTTCCGTTCGATCTATGAGGGCCTCGGCTTTGCCGCCCGCGATTGCTACGGCGTAATGGGGAACATTCCGAATGAGATCCGCATCACCGGAGGCGCGGCGCGCTCGTCGACGTTGCTGCAGATCTTCGCGGACATACTGGGCGCGCCGGTGCGACGGGTGATGCGCGAGGAAACCGGCGCCGCGGGCGCGGCCATGATCGCGGCGATGAGCCTCGGCCGTTATTCCAGCCTCGCCGCGTGTGCGGAAGCCTGGGTCACGCCGACGCTCGGGGCTTTCACCGAGCCCGATCAGAAACTCCGTGAGTTCTACAGCAACCTGTTCCCGATCTATCGGTCTGTTCGTGAAGCCATGCCTCCGGTCTGGGCCGCCCTGGCGCAAGCGCGGGAGGCGAACCCATGACCAACTCGGTCGCTATCATCGGGGACCGCTTCATGTTGCCCCGTCTGTTCGAGGAAGCCTTGCGGGAAATCTGCGGCGAAGCGCTCGCCATCCGCTCGCTCGAACAGCCATGGCCCGACGAGCCGATGGAGCACGGCTATGCCAAGACGGGTATGGACGGTTTGAAGGAATATATGGGGGAGCCGGACGACATCGTCGCATTCGTCGGCGATGCGCCGATCCTGGTGACGCATCTGGCGCCGTTGTCCGCTGCGATGATGGACCGCCTGCCACGGCTGAAGCTGGTCGCTGTTTCCCGTGGCGGACCTGTCAACATCGACATCGCCGCGGCCCGCAAGCGCGGAATCCAGGTCGTCAACACGCCGGGACGCAACGCCAGCGCGGTCGCGGAATTCGCCATCGGCGCCATCCTGTCGCAAACCCGCATGATCACGCGCGGCCACGACGCGCTGAGGCGTGGCGATTGGCGCGGCGACCTCTATCGCGCGGATCTCGCCGGCGACGAGCTGTCGGAGATGACGGTCGGTATCGTCGGTTATGGTCATATCGGCACGCGGGTGGTTCGGCTGCTCAAGGCATTCGGCTGCCGCATCCTGGTCTGCGACCCCTACGTCCAGTTGGCGGTCGAAGACCTGCACGATGGCGTCGAGCAGGTCAGCCTCGACCGCCTGCTGGCGCAATCGGATGTCGTTAGTCTTCACCCGCGCGTTACCGAAGAAACCAGGGGGATGATCGGTGCCGCGCAATTTGCCGCCATGAAAACCGGATGCTTCTTTATCAACACGGCGCGAGGCCCGTTGGTGGATTACGAGGCCCTGCATGACGCGCTGGTCTCCAACCATTTGCGCGGTGCGGCCATCGAGACCTTTGCGGTCGAGCCCGTTCCATCGGATTGGCCGCTGCTGCAACTGCCGAATGTCACGCTGACCCCGCACATCGCGGGGGCCTCCGTCAAGACCGTCAGGATCGCGGCCCGGGCAGCGGCTCAGGAAGTGCGGCGATATCTGAACGGCGAATCCCTCCATCATCTTTGCTGACTGTCAGGAGCTGACCATGGCCGACACCGAACTTCAATTGCGGAAGGCAATCATCGACAAGTGCCGCTGGATGAATGCCACCGGTCTTAACCAGGGCACATCCGGAAACATCTCGGCGCGCACCGGCGACACCATGCTGATTTCGCCGTCCGCGACGCCGTACGAGCAGCTGACCCCAGACATGATCGCAGCGATGCCCATCGATGGGGAGTACGGATCGTGGACAGGCCCGCTCAAGCCATCCACCGAATGGCGGTTTCATCTCGACATCATGAAGGCCCGGCCCGACGTCGGCGGCATTGTCCACACCCATGCGACCTATTCCACGGTGCTGGCGATCGCGCGCAAGGAAATTCCGGCTTGCCACTACATGATGGCGGCATTCGGCGGCATGAACGTCCGCGTTGCCGACTACGCAAGATTCGGGACCAAGGAACTGTCGGAGCACGCCCTCAAGGCATTGGAGAACCGAACCGCCTGCCTGCTCGCAAACCACGGGATGATCGCGACCGGCACGTCGCTCGATAAAGCCATGTGGCTGGCGGTCGAACTCGAGACCATCGCCCGGCAGTATTACCTCACTCTGGCGATCGGCGGACCGGTATTGCTCAGCGAATCCGACATCAGCGAAACCACCGCCGCGTTCGGCAGCTACGGCGTGCAGGACCCAGCGGCCAAACCGGTGGAAAAGGCCGCAAGGACGTAATGCCATCCGATCTCGTCGATCTTCTCATCGTCGGCGGCGGTATCAACGGCGTCGGAATTGCCCGCGATGCCGCCGGCCGCGGCCTCAGTGTCGTGCTGTGCGAGAAGGACGACCTTGCGCAGGGAACGAGTTCGCGTTCCGGAAAGCTCGTCCATGGCGGTCTGAGGTATCTCGAATATTATGAGTTTCGCCTGGTTCGCGAAGCATTGATCGAGCGGGAAGTTCTGCTGCGCGCGGCGCCGCATATCATCTGGCCGCTGCGCTTCGTATTGCCACACTCGCGCGACCAGCGGCCGGCCTGGATGATCTGGCTCGGACTGCTGTTGTACGACCATCTCGGTGGCCGAAAGCTGTTGCCGAAATCGCGGCGTCTCGATCTTTCGCGCGATCTCGCCGGCAAGGCGATCAAGCGGCAATTCCGGACGGGTTTCGAATACTCGGATTGCTGGGTCGACGACGCGCGGCTGGTCGTGCTCAACGCGCTGGGCGCGGCGGCGCGGAAAGCGAGAATTCTCACACGAACGGCGCTGGTCACGGCCCGTCGGGAAAATGGTGCCTGGCGGGCCGAATTGCTGGATCAAGCGGGGGTGACCACCCGTCTGTCTGCGCGCGCTATCGTGAACGCGGCCGGTCCATGGGTCGAACACGTCCTGCGGCAGAATGCGGGGCAGAACGCGGGTCATCGTGTTCGCCTCGTCAAGGGCAGCCACATCGTGGTACCGAAGTTCTGGGACGGGCCGCAGGCCTATCTTTTTCAGAATGACGACCGCCGGGTGATTTTCGTCAATCCCTATCAAGGTGATCTCTGTCTGATCGGGACCACGGACATCCCCTACAGCGGCGAGGCCGATGCCGTCGTGGCCAGCGAAGACGAGATTGCGTATCTTCTTCATGCCGTCAATCGCTATTGCGTGCATCAGCTCGACCGCTCCGATGTCATCCATTCCTTTTCGGGTGTCCGGCCGCTGTTCGATGACAACGCGGAAGATCCCTCGGCCGTGACGCGAGATTATGTTTTCGAACTCAACGACGTCGATGGCGCGTTGCCGATTCTGTCGGTATTCGGCGGCAAGATCACCACATTCCGCAAGCTGTCGGAACATGCGCTGGAGAAGCTGAAACCGTATTTTTGCGACATGTCTGGACCCTGGACGGCCGACGCCGCACTACCCGGCGGAGATATCGCAGCGGCCGATTTCGACGCCTTCGCAGAAAGCCTGCGGCGAGATTATGCGGCCTTGCCGCGCGACGTGGTGGACCATTATGCGCGTCTGTATGGTACGCGCGCGCGGGGTCTGCTGGACGGCGCAAGAACGCCCGAGGCTTTGGGGCACCATTTTGGCGGCGCGCTCTATCAACGCGAGGCCGAGTTTCTACAGCGTGAGGAATGGGCATCGACCGCGGAAGACATCCTCGAGCGGCGCACCAAGCATGGGCTCCGCCTCACGCCCGATCAGAAGCAGGCCTTCACCGAGTGGATGTTCATGATGGCGAAATCGGCGTGACCTGCGTGGACGACTCCGAGATGCAATACCTGCTTGAGCTGGCGGCGCGGCTCGGGCGGGATCCGCTTGCAATTCAGGGGCCTGGCGGCAACATTTCGCTGAAGCGCGATGGCGTCATGTGGGTGAAGGCGAGCGGCACCTGGATGATGGAGGCGATGGCGCGGTCGATCCTGGTCCCGGTCGATGTCGGCGCGGTGCTTGATGGTCTTGCGGCGGGCGATCCCGCTTGCGAAACATGCAGTGCCTTCGTTCGCCACGACCTGACGCGTTCGCCGTTGCGGCCTTCGATCGAAACCACGCTCCATGCCGTCATGCCGCAGAGGGTGGTGGTGCATGTGCATTGTGTCGAGACGATTTCGATCGCGTGCCTCTCGGATGCCGCCGAGCGGCTGGCAGCGCCGTTGAACGGTCTGAACTGGACATTCGTGCCCTATGTCCGCCCGGGGGCCTCACTGGGGCGGAGGATGGCCGAGCTCCTCCGCACCGAGACGAATGTCGTGGTGCTCGGCAAGCATGGACTGGTGGTGGCAGGCGACAGCGTGGCTGAGGCCGAACAATTGCGCGCGGAGGTGTCGCGACGGCTGGCCCGCGATCCTCGCGCGGCATCGGCGAGTGATCGCGAGGCGCTGCGCGACGCTCAGGAAGGCGGCTATTCCGTAGTGGACGACGACAAATTGCACACAATAGCAACGGACCCGATAAGTCTCGCAGCCGCGCGGCGCGGATCGCTCTATCCCGATCACGTCGTGTTTCTCGGACCCGGGATCATCGCAGTCGAGGCGAGGGAGACCGTGGCGGACGCCGCGCGACGCGCCGGCTGGCCCGACGCGCCGCTGGTGGTGGTTCCCGGCGCCGGCGTCCTGCTGCATGAAACCGCGACACCGGGCGCCCGCGCATTGATACGCTGTCTGGCCGACGTCACCTGTCGGCTGGCAAGCGATGACGTGGTCGACCCCTTGACCCCGGCGGACGAGGATCAACTGCTCAACTGGGATGCGGAGAAGTATCGCCAGTCGCTCGATCGGAGGGCGCCATGAGCGATCTCGCACTGGGCATTGATGTTGGCACTTCGGGCGTGCGGGTGGCGGCGATCGATCAGGCCGCGCGGGTCGTGGGCTTCGCCGCGTCGGCCATGCCGGCCGCCGTTCGCGACGGCGATCGGATCACGCAGGATCCCGCAGAGTGGGACCGTGCACTCGAGGATGCGATGACCCGCCTTGCCTCAACGGTGGATCTCGCGCGAGTGGTTGCGATATCGGTGGACGGCACATCGGGTACGCTGGTCGCGGTCGACGATCGCGGGCGTCCCGTCACAGCGGGCAGCCTTTACAACGATCGCGCCGACGACGCGTCCGTCGCCGCGGTCGAACGCTCTGCGCCGGCTCACGCCGCGGTTCACGGCGTAACGTCGCCACTGGCGCGAGCGACGCGTTTGCTGCGGGCAGAGGGCGTTGCAAAGATCCTCCATCAGGCGGACTGGATCGCCGGGCGATTTTCCGGACGATTCGATGTCAGTGACGAAAGCAACTGCTTGAAGACCGGATATGACCCTGTCGCCAGGGCCTGGCCGGATTGGATCGCAGCCGGTTTTGTCGAGCCTGGCAAGCTTCCCGCGGTCGTTCCGGCTGGCACCATCATCGGCCAGGTGTCCGCCGCGGCGGTGATACGGTTTGGTGTGCCCACCCGGACTGTCGTTGTTGCCGGCGCGACGGACGGATGCGCGGCCTTTCTCGCGACCGGCGCCGACAAGCCGGGAGATGCCGTCACCTCGCTTGGCTCGACGCTCGTTCTGAAACTTGCGAGCGAACAGCCATTGTTCGCGCCGGAATATGGAATTTACAGCCATCGGATCGGCGATCTCTGGCTGGCGGGTGGCGCCTCCAATACGGGCGGCGCGGTGTTGGCGCAGTTCTTCACCGCGGAAGAGATCCGCGAAACCAGTCGCCGGATCGATCCGGATACTGCCACCGGTCTCGATTATTATCCGCTTCCTGCGCGGGGCGAACGCTTTCCCATCAACGATCCGGCATTTGAGCCACGGACGACGCCGCGCCCGGACGACGATGCCGTGTTTCTGCAGGCGCTGTTCGAAGGCATCGCGAACATCGAAGCGCGGGGTTACCGGCGTCTGGCAGAACTCGGCGGGCCGCAACTGACTGGTGTCATGACGGTCGGCGGCGGAGCCGCGAATGAGATCTGGAGCCGCATCCGCGCGACGGCGCTCGGCGTGCCGGTTTTGATGTCGGAATACGATGAAGCCGCGGTCGGTGTCGCGCGGCTCGCCTTGCGCGCGATCGGAGCGCAAACTTCGTGATGAAATGCATCGCCGGATTGCGCGATATCGCAGATCAATTCGATCTCTACCTCGTTGATCAATACGGGGTGCTGCATGACGGCGTGGCCGGCTATCCGGGCGCCATCGATGGATTGGCCAGACTTGCGTCCGGTGGGCGAAAGGTCATCGTATTGACGAATTCGGGGAAGGGCGCGTCGGAAAATCAGGCGCGGCTCGCGGCGCTGGGCTTTGCGAACTCACATCTCCATGCCGTCGTCAGCTCCGGAGGGGTCGCGCTGCAACTCGTCAGCAGTGGCGTGCTCGGCCCCAGGTTCGCGATCGGGGCGGACGCCTGCGTCATCGGGCGACACGGAGATACCTATGCCTTTTCATCTGACGATTTTAGGCTGGTGGCCAGGCCGCAGGACGCCGCTTTCCTGGTGTTCGCCGGATCGGACGCGCCGCGGACCTCGTTGGAGGCCTACCGCTCGATGCTGACACCCGCCGCGGAGGCCCGTGTCCCGGCGATTTGCGTTAACCCCGACGTCACGATGATCCGCGACGGCCAGCTTTTTCCCGCACCAGGCGCGATCGCCAAGGTCTACGAAAACCTCGGCGGTAAGGTCGAATATGTAGGTAAGCCTCACAGCGCGATCTTCCGCCATGCGCTTACAATCGCGGCGACGCGCGCGGACGCTCGCGTCATCATGATAGGGGATAGTCCCGAGCACGACATATGCGGCGCCAAGACGTTGGGATTATCGACACTTCTGGTGCGGACCGGCATTCACCAATCCCTCACAGAGCCGCAACTTCTCCGCTTCTGCACGGCGTGTTGCGGCGCGCCGGATTTCCTGGCGGCAGCCTTTAGGTGGTGATTGGGGCCGCCCGATCCCGCGGCATTCGCCGCTGACTTTGATGGCACCCGCCTATTTTGCGATCTCGATCCGCACGAGCATTACGAGATAGTCCAGCGTTGCGTGACGGATAGTGGATGACAAGAGCCGTGAGGCGTCCAGGAAGCTTGGGATGTCGTCATCGCCGCAAATGACCACACAGGGTCACGAGAGCTCGCGGAATTACCGTGTTGCATTGCGATAGGTGAAATCAGCCATGCCGCCGCCACAAACTTCAATCAAAAAATGTAACTTCGCAAATTCGACTATCGGGTCTTGCTTGAATGCGCCGGCGCGTCAAGTGAACGCGCTTCAATTCGTGGCGACAGGGTATAGCCATGACCGTTGATGATTTTCGCTCTGGCATTGATGCGGCGTCTTTGGACGTCGGGCGCCGTCCGGACGCCACGACCGTACGGTCGGCCGTTGTCGTACCGTTAAGGCAGATCCCTCCGACATACCCTAATCAACGCCTTTCGCCCGAGCGCCTGCACCAAATCGATCGCGCCTTCTTTGGACCGTTCTTCAGAGAGAAGTACGGCACGGGAGGAGACAAAGCGCTTGAGAACGGTCGTATCCGCTACTACGGCCCGGTTCAACGCGCGAACAATGCGGGAGAGTTGGCCGGGCGTCGGTATGTGCACGAGTTCGATACCATGACCGGGTGCACGCGCGGTTGGCATGAGACCCTGGATCGGATGGGCAATGTTCGGCAGGTTCGTCCCGAGCGGCCCGATGGGGTGATCGGACACTATCAATTTGATAGCAACGGTCGATACAAGGGGAGTTGGTAAATGGAGGTCGATCTCCAAGCTGTCCGTCGGGTGTTCGAGGATGTGTTGAACGGCCGCATGTTGAGAGAGCAAGCGGACCGTTGGGCGTACGCAGTGGTGCAGGCCGAAGAAAGCGGTGTCGTTAAATACTCGCCACCTCGCGAAAGAGAACGCATTTGGGCCGGTGTGATGTACCTTTACGGGATCGACGCGATGAAAGCTCCGAACGCGTACCTTCACTCCAACGACGACATCAGGGAAGCCATGATGGCGAGCCTTGGCGGGGTTGGCGATAACCTGGCTGGCGACGATTCTGCGGGCACTCGAGCGGCCGTCGCAATGCTTGAACCTCTGTTCTAGGGTCGTTGAGAATCGGGATTCCTGTGTTTACCGAAAACCACATCCGGATTTTTGGCGTAACAGAATCGGCTAAACTGGCGCGATGATCGCGCTGGTTTGAAAGCTCTCGGTCTGGTGGCTCCGGCTCGGCATCGCAATCGAACGTGTCAGGCCGGGCCACCCGTAGCAGAACGGCCGCCACGAGCGCATGCATCTCACCCTCAAAAAGGAGGCAACCCGGCCACCGGGCTTCGACAGCCTGCAACAGCAGGACCGCTTCGATGCCGTTTGTCCGCGAGTTCAATGCCGAACGGCCGCATGAGGCCCTCGACGTGAAGTGCCCGGCCGAACTCTATTATCTCGGCTACTTCGACCTGGAGCAAAAGACCTTGCAACCCCTCGACAACCCGTTAGGCATGCGGTTGTCACCCATGTCTTACGCACCTGGTGTTACCTATGTGTCCGGGCCGGACACAAGTGGAACTGGCGCGCTCGGAGAGATTCGAATTGCCATAGTAACATATTAGAGTATCAAGAGTTTTTCGTTGCAATTGTGTCCGAGGGACAAGTCGAGGGACAAGGCGGAGGGGCGCAGCGGAAGCGGCAATCGCCGCTTTGTGGAAGCTATGCTTTGGATCCTGCGGACGGGAAGCCCGTGGCGTGATCTTTCGCAGTCCTTCGGCAACTGGAACACGATTTTTAAGCGCTACCGCGACTGGCGCAATGGGAACATGCCCGGTGCGTGCCTCATGGGTTGGCGAGAGAGGCTCAGCAGGCGGACGCTTACGATCTCCGGCGCAAGCTGTCCGCGGGCTCGCTCAGCCCGGCCGCTCGCCCGTCAAAGGCGGCGCTTTCCAGTGGGTGCAAGTCCCACCCGGCAACCGCTCCAGCCGGAAGCAATCGGAGCAGTCATGGAGGTAACGAAGTGGCTGAAGCCTTCGATTAGCGTGTCACGAATTGGTGACAGC
>Ga0209839_10000368_pt1 | contig 23220 bp, 23 predicted proteins | sample OrgsoiDNA2013050_FD_185800 | JGI IMG/M metagenome (GOLD analysis project Ga0209839, IMG submission 185800) | Permafrost soil microbial communities from the Arctic, to analyse light accelerated degradation of dissolved organic matter (DOM) -... | ecosystem: Environmental > Terrestrial > Soil >... | reverse complement strand
TGCTGGGTCAGGTCCACGTCGCAGTGCGCAGCGGCAGCATGGCGGAACCTACCGGGCCGTGATCCCGCCGTCCACGGGGAGGATGACGCCGTTGACGTACGCGCCGGCCCGGCTGGCCAGGAAGACCGCGACCCCGGCCATGTCGTCGGGCCGCCCGATACGGCCGAGCGGCGTGCTGGCAGCGATCTCCTCGCCCCGATCGTGCAGCGTCTGGGCCATCATCTTGGACTCGAACGGCCCGGGAGCGACCGCGTTGACCGTGATGTGCTGGGGGCCGAGCTCGATGGCGAGCACCCGGGTCAGGTGATGCAGCCCGGCCTTGGCCGCCGCGTAGGAGTAATTGTTCACGATCGGCACGATGAGGCCGTCAATCGAGCCAATGTTGATTACGCGGGCCGGGTCGTCCGCGGATGCGGCCTTGGCCAGCAGCGGCAGGAAGGCCCGGGTCAGGAAGAACGGCGCCTTGAGGTCCAGGTCCAGCACCTTGTCCCAGCCCAACGCCGGGAACTCCAGCAGCGGCGCGCCCCAGACGGCACCGGCGTTGTTGACGAGCACGTCCAGCTGGCTGGTGAGCCCGGCCATCTCGCCGGCCAGCCGCTGGCACTCCGCCTCGCCGGACAGGTCGGCCGGGATCGCCCAGACTCGCTGGCCGGACGCGGTGTACGAGCGCAGTTCAGCGGCGGCCTCGTCGCACGCGCCGGCCTTGCGGGACGAGATCATGACCGACGCGCCCGCCTGGACCAGGCCGCGCGCGATCATCAGGCCGATGCCACGCGACCCCCCCGAGACGACCGCCGTCTTTCCCGTGAGGTCGAACAGTCCACTCACATGATCACCACCATTGATCGGGTCCGGGCGCGACATATAAAAGTATTCCGCCAGCCGAACGGGACAGTATGTCACCTGATCATCCACCGCGGGCCAGCCTGCGGCCGGGACCGGGCGCTGATCCCGCCGGAGCCGGCCCGGGTGCGTGTGATTTCGTGGCAGCAGGAAAGATGACCAGCACACCGGGCCCGGGGAACCTGGGGCCGGCCATCCACCAGCCGTTAAGGAGCCCTGCCACGTCCGCCACACCTGACCTGCGGCAGATCGCCGCCGACGTCTTCGGCTATACCGAGCTGCGGTCGGGGCAGCACCAGGCCGCCGCCGCGCTGGCCACGGGGCGTGACTGCCTGGCCGTCATGCCGAGCGGTGCAGGCAAGTCAGCGATCTACCAGCTCGCCGCGATCGCGCTCGGCGGCCCCGCAGTGGTTGTGTCACCTCTGCTGTCGCTGCAGCGGGACCAGGCCGACCACCTGCGCTCGCACGGCCTGACCGCGGTCGCGGTGAACGCGAACGCACCGGAAAGCCGCCGCGCCGTCGCCTACGACCTGCTCCGGGACGGCCAGGCGGGCTTTGTGTTCCTTGCCCCGGAGCAGCTGGCCCGCGACGATGTGCGCGACGTACTGGCCGAGGCGCCGCCCCGGCTGCTCGCGGTGGACGAGGCACACTGCGTAAGCAGCTGGGGACATGACTTCCGTCCTGACTACCTCCGGATCGGCGACGTGATCAGCTCCCTGGCCCGCCGCCCGGTCGTCGCGGCGCTCACCGCCACCGCCGCTCCCCCGGTCCGCGAGGAGATCATCCGGCGGCTCTGCCTGCGCAAACCCGCTCAGGTGATCCGCGGATTCGACCGCCCGGAGATTCACCTGGCGGTACGGGCCTTCCACGAAGCCGCCGATAAGGAGGCCGCGGTCGAGGAGGCGGCCGCGCAATTCAGCGGTACCGGCATCGTGTACGCGGCGACCCGGGAGGAAACGGAGACGTACGCGCAGCGGCTGCGGGTCCGGCCGTACCACGCCGGGCTCAGCCGGGCCGCGCGCGAGGAGACCCAGAAGATCTTCATGGCCGGGGCGACGATCGTCGCCACCAGCGCGTTCGGGATGGGCATCGACCGGCCCGACGTCCGCTTCGTCATCCACGCCTCCGTGCCCGGCTCACTGGATGAGTACTACCAGGAGGTCGGGCGGGCTGGACGGGACGGGAGGGCGGCCCAAGCAGTGTGCTTCTACCGGTCCGAAGACCTCGGCCTCCGGCGGTTCTTCACCGGCGGCCTGCCCGACGAGAAACTGCTCGCCGAGGTGGCGGCCGCCACTCAGACCCCGGTGTCAGTGCGTGAGCTGGCCGAACGCGCGGACATGTCGGAGCGCCGGCTCACCGGGCTCGTCAACCTCCTCGAGGCGGCCGGGGCCGTCCGGCTGCACGACCTCATCGAGCCCGTCGCCGATGCCCCGCCGCCCGCCGAGGCCGCCGCGAAGGCGATCGAGATTGCCGCGCACAACCGCTCGGTGGAACGCTCGCGGGTGGAGATGATGCGCCGGTACGCCGAGCTGACCGACTGCCGGCGGCGGTTCCTGCTGCGGTACTTCGGGCAGGGCGCGGACGATCCCTGCGGGCGTTGTGACAACTGCGACGCCGGCCAGTCCACCCCAGCCAGTCACTCCCGCGACGCGTTCGCGGTCGGGATGCGGGTCGAGCACCAGGAATGGGGGCGCGGGGTGGTCCTGTCCGAGGCTGGGGAGCGGCTCACTGTTTTCTTCGACGCGGTTGGGTACAAGGAGCTGCTCACCGAGGCCGTGCTGCACGGCCATATCCTCACCCCCGCCGGGACGGAGGCATCATGACCGGATCGGCGTCAGGCGCGATGAATACGGCCGACGTAGCGGGCCTGGTGCGCAGCGAGCTCACCGCCGCGGGCATCCGGCGTCAGCGCTGCGGGCGGGGCTTCCGGTACTTCGCCGCCGACGGCACCCCGCTGGCCGACCGCGAGGGGCTGGCCCGGATCAAGGCCCTGGTCATCCCGCCCGCCTGGGAGAACGTATGGATCAGCCCGCTGCCGCTGGGGCACATTCAGGCGGTCGGGACCGACGCGGCCGGCCGCCGCCAATACCGCTACCACGACCTGTGGCGTGAGCAGCGCGACCGCGAGAAGCACAACCGGGTTCTGGATTTCGGCCGGGCGCTGCCGCGAGTCCGCGCCACGGTCGAGCGCCACCTACAGGGACCGGAGCTGTCCAGGGACCGGGTGCTCGCCGCCTCCGTGCGGCTGATCGACCTGGGATTCTTCCGCCCTGGAGGTGAAGAGTACGCGACCGAGAACGGCACCTTCGGGCTGGCCACCATCCGCAAGGAGCACGTGACCTGTCACCAGGGACAGCTCGTCTTCGAATACACAGGCAAGAGCTCCAAGCACCGGGAGCAGTACGTGGCCGACGAGAACGTGTGCGCAGTGGTCACGAGCTCAAGCGGCGGCGGGGCGAGTCCGGGGACGAACTGCTCGCCTACCGCAGCGGCAAGCGGTGGCATGACGTGAGCGCCGCCGACATCAACGACTACCTGCGCGAGGTATCCGACGGGGACTTCTCCGCCAAGGACTTCCGGACCTGGCACGCGACCGTACTGGCCGCCGTCGGCCTGGCCGTCTCCGAACCCGCGGCAGAGTCCGAATCCGCCCGCAAGCGCGCCGTCGCCCGCGTGGTGAATGAGGTCTCGGGCTACCTGGGCAATACACCAGCCGTGGCGCGCGCCTCCTACATTGATCCGCGCGTCATCACCCTCTACGACCAGGGCATCACGATCGCGCGAGCGCTGAGCGACCTGGGCGAAGGCCGCGAATTCGGCGACGTCGCGACCCGGGGGCACGCCGAGCGGGCGGTACTGAGCATGCTCACCGAGCATCCCAGTCCTGCCCTGGAAGCCGCGGCCGCCGCCGGCCGGTGACGGCTTCTCCGGGCGGGAATGCCGCGTGATCGTGGCCGCGGGATGTGCGAGGGGCCACTGAACGGGTATGGGCTTGAGCATGGATGCCAGTGGCGGCGACGACAGCGGGACCTCCGGGGAATCGGCCGGGCCGGAGGATTCCGGGCCGGAGGATTCCGGGCCGGAGGATTACAGCTTCGCCGAGGCCCCTGACGTCGGCGAGGTCGCCAGTATCGTCGGCGAGCTGAGCGAGTCGGCCGAGCAGCCAACATCCGGCCGCCCGTTGAACGAGGTCGCCCGCTCAGCCCTCGCCCGGGTCAGGCGCAGCGGGAGGGGCGTCGGCCGCCGCGATGCGGACGGCGGCCATGAGCCAGGGATGGCCGACGGGGCAGATGCGGCCGGGCGGCCAGGTGCGGCTACCGGGTCAGGTGTGCTGCCGGGGTCGGGCGTGGCCGACGGACCAGGTACGGTCCCCGAGCCGGGTACGGCATCCGGATCCGGTGCGGCCGCAGGGTCAGACGTGGCGACTGGGTCCGGCGTGACCCCCGGGTCGGGTGCCGCCCGCCGGGGACTGGACGCCGTGCGCCGCAGCCCGGACCTCGTACGGCGCGGATCGGACCTGGCACGGCGCAGCCCGGATCTCGTACGGCGCAGCCCGGATCTCGTACGGCGCAGCCCGGATCTCGTACGGCGCAGCCCGGACCTGGTACGGCGCGGATCGGGGGTGACCCGGAAGGGCACCAGCGTCGTGGGCCGCGGAACACGCCTGGCCGGGCGCGGGGTGCAGCGGGGAAGCCGCTGGCTGGCCGGTGAGGTGCTGGCCCTGGCTCCTCGCCTGCCCGTCCGTGACCAGGCCACGCTGCGCGCCCAGTTCCCCGGCAAGTCCCCCGACGAGCTTGCCGATGCCCTGATCGAGGGCGCTTCCCGCGCGTCGGCCGCGGTGGGCGCCACGGTGGGCATCTGGTCGGTCCTTCCGGTGGCCCCCGCCTTCCCGGCTGAGATTGTCACCGAGACCCTGACGCTGGTCGGAATCGAGATCAAGCTCATCGCCGAACTGCACGAGGTATACGGCATGCGGCCGCCCGGTGACTTCGCCAGCCGGATGACGGCCTTTGTCGGTGCGTGGGCGCACCGGGGTGGCGTCATGCTGACGCCTGGGGGGGTGGTCCTGGCCATGGGCTCACCGCTCGGGCGCCGCCTGCAGCGCCGTCTCGCGGCCCGGGCGGGCCGCAGCGCTGTCTCACTGGGCCCGCTGCTGACCGGAGCCGCGGCCGGGGCGCTGCTCAACCGCAGGGAGACCCGCCGCCTCGGCCAGGAGATCCGCGATGACCTGCGCAAGAGGTCACCGGCCGCGGCAACATGGCCACGCTGAGCAGTTCCGCACGCCAGGCCCCGCGCTCCCCTTTCTCGCGGCCACAGCCGACCGGCTGGAACGCCGCGGACCTGGCCAGCAGACATCCGTATTACTCAGGTGTTTACGCCTTCGCGCGCCGGAAAGACCAGAATCATCCTCGGGCCCGTCCTGTCTAAGGTCTTGCCCAGTAACGCTTCCATGATCGTCCGCGAGGTCTCTGATTTTTAGGCGGTAACGGATCCATGAGGGTCACGATGATGCTCGCCGACCACGCGCAGGTGGCCGACGGCAAGCTGTTCATCTCGGGTGGTGGCTGGTCCGTCTGCGGTCCTGGCCCGGTCGCCTGCGGGGTCGCGGTGCTCTTCCACATCCCGTGGCAGCACACGAACGAGAAGATCTCCTTCACGCTGAGACTGCTGGACGAAGACGGGACTCCGGTCAGCCAGCCCGGGCTCAGCGGGGGGCAGCAGGTCCAGGCGGGAGGCCAGTTCGAGGCCGGGCGTCCTGCGGGCCTGGCTCCGGGGACTGAGATCAACGTGCCGATCGCCTTCAATACGGTCCTTCAGTTGCCCACGGGAGCACGGTTCACCTGGGTGCTGGAGATCGACGGGCAGGCAGATGAGGAGTGGCGGCTGTCTTTCGCCACCCGCGAGACCCAGCCGTCACAGGTCCGGCCCGGCTGAAGCGGCGGCCGCGGGGTAGTGCACAGTGCGGCCGAGGGCGGGACAGCCAGAACGGACAGTGATCAGCCGGGAGAAACCTAAAGAAAGGGGACGCCGCGTGAGTTTCCGCAAGTTCCTACTACGGGGGAACCTGATCGACCTCGCGGTCGCGGTGGTCATCGGCACGGCCTTCACGGCCATCATTACCGCTCTGGTCAAGGACCTCATCACACCGCTGATCGCCGCCGCCGGCGGCAAGCCGAACTTTAGCAACCTGTACTTCACAGTCAACGGCAGCAAGTTTGCCTACGGCGCCTTCATCAACGCGCTCGTGACGTTCCTCATTATCGCCGCCGTCGTGTACTTCCTGGTCGTGGCACCCTTCGGCCGACTGATCGACCTGATCACCCGGAACAAGGCGGCGACCGAACGCGATTGCCCGGAGTGCCTCAGCACGATCCCGATCGGGGCCCGTAAGTGCATGTACTGCACGACTGACCTCACGCCGACCGCGACCATAACGTCGTAGCCATCGGACCCCGAAAGCTTGCGCGCTCCGCGTCCCGATGTCTGGGCCCGGCCCGGGGCCTGGCCGTGCCGGGCCCAGACGTCTTGGGGAGAAGAGGGCTTATCCCTCTACTCGTGAGCTTGGCCGCTTTACCTGACACCAAGCTGAGCCGGAGCTGTGAAACCTCTAAAGAGAGCTGGTCCGCCGGAAATGGAAGCAGTTCCGGCTGGGCCGGGACCCTTCCCCAGATATCGGCCCTGCTGAGCACCGGCATCACCGCCGGCGAACCGGCGGCCCGGCTAACGTACAATGCGGGACCGGTCCATGGTGCGGTCCGTGGTCCTGGCTGGCGCCGATTCGGCCGCGGCCCAGTTGGCCAGCTGTTCCGACGCCTGTCCCGGCAGCTCATCAGACGCCCGGCCGGCTCGGCGGCGAGGGGCCGGGGGTGTCCTGCGGACGGCCGGCGTCCACCGGCGCCTGATGAAAGGCCCAGGTCATCGGGCCCGGCGACGAACCCGGGGCGGTGAGCGCCGGGCGCTCCGCACCCGCGGGGCCGAGGTTGCCCTGGTTCGCCGGATCCCGGCGGACCATCGGCCGCGGTGTAGCCGGCCCGCGCGGCCAACTCTGGATTACGCATCGTGCGATCCCTCCCCATGAACGCGACGCGATGCCGCGTTCCCCGACCGAGAAGGCCGACCATACGTCGCGTCGGCTCGTCTTAACGCGGACCAGTATGGCGAACACACTATCCAGCAGGCATGATTACACGTCACGACATATTACTACTGAGTGTAACCATTTGACAGCGGTTGACTGCCTCGGTCTGCCCTTAGATGTGCTTAGCTGGATCGGCCCCGGCAGCGCGCGTCCGCGAGGCGCGGCGCCCTTGCGCCGGCCGGCGAAACACGGCCCGAAGTGGCACTCTGTCCACCGGGGCCGACCCCCCCTGCTGACTGGATGACTGCCGCCGCGTGCAGCGCGCCCGGCAGATAACTGCCTTCCCCTGGCGCATGACATTGGCACGCGAGTGCGGCAGCCGTCACTCGGAACGCTGCTGCGGTATGCCGGCGAGCAGGGCGCGGACCTCAGTCTCCCGGTAGCGGCGGTGCCCGCCGAGCGTGCGGATGGACGTCAGCTTGCCTGCCTTGGCCCACCGCGTCACCGTCTTCGGGTCGACTCGAAACATCGTCGCGACCTCGGCCGGCGTCAGCAGCGGCTCTGCCTCGGGTGTACGTGCAGCCATCTTGCGGCCTCTCCTCCTGGACCGAAACTTGCGATCCTTGCGTTCGTTTCTTGCGTGGAGCTCCTTAACGGAGCCTGTCGTTGTGTCCCATATGTTGTACAGAGACCATATTGCCATCACCACCGGTAACAAGTCGACCACTCGGCGCAAAGTTTTCTATCTAATAGTTCTGCGACCCGTCCAGTCTCTGTCACTGAGCGTAAGTGTAGCGATACTTAGAGTTGCATCATGGCAGATTCGGAAATACTGCGACCGGAGCCGCCAGATACCCGAGCCCGGCAGACGCGGCAAGCCCTCACGAGACGGTCATAGCAGCCTCCCCGGTTAACAGCATATAGTTACCTAAGATCACATATTTGTGACGAGCTGGCTAGGGTTTGACGCGCAGAGTAAGCAGACAGCCACAGTCGGCCAGCAACGGCTGGATTATCCAAACGATTACGTTGGGTAACAGGCGTCGGCTGACCGCCCACACGGAAGGTGGCCGAATGGGCACATCAGGTTCATCGGGCCGGGAAGCCATCTTCCGGCCGCAGCGATGGCCGTGCCAGCTCGGGATAGGGGGCCAGCGTTACGGCCGACCGAAAGTAGGTCCACTAAGACCCGCGCAGGCCGTGGTACGCCTCGCAGGCCGAGTGCCAGGTGAGTACTCGCCCTGCCCGCCCGGTAACGCCGCACTCACCCGGCGAAGCCTGGCAGGCCCTTGGCGGCTCAGTTCGCCGTCTCGGCCGCCCGCAAGGCCTGACACCGGCCTGCGGCCCGCCGGTACATGGCCGCCGCGGCCGGGACGGCGACGCTGCATAAGCCACCCAGCGTGACAACTCAGGCTCCTCGAACGCGGACAGCGGCTCGTAGACCGGAAGATACGCGGCGTAAGGCATCGCAACCGCATGGTGACATACGAGAGCCCAGCGAGGCTGGCCAGGCTGATAACGACATCATCACTGACCATGCCCCGGCGACAAGCGGCCCACATCGCGCCTAGATGGATGTCACTCTCCGCGAGCAGGGCCCAGGCGCATCGGACCGCGCCAGCGGCCTGCAGCCCCCTAAGCTGAAGGCAGATCCCGCGCTGGCCAAGGGCGCGGGCACGACCGGGAGAGTCACTCCAGTGACGCACGTGTTCACAGCGCCTCACCAAGGCATTGGCTGCACCGGCCGGGCCGGCCACGAGCAGGTCGCCTTCTGCCAGGACACCCGGAGCGGACTGAAAGCGATCATCGCGATCTACTCCACCGCTCTGGGGCCCGCTCTCGGCGGGACCCGCTTCTACCCCTACGGCAGCGAGGACGAAGCCCTCGCCGACGCGCTGCGGCTCTCGGCCGCCATGGCCTACAAGAACGCTCTGGCCGGCCTGGACCACGGCGGCGGCAAGGCCGTCATCATCGGTGACCCGGCAGAGCTGAAGACCGAGCCGCTGCTGCGCGCGTACGGCCGTTTCATCAGCTCCCTCGGCGGGCGGTACATCACCGCCTGCGACGTCGGCACGCGCAGCGAGGACATGGACATCATCGCGCGGGAATGCTCTTACGTCACCGGCCGCACCGCGGCCTACGGGGGGGCTGGTGACTCCTCGGTACTGACCGCACTCGGGGTATTCGCCGGCCTGCGGGCTGCCGCCGGGCACGTATGGGGGTCCACCAGCCTGCGCGGGCGCCGGGTTGGCGTCGAGGGCGTCGGAAAGGTGGGCCGTAAGCTGGTCGACCACCTGGTGGACGACGGCGCCGAGGTGGTGATCTGCGACGTCAGCGAGGCCGCGACCGAAGACGTCCGGGCCCGTCATCCGGGCGCGGAGGTCGTGGCCAGCACCGCGGACCTGCTCGCCGCCGACCTCGACGTGTACTCTCCGTGCGCGCTGGGCGGCGCGGTGGACGACGACGTGGCCGCGACGCTGGGCGCCGCCATCATCTGCGGCGGGGCCAACAACCAGCTCGCGCACGCCGGGGTCGAGAAACTGCTCGCCGACCGCGGCATCCTGTACGCGCCGGATTACGTGGTCAACGCGGGCGGCGTCATCCAGGTCGCCGACGAGCTGGCCGGCTTCAACTTCGAGCGGGCCAGGGCGCGTGCCGAGGAGATATTCACCACCATGGCGCGCATTTTCGAGATCGCGGGCGCCGAGGGCGTGCCGCCGTCCGCCGCCGCGGATCGGCTCGCGGAGCAGCGGATGTCCGATGTCGGCAGGCTCCGCGGCATCTGGCTGGGCGGCTGAGACCCAGCAAGGCACAATCCGGGCAGGACGCGGCACCGTCCAGGAACCCATCAGCGTAGGCATGGGGGCCGCAAAGCAGGTACGGTAATACCTGTACGGAAGCTGGTGCGCGCCACACTCCCGCAGGGGGAGTTCGGCGGGTCCGTTTGTTGTGCGGAAAGCCAGCGATGCAGCAGACAGACATCGTGGGGCCTGACCAGGCTCCGGACGTTCGAGGGGGTCGAGCCAATGGGGCGCGGCCGAGCCAAGGCCAAGCAGGTGAAGGTGGCCCGCCAGCTCAAGTACAACAGCGGCGGCACGGACCTTGACCGGCTGCGTGCGGAGCTGGGCGTGGGAGCGGATCAGCCGGACCGGGATTACGATCCGGTCGGCGCGGACCACGACGAAGACGACGACAGCGGGGAAGAAGACGAGGACGACGACGAATGGTCGGCTTCTTAGTCAACGCTCCCGCACCGCGGCCGGAAGCGGCATGTGCCGCCCGCACCAGCACGGCCGCACCGGCAGTAGCAGATCAGCCCGGTAGACGGGCCCGGCTGACCGGAACTGACGCTATCGGCTGAGAGCTCGTGCTGGCAGCTAGCCTGCGGCTGGGTGGGTGCCGGTCAGCCGCGCTTCGCCGGTACCGGGAACAATCCCGCCCAGCACCCACGCGGTCACACCCCGCGAGGCCAGCACGCCCAGCGCCTCGTCGGTGCTGGGCCGGCTGACCACAGCGGTCATGCCGACCCCCATGTTGAACACACGCTCCATCTCGGCGCGCGGCACCGCACCGGCCCGGGCCAGGACCCCGAAGATGGTGGGCGGCTGCCACGTGCCCCGGTCCAGCACCGCGTCCGCCCCGGGCGGGAGGACGCGCGCCAGGTTGCCGGCCAGGCCGCCGCCTGTGATGTGGGCGTAAGCGTGCACGTCGCAGCGTTCGGCGAGGGCCAGGCAGTCGCGCGCATAGATCCGGGACGGAACCAGCAGCTCCTCCCCCAGCGGCCGGCCCAGCTCGGCCGGCTCCCGCTCCAGGTCCAGCTGGGCCCGCCTGAGGATCTCCCGGACCAGCGAATACCCATTGGAGTGCAGGCCGGAGGATGCCATCGCGATCACCGCGTCGCCCGGGCGGACCCGGCTGGCGCCAAGGATCGCATCCGCCTCCACGGCCCCGGTCGCCGCACCCGCGAGGTCGAAGTCGTCCGGGCCGAGGTGCCCCGGATGCTCGGCGGTCTCGCCGCCGAGCAGGGCACAGCCGGCCTGCGCACAGCCGCGCGCCACACCAGAGACGATCGCAGCGACGCGCTGCGGGCGGATCGCGCCGCAGACCACGTAGTCGGTCATGAACAGCGGCTCCGCACCGCACGCAGCCAGGTCGTCGGCGACCATGGCCACCAGGTCGATGCCGATGGTGTCGTAGATACCGAGCCGGCTCGCGATCACGACCTTGGTGCCGACCCCATCGGTCGAGGTGGCCAGGACGGGATGCCGGTAGGCCGCGAGCCTGGCCGCGTCGAACAGCCCGGCGAACCCTCCGATACCCCCCATGACCTCCGGCCGCGCCGTACTGGCCACCGAGGACCGCATCAGGTCGACGGCCCGGTCACCGGCCTCGATGTCCACGCCCGCAGCGGCGTAGCTGAGCCCGCCGGCCTGCCCTGGCCCGGCCGCCGTCCGGTCGCTGGCGCCCGCCCCGGGACTCCCGCCGCCGGTACCACCGTCACCGGAAACACGGTCGCCGGGGCGGCTGGTCACGGAGCAGCCTCCTCCAGAGCCAGTGTTCCCGGCTCGCGAAGGTACTTGCCGCGCTCGGTCTCCTCGACCGGGACCGGGTAGATCCCGTCGAAACAGGCGCGGCACAGCTGGCTGGCCGGGAGCGTCGTGGCCTCGGTCAGGCCGTCCAGCGAAATGTAGCCCAGTGAGTCGGCCCCGATCGAGGCGCAGATCTCGGCCACCGTCTCGTCGCCCGCGATCAGCTCGGCCCGGGTCGCGAAGTCGATACCGTAGAAGCACGGCCAGCTGACCGGCGGGCTGGAGATCCGCACGTGTACTTCGGCCGCGCCCGCCTCGCGCAGCATGGCCACGATGGCGCGCTGAGTGTTCCCCCGCACGATCGAATCGTCCACGACGACCAGGCGCCGCCCGGCCACCACCCCGGTCAGCGGATTCAGCTTCAGCCGGATGCCGCGCTGCCGGATGGTCTGGCTCGGCTGGATGAAGGTCCGGCCGACGTAGGAGTTCTTGACCAGGCCCTGCCCGTACGGGATGCCGCTGGCCTCCGCATAGCCGATCGCGGCGGGCGTGCCCGACTCCGGCACCGGGATCACGAGATCGGCGTCGGCGGGATGCTCGGCGGCGAGCTTGCGGCCGACCTCCACCCGGGTGGCCTGCACGTTCCGGCCCGCGATCGTCGTGTCCGGACGGGCAAGGTAGACGTACTCGAACAGGCAGCCCTTGGGCTGAGCGGCCGCGAACCTGCGGGACCGCACACCGCGTTCGTCGATGGTGATCAGCTCACCAGGCTCGATCTCCCGCACGAAGCTGGCCCCGATGATCTCCAGCGCCGCGGTCTCGCTGGCCACCGCCCATCCGGTCGCGAGCTGGCCGAGCACCAGCGGCCGGAAGCCCAGGGGGTCGCGCGCGGCGTACAGGGTCCGCTCGTTCATGAAGACCAGCGAGTACGCACCACGCACGAGCGGGAGCGTGGCCAGCGTCATCTCCTCGATGTCATCACTGGCGGTGGCCGCGGTCTCCGGGCGGGACGCAGGCCGCCGGGCGAACAGCGCGGTCAGCACATCCGTGTCAGACGTCGCCGCGGGCTGCCGGTACTCCGGACTGGTGTCGGTACCCAGCATTCCGGCCAGTTCCAGCGTGTTGATCAGGTTGCCGTTATGCCCGAGAGCCAGGCCGCCGTCCCCGATGGCGCGGAAGGTCGGCTGGGCGTTCTCCCACACCGAGGAGCCCGAGGTCGAGTACCGGCAGTGGCCGACAGCGATATACCCGCGCAGGGTTTCCAGGGCTGATTCGTCAAAGACCTGCGCGACGAGGCCCATGTCCTTGTAAACGACGATGCGGCCACCGTCGCTGACCGCGATCCCGGCTGACTCCTGGCCTCGGTGCTGAAGGGCGTACAGGCCGTAGTAGGCCAGCTTGGCGACGTCCTCACCCGGCGACCAGACGCCGAATACGCCGCAGGCGTCTCGTGGCGGCCGGTCGGAGGGGTCGAGCTCATCCGTCAGGCGGCCGTCGGGCTTTGGCACACCACCATTCTAGGGAGCAGATGGCGCGCTGGCGCCGCCACACTCGCGAACCGGCAGGTATGACGCAAGGTCAGCGCGTGGCCCACTGGCCTGGACGGCGCCGACGGCGACCGCTTCGGCCCACTGAAGCCGGCCGGTCGCCAGCCGGATCCAGGTGACGGGATCGGTCTCGACGACGTTGGGCGGCGTGCCCCGGGTGTGCCGGGGGCCGGGCACACACTGCACGGCGGCCACCGGGGGCACGCGCACTTCCACGGCGCGGCCGGGCACGGTCTCGGCGAGCACGGCGAGCAGGTACCGGACCGCGGCGCGAAGCGCGTCGGGCGGGGGCGAGTCGCCGGCATCGACCGCGCGGGTCACGGCGGTCACGCTCCCCGCGTCCCGCGGGTCCGGGCCCCGGGGGCGCCGGGCCCGCTGACCCCCGCCAGGGGCCGCCGGGCGCTGCGAGGGCTGGGCGGGCATCGGGGCCGTCAGCCGAAGATCGCCGGGAGGGCGCCGCCGTGCACGTCGGCCAGTTCCTTCAGCGAGATCACGAAGGTATCCGTGACCTCCAGCTGGTGCCCGCCTACGGCGCCGATGTCGACGGCGGGCACCGCGTACCTGGCGCAGAGCTGCGCGAACTCCGTCTCCGCCCCCGGGCGGACGGCGACGATGGCCCGGGCCGCCGATTCACTGAACAGCGAGGTGAATACATCCCTGGGCAGCGTGACCCGGGCACCGAGCCCGCCGCGCAGGCATGACTCGGCGAGCGCGACCGCGAGGCCGCCGTCGGACAGGTCGTGGGCGGCGCACGCCACGCCGGAGGCGGCCGCGGCGGCGAGCACCTGCGCCAGGCTCTGTTCTGCCCCAAAATCGACCTGCGGTGGGCGGCCGCCCAGGTGCCCGTGCACCACCTGGGCCCACGCGGATCCGCCGAACTCGGCGCCGGTACGTCCCAGCAGGAAAATGCGCGCCCCGTCGGCGGTGAACCCGATCGACAGCCGGCGGCGCACGTCGTCGTGCACGCCCAGCACCCCGATGACCGGGGTCGGCTGGATGGCGGCTTCACCTGTCTGGTTGTAGAAGCTGACGTTCCCGCCGGTGACGGGCACGCCAAGCACGGCGCAGCCGTCGGCGAGGCCGCGGACCGCCTCGGCGAACTGCCACATCACCGCCGGGTCCTCGGGCGACCCGAAGTTCAGGCAGTTCGTCACGGCCAGCGGGTGGGCGCCGGTCGCGGCCACGTTGCGGTACGCCTCGCAGAGCGCGAGCTGCGCTCCCGCGTACGGGTCGAGCAGCGCGTACCGGCCGTTGCCGTCGGTGGCCAGCGCCACTCCCAGCCCGGTTTCCTCATCGATACGTATCAGCCCGCCGTCCTCGGGCATGGCCAGGACCGTGTCGCCGCGGACGTAGCGGTCGTACTGCTCGGTCACCCAGGCCTTGTCCGCGAGGCTGGGCGAGCCGAGCAGGGACAGCAGCGTGGCGCGCAGGCCGCTGGCCCCGGACGGGCGCGGCAGCGCGGCGGGGTCGGCGGCGGCCAGCTCGTCCTGCCAGCCGGGGCGGGCCAGCGGGCGGGAGTACACGGGTCCCTCATCCGCGGCGGTGCCGGGCGGGATGTCGACGACCGTATCGCCCTGCCAGGTCATCTCGAGTCGGCCGGTGCTGGTCACCTCACCGATGACCGTGGCCTGCACGCCCCACTTCGCGCAGACGCCCAGGAACCGGGGAACGTTGGCCGGCTCGACGACCGCCATCATGCGCTCCTGCGACTCGCTCATCAGGATTTCCGGTGGCCCGAGCGCCGGGTCGCGCAGCGGCACGGCGTCGAGCCGGACCCGCATGCCGCCGGTGCCGGCCGCGGCCAGCTCGGTGGTGGCGCAGGCCACGCCCGCCGCGCCGAGATCCTGAATGCCCGTCACCAGGCCGTCACGGTAGAGCTCGAGGCAGCACTCGATCAGCAGCTTCTCCAGGAACGGGTCGCCCACCTGGACGCTGGGCCGCTTGGCCGCGTGCCCGTCACCGGGCCCGCCGAAGGTCGCGCTGGCCAGGACCGACGCGCCGCCGATGCCGTCGGGCCCGGTCCGCGAGCCGAGCAGGATGACCTGGTTGCCGGGCCCATCGGCGGTGGCCAGCTTGAGGTCCCCGTGCCGCATCACCCCGACGCACAGCGCATTGACGAGCGGGTTGCCCGCGTAGCAGGCGTCGAAGGCCAGTTCCCCGCCGATGTTGGGCAGGCCCAGGCAGTTGCCGTAGAAGGAGATGCCACTGACCACACCGGACAGCACCCGGCGGGTGTCACCCGCGCCGGCCGGCCCGAACCGCAGCGCGTCCATCACCGCCACCGGCCGGGCCCCCATGGCCAGGATGTCGCGGACGATGCCGCCGACGCCGGTCGCCGCACCCTGGTGCGGCTCGACGTAGGAGGGGTGGTTGTGCGATTCGATCTTGAAGGTAACCGCGTAGCCGCCGCCGATGTCGACGACGCCGGCGTTGGCGCCGATCCCGGCCAGCAGCGCGTCACTACGCGGCGCCTTCTCGGCGAACTGACGCAGGTGCACCTTGGACGACTTGTAGGAGCAGTGCTCGCTCCACATCACCGAGTAGAGGGCGAGCTCGGCGTCGGTGGGCCGGCGGCCCAGCAGCTGCCGGATCCGCTCGTACTCCGGTTCGGTCAGGCCGAGCTCGGCGAACGGCTGGGGCTGGTCCGGAGTGGCCGCGGCGCGAGTCACCGTGTCCTGAGCGGCCATCTCAGGCTCCCACCAGAGCGGAAACCGCGGAGGCGAAGAAGCCGAGCCCGTCGCAGCCCGGCCCGGTGAGCTCGCTGGTCGCGTACTCGGGGTGCGGCATGAGGCCCGCCACGTTGCCCGCCTCGTTACTGACGCCGGCGATGTCCCGCGCGGAGCCATTGGGGTTGCCCAGGTAGCGGACCAGCACCTGGCCGCCGGATTCTAGCGCCGCGAGGGTGGCTTCGTCTGCGGCGTAGGCGCCCTCGCCGCTCTTCAGCGGCACGGTGATCTCCTGGCCCGCCGCGTACGCCCGGGTCCATGGCGTGCGGACGTTCTCCACCCGCAGCCGCACGTCCCGGCTGACGAAGTGCAGGCCCGCGTTACGGGTCAGCGCGCCGGGCAGCAGATGCGCCTCGCACAGGATCTGGAAGCCGTTGCAGATGCCGAGCACCGGCAGTCCGGCCGGCACGGCCGCGGTGAGCTCGGCCATCACCGGGGCGAACCGGGCGATGGCACCGCAGCGCAGGTAGTCTCCGTAGGAGAAGCCGCCAGGCAGGATCACCGCATCCGCGCCGCGCAGGTCACGCTCGTCGTGCCAGAGGGGGACGGGCTCGCCGCCGGCCCGGCGGACCGCCCGCGCCGCTTCGGCTTCGTCCAGCGAGCCTGGGAAAGTGATGACGCCAACGCGTGCGGTCACGAGGTACCACAAAAGCTGTTGAGAGGCACGTCCGAAGATTACCGGCTGAGCTGGCCTCGTCTGGCCCCGGAGCATCAGCCGCGGCCCGGCCGGGCAACGGCCAGCACGCGGCCGGCCGGCCGGGGCTCGCCGAAACTGCCCCGCCGGGCAGCGGATCAGCTGGCCGCGCGCATCCGGGCCAGCGGAGCATCACCGGCCCAGTCAATCCGCTTGCGCATGGTCACCACCGTGCCGCGGCCGGGACGGCTGCTCAGCGTCACGTCGTCGACGCAGGCCCGCATGACATCCAGCCCGCGGCCCGATTCGGGCAGGTTCATCTCGTCCGGCGCGCGGCCGGGGCGCCTTCCTGCCGCGCGGCCCTGGGCCGGGCCACCCGCCGGGGACACCGGGGCCGCCGGGAAAGCGCGCCGCCAGGTCATCCGGCGCAGCGCCGTGTGCTGGAAACGGCGCCTGCCGCCCGGCATCGTGAGGCCGTGAGACGGGCGGGAGAGGCGGCGCCCGCCGGAGCTGCCGGCCCGGGGCGTGGCGCGGTCCGCAGCCGTGCCCGCAAAGCTCCAGTCCTCGGCGACCTCGACCTCGCACCGGTCCGCGCCGATGGTGACGACCACCGCGTAACCGGTGACCCGGGGCCCGCCGTGCCTGAGCACGTTGGAGCACGCCTCCGTCGCGGCCAGCAGGATGTCCGAAATACTGTCCTCGTCGACACCCACGGCGCGCAGCACGTCGCCGAGCACGCGCCGGGTCACGGGGACGCTGAGCGCCTCACGCCGGAAGGCCAAACAGAACTTCACAATCGGAGGCTTCCCACCCCGGCTCGTGATAATCGTGAAATCCAGGTGTTACACCCCACTGTTACCCGCCCGGGTACCCATTTATCACCTGCCCGGTACTTGCCTAACTGCCGGCATGCATAGCACCGGTCAGCCGGCGTGCAGCGTGAACTCCTCGATCACCGGATTGGCCAGCAGATCCGACGCGAGCTTGGCCATCGCCTCCAGCTCCGGCTCACCCACAGGCCCGCTGATCTCGACCTCGAACCGCTTGCCCTGCCGCACGCTGACGACGCCGGAGTAGCCGAGACGATGAGCCGATTCCGCGATGGCGTCTCCCTGCGGATCGTGAATTTCAGGCTTGAGCATGACGTCAATAACAACACGAGCCACGTATCCTCCCAGGGCCGACGGGGCACATATGCTCACATGCATCTGCGTCAGGGCCGCAGCGTACGCGATGAGATCCACGCCCGCCGGCGGCCATACCGCGCAGCGACAACTGCACCGCGCTCCCGCAGGAACGGCGTCCGCCACAAACGGACGGCAGCGCAGCCGCCCGGCCGGCCGTGGCGATCCCACCACCGGCCCCGAGGATCAAGGAGTGGCACGTGTCCGTCGAAACCGGCGGTTCGTCCGCCGCACAAGAGGTCATTTCTCCGCCGCTGGCCTCCGCGTCGGCCGCAGCAGCCGGCCTGCCTCCGGATGCGGGCGCCCCCGAGGAGCTGATCCAGCTCCTCACCCCTGAAGGCGAGCGGGTCGAGCATCCCGGCTACCCGCTCGACATCTCCGCCGGCGAGCTCCGGGGTCTGTACCGCGATCTGGTCCTGGTGCGCCGGATGGACACCGAGGCGATCGCGCTGCAGCGCCAGGGCGAGCTCGGCCTCTGGGCGTCCCTGCTCGGCCAGGAAGCGGCCCAGATCGGCTCCGGCCGCGCGCTCAGCCTCCGCGACATGGCGTTCCCGACCTACCGGGAGCACGGCGTCGCGTGGTGCCGCGGTGTCGATCCACTCAAACTGCTGGAACTGTTCCGCGGCGTCAGCCACGGGGGCTGGGACCCGGCCGAGCATAACTTCCACCTGTACACGATCGTCATCGGCAACCAGGCGCTGCACGCGACCGGCTACGCGATGGGCATCCAGCGGGACGGGGCCACCGGCGACGGCGGCGAAGCCGTCATCGCCTACTTCGGCGACGGCGCCATCAGCCAGGGCGACGTGAACGAGGCGTTCGTCTGGGCCTCGGTGTTCAATGCGCCGGTCGTGTTCTTCTGCCAGAACAACCAGTGGGCCATCTCCGAGCCGATGGAGCGGCAGAGCCGGATCCCGCTGTACCAGCGAGCACGCGGCTTCGGCTTCCCGGGCCTACGGGTCGACGGGAACGACGTGCTCGCGTGCCTTGCTGTAACCCGGGCGGCGCTGCAGGCGGCGCGCGAGGGCCAGGGCCCCACCCTGATCGAGGCCTTCACCTACCGGATGGGCGCGCACACGACCACCGACGATCCGACCCGGTACCGGCTGGCCGGTGAGCTGGAGGCCTGGAAACTGCGCGACCCGATCGAACGGGTCAAGGCCTACCTGATGCGCAGCGGAGCCGCCGACGCCAGCTTCCTCGACGACGTTGAGGCCGAAGCGGGCCGGCTGGGAGCCTGGCTGCGCGAGGCGTGCCGGGCGATGCCCGACCCGTCGCCGCTGTCCGCCTTCGAGCACATCTACGCGGGACCGCACCCGATCGTGGACGCCGAACGGCAGGCCTACGCCGCCTACCTTGACTCCTTCGACGACGGGGCCAGCACCCCGGTCCCGAACATGGCGGCGGAACGGCCAGCGGTGGCCCAGGCCCGCGGCACCGGCGGCTTCGAGCGCAGCGGGGAGGCCTGATGACGACGCTCACCCTGGCCCGCGCGCTCAACGCCGGGCTGCGCCGGGCGCTGGAAGACGACCCCAAGGTCCTCATCATGGGTGAGGACGTCGGCAAGCTCGGCGGCGTCTTCCGGATCACCGACGGACTGCAGAAGGACTTCGGCGAGAGCCGGGTCATCGACACGCCGCTGGCCGAGTCGGGCATCGTGGGCACCGCGATCGGGCTCGCCCTGCGCGGCTACCGGCCGGTGTGCGAGATTCAGTTCGACGGCTTCGTCTTCCCGGCGTTCAACCAGATCGTGAATCAGCTCGCCAAGATGCGGTACCGCTCGTCGGGGAACGTGGCCCTGCCCGTGGTCATCCGCATCCCGTTCGGCGGGGGCATCGGTGCGGTCGAGCACCATAGCGAATCACCCGAGGCGTACTTCGCGCACACGGCCGGCCTGCGGGTGGTGGCGTGCTCCGGTGGGCCGGAGGCGTTCACGATGATCCAGCAGGCGATCCGCTGCGACGACCCGGTGATCTTCTTCGAGCCGAAGCGGCGGTACTGGGAGAAGGCCGACGTCGACACCACCGCGAGCGCTGCTGATGCCTGGCCCCTGGACGCCGCACGCATCGTGGCCCAGGGCACCGACCTCACGCTGCTGGCCTACGGCCCCATGGTCAAAGTGGCCCTGGCCGCCGCGGCCGCGGCCCGCGAGGACGGCCGCAGCGTCGAGGTCATCGACCTGCGCTCGCTGTCACCGCTGGACATGAAGACGATCAGCGCGTCCGTGCGCCGGACCGGGCACTGCGTGGTGACGCATGAGGCACCCGTCTTCGGCGGCCTGGGCGCCGAGATCGCCGCCCGCGTCACCGAGGACTGCTTTTACTGCCTGGAGGCACCGGTGCTGCGCGTCGGCGGCTTCTCCACCCCGTACCCGCCGTCCCGGATCGAGGACCACTACCTGCCGGACCTGGACCGGGTGCTGGACGCCGTCGACCGGGCCTTCGGGTTCTGAGGAGGCTGCGATGAGCGAGCAGATGCAGTTCCGGCTGCCCGACGTCGGCGAAGGGCTGACCGAGGCCGACATCGTTTCCTGGCACGTCAAGCCGGGGGATCCGGTCGCCGTCAACCAGGTGATCGTGGAGATCGAGACGGCCAAGGCGGTCGTCGAGCTGCCCTGCCCATTCGAGGGCGTGGTGTCGGAGCTTCTCGTCGAGGAGGGCCAGACCGTCGACGTCGGCATGCCGATCATCGCCGTCGACGTAGGCGGCGCCGCCGGGGCCGCGGCTCCGGCCCAGCCCGGCGCCACCGCCATTGTCGCGCCCGGCCCGTTGGGCGGCTCTGCGGGCGGCGCTGCGGGAGCTGGGCAAGACGGAACCGGACCAGACGAGGCCGGGGCCGCACCGGCTGGCGAGCAGCGCCAGGCGGTCCTGGTCGGCTACGGCGTCAGGCCGGGCACCACCACGCGCCGTCGGCGCAAGACCGTGGCCGTGTCCGCGGCGGCGGCCCCACCGACCCCGGCCCCAGCCGGTTCGATGACCACAGCGGCCCCAACAGCCCCAGCGCCCGCAACCGTAACGCCAGTCAAATCAGTCCCGGCGGCTATGACCGTGCGGGCCCACGATGGCGGCGGCCGGGCGCTGGCCAAACCCCCTGTCCGGAAGCTGGCCCGCGACCTGGGTGTGGACCTGAGCGAACTCGGCGGGACCGGACCGCAGGGCTCGATCACCCGGGACGACATACAGCACGCGGTGGAAGGCCGCGCCCGAGTTCGTTCGGCAGAGCTGAGCCACGGGAAGGCGGCCAGCGGCGCCGCAGCCGCTCAGCCGACGCCGGACCAGGCTGCCCGCCCCGGAGTCTCGCGGGAGGAGCGGATCCCGGTCCGTGGCGTCCGGAAGCACACCGCCGAGGCCATGGTGACCAGCGCCTTCACCGCCCCGCACGTCACGGAGTTCCTCGAGGTCGACGTGACCCAGACCACGGAGGCCCTGCGGCGCGTCCGTGAGCTGCCCGAATTCGCCGGGGTGCGCGTCTCCCCGCTGCTCTTCGTGGCCCGGGCGCTGCTGGTGGCCGTCGCGCGCCATCCGATGATCAATTCCGCCTGGGACGACGGCGCGCAGGAGATCGTCGTCCGGAACTATGTGAACCTGGGGGTCGCCGCGGCGACCCAGCGCGGCCTGCTCGTCCCCAACGTCAAGGACGCGCACGCACGGACGCTGCCCGAACTGGCCCGCGCGCTCGCCGACCTGGCCGCCACCGCCCGCGACGGCCGCTGCACGCCGGCCGATCTGACGGGAGGTACCATCACAATCACCAACGTAGGAGTGTTCGGAGTGGATGCCGGCACACCGATCCTGACGCCTGGGGAGGCGGCCATCCTGGCCTTCGGGCGGATCCGGGACGCAGCGTGGGTGCACGACGGCGAGCTGGCCGTACGCAAGGTGACCACGCTGTCCCTGTCCTTCGATCACCGGATCGTTGATGGGGAACTAGGTTCCGCCGTGCTCCGCGACGTCGGGCAGATGCTCGAAGATCCCGTCCGCGTGCTGGCCTGGGCCTGAACGCGCGAACCGGTGGGAGTTCACGATGCCTGACCGCCAATCCGACGACCTGCTGACCGGCGACGAGCTCAAGCGCACTAAGCGGGGCAGCGGACTGAGTGGCCTGAACGGCCTTTCGCTGGGCAAGACCCTCGGCGCCTTCGTGTTCATGGCCGGGTTCCTCGCGCTGCTGTGGGCCATCCAGCTGGCCAACTGGGCGGACAGTTACCGGCTCGACACGAGCTTCGGCATCGTGCCGCACAGCGAGAGCCATCTGGCGGACATCTTCACCGCGCCGTTGCTGCACTTCTCGTGGCAGCATCTTGAGGGAAACTCGATCCCCCTGCTCGTCCTCGGGTTCCTCGCCGCCTACCGCGGTATCGCCAAGTTCATCGCGGTCACGGTCATCGTCGCGATCACGAGCGGCCTGGCCGTGTGGCTGTTCCAGTCCAGCAACGAGCTGACGGTCGGCGCAAGCGGGCTCATCTTCGGGTACTTCGGCTACGTGGTGGTGCGCGGGCTGTTCGACCGGAACTTCGTGGACGCCATCGTCGGGGTGCTGGCCGCGATCGCCTACGCCTATATCCTCACGGTCGCCATTCCCGGTACACCGGGGGTCAGCTGGATCGGTCACGCCGGCGGCCTGGTGGGCGGCGTGCTGGCGGGCTGGATCCTGCAGTCCCGGCAGCGCCCGGCCGCTATGGCCGGGCCGGCTGTCCCCACGGTCAAGGACAGCCCGCGGGCCGCCCTGCATAAAGAACTCGACGACCTGGGCCTGTAGCCGCGCGGATACCGGCGCTGGTTTTCTGCACATGCTGCGGATTGCGGAAAAACCCGCGCCGATCACGAAGGGACGGTGACATGATCCGGCATACCGCCCTGTTCGGATGGAATGAACATGCGAAGGATGCGGACAAGACGCGGGCGCTCGATGAGCTGGGCACGCTGCCGGACATCGTGCCCTCGGTGCGGGCGTTCGCGATGGGTGCGGACGTGCGCGTCAACGAGGGCAACTACGACTTCGCGGTCACGGCCGACTTCGACAACATCGACGGCTACCTCGCCTACCGTGACGACCCCGCCCACCGGGCCATAGTCGCCGCCTACGTCGCCCCGTTCACAGACCGCCGCGCCGCCGTCCAGTTCGAGCTGTAGCTGTCCGGGCCCGGGCCGTAGGCCCGGGCCCGGACACGGCAAGGACGGCCACCACAACGGGTTACGGGCGAGGCGCTCGTTACCGGCCCAGCGATCCCGGGCCGAAGGCCCGGGTGAGCGGCCGGTGCTATCGGCGGGAAGCTCAGCAGGACCTACGGCGAGGCGATCGTTACCGGCCTAACGAACCGGGCCTCGTGCCCGGTGAGCGGCCGGTGTGCCGGCGAAGTACCACCGCGCGGGCGCGGAGCGCATTCGGGGGGTTCCGGGGGGTCGCCGCCCCGGGCCAGCACTGGGGGTTCCATCTCAACCAGGGCGTCTTAAGATGGCGCTACCTGGACCGGCCGGCGTGCCCCGGGCGGTCCGTGATCCGGCGGAGCAGGCGGAGGCAGCACGATGTCGTCTGGACCCACGTTCGTGATCGTCGGCGCGTCCCTCGGCGGGGCCAAGGCCGCCGAGGCGCTCCGGGCCGAAGGGTTCGGCGGCCAGATCGTCCTCATCGGGGCGGAGCCGCACTACCCGTACGAGCGGCCGCCGCTGTCCAAGGGA
>Ga0209839_10000367_pt1 | contig 23260 bp, 19 predicted proteins | sample OrgsoiDNA2013050_FD_185800 | JGI IMG/M metagenome (GOLD analysis project Ga0209839, IMG submission 185800) | Permafrost soil microbial communities from the Arctic, to analyse light accelerated degradation of dissolved organic matter (DOM) -... | ecosystem: Environmental > Terrestrial > Soil >... | reverse complement strand
GCTATAATTGGTAGCAAAACCCATAAAAAAGCATTTGTCATTCCTTCCGCTGAAGAGCCAGTTAATTGATTTGATTTCCATAAAGGAAATGCAACTATAATCAACCAAAGTACCTTATAAAATATTTCTAACATCACTATTGGTAGCATTTTAAGTGGATGTAATATTCCTAAAATAGCTAACACCGAGAATGATCCCCAAATACACCAAGCCATAGCATTTTCAGGATTCCAAGAGCCTTTAAAAGTAAGTATATGTGTCCATGAAGCCTTTCCTAGAAAAACGATCATCAAAAAAAACATTAGTCTTAAAATATAAATATTGATTTTGAGAACTCCGTCCCAGTGTTCGTAATCAGGTTTAAAAATATTTTTAAACCTGAATGTTGATTGCTTTTGCTGTGTTTCCATGTTAATTGTTTAAATTATACTTGATTGTATTTGGCTTGCCTGTTGAGTCTTTTAAAATTACTGCCAACTGTAAGTGTCTCGACCCCCTATAAATTGGACGGTTTTCTAAAGTTAATTGAATGCCAACTTGATTAAATAGTAAAGTTTTATCCAAGAACTTCCGGTGAGCTCACCGGCTTTCGGTGATTTCGCCGGTCTGCTCTCTCATTGAATTTCAATCCTTTGCGCAAATAGTCGCATTTTGTTCTGTACCAATACAAAAAGTACGGTGCGCTGGTTTTATTGGGTTTGAGCGGAATTGGTGCCAGTTTAGTGACGAGCGTTTAAACGCCATTTGTAGTGGTACGCACTTATTCTAGTGTTTTCAGATTTGGTAAGAAGCAGTTTTACCTTTCATTTCTTAACCTGCTTAATGACTGGGGCTTTATGCCCAGGTAGGCAGCAATATAATATTGAGGCACCCGATTGATCAGGCCAGGTCTTTCTTGTATAAATTTATAGTATCTCTGTTTTGCATTGAACATGGCCAGGTTAGAGGCATGCTGCATATTCCTGATAAAAGAAAGTTCTGTATAATAATCTTTCAGAGCAATTAATTTGGGTTGCAATTGAAAGGCTTTTTGCAAATTCGTTGCTGATATCCTCAACAGCCAAGTATCTTCAAGTGCTTTAATAGCACTATCTGCAGGCTCGCTGTTCCCAAAATTTTTAAGGGCCCCCAGCCATTGGTTCTCTGTTGAAAATCCACGGGGGATCTCGATCCCGTCATGGACTTCATAATGCATGGTCAATCCGGAAGTGATATAAGCAACATAATGGCTGACCTGCCCTTCATTAAGAAAATGATCTCCTTTCACAATAAAGCTCTCTTCCAGAAAACTAAAGAATAGTTCAATGTCTTCATCGGAAATTTTACCGATCGATTTTATTTCATTGAGCAGTTTGTCATTCATCTTGTTGACTATCCTTCTAAATTTAATCATAAACCCGCTTAGATGTCCCGATTTCTTACCAAATGTGAATGGATTTGGCATTTCAATGGAGCAGCTTTGTGTCTCAATAATTAAAAAAAACGATTATGTCACAAAAAACAAGCCTCATTATCGCCCTCCTGCTTTCAATTTTCCGAATGGATGTTAAAGCGCAGGAATGGCAGGCAGAAAAAAGACTGAATTTATTATTCGGGCTTTCCCAGCCGCTGGTAGCCCATGGTTTCAATTTTGAACTCAATTATGTCCACAACCGATTCATTTTTGATTTTTCACAAGGTGTTGGTCTGACATTCAGTGGCAATGCAATACCTGCATCCCTTGAAAAACAGAATGTTGAAGTGCATATGCCATGGACTACCGGGTTTGGCATTGGTTACCGGTTTACGAATTGGATCAATCTCCGTATTGAACCCAAATGGCACCGTTTTGAATTCAATTATGAAAATGGCCAGCAACTGAAAAACAATGAAATTACATCCTACAATACGGTTACACTCGGTCTGGGCTTGTATGGTTGCTATCTGCCATTTAAAAAGAAAACAAATGCCTTAAAGGGAATCATGATCTCGCCGAGTATTCGTTACTGGCCAACAGTGAATTCAACATTGCCGGGAAACAGCTATTCGTATTTTAACCAGACGACTCATTCGGTTCAGGAAATAAAGACATACGGACCGGGTATCCAGCTTTCCCCATGGATCGTGAATATCAGTATTGGTTATTCATTTGAATTCAAAAAGAAACAATCTTGAAGCCCCGTCTAAAAGCGGTGGTATTTAGAACACCGCGGCTAAAGGAAACTATGAGTTTTTTCACTGAGCAACTTCGTTTTAGTATCAACGAATATTCGCCAACACATTTTGTTATTTATTTTAAAGGGATCAGGATTGTGTTCATCAGGTCAGATACAAAGTTGGAGGTCGAATTATATCTGTGCAAATCCGCGGATGAAAGTTTTGAGATTCTGAAAGACCCGAATCAAATTAAAATAATCATTTCTTAAAAAATATTACTATGTCAATAAATTGTCTTGAAAAACTTGATATCAATAATTCCACTCAGTGGGTTCTCATACGTGGAACAAATATTGATGCCCCATTGTTAATTCATGTCCAGGCAGGCCCTGGTTTACCTATGATTTCGGAAGCAAACGAAATGGAAAAACATTTACATCTGGAAGATAAATTCTTAGTTGCTTATTGGGATCAGCGCGGTTGTGGAAAGTCTTTCAGCAAAGATATTCTTCCGGAAAACATTAATCTCACTCAAATGGCGGATGATATCATCTCCTGCACAAAATATCTGCTGAATAAATATAATAAGGGCAATGCGGTCATTATAGGTTATTCTATCGGTGCTACCACCAGCCTTATGGCAGCAGCAAAAGAAAGTAATATTTTCAGTTCCATATTTGCAGCCGGAATAGACCTGGATATCCCTTATGCCAATCAATATGCTCTGGACTTCGCAATGAATAAGGCAGCTGCCGTGAATAATAAAAAACTCATACAAAAAATCAAAGAATTGAAGAGCCGGCCCATTGTTGAAACCAAAAGGTTTCAGCAAAGAGCAGAGATATTAACCAATCTGGGTGGTATTAAAGCAGGCAGCAATTATAACAGACTGCTTTTAAGCACAGTTAAAAATATCCTGTTTTCAAGGTACTATGGCATTGGAGGACTGATAAAAACGATGAAGGGAATGGCATTTTGCCAGAATGCATTGATTCCGGAATTGAACAATTTTAATTTATTTCGCAGCGTGACAAAAATCTCCGTTCCGGTTCATTTTATCCAGGGAACTTTAGATGGCATCGCGCCGCCCGATAAGGGGAAGGAATATTACGAACAATTACAGGCAGTTAACAAAAGCTTTACTGTATTTGAAAAGTCAGCTCATATGCCGCAGTATGAAGAATCGGAAAAATTTTCGAACCTGATATTATCATATTCAAATAATTGATCTTAAAACATATTAACTCATCTAGATGGCGACCATACAGACGGGGTAAAATTTTTCCCTGGCAATGAAATTATTGTTAATGAAGCTGAATACAGAAAACCTTATAGCAATTTACCTACTACTTACCCGAAATGGTTCAGTCCGACCCTGGTAAATTTCTTAAAAGACAGGATTGACTTTTTTGATATGGCATTCCGGTGACAAAATCTGAAGATGTATTACTAATTCCTACACCCGGCCACACTTATCATCACTGCTCCGTATTATTAAAAACTGACAACGAGCATATTTTAATTGTAGGCGATACGTCATATAAGTACCAGCAATTATTGGATAATAGGTTTGGGGGTGCCAATATAGATTTTATTCAATCACAAAAAACCTACAATAATATTTTGAGATATGCGGAAAAATACCCCGTTATTTATTTGCCCTCTCACGATGAAGACTCTGCAAACAGATTGACAAGTAAGGAATGTTTATCCAAAACAAAGGTTCGGTAAATATATTCTATTAACATCCCAGTTACTGGCCCCAAATAAACTGGACAGGATTCCAGAATGTCTTTGGAACATCTGTAAATAGTAAAGTTTTATCCAAAAACTTCCGGTTAGCTCATCGGTTCTCGGTGATTTCGCCGGTCTTCTCTCTCCTTGAATTTCAATCCTTTGCGCATATGGTCACATTTTGTTCCGTACCGATACAAAAAGTACTTTAGGCCGGTTCTAGTGGGTTTGCGGGAAATTAGCGGTGGTTTTGGGACTTATCTCGAATATTGAAATATATTTTTCAATATTTGTTAAATTGAAAGTCAAACAGCATTAACTCGGGCGTAACGAATTTTTAAGGGTCGACTAAATAATCTATGGGTAAATTTTGAATAAATCTTTTAAAGATCAGTTCTCTTCCTGGACCAATAGCATTTCAAACGATGATGATGTTGATTGGACCGGGCAACTTCGTATTTTGAATGAAATAACCGATCTTATAACGCCCCGGCTTTCGCTCAGGGAAATTATTGCTGTCATTTATCAGAATGTAAATCAATTGATTGATGCCTACCAGTTTTGTGTTGGTATATATGATGAAAAAGAAGGATTGATTCATTACACGGGAATGATCGAAAAGGGCAAACCACTTCCTGATTTTTCTGTTGATGCTTCAGATGATGGCCGTCTCGCTTCCTGGTGTATCCGGCATGAACAGGATATTTTTATGAATGATTTTGACAGGGAATACAGCAGGTACCTTCTTATAAAACCACAGCCACTGGCTGGTATACAACCCAAAGCGGCTTTGTATACTCCCTTAAAATTAAATGATAAAATAGTGGGGCTGGTAGTGGTACGAACAATCCATAAGAATGTATATCAACCTCATCATCTCTATGTATTAAAAACAGTAGGAAATTTTGTGGTAAGGGCATTGGAATTAGCCAGGATATCCGCAGCGCCGTTTGTACAGGGAAAAGGAAGGACAAAGGAATGGCGTTGGAACAGCATTGAAGAACTGCCTGTCAGATCAAAAAAAACATTACAACTTCTTACTGAAAGGGAAAAGGAAGTTCTCTTTTTACTGGTAACCGGCCTGCCCAATAAAGTGATTGCAGAAAAATTGTTTGTATCGGCTGGTACGGTTAAAACACATACACTTCATATTTACCAGAAGATGGATGTAGGCAACAGGAGTTCCGCAATTTTAAAAGCAGTAGAACTGGGATGGGTAGTTTAAAATCTACCATTTGGTAGAGAAAAAAGGTATTGAGTGCTGCTACCTTTATTAAAATCTTTTTTTATGCACGAAACATTATCGCGTTTATCGCTCAGTCAAAAACCAACACTGGAAAATTCTGTTCATTACCTGGCACATACTTTTTCTTTTTTAGTTACAGGCCAGGATACAGATAATGCCTATACGCTCATCCATTGTTTTTTCAGAAAAGGCTTTACACCGCCGGCGCATTTTCATAAGTATGAAGATGAATCGTTTTACGTATTGGAAGGTATAATAGATTTTCAGGCTGGTGATAAAAAGTTCAGGGCTGGAATCGGCGAGCTGATTGTATTACCTAAAGAAGTACCTCATAGTTTTAACCTTGTAAGCGATACAGCAAAAGCTTTATTGCTGATAACACCCGCCGGTTTTGAAACAGTATTTAAAGAGTTTGGTTCGCCCGCACAAACATTGGACTTGCCCCCCATACCCGATAATCTGCCAAAAGAATTATTTCAACAGATACACCAACGATGTATTGATTTAGGAAATGTCTGGATGCCCGGGATTTGAGATCTGTAATAAGAAGAGAAATTTTATCACTATAGCTCAAGTTTCTAAAAGCATACTCCAACTGTCCCGCGATTCCACCCAAGTGGTAATCATGATGCCGGTAAGCAGGATATTAAAATAACGAAACAGGTAAGGCCGCTTTGGCGCTTATTGAAGTATTGTTGGACCATCTGATAATTACAGATAATTGTTACTTGTCCATGCAGGCGCATGGGTTGGTGTGAAAATCATCATTATTCTATCTTCATATATAGCCCACATCGAGCTCTCGTGTCCGCTTTCACATTCTTAAAATACCTATCTTTAGCTATCAATGATAGAAGCTAATCATATATTAGATTTTAAAGAACGTCTTTTACTGTTTGTTACCATATTTTTAAGCACTTCTTTTTTAGGGTATATCGACAACTCAAAATCTTTCCATCAACAAAGAACTCAGACTGAATTAGTTTATTCGAATAACAACAATTCCAATAAAAAGGCAGTCTTATACAACAGGTTAATACAATTTACTGGGAAAAAAGGTGCTCTTTTTAATTTTTACGAATACACAAAAAGCGCTTTATTAACTCTCGATAAGCTGACAAAAATTAAGTACAATAATTTTTCCATAAAAGAATATTTCCCTCACATTGCTCACCGTTTTAGTCAAATAAAACAGATCCCTCACAACTCCAAGGAGGGCATTTTCACTACATAAATAGTATAGGGCTATCCTCAATTGAATTGACAGACAACTTTCAATTCTCTAATCTTCTATTGATGCCTTATGGCATACCAATTACTTATTTAAAGAATGAAAATCCTAAAAAGAATATTTCGATTATTTCGTATTTTGCTATTTGCTTGTATGTTGGCTATATGTATGGTAATCGGAATTACACCTCTTTTGCCAAAAAGAAAAGAGTCATACGCAGTCGAAATTAAAATGGAAGAACCTGAAAGTAGTGAGGATAATAATTCAACGATTAATTAGGATCATCCGATTATCGCTGAGGATTGTTGCTTGTCTATGCAGGCGTACGGGTTGGTGTTTCTTATTCAGAAGTGTATACTTCCCATATTTTACTGCGCATCGTCTGGTTTTTTTCTACAAGGGATTCAGGGTCATTGAACAATGGTATTACAAGATGAATGAAAATAAGCCCTTTCTTAAATTGGATTGCTTGAAAAATGATTTTTTAAATGCTTCGGGGATCAATTCGGGAAGGAAAAATTCGAATTAATTTGCGGTCATTACACCCGGTACAAAAAGAAAAATAAATTATTAGAAGTGGCTTGAGAAAATGTACCTACCGCTAACGGCCAACCGTCAACCGCCAACCAATATGTTACTTCCCAATTCAAAAAGTACCGTGGGCCGATTTCAGTGGGTTTGCAAGGATTTAGTGAAGGATTAATAACGTGTGATTAAGATTTTATATCCATCCGTATCTGATTGCCTTACCGATCAGCTCACTGGTATTTTTTAGATTTTTTTTATGGAGCATATTTTTGCGATGTGTGTCAACGGTTTGTTTACTGATTTTCAAAATGCTGCTGATCTCCTTACTTAATCTTCCCTCGATTAAAAGGGTGAGTATTTGTTTTTCCCGCTTCGTAAATTCTTCTCTGATTTCTGAAAAAAGATCTTTTGAAGCAACGTCCCGATACGATGGCTCGCCATCCATCCCAATAAAGGATAATACAGGTTTTCCCTCCTGTTTCAGGAAGGTTATATCCGTATGCGTATTCAGGGATCTTAAAAATCCACCCTGCTCATCATGTTCCAGGATTATTCCCTGATATAGTATCCTGGCGTAATCCCCATTTTTTTTCATGAAGCGAGAATCAAATCTGATTTTATACTTCATCACTTTTTCCATTGGCAACTTTGAGAAAAAATCCCCTATTCTATTTCCGAAAGCCAAAAACCAGGAACGGTCATCCGGATGAATTTTCCCATTCATAAATTGAATAGTGAATTCAGATGGATGATAACCCATAACGTCTTCTACTTCTTTACTCACAAATTCAAACGTCAGACTATGATGATCGATTATAAAATAGTATGAATCCCCAATCAAAAAGAAATTCCAAAGCTTCTTATAAAAATCCAATTCAAGATTGAAAAAACTGGGCGCGGAATCGTTGCTAAGCCGACTCATTACTTTTTGGAACTCAAGATTGAAGAGTTTTTGTTCCATATACTACCGTTTATCCGACCAGACTAACTCAATAACAACACATATTCAGATTAATCAAAAATAAAACTACCTATAAATGGGTATTTTTTAGATGAAAGATCCAAGTTACATTTAAACGAATCAAGGTAATCAGGTTTTTATTGCTAAAGTCACACCCAGTCCGGACCATCCATTTATTACTATTACTGCGTTGGTTTTGAATTGATTAATGAAGTGATCCTATATTAATTTACTCTGGTTTCGTACCATCATTTCCGCCCTATCCAATCCATTCGGTTTCCACTATCCCACAGGTGTACTAAGCGTTGAAACGATATCCGGGCAAATTATTTACATTTTTTTTAAACCTTAAAATATTCTTTATGCGAATAACCGCTACAAAATTGATTATGGCCAGGTTGGCCCTGGTTGTATTATTAACAGCTGCTTTTATAGCCTGTGATAAGACAATACCCAAAGAAGAACTGGGTCCATATAGCCTCGATGTCAAGCTTCTTTCCAGTCAGACAAAGAAATTTGACAGCAAAATTTCTGAATTTGGCTTTATTAAGTTTCGCCAGGATCCGAATGTTCCCCTTACGATAACACTGGATACCTGGGTTTTTAACCTTACACCCAATCATGACTATTTATTGCAAAGGGCCGTAAATCCAATAACAGACAATGACTGTACCAGCATCGCCTGGCTTACACTGGGTTTGGGACTGGTTTCTCAACCTATTCACACGGATCGCTTCGGAAACGGAATGGAAAATTTATTTCGCAATGTACCAGCCTCTTCGGAAGGAACAACATCTCGTATTCATTTTCAAATCATCGACGCAGTTTCACTGGCCACGGTTTTAACGAGTGACTGTGACCAATTCACCGTGCGATAATAACTGGGGAACATGCATCAATCGTGGAAATCTTGCTTATATCGTGAATTGGTTATTTCCCGAGTTGCCTATTTAACCGGCTTTCCCGATCAAAGCCACTTCACCCGGATTTTCAAGAAATATACCGGTAAAAACCCCTCCGCCTTCAAAAAATCTATACCAAAAAAGTAAGTTCTGTTCTAATAGTCAGTTTCATTCTATTTGCTGATAATCAGGAGGTTTACGTTTGCCCAAATGGAATTAAGGTTAATTCTTGTCTCAATATTATCAATTGCAGTCTTTTGTAATTGTAAGGCTCAGGAATCCTCCGGTAATTATTTAAAATTAGAAAAATCAATTCAGCTTCAGGTAAAAGGTCGGATCGACCATCTTGACGTCAACCTGAAGGATCAGATGATCTATGTCGCGGCTCTGGGTAACAATTCTTTGGAAGTTGTTAGTCTCCTTTCAGGGAAAGTTATTTATAGTATAAAAGGTCTTGATGAACCACAAGGCGTAGCCTATATCCCCCAAACGAAAGAAATTATAGTCGCCAACGGCGGTAGTGGTGATTGTTATTTCTATAATAGCCGAAGCTTTGAAAAAACAGCCACCATCCATCTGGATTCTGATGCAGATGATGTAAGATATGATTCGGCTTCAAAGAGAATCTATGTTGGATACGGGAATGGTGGTATTGCAGTAATTGACGCAGACACACATAGACAATTAACAGAAATCAAACTAACTGCACACCCGGAGTCATTCCAGATTGATAAATCACTCAATTTGATCTTTGTAAATCTACCGGATGCCCATATGATAGGAGTAGTTGATCTGAAGAAATCAACCATGATAACTAAATGGGAACGGCAGTCTCCATCATCCAACTTTCCCATGGCACTTGATTCCATTCATCACTGGGTTTTTATAGGCTATCGCAGGCCCGCCACGCTGATAGTTTATGATGCCGTAACAGGTAAAGAAATCAACAATCAACCAATGGCTGGTGATGCGGATGATTTATACTTTGATCAAAAAACTTCCACGGTATTCGTTAGCGGAGGAGATGGATCGATATTCCTATTCAGGAAGGATGATAAAAATATATTTAAACAAATCCTTCGTCTCCCAACACGAAGCGGAGCCAGAACATCTTTGCTGGTCCCTCAATTAAACCTTTTTGCTTTAGCCGCCCGGGCAGATTCAGGTAATCCGGCTGCATTACTGATTTTTAAAATATCGCAATAATGACACTCACATTCATTCGTGGTGATCATAAATTTCTTTAGAAAAACATATAAAAACATGAGTAAATGGATTACACGCGAAAGACCAAAAATTGACAGGATTGCCTGTCCATGGTTGATTAAACGTTTTGTCGATCCCGATGCAGAGTTTGTTTTTGTTCCAAAAGAAGAAGTTTTTGAAAAAGCCCTAGAGATAAACGCCATCCCTTATGATATTCCCGGCGCAGAATATTCACATTATGGAGATGAATGCACATTCGATTACATAATTCGCAAACATGAACTAACTGATGATGCTTTGAAGCAATTAGCCACAATTGTACGAGGAGCTGACACTGACCAGTTCAATATCGCTCCGCAAAGTGCGGGTCTTTGGGCTATATCAGCCGGTCTTTCATATAATTATTCCGACGACTATGAGCAACTCGCTACAGGCATCAAAATATATGATGCCCTGTATAGTTGGGCTAAATATGCGAAAGAAGAGAAGCACAACTGGCAACAATCCATCTAACTATGAGAAAACCAAAACAGATCAAACTATTTTTATTTCGATACTCAGGTCCTCTTTTCCTATTATCATTCTGCCAATTATGCTACACACAGACTTTACCTGATACGCTGGTTCACTTAATCGACGTCCTTCAGATGGCTGATCAACGTTACCCGTTATTAAAAAGTAAAAGACTGGAAGTTCAAGCGTCCCAAAAAAATACGGAAGTTGTCAAATACAGCCGTGTACCGACCATTGACGCCAATTATCAGGCGAACATTTCTACTGCGAATAACCTGACAGGTCAGTATTATCCCTATGGTATATTATCAATGACCGGACCTCCCTCACTGAGCAATATATATACGCCGGCTACGGGTAGCGCCGCCTCTTTATTACTCAACTGGCAGGCCATTACATTTGGTATGCGCGATGCCCAGATCAATTCCTCTGTGGCCCTGACAAGCGCAAAAACCGCCGGTTTAAAACAGGATATTTTTGATCAGAATATCAATCTGACCAGCATTTACCTTGACTTATTATTAGCTTATGATGTTGTTCAGGTGAGTGAGCATAACCTGGAACGCGTTAAAGAAAACCTCCGACAAAGTGTCGAGCTGACAAAAAGTGGTATCAAACCGGGAGTAGATTCTGCTTTATTCTTATCAGAAGTCTCTAAGGCTAAAATCGAGCTGCTGAATGCCAGGAAAGTGCTGGAAACAGAACAATGGACACTAGCGCAGTTCCTGTTAATTCATTCACTACCTGTTCCGGCGGATACCTCCTTTCTTCACCACCTGCCGAATTCTTCGTTTCCGGTTGACAATAATTTCGCAAACCATCCGGCGGTACAGTTTGCAGAAAGGCAACTTGAATATGACAGATCTAAAGAAGATATACTTAAAAAATCCTATTTACCGAAGTTATCCATGTGGGGTACCGCTTTTGGCCGGGGATCCGGTTTTGAAACGAATGGAGAAATAAAAACCTGGGACGGAATGGGCCTCAGTCGTTACAATTATGGTGCAGGTTTGCAGCTAAGTTTTCCGATTATGAAATATGGGGAAGTAAAAAAACAACTCAGCGAACAAAATTTACTTTCCCAGGCTTCTCAGGAGCGGGTAGCAAATACTGAAAATAATCTTTATTACCAGCAGCAGATGAATATAACTGCATTTAACAGCAGCGTGGCCGTCGCACAGGAATCAGAGCAACAATTGGCTTCTGCTCAATATGCTTTTGAGGCTATGGATACACGTTATACAACCGGACTGGTAAATTTTTCCGATCTCATCCAGGCTCAATACAATTTACTAAAAGCCGAGCTTGATTTAAAACATGCTTACTGGGACGCTTGGAAGGGTTTACTGCTGCAGGCGGCGGTAAAGGGAGATGAAAATATATTCCTGCAGCAAATCAAGTAGTAACTATGATCAGATTATTTCAACTTGCTTTAAGAAAACCATGGACCGTTTTTGTCCTGGTCGCTGCCATACTTTTGTTTTCCGTACTGGCTATCCGAAAATCTTCGATTGATATCTTCCCCGCAATTAATGCTCCGACCATTTATGTGGCGCAAACCTATGGTGGCCTTTCTCCCCAGCAGGTTGAAGGTTTTATTACGTCATATTACGAATATCATTTTCTGTATATCACGGGTATCAAGGCAGTAGAAAGTAAATCCATTCAGGGACTAGCCCTCATTAAATTGCAATTTCAGGAGGGCACGAACATGGCAGCCGCCATGGCTGAAGTGGTCTCTTATGCTACCAGGGCGCGCTCGTTTATGCCACCAGGAACATTGCCACCATTTATCATGAGATATGATGCAGGATCGGTGCCGGTCGGTCAACTTGTTTTCAGCAGCGAAACCCGGTCGCTCAATGAGATACAGGATCTCGCATTATTTAAAGTCAGGCCGATGTTTGCGGGTCTGGCGGGTGTTTCTGCCCCACCTCCCTTCGGAGGCAATCAGAGAACAATAATCATTAAAGCAGATCCCGAAAGATTGCGGAGTTATAATATTACAGCGGATGAACTGGTAGCTGCCATCGCTCAAAACAATACCATCATACCCGCCGGAAATATCCGGATGGGTAACAGTTCTTTTATAACTCCTTCCAACAGCGTAGTAGATAATTTCAAAGAGCTGGAAAACGTAGTAGTAAAAAAAGTCGATCAGACAACGGTTTTTGTAAGAGATATCGCGACCGTAAACAACGGGGCAGATGTTACGACGGGTTATGCTTTGATCAACGGCAAAAGATCAGTTTATATTCCCGTCACCAAAAGAGCGGATGCCTCTACACTCGACGTCGTTCAATCCATCCGAAAAGCGTTGCCGGATATGCAGGCGGCTATTCCGGAGGACATAAAAATATCCTATGCTTTTGATCAGTCTGGCTATGTAACCAACGCACTTCAAAACCTCTTAATCGAAAGTTTACTGGGGGCCATGCTCACGGGACTCATGGTTGGATTATTCCTAAAAGACCTTAGAAGCGCTTTGATTGTCATTATAAATATTCCGCTGTCCATGTTGACGGCGGTGATATGCCTTTATTTGACTAATCAAACGATCAATATTATGACACTGGGTGGCCTGGCACTCGCTGTCGGCGTATTAGTAGATGAATCCACCGTAACGATAGAAAACATTCATCATCACCTGGAAATCGGAAAATCAAAAGCAGTCGCTATTTGGGATGCATGCAGAGAAATTGCGACCGCAAAATTACTTATCCTGATGAGTATCCTGGCCGTTTTTGTACCGTCCCTGTTTATGTCCGGCGTACCCCGATCTATGTTCCTCCCCTTGTCCATGGCCGTGGGCTTCGCGATGATCGCCTCTTTTTTTCTGTCACAAACACTGGTACCTGTTTTATCAAATATGATGATTAAAAAAATTCCGACCCCCAGTCCAACATCACGAATAGAAAAATATAAAAAGCAACTAGCAGCGACCATTGAAAAAACAGACCGTTCGAAAAAAATATGGGTGCCGCTCACCATATTAACTCTGTTGATATTCATCTATATTAGTTTTAAAAACACGGGTACTGAAATATTCCCCAGTGTGGATACCAGTCAGATACAAGTGAGACTTCGTATGCCGACTGGAACAAGAATAGAACGAACAGAAGATGCTACCAAACAATTGCTTTCCTCAGTAGATAGCATTGTGGGGAAAGGGAATGTTGCTATCAGTTCAGCATTTGTCGGTTTGCAGCCACCTACTTATGCCATTAACCCGATTTATCTGTTCACCAGCGGGCCTCAGGAATCTGTCATAAAAGTGAATTTTATAAAAGGCTCCGGAATTAAAACAGATGATTTTAAAGAAACACTCCGGTCAGTGATTCTGAAACAGATTCCCGGTGCTGCACTTTCTTTTGAACCGGCAGATCTGGTAAATCAGGTCATGAGCATGGGCGCTGATAATCCCATTGAAGTCGTTGTGCAAGGAAAGAATCTCGCTCAAAGCAGGGCCATTGCGGACAGACTAAAAGATAATATGCATTCCATTGCATACATGCGGGATATACAGATTGCCCAACCATTTGATTACCCGACAATACAAATAAATTACGACAGGATCAGAACCGGGCAATCCGGACTAACGGTAAGTGGAGCCGGTAAATCTGTGCTGGAAGGAACTTCGTCCAGCCGTCTGACAGAACCAGTATACTGGCTGGATAATTCATCCGGAAATTCCTATCAGGTACAGGTTGAATATCCGCAGCTGGCCATGAATAGTCCGGAGCAGATCGAACAATTGCCGGTTGGAAAGTCGGGCGATCAGATGATATATTTGCGGGATATCGCAGAATGGAAAAAAGGGACCAGCATCGGTGAATATGACCGGATCAACCAACAACGATTTATTACCGTTACTGCAAATGTCAAAAAGCAGGATTTGGGAACAGCTGTGATGGATGTAAATAAAAGTATTTCAAACCTCGGCCCACTACCTGCTGCCGTCAAAGTTTATTTAAGGGGTCAGTCCCTGGTTTTAAACGATACTCAATTTGAACTTTCAACGGGCCTTTTACTTGCGATCATTGTTATAGTCTTCATGCTAACAGCTTTTTTTCAATCTCTCAGACTGGCGCTGGTCGTCGTCTCAATTATACCAGGAATCCTTGCGGGTTCACTATTGCTATTACTTATAACCGGCAACACAATGAATATCCAGTCATTTATGGGATGCATCATGGCAGTGGGTATTGGTATTTCCAATGCCGTATTACTGGTATCGAATGCTCAGGCCATCAGATCGGAAGCATCAAATATAAAATTTATCGGTGCCCAGGCGGCTTCTAATCGCTTGAGACCAATTCTGATGACAAGCCTTGCTATGATTGCAGGCATGCTCCCGATGTCTCTCTCTTTGGGAGAAGGTGGTCACCAGACCGCTCCGCTTGGAATCGCTGTGATTGGGGGACTCCTTGTCAGTACCTGTTTTTGTCTGTTGGTCCTACCCCAGATTTACGATTGGGCAATAGGTAACAAAAAAATAACACTTGTTTCTTATGATCCTTCAGATGAAAATTCCCGTTATCATGAAAAGAAATCCTAATCAATATTTTATGCGCATATTATTATTCGCAATCTTCGTTTTTTTTATATCCTGTAAACAGCAGACAAATAACACTGCACAGGCAGAGATTCCGAAAACAGACACTGTTAAGGTTTTTATTCTCAAAACCGATTCGGTAAAAAAAACGATATCTCTCCCGGGAGAACTTCTTTCTTTAGAACAGGTTCAAATTCGTGCAAAAGTAGCCGGATATATAAAGAAGTTAAATGTAGATATTGGATCAAAAGTGAAAAAAGGACAGGTCCTGGCTGTCATTGAAGCGCCGGAAATAAATACCCAGGTGCAGGAATTAAACGCAAAAGTGCAGGCTGCCAAAGCGAAATTTGAATCCAGCAAGGACTATTTTGAGCGAATCAATACGGCATACCAGAAAAACGGAGTCATTGCACCCAACGAATGGCAGCGGACAAAAAATCAGATGCTGGCCGATAGTTCAGAATACCAGGCCGCGATGCTTTCCGCTTCGGCCCTGCATCAAACCGATAACTATTTAATGATCGTCGCTCCCTTTGACGGCGAAATCAGTCAGCGAAATATTGAAGTTGGAAGTTATGTGGGCGCCCTAGGAGATAAACCCCTATTGGTTATAGAAAATAATGCGAGCCTTCGTTTGCAAATAGAAGTTCCGGAAGTGTATAGCTCCGCAATACTTTTGGGTAATTCCGGAGATTTAACCACGCGCTCTCTTCCCGATAAGAAATTCAAAGTAAAACTTGTCCGCAAATCCGGCTCAATAGACCAGCAAACCCGATCAGAAAAATGGGAATTCATAGTACCCAATGAAAATGGAGAATTAAAAGCCGGAAGTTATGCCGATACGAAACTTTCATTTTTAAGAAACAAACCAACCTTTATTGCGCCTTCTTCGGCGATTGTTACCACTCTTGAAAAAAGATTTGTGACAAGGGTTTCCAACGGATCTATTCAGTGGATTGATATAAGGCCAGGTTTCAATATGGGTGATCAAACAGAATTTTTCGGGGATTTGAAGGCGGGGGACAGTTTGGTTTTAAAAGGAAATGAAGAATTAAAGCCGGGTACGAACGTAGTCGTGAAATTATAGGCTCCTCGAATATTGGGAAGTTTTATCCAAGAACTTCCCGTGAGCTCACCGGCTCTCGGTGATTTCGCCGGTCTTCTCCCTCGTTGACGTACAATACCTTACGCAAATAATCACGTTGAGCACTTTTACGATACAAAAAGTGCCGCAGGCCGGTTCTAGTGGGTTTGCAGGGAATTAGCGGCGGATTGGTAACAGTAATTTCGTTATAAAAATCACTGCATGAACATGATTAACGAATTGTAGTGTCTAGTGGTTAGAATTGGATTGTAAGTTTTATCTCTTGACTTACAAGTATAACTATAGATCAAATATCCCAGGGAGCCAATCAAAATATTGGACGACGATGGAAAGATAGAAATATTTTTATTGCCAATTTTGTGTATTCCCGACTCAGCAACTGTTGGACAACGGCTTTTTAATAAGTTCCCGGTACTATTGATACCCGCCCGAATAATACGTTAACTTAGATATTGCGAGCCGGCAATAGACGTGGATTAGCTAACCCTCGATTTCTATAAAACAAGCCATATGAACAAAAGCATATCGTTGCTGCTTTTCTTTTTCTTTCTCGCTTTTTATACCAGCGCACAAAAAATTACTTTAACCGCAGATCAGATCAGGGCACTGACACCCGAATGGAGCGGAGAACGCCTCCCCGACGGGCGACCGAAAGTGAGTGACCAGCTCCTGGACCGCTTGAAAAATGTTTCTATGGAAGAAGCCTGGGGCTACCTGCGTAACAAAGGTTATCAAAACCAGTTTGAGGGAGACTGGATGATCATCCGGCCCGACTCGGTAATGACCGGCCGCGCGGTGACCGTTCAATACCTGCCCTTGCGGCCCGATTATGATAAAATAATAAAAGACCTGGGCAAGACAGAGGGTCGGATCGGATCAACCAATTCATGGCCGATCGATGTATTGAAGGATGGAGATATTTATGTAGCGGACAGTTATGGTAAGGTGGTAGATGGCACTTTGATCGGAGACAACCTGGGCAACGCGATATATGCGCATTCTCACCGGGGCGTGGTATTTTATGGTTCGGTGAGGGATATTGAAGGGCTTGAAGAGATCAATGGATTCAACGGCTGGATAAAAGGTTATGATCCTTCGTATATCCAGCAGATGATGCTGGGTAGCATCAATATGCCGGTCAGGATTGGCCGGGCAACGGTTCTGCCGGGCGACGTTGTGCTGGCAAAAAAAGGAGGTGTCGTTTTTATTCCTCCGCAATTCCTGCAGGATCTCGTACAGAATTCGGAGTTCGTGCAGCTGAGAGATGATTTCGGACATCAGCGCCTGCGCGAAGGAAAATATACGCCGGGGCAGATTGACCAGCAATGGTCGGACGAGATCAAAAAGGATTTTTTACAGTGGCTGGATACCAGGAAAAATCTTCCGATGACCAGAAAAGAATTGGATGATTATATGAAGGAAAGAAATTGGTAATAAAATCCAGACTCCCATACTTCCAGACTTCCATACTCTTACGCTCTTCAACTTCAAAAATGACTACCATGACCCCTTCCCAAAAATTCCTGCAGAAAATCGGATTGAAAGATCCTGAAGCGATCGCAGAACCGAATACTGAAAACCATTCCATAAAAGAAAACAGCCGTCGTGGTTTTATAAAGAAATCTGCTTTCGGCGGAATCGCCTTGGGCGGGGCTTTTCTTTTTTCACCTATTGAAGAACTGATTGCACAGAGCACGCAAGGGGTGATACGATACTCCGGTCCTTCTGATTTGCAGATCACCGATATGCGTTATTGCATTATACAAAACGTGGGACGAACGCCCATCATCCGCATCGATACCAACCAAGGCATTTATGGTTTGGGTGAAGTCAGGGACGGAGCCGATGAACGTTATGCACTGATGCTGAAGAGCCGCCTGCTCGGGCAAAATCCCTGTAATGTGGAAATGCTTTTTAAAACGATCAAACAATTTGGCGGTCCGGCCCGCCAGGGTGGCGGTGTGAGCGGCGTGGAAATGGCACTCTGGGATCTTTGCGGAAAAGCCTACAATGTTCCGTGCTGGCAATTACTCGGAGGCCGCTACCGCGATAAGGTGAGGTTGTACGCCGACACGCCGGAGGCCCCGACACTAGATGAATTTAAATTAAAAATAAAACACAGGCTGGAAGTGCAGGGTATGACCTGGTTAAAAATGGATATTTCCATCGGTGAAGTAAAAAACATTCCCGGCGCTTTGAACAACAGTAAGTTCTGGGGCGAGAACCTGGCACAATGGAACGGTGGTTATATGGACTATGCGAATACAGAACATCCGTTCACCGCCATTCAGATCAACGACAAGGGCCTGGACGCCATGGCCAATATCATCAGTGAAGTGCGTTCTGTGGTAGGATATGAGATCCCGCTTTCTTCTGATCATTACGGCCATTTTGATCTGAACAATGCCATCCGGTTTGGAAGAAAAGTAGAGCCGTATCGCCTGGCCTGGCTCGAAGATATGGTTCCCTGGCAATTTCCTGAACAATTCAAAACCATCTCTGATGCGTTGGAGACGCCGATACTTACGGGAGAAGACATTTATCTGTTGAGCGGATTTAAGCCGCTCATCGATATCCACGCAGTCGACATTGTCCATCCTGATCTGGCAACCGCCGGTGGTCTGCTGGAAACAAAAAAAATCGGTGACTATGCAGAAGAACACGGCGTCGCGATGGCCATGCATTTTGCCGGAACACCGGTTTCCTTTATGGCCAGTGTACATTGCGCTGCAGCCACGCAAAATTTCCTCGCGCTGGAACATCACTCGCTCGACAGCGAATGGTGGGACAGCCTGGTGAAAACCACCGACGGCCGGAAATTATTTGAAAAAGGATTCGCCAACGTTCCCCTGACGGCCCCCGGACTGGGAATAGAACTGGTGGATGAAGAATGTAAAAAACATCTGATACCAACGGATAAATCTTATTTCGCCCCAACACCTGAGTGGAATGATAAACGTTCTCATGACAGACCGTGGAGTTAAACATAAATGCGTCACCATTCTATTATCATATTGACCCTTTTACTCACCTCTTGTTTTGACAATAATATCAAATTCGAGAAGGAGTACTATGAAAGGACAACGCGAATTAAGTTTCCAGAAAACTACACCGTTTTAGAAACCTTTGACAATGGTGAATTTCTTACAGGCACCGTATTTCAAATGGACAGTTTGACCCTGCAAAATTTTATCAATGAAAATCATTTTGACACTGTGACCAATCATTTTCAAACGCGCATGATGAGTGAGATTTATCTGGTGAAGAACAAACCAGTTTTTAGCTCGACTAAAAATCTCTACTTCAAAGGAAAAAGTGAACAAAAAATTCACTGGACCTATATCGCAGACTTAAATAGCAAAAGACTTTGGACAGAAATTAATTATCCTGATTGGAGTGGAAACTAAACCCGCAGATGAAAATCGTTCGGAAGTATTTATGAGCAGCATAAAGATAAAAATATTGATTTTCGCATTCATCGGATGCAAATGCTGCTTCGCACAGTCTGTTTCAAAAAACGAAGCAGACATCAACGAGCGGAGACAGATTGCCATAGCCATGGAACAATCTCTCAAACATGATTTGCTCGATATCTATTATCCGCGCTCGCTGGATACCGTATACGGCGGTTTTCTTTCCACCTTCACGTATGATTTTAAACCCACAGGCAGCCAGGAGAAAATGATCGTTACACAGAGCCGCCACACCTGGACAAATTCAAAAGCCGCATTACGATACCCTGAAAAATCATATTATCGCAGGGATGCAACCGCCGGATTTCATTTTCTTGCTGACGTTATGTGGGATAAACAGTATGGTGGGTTCTATACCCTTGTAAGCCGAAAGGGAGAAATCCCGTCGGGTGATCCAGCCAACAAAGATGCTTACGGAAATGCGTTTGCCATTTATGCACTGGCTGCTTATTACCAGTTAACCCGCGACACCTCTGCGCTCGCCCTGGCCAAAAAAACTTTCTATTGGCTGGAATCTCATAGTCACGATCCACTGTATAAAGGATATTTCCAGCACATGAAGCGGGATGGCGAGCCCATCAGAAGAGCGATGAATACACCTGTTACTGCCGAAACGGGATATAAGGATCAGAACAGCTCTATACACCTACTGGAAGCGCTGACCGAATTGTATGAAGTATGGAAAGATCCACTGGTGCGGGAGCGCCTGCAGGAAATGCTTTTCCTGATCCGCGATACCATCATCACGTCCAGGGGAAACCTGACACTTTTTTTTAAATGGGACTGGACGCCGGTTTCAATAAAAGATTCCAGCCGCGATTATATTCTGCACCATCATAACCTGGATTATGTTTCATTCGGGCACGATGTGGAAACAGCTTATCTCATGCTGGAATCTTCACAGGCACTGGGATTTAAAAATGATTCTATTACATTGATGGCAGGCAAAAAGCTGGTCGATCACGCATTAAAAAACGGCTGGGATGCACCCGTCGGAGGATTTTATGACGAAGGATTTTATTTCAAAGGCGATTCGGTCATTACCATTCTGAAAGAAAGCAAAAACTGGTGGGCGCAGGCCGAAGGCTTGAACAGCCTGCTGCTGATGTCAGATTATTTTCCAAATGACCCGCATCACTATTTTGAAAAATTTAAAACCCTCTGGACCTATATACAGACTTACCTGATCGATCATCAGTGGGGCGACTGGTACGACGAAGGTCTCGACAAATCCCCCGAACGCAGAACCGCGTTAAAAAGTCAGATCTGGAAAGCAACCTATCACAATTACAGGTCGCTGAGTAATTGCGTGGATCGCCTTAGCAATCGATAATAGACAAACTGCCGAAAAAGCAGCCTGACTATCCTCTTTATTCCCAGTCCTTTTTGCCAACGCAAACACCAACATCTGTTAATGGAATTGATAAACTACAATATATCGTTAGGCCCTTTAAATTGTTTGCGGTTCAAGATCTAAGTCAATTATCTATCGGGTCTTATTAACCCAGTAAGAGTACTGTCAAAATATTTAGAAGAGGGAAAGATGTCATCTTGTGTATATGGAATACCATCAACACCCATTGCAAAAAGAATGTACTTAGTTCCTTCGTTCTTATAAATATAGTGATTGCCATATTTACTCTTGGTAAATGTCTGAACCGGATCATAAATAGATAAAAACTGCTGTTCTTTTGTTAGCTGTTCCAAACTATCGGGGTACACATGATATTCTTTTTTGTAAAATTCAATATTCATCACCAATTGATCCATATTAGGCTTACAAAATGTAGTCCAGTTGTTCTTACCTGATGGTGTAAAATTATAGAGGTATATGGATCCATATATTAACAATGAGGGAACCAAAGCACAAATGCCAATAAGTACCAAATTTCTATTACGGTATTTGATAGCCCCCAGAAGAATAAGCCCTATCCCTACAAAAGCACCAATTATAGGAATTAAACCTAGGAAACCCCGTCCATACAAATGGCTGCCGGGTTTGCGTTGAATTGTCATTAATGAGTTTTAAAAGATTCAAATTGCGATATGAATATATCGAGTTTCCTTAACTCTTACAATACAAGTGGTATCCCACATATATACCCTTAGAAGCAACTGAAAACTGTTGAAGAAAAAATGATTCATTCCTTTTTTGAAAGATGTAATTTGAACTGGATATGAACTAAGGAAGTATCTGCATTCTCACTCCTGTAAAATAAAATTGATAGGTTGTGTATGATGACTATCGCATAGAATTCCTCCAATAATCAGGGGTTCCCATTCAGGCATAAGTCCTATTACCCGCAACGCCTCTTTGTTCAGTAAGGGAAAGTCTTGCCCAATTACCAGGATTTCTAGCTTTCCGGTTAACAAAAAACTATATATTTATGAACGATGCCTTCTTACGAAACAGGAGAACTCTTAAAAACCATTCAAGCCGGTGATCTGGATGTTGTATACTGGGATGTCTGCAAGAAAGCCGCTGAATGGGCTTTGTGCGGATATATAGACGAAGCAAATCATTTGCTGGACGTCCTTTGGAAATACGACAGAAAAAACTACGATAAGGATCCCCGGATTAACAACGGATTTCAAGTGATGTGGGAGGTGAGCGGCACTGCTCCAATAACTGAAATTCCTTTTGAATTGAGAGATATAGAGAAGATCGAAAAGGAAAATATGAATTATTTTCTAAAGCCTTATGGCAGGCCGGCATTCAAGGATCTGGACAAACCACTGGATGGAACACCAGTTGATGAATTATTCATCAAATCGATTTTCTTTTATAGTACAAAACAAGCTTCCCCGGAAGAAATCATTTGGTCTTTAAAAAAGTTTATCCTGGAGTCGAAGCATGCAACTGAATATACCCATTTTCAGGCAGCCACCTCAGGATGCCTGCTGGCCGCTCATCAGGGAAATGAAGATTTTCTATTGGAATTTATGACGATATGGGCCACTGGATATCTGAAGTATTCGGCTAAATATGATGCGGCGTATCTAATGAGCGATCGCCTAATGGCTCGGGCGTTATTATCAGGCGATTTAGCCAACAAACTATCCATTACTCAATCAGATTGCCGTGCAGACACGAGACGATTGGAAGAAGCGCTAAAGCAAAGATCAGAAAATGGTCGAACGCTGATTTATGGGCATTTGACCTGGCAGGAACTACTCAAGCGAATATCTGAATTATCCATTCAACAACAGGAATTGGAATTCTCTTCTGATGTGATCGATAAGAGATGGCTGGGTTTTGAACCGTCTTTAATGGATGATATCAGCTTAAAAGAAGCAGAGCTGGGAATCCATTTTCCGCAGGATTATATTGATTTTCTTTTGACGTCCAATGGATTTATGGCCTGTGAAAGTACGTTTCCCACTTTGTGTTCCATCAGCGAAGTAGGATTTCTCCGGGATATTCAGTCCGATATAATCGACAGTTGTGACCCGGAATTGGACGACGAGATACTCGTCAGCTCATTTCAAAATGGCATATTTATCGGTGGATTACATGATGAACAACAGTTGTTCCTGGGCCCCGTTGAGAATGGACAGTGGGTGTGTTGGTTTTTTGCCTTCTGGTTGCCGGGCGAATGGCAATTCCAAAGTTTACGTTATTACATGGAATATGTACTTCGGAATCTCGAAGAGGAAGTGTTAGACGAAA
>Ga0209839_10000366_pt1 | contig 23269 bp, 25 predicted proteins | sample OrgsoiDNA2013050_FD_185800 | JGI IMG/M metagenome (GOLD analysis project Ga0209839, IMG submission 185800) | Permafrost soil microbial communities from the Arctic, to analyse light accelerated degradation of dissolved organic matter (DOM) -... | ecosystem: Environmental > Terrestrial > Soil >... | reverse complement strand
GAGCCGCTTCCATCAGCCGCCCCGGCCTTGGGGCGACCGCGACCGCGATCCCGACCGCGGCTGCGTCCGCCTATGGCCGGCGGCGCCTCGGTGAGGTCGATCGCCTCGCCCGCCGGCTCGCTCGGCTCCAGGTCGAGACCGGCCGGCTCGGCGATCACCGCGAACAGATCCAGCGCGAGGCACGGCTGCGCTTCTTCGCGCGAGTTGCTGCGCTGGGCGTGATAGAGATCGTCCTCGCGCCATACGAGGATTTTCGCACCAGTGCTGGCTCTGATCGCAAGTTGCACCTTCGTGCCCCGACGGAGTGGCCCAGCGATCAGCCGGCTCGGTCGCAGCACGAATCGGCGGACGGCCGCGCGGAAGTCCTCGTGCTCGGCGGTGAACGGCGGGATCGGTCGCCGGGCGGCGGTGGTGCCGCGCCGGCCTTCTCGGGCAGGCTCGCGGAGCTCATCCCCTCAGCCGGCCGGCCACGTCGGCGGGGCCGGGGATTCGACCCCCGTGCCCACCTGGCCGGGCTCGAGCCCCTCCTTGCGGTGACGCAGATCGATGTAGATGACGGCCGTGATCGCCGCCAGCAGCGGGTAGGTGAGAACGTTCGAGACCACGGCGGCGATCCCGGACAGCACCACGACCAGGCCCACGCTGTTGGCGTGACCGCCGGACTCGATCGCGCCCACCAGCGCCGCGATCACGAAGTCGACCACGATGATCAGCACGAGGCCCACCAGCAGCGCGCCGAGCGTCGCCCACCAGCGGCCGGTGACCAGCTCCCGTGAGCGGGCGAGTGCGGCAGGGCCGGAGATGCCCTCGAACATCAGCACCGGAACCGAGACCGAGAGGGCCACCAGCAGGTAGATCCCGGGGAGGATGAACAGGATGAAGCCCACGATCACCACCAGGCTGGTCAGCAACGAGAGCCAGATCAGGGGCCCCAGCCGCTCGCCGGCGTACTCCAGCGAGTGCCGCCAACCGGTGGGGAGACCCACGTAAGCGTCGAGCAGCCCTCTGGACAGGGCGCCGATCACCAGGGCCGCGGAGACGACGCGGAGCACGATCGTCACGACGATGTAGGCGCCGCCGACGCTGGCCGACGGCGCGTACAGGGTGCCGTCGTGGGCGTACACGCCGCTGGGCAATGAGGCCACGAACACGACGCGGTCGATTACCTCGACGGGGATGACGATCAGCGCGACGAGCTTCCACAGCTCTACCGCGCGGGCGCGGTAGAGCTTCAGCGCCGCATCGAGGATCTCACCGATCGCGAGCGGCCTGGCGCCCCCACCGCTCGCTGGCCCCGCTTCCATGGCGCCAACCATAGCTTCTGCCGCGCGGCGCCCGATCGCGGTGCCTACAGCCCGTAGGAGCGGCCGATGACCTCGAGCATGATCTCGTCGGTGCCGGCCCCGATCCGGTTCAGCCGCAGGTCGCGCCACGAGCGCTCGATCCCGTATTCCTTCATGTACCCGGCGCCGCCATGGATCTGGATGCACTCGTCGGCCACCTCGACCGCGATCCGCGACGCGTACAGCTTCGCCATCGAGATCTCGCGGACTGGGTACTCGCCGTTCTGCAGGCGCCAGGCCGTCGTGTAGACCATCTGGCGGGCGGTCTCGATCTTGGTCGCCATCTCCGCGAACTTGTGGCGGATCACCTGGAACTGCCCGATCGCGCGGCCGAAGGCCTTGCGCTCCTTGGCGTACTCGAGCGTGCGGTCGAACACGTGCTGCGCGCCCGCCACCGAGCCCGCGGCGCCGATCAAGCGCTCTCCCTGCAGCTCCCACATGATGTGGTAAAAGCCCTTGCCGACCTCGCCGAGTACCGCCGAGGACGGCACGCGCACGTCCTGGAAGGCCAGCAGCGCGGTGTCGGAGGCGTGCATGCCGAGCTTCTGCAGGCGCTGCTCGCGGATCACGCCGGGCGCGTCCATGGGGACCAGGAACAACGTGAAGCCGTCATACCCGGCGTCGGGATCGGTCTTGGTCACGAGCACGATCACGTGCGCGCGATGTCCATTGGTGATGTAGGTCTTGGAGCCGTTGATCACGTACTCGTCGCCGTCGCGGATCGCGCGCGTCTTGATTCCCGATACGTCCGATCCGGCGTCGGGCTCGGTGATCCCCAGGCAGAGGATCTTCTCGCCCTTGATCGCGGGCACGGCCCATTCCTGCTTCTGCTCCTCGGTGCCGAAGGCGAGGATCGGCGGCAGCGCCATGTCGGTCTGCACGGCCAGGCCCATCGCGAGGCCGCCGCAGTGGGCATGGACCATCTCCTCGGAGAGCACCAGGCTCGTGTAGTAGTCGCCGCCCTGGCCGCCGTACTGATCGGGCTTGTCGAGCCCCAGGAAGCCCAGCTCGCCCATCCGCGCGAACACCCAGTCGGGGAAGGTGTTCTCCTCCCACTCGTCGGCGTGGGGCTGCAGCTCCTTGATCACGAAGCGGCGGATCGACTCGCGCAGCTGCTCGTGCTCGTCGGTGAAGATGAAGTGCCTGCGCTGGGATGCGAAGTCGGGCTTGAGGACGTCGGCGGTGGCCATTGGCTGTCTCCTGTGCGGTCGCGGACGGCGTGCGGTCGGCGCCGCCGACCGTAGCGAAGCGCCGGGCAGAAGTAAACAGTAGGACTTCTTACTTCTCACTTCACAGCGCCCTGGCGAATTCATCCGTAGGCTTCCGCGCATGCCCTACGAAACCCTCCGCTTCGACGTCGCCGGCACCGGCGTCGCGACCATCGCGCTCGATCAGCCCGAGACCCGCAACGCCCTCTCGAACGAGCTCCTGAGCGACCTCGTCTCGGCGCTGGAGCAGGCCCGTGACGATCCCGCCGTTCGCTGCGTGGTGCTCACCTCCACCCATCGGAAGGTCTTCTCCAGCGGCGGCAACCTCGCCGGCTTCGCGGCCGACGTGCCGCTCGTGCACAAGCACTTCGGCACCGACCTGTTTCCGCACGCGTTCCGCCTGCTCGGCGAGCTGGGCAAGCCGTCGATCTGCGCCGCCAACGGGCACGTGCTCGCCGGCGCGCTCGGCCTGGCCCTGGCGTGTGATCTGATCGTCGCCTCCGACGGCGCGCGGTTCGGCACCCCGGAGATCAATGTCGGCGTGTTCCCGTTCATGATCATGGCGCTGATCTACCGCAACGTCGGGCGCAAGAAGACCAACGAGCTGCTGCTGCTGGGAGAGCAGATCTCGGCGGCCGAGGCCGAGCGGATCGGGATCGTCAACCGCGTCGTCGCCGCGGGGGAGTTCGACGCGGCCGTCGCCGACTGGGCCGAGAAGCTGGCGCGCAAGTCGCCGGTGATGATGAAGCTCGGCAAGGACGCGATGTTCCGCCAGCAGGACATGGCCTTCGCCGACGCCCTGGACTTCCTGCGCTCCCAGCTGACGATCGCGTTCTCGACCGAGGACATCCAGGAGGGCGTCAGGGCCTTCTTCGAGAAGCGCGATCCGGTGTGGACCGGCCGCTGAGGTGGGCCTGAGGCCGGCGCTCGCCGCAAGCGGGGCCGCCCGCGACCTTGACGTCAATGCGGACGGCCTGGCACAGTGAGAAGTAGAACGTCTCACTTCTCGCTTTCGCCGCCTTCGGCCGCGAGAGCGCGCGCCACACCGCCCCCCGACCCCTTGCGCCCATGACCACAGACGCCGCCAGTGCCGGTTTGCTCCGCCCGCTCGCCGATGACCTCGCCGCCCGCCGAGCGAGGATCAAGGAGGGTGGCGGGGCCGAGAAGATCGCGGCCCAGCACGCGCGGGAGAAGCTCACCGCGCGTGAGCGCCTCGACCTGCTGATCGACGCCGGGACCTGGGTCGAGCTCGGGATCCACGGCCGGCCGCACTTCTCACAGCGCGCGATGGAGGGCAAGGATGCTCCGGCGGACGGCGTGATCACCGGCTACGGCAAGCTCGACGGGCGGCTGACCGCGGTCGCGGCCTACGACTTCACGGTCATGGCGGGGTCGATGGGAATGACCGGCGAGCTCAAGGTCACGCGCCTGCGAGAGCTGGCGCTGACCAAGCGGATCCCGTTCGTGTGGCTGCTGGACTCGGCCGGGGCCCGGATCCAGGAGGCGGTCGGCTCCCTGTTCGCCGGTAGCGGCCATCTGTTCCGCGAGGAGGTCGTGATGAGCGGGGTGATCCCGCAGGTCGCGGCGCTGATGGGTCCATGCGCGGCGGGAACGGCATACATCCCGGGCCTGGCGGACTTCGTGCCGATGGTCAAGGGCCGCGGCTCGATGGCGCTGGCGGGGCCGCATCTGGTCCGGGCCGCGGTGGGTGAGGACGTGACCCAGGAGGAGCTCGGCGGCTCCAGGGTCCATTGCCGCAAGTCCGGCGTCGGCGACCTCGAGGTGGCCGACGACCAGGAGTGCATCCGGCGGATCCGGGAATACCTGAGCTACTTCCCCCAGAACTGCGAGCAGCCGGCGCCGATCGTCCCCAGCGACGATCCGATCGAGCGCCAGGACGAGACGCTGCTGGACGTCCTCCCGGAATCCAACCGCAAGCCGTACGACATGTACGGAGTGATCGAGGGGATCGTCGACGACGGCGTCTACTTCGACATCAAGCCGCAGTTCGCCAGGACGATCATCACCTGCCTGGCGCGCTTCGGCGGCCGGCCGGCGGGAATCGTGGCCAACCAGCCCAAGCAGCTCGGCGGGATCCTGGACAACGACTCGGCCGACAAAGCGGCCAGGTTCATCAACCTCTGCAACGCGTACGGAATCCCGCTCGTGTTCCTCCAGGACGTTCCCGGATTCATGGTCGGCACCAAGGTCGAGCAGGCGGGCATCATCCGCCACGGCGCGAAGATGCTCTACGCGACGGCCAATGCCACCGTCCCCAAGATCACGGTGATCCTGCGCAAGGCCTACGGCGCGGGCTACTACGTGATGTGCGGACGTGCCTACGAGCCCGACCTGATCGTGGCCTGGCCGAGCGCCGAGATCAGCGTCATGGGCGCCGAGGGCGCGGTGGAGATCATCTTCCGCAAGCAGGTCGAGGCGGCCGAGGACCCCGCCGCCAAGAAGCAGGAGCTGATCGACGAGTTCCGCAAGATCATCGACGTCTACATCGCGGCCGGCAACGACATGATCGACGACGTCATCGACCCGCGCGAGACCCGTCCGACGATCTGTCGCGCGCTCGAGATGGCCGCGGGCAAGCAGGTCGCGCGTCCCTATAAGCGATCAGGAGTGGTGCCGGTATGAACCCCGCGGTCATCTGCTGTGCGATATCGGGCGCGATCGCCAACCGCGAGCAGTGCCCGGCGATCCCGTACACCCCCGAGGAGTACGCCTCCGAGGCGCGGCGGATCGTCGACGAGGGCGGCGTGCACATCCACATCCACGCCCGCAAGCCCGACGGCACCCCGAGCTACGAGATCGAGGACTTCCAGGCGATCAAGGAGGCGATCGTCGGCGAGATCGGTGACCGGGCGATCATCAACTTCTCCACCGGGACGATTGGCGTCTCGATCGAGAAGCGGGTGGCCTACCTCGAGGCCTGCCGGCCCGAGGTGGCGGCGCTGAACATGGGGTCGCTCAACTACGCCAAGTACTCCAAGAGCCGCAAGGACTTCGTGTTCCAGTTCGTGTTCGCGAACCCGTTCGACGAGATCATCGAGCTGCTGCAGGCGATGCGGCGGCTGGGGATCAAGCCCGAGCACGAATGCTTCGACGTCGGCCATGTCGCGTCGCTGGATCCGCTGGTCGACATGGGGCTGCTGGAGTCGCCGCTGCACGCCGACTTCGTGATGGGCGTGGTCGGCGGGGTACCGGCGACCGCTCGCAACGTCGCGGCGATGGCCGACAACATGCCGGGGGGGGCGGGATCGAATCATCACTGGGGCGTGATCGGGATCGGTCGCGATCAATGGACGATGGTGGCCGCGGCGCTGACGCTGGGCGGCTCGGTCCGCGTCGGACTCGAGGACAACTTCTACCTCCCCAGCGGCGAGATGGCGCGCTCCAACGGCGACCTGATCGCCAAGGCCCGGCAGCTGACCGAGGACGCCGGCCGGCGCCCGGCCACCGTCGAGGAGGCGCGCCCGATGCTGGGGATCACCGCCAAGCAGGCCCAGCCGGCATGAGCGGGCTTCCGCTGGAAGGCCTGAAGGTCCTCGATCTGTCGCGGCTGCTCCCGGGCGGCTTTTGCTCGCTGATGCTGGCCGACTTCGGCGCCGACGTGATCAAGGTCGAGGACACGGGGATGGGCGACTACGTGCGCTGGTCCCCGCCCTACTACGAGGGCGCCGATGAGACGGCGCGCAGCGCCCTGTTCCTGTCGCTGAACCGCGGCAAGCGCTCGATCCGGCTCGACCTCAAGTCAGAGCGAGGCAAGCAGGTGCTGCTGCGCCTGGTCCGGGAGGCCGACGTGCTGCTGGAGTCGTTCCGGCCCGGCGTGCTCGATCGCCTCGGGGTCGGATACGAGCGCCTGCGGGAGGAGAACCCGGGGCTCGTGTACTGCGCCATCACCGGCTACGGCCAGGACGGCCCCAACCGTGGCCGCTCCGGCCACGACATGAACTACCTCGGCCTGAATGGGGTCCTCGGGCTGACCGGCGATGCCGACGGGCCGCCGGCGCAGAGCGGCGCCCAGATCGCCGACGTCGGCGGCGGGGGCCTGATGGGCGTGATCGGGATCCTGGTCGCGCTGCGGGAGCGTGAGCGCTCGGGGCAGGGCCAGTTGGTCGATTGCTCGATGTTCGACGGGGCGCTGTCGTGGCTGGCGATGGTGGCGGCGGCGGCGTTCGCGTCCGGCCGCGCGGACCGCCGGGGCGAGAACATGCTCGCGGGAGCCATCATCTGCTACCGGCCCTATCGGTGCGCCGACGGCTACGTCACGCTCGGCGCGCTCGAGCCCAAGTTCTGGAACGCGTTCTGCCAGGGGGTCGGCCGCGAGGACCTGCGCGACCACGCGTTCGATCGCCCGGGATCCGATGCTCACCGTGAGGTGGAGGCGATCTTCGCCCGCCGCACGCGTGAGCAGTGGCACCGGTTCGCCTCCGAGAACGACTGCTGCCTGGAGCCGGTCCTGGATCTCGACGAGGTGCTCGAGTCCGAGCTGGTGCGGGCGCGAGAGATGGTGATCGAGCTGGTCCAGCCCGGGGCCGAGCAGACGGTCAAGCTGCTCGGGATGCCGATCAAGCTCAGCCGCACGCCCGGCGATCCGACCCGGGCCCCCGGCCCCGCGCTCGGCGACCACACCGAGGAGGTCCTGGCCGAGGCCGGGTTCAGCGCCGAGGAGATCGCTGCGCTGACCGAGTCGGGCGCGATCGCGGGTCCCATGAACGCGGTCCGGGGCACGTTCATGTCATGAGCTCGACCGTCGCCGGCATGCTCAAGATGAGCGAGCTCGCCGAGCAATCGGGGGTGAGCGCGGGCACGATCAAGCACTACCTGCGCGAGGGGCTGCTGGGCAACGGCGACGAGGTGCTGCGCACGAGCCGGAACATGGCCTACTACCCGCAGGAGTACGTCGAGCGGATCCGGCTGATCAAGCGCCTGCAGGAGGAGCGGTTCATGCCGCTGCGGGTGATCGGCAGGCTGATGGCCGAGGATCCCGCGCGCGCGGCCAAGATGATCGAGCTCGAGGACCGCATCCTCGACCGCGCCATCGCCGCCCGCGAAGGGTCGCGCGTGTCCCGCGCGCAGGTGCGCCGGGACTACGACGTGCCCGCGAACGTCCTACGCCGGCTGGAGCAGCTCGGCGTGCTGACGCCGACCACGCGCGGCTACGACGCCGACGACGTGCAGATCATCGAGGCGATGTCGCACTTCCGGGCCGGCGGCTACGACGAGGCGCTGGGGTTCACCGTCTACGACACTCTGCGCTACCGCGAGGCGCTCGAGCCGCTGGTCGACGAGGAGGTCAGGGTGCTGCTCGATCGTCTCGCCGGGGAGGTCGAGGCCGACCGCGCGGTCGAGATCCTCGCCTCGGGCGCGGAGCCGCTGCGCGACCTCGTGGGGGCGATGCACTCCAAGCTGCTGCTGGCCGCGCTGCGCCGGCAGAGAGGCCTGGAGCGCGTGCCGGACTGAGGGCGGTGGTTTTGAGGCGCGGCCTGACGGCCGCGTGTTTGCCGGCGTCGATGGCGGACCCGGGTCGCCGGGCCGCTACCAGCGGACGTCGTGCTCCTCCATCACGCCGTAGCCCTCGGCGAGCTCGATCCCGCCTGGCAGCCGGCCTGAGAAGGTGCCGAAGGGCTGGCGGTAGGAGCTGCGAATCAGCACCAGGTTCTCGTCGCTGGCCCGCACCGCCTCGGCGGCGAAGCGGAGCTCGCCGTCCGGCACGGACACCGCGGAGAGGTCCTCGGCGAACGTCGCCGGGCCGGGTTCCGCCGGCTCGCCGGCGATCCACACCGTGCGCTCGCTGTCGCGGGGCGGATCGTTGACCCCGCTGACCAGGTTCCAGGCCAGCTCCCGGCCGTCCCGGGCCAGACCGACCCCGGCCGACCAGCGCCAGCGGGTGTGGCGCTCGTAGTAGGCCGCGGTGTCGTCGATCACCGCGCGCGACTGGATCCGCCGCTCCCGCCCGCCGGCGCGGACGGTGCCGCGAGCCCGGATCCCGCCCTGCTTGCGCGTCCACGCGTAAGTGGCGCCGCTCCGGCAGACCGTCTCGATGCCCGCGGTCTCCTCGAGCTCGAGAACGATCTCGGTCTCTCGATCACGGACCAGCGCTCGGCCCCGGCCCAGCTCGACGGGGCCGCGGCCGATCACGGTGCGCTCGTGGAGCCGGCCGGCCTCGCGGTCCCAGAGCGCCCAGAACGCCTGGCGCGCGGGCCCGATGCGAACGGCGGCCAGGCACAGCATCAGCTCGGGGCCGTACACGCCGACGTAGCGCCACGCCTTGAGCGGCCGCAGCCGCTGGCGCGGCGGCATCGCCGCGGGAGGTAGGGCGAGGCCGGAGAGCGACTCCGGGCGGACCGCGCCGAAGCGGCCGCGGTAGGGGAGGGACGCATGGCTCATCTGCCCGACGGGTATAACAATGCAGCACGGCGTTATGCTTGTGGAGCCGACTGACTGACCGGTCAATCGATCAAAGCGAGGTTCCGTGCGCGCCGGCGCCGTCCAGCTCAATTCGACCGAGGACAGCGACCGCAACCTCGAGACCGCCGACCGCCTGGTGAGGGCTGCGGTGGCCGCCGGCGCGGAGCTGGTGGCCCTGCCCGAGAAATGGAGCGTACTCGGGACCCCCGAGCAGATCGCCGCGGGTGCGCAGCCGCTGGACGGCCGAGCGATCGGGTGGGCCCGCGGGATCGCCCGGGAGCTGGGTATCGATCTGGTGGCCGGCTCGATCGCCGAGCGCGTCGAGGGCCATGAGAAGACCTTCAACACCAGCGTCCACATCCGGCCCGACGGTGAGCCGGCCGGCGTCTACCGCAAGATCCACATGTTCGATGTCGAGGTCGACGGCATCCGCTACCGGGAGTCCGAGCGCGAGGAGCCGGGCGAGGAGATCGTCGTCTCCGAGCTCGCCGGCGGCGTCCGGCTCGGAATGAGCGTCTGCTACGACCTGCGCTTCCCCGAGCTGTACCGGATCCTGGCCGTCCGCGGCGCCGAGGTGGTCGTGAATCCGAGCGCGTTCACGCTGGCCACCACGCGAGACCACTGGGAAGTGCTGGTGCGCTCGCGGGCGATCGAGAACCAGTGCTTCTTCATCGCACCCAACCAGATCGGCACCCATGCCCCGGGTAACCGCTCGGGTGGCCGGTCGATGATCGTCGACCCCTGGGGCCTGGTGCTGGCCGGCGCGCCGGACACCGAGACGGCGATCGTGGCCGAGCTCGACCTGGGCAATCTGCGCGACATCCGCCGCCGGCTGCCCTCGCTGGCCAACCGGCGCGCCGCCGCCTACCGGTGGGAGGCCTGATGGCGCGCGCGGAGACAGCGGCCATCGACAAGCGCCGCCTGATCCTCGACGCGGCGGTGCGCGTGTTCGCCCGCCAGGGCTTTCACACCTGCCGTGTCTCGGACATCGCCGACGAGGCGGGCGTGGCCTATGGCCTCGTCTATCACTACTTCTCCTCCAAGGACGAGATCCTCGACACGCTGTTCCTGGAGCGCTGGAACGTGATGCTCGCCGCGATCGCGGAGGCGGATGCCTCCCAGCTGCAGGCGCGCGACAAGCTGCGGGCGATCGCGGGCTTCATCATCGATTCCTACCGGCACGACCCCGAGCTGATGAAGGTGATCATCGTCGAGGTCACGCGGGCCGCGAACACGTTCGGGCGCACGCACCTGGCCACGATCCGCGATGCCTACGCTCAGATCGCCGGGATCGTCGCCCGGGCTCAGGCCGAGGGCGTGTTCCGGACCGAGATCACGCCCGAGTTCGCCGCCCTGGCCTTCTACGGAGCCGTCGAACAGGTGCTCACGGGATGGATCTTCGACAGTGTGCCGGTCGACGACGAGGAACTTGAGCGGTCCAAGACGCTGATCGTCGAGACCATCTGCCGCGGTCTCGAGCTCTGACCGCCGATCGCGGCGCGGCGCGGGTCACGCAGCGGTCTGTGATTGAATGCTCGCGCGATGACGGAGAGCCCACTTGTCAAGCGGCTTCTGTGGTCGGGGCTTCTCGCGGGCATTGGTGCGCTCGCCACCATTGCCTCGACGCGCCTCGCTGCGGTGATTTGGGTCCGCGTGTTCGGGGAAGAGCCGCCAGAGTGAGCGAAGACACCCCGAGCCCGTCGCACGAGGACCCGCCGCCGGTGACCGAGCCGCCGGCCGCTGAGCCGCCGGCCGCTGAGCCGCCGACCGTCGTGACGCCGGCCGCTGAGCCGCCGACCGTCGTGACGCCGCCGGCCGCCGAGGCACCGGCGCCACCGCAGCCGCCCACTCCGCCCGCTCCGCCGGCCGCCTCGAGCGCGGTGACGCCGGGCCCCCCCGATCCCAAGCCTTCGGCGTTCGCGCCACCGCCACCGCCACCGCCACCGCCATTGCCACCACCGCCCGCGGTGGGCGCGCCGCCGGTTGCGCAGGCGCCGTCCGACCGCCCCGAGGTCATGGTGGGCGCCGCGTTCGCGGGGGGATTCCTGACAGCCATGATCCTGAGACGCCTTGCCCGCTGACAACGGCAGAGAGGAGAGCATCGCCACCGCGGTGAACGAGGTCTCAGACCGCATGACGTTGCTCATGCGCGAGGAGATCGAGCTGGCCAAGGCCGAGGTTACGGTTCAGGTCACGACGCTCGCCAAGGGGGCGGCTGCCGGCGCTGCCGGCGCGGTGTTCGGGGTGTTCGCGATCGTCTTCCTGCTGCTGACGATCGCGTGGGGGCTCAACTCACTGCTCAGCAGCCTGTGGCTCGGATTTCTGATCGTCCTGATCCTGTTGACCCTCGCCGCCGTGGGCGCGTTCCTGTTCGCCCGGAGCAAGCTCAACAAGGCCGGCCCGCCGGTTCCCACCATGGCGATCGACCAGGCCAAGCAGATCCGCAGCGACCTGCAGTCAGAGGCCCACACCTGATGCCCCAGCCGCCCGCACGCGTTCGCACGCCCGAGGAGATTCGTGCGTCGATCGAGCAGAACCGTCAGGAGCTGGTGGTGTCGATCGACAAGCTGCGGGCCGAGGTCGTGCAGCTCACCGACTGGCGCGGCCTGATCGTCCGCCATCAGCAGCAGGTCATGATCGGCGCGGGGGTGGCCGGATTCGCGCTCGGCGGCGGCATCGCCGCCGTGGGGGCGCTCGTCTTCGGCCGCAAAGCGCGGCGCGAACGGCGCGCGCTGCGCGGGTAGAGGAGCGCTGTGGTTAGAGTCGCGCGCTTGGCCTGAGGTACGGCCGGCGCTCGCGCCGGCGGCGCTCGCGGCGCTCCATGCCTAACCATCCCGGTCAGACCGGATCGACACGGGCGCTACAGAAACGAGCTCGGGAGCGCGCCCGCGCCGAGCAGCCCGGGCCCCACGTGGGTTCCGATCACCGGTCCGATCTCGGAGGTGAGGACCGGGTCGTTGCCGAAGATCGCCTGGCCCCTGGCCACCAGCTCGGCCGCCTCCTCCGGCGCCTGGATGTGCTGCACCATCCAGGCGTCGGCACCGTCCTCGTGGCGCGAGCGCAACAGGTCGACCATGCGCTCGAAGGCGCGGCGTGAGGTGCGAACCCGCTCCACTGGGGTGATCTCCGACTCCACCGAGAGGATCGGCTTGATCTTCAGCGCCGTGCCCAGCCACGCCTGGGCGCCGGCGATCCGGCCTCCGCGGCGCAGGTACTCGAGCGTGTCGATCGCGAACCACATCTTCAGCTGCGCGCGGGCGTCTCGGGCGCGCTGGGCGACGGCGGCGCCGTCCGCTCCCGCAGCCGCGGCGGCCGCGGCCTCGAGCATCACCAGGCCCTGACCGCCGCAGGCGGTCTTCGAGTCGATGACGTACACACGCTCGGCCCGCTCGCCGAGCTGCTCCCGCGCCTGCTCGGCCGACCGGACGGTGCCCGACATGCCGCCGGCGAGGTGGATCGAGACGATCTCGTGCCCCGCCTCGATCAGCGGCTCGTAGACGGCGAGGAAGTCGCCGATCGACGGCTGCGAGGTGGTCGGGAGCGCGGCCGTGGTGCGCAGGCTGTCGTAGTAGGCGTCGTAGTCGGTGATGTCGCTCTCGCGCTGGACGAGGTCGCCCGAATGGACGTACAGGCTCACCTCGCGGATGCCCTGCTCGGCGACCACGGCACGAGGAAGGTAGTGGCAGGTGTCGGAGACGATCGTGACCGGCATGCGGGCGGCACCCTAGCAGCGGCAATCCCGCCTAGACTGCGCGCGCTGATGGCGATCACACTGATCACCGGGGCCACCGGCCTGATCGGCTCGCATGTCGCGCAGGCGCTGGCCGAGCGCGGTGACGAGCTGCGGGCGACCGTGCGGCCGGCGTCGAGGCTCGCGGACCTCGAGCGGCTCGGCGTGCAGGCGGTGCGGGCAGACATCCTCGACCGTCGCTCCGTGCGTCGGGCGATGCAGGGTGCGGACCGGGTGTTCCACATCGCCGGCACCACGAGGCTGAACCTGCCCCGCGAGCGCTTGTTCGCGGTCAACGTGGAGGGGACCCGGATCGTGCTCGAGGAGGCGCTGCGCGCCGGGGTCGAGCGTGTCGTCTACACCTCCTCGGTGGCGGCGATCGGGCCCGCTCCGCCCGGCTTGACCGCCGACGAGAGACAGATCTTCGACGGTTCCAGGCACGGTCTCCCGTACGTCGACTCCAAGCACGAGGCGGAGGTCGAGGCGCTGCGGTTCGTGGCCCGCGGGCTGCCGCTGGTGATCGTCAACCCGGCCCACGTATTAGGCCGCGGTGACCGCGGCCGATCGTCGACGACGCTGGTGCGGCGCTACCTGCAGCGCCAGATCCCGGCCTACGTCAACGGAACCATCAACATCGTCGGCGTCGAGGACGTGGCTCGTGGCCACCTGTTCGCCGACGAGCGTGGCCGCGTCGGCGAGCGCTACATCCTCGGCAACCGCAACTTCACCCTCGACCGCCTGTTCGCCGACCTCGCGCGCCTGACCGGAGTGGAGCCTCCGGTCATCAGGCTGCCGCTGCCGGTCGCACTCGCGGTGGCCCGGAGCGCAGGAGGGCTACCCGGGGTGAGGATGCCCTCGGGCGTCGAGATCCGCGCCGCGTCGCTCAACTGGGCGTTTCGCAACGGCAAGGCCAAGCGCGAGCTGGGCTGGACCACCTCGCCGCACGAGGATTGCCTGGAGGCCACGATCGCCTGGTACCGCGAGCTGGAGGGGGACCATATGTCTCCACCCGGCGCGCGTCAGCCGCTGGCGCTCAGGGTCGCCGCGAGCGCGATGCGGCGCACCGGCCTGCTGAGTGCGCTAATCGTCTGAGCGATGGCCACTCTTTACCGCTGCACCACCCCGACCGACTGGCTGTGTCCATGCGGCAAGGTCGCGCGGGCGCTGCGGCGCGAGGGGATCCCGTTCCAGGAGGCGGTGGTCCCGCAGCGGCGCTCCCGCCGTCCGGAGGTCGAGGCCCTGACGGGTCAGCGGCGCGTTCCCGTGCTGGTGATCGAGGGCGAGTCGATCTGCGACTCACGCCGGATCGTCGAGCACTTGGAGTTCCGGCGAGCGCAGGCGGCCGCGGCGGATCCCACCGGCTCGGCACGGCCGACCCCGTAGGAATTACGGTCCATCGTCCGCCCCGAGCGCGGATGCCCGAGCGCCAGAGCCCCTACAGCCGCGGATCGACCACCCACTTGCGGGCCCGGCCGCCGGCGCCCCAAGCCAGCGCTCGCGGCAGCTCCTCGAGCGCGATCGTGTCGCCCGCGAGCGGGCGCCAGTCCACGTGCCCGGCGGCCAGCGCCGACAGGGCTGCGTCGACCTCTGCTCGTGAATGGTGGAAGGCGCCGCGCAGCTCGAGCTCGTCATAGTGAACGGCGCCGGTCGGCAGCTGCACCTCGGCGCCGAGGGGGCATCCGCCCACCAGCACCACGACGCCTCCGGGCCTGGCCGCGCCGATCGCCGCCCGCCACGCCTCGGGACGGCCGACCGCCTCGAACACGAGCTCATGAGCGGCGAGCTCGGTGACCCCGCGGGCCCCGATCTGCTCGGCCTGGCGGCGGCGCTCAGGGTGGGGATCGGCGAGTGTGACCGACCTGCCCTGGGCGGTGAGCAGGGACGCGATCATCAGCCCCATCGGGCCACCACCGAGGATCGCGGGGTCGGCGCAGGCGGTTCCCCGCGCCACCGCGTGGACCGCCGCGGCCAACGGCTCGGCCATCGCCGCCGCCGCCGCCGGCAGGCCGTCGGGAATCGGGTGCAGGGCGCCCGCCGGAGCGGCGATCCGCTCTGCGAAGCCGCCCAGCACCCAGCTCAGGTCGCGGCAGATCTGCGGTCGGCCGGACCGGCACTGCGGGCAGCTCTCGCAGGCAACGGAATCGGACACCAGCACCCGTTCGCCGGTATCGATCCGCAGGCCTGCCGTCTCATGCCCGAACGGGCACGGATACGGCCCCAGCGCGCGGTGCCCGTGACGCCACATCTTCACGTCGGTCCCGCACGTAGTCGCGGCCTCGACGGTCACGATCACCTCGCCCTCGGGATCGGGCACCCGCTGCACCCGGAGGTCCTCGGGGCCGAACAGGATCGCGGCCCTCACGGAAGCACGACCGCTTTGAGCGCCTCGCCGCGGCGCTGCAGATCGAGGGCGCGCCCGGTCTCCTCCAGCGGCAGCCGGTGGGTGACGAGCGGCATCGGGTCGACCATGCCGGCGCAGATCAGCTCCAGCGCGGCCCGCATGTTCCCCGGACCGGCCGAGTAGCTGGCGGTGACCGTCAGCTCGCGCATGAACAGGGCCGTCCCGTCGAGCGCGGGCGGGTCGCCGGGCGCCGGTGGCGCATACAGGCACAGGGTGCCCCCGGGGGCCACAGCGGCCGCCGCGGCGGCGATCGCGGATGGCTTGGGCGTGCACACCATCGCGACGTCGACCTGCTCGTTGCCGTGGTGCTTCGCGCCCCAGTCCTCGGCCACCGCGAGCCGATCGCCACGCGGCTCGCGCACCCACACGGCCTCCACCAGGCGCGCATGGGCGGCGGCGATGTGGAGCAGGCCGTTGACCCCGGCGCCGACGACCAGCAGGCTGTCGCCGGGCCGCAATCCGGCCCGATCCTGGGCGCGGAGCACACAGGCCAGCGGCTCGACGAAGGTCGCGGCCACCGGGTCGAGCCGGTCGGGGAGCGGCAGCAGCTCGCGTACGAGCTCCGGCGAGATCCGCACGCGCTGAGCGAAGCCACCGGGATCGAGGCCCGTGGCCCGGAAGCGCTCGCACATCGTCTCGTGACCGCGCCGGCAGCGCCGGCACTCGCCGCACGGCACGTGGTGATGGATCGCGACCGGGTCTCCCTCGCGGATGCCGCTGACCCCGGGCCCGACCGCGCACACGACGCCGGTCGGCTCGTGCCCGAGCACCGCCGGGAGCCGCCTGGCCACGTACCACTCGGTCACGTCGGAGGCGCATACCCCGCACGCGACCACGTCGCAGACGACCTCACCCTCGCCCGGCACGGGATCGGGCAGCTCATCGATCCGGACGCCCCCGCCGGCCAGCGACACGGCGGCCCGCATCAGCGGAGCAGGGCCAGGATCGATTCCGCGCCGACCGGCTGCGCGACGCCGCGCTCGGTCACCAGCGCGGTCACCAGCGCAGCCGGGGTGACGTCGAAGGCCGGGTTCCGGCACCGGGTGCCGGGCAGGGTGTGCGGCGCTCCGGCGGCGCTGCGGACCTCGTCGGCGTCGCGCTCCTCGATCGTGATCTCCGCTCCGGAGCCACAGCCGAGGTCGATCGTCGAGGTCGGTCCCGTGACCACGAACGGGATCCCCCCCGCGCGCGCGGCCAGCGCCAGCGGATAGCTGCCGACCTTGTTGGCGACGTCGCCGTTGGCGGCGACGCGGTCGCAGCCGACGATCACCGCATCGATGCCGCCGCCGGCGATCAGCCCCGGAGCCGCCGCGTCGACGACCAGCTCGTGGGCGATCCCCAGCCGCGCCAGCTCAAACACGGTCAGTCGCGCCCCCTGCAACAGCGGCCTCGCCTCGCACGCCAGCACGCCGTCGAGCCGGCCTCTGTCCGCCAGCTCGGCCACCACCGCCAGCGCCGTGCCCCGTCCCGGCGCCGCCAGCGCTCCGGTGTTGCAGTGTGTGAGCAGGGTCCGCGCGCCGGCCAGCAGATCGGCTCCGTGCGCCGCCATCGCCTCGCTCGCCGCGGTCTCCTCGCAATGGATCTCGCGGGCCTGCGCCAGCGCGGCGGCGGACTCCTCGCCCACGCCGGCGGCCTCGGCGGCCGCGCGCACGCGATCCACCGCGCGGGCGAGGTTGACGGCCGTGGGCCGGGCCACGCGCAGCTCCGCGCAGGCCCGCTCGAGCGCCGCCCGGGGCTGTGGGTCGCCCGCGAGCTCGAGCGCCACTCCGTACGCCGCCGCCACTCCGATCAGCGGCGCTCCGCGGATCGCCAGGCGCTTGATCGCCGCGGCCACCTCGCTCGCCCCGCGCAGCTCGAGCTCCTGCTCGCGCCACGGCAGCAGCGTCTGGTCCAGCGCCCACAGACGGGATCCGTCGAAGCGAAGCGCGATCACGGCGCCGGTGCCCGAGGGCCGGGTTGCGCTCATGGGCCGATGGTAATGCCGCCGATCCCGGCGCGCAGCCGGGGATCGCGGCCCACGCCGGCAACCAGGGCGCCGGAGGCGCCCCCTTTAGAAAATCGGCGCCGGGGCGCCGCTCGGTCTACAGCCGATTCTCGATCGTCAGCGGCGCGGCCTCGGCGGGCGCGGCCTCGGGGGCGGCCTCCGGCGCGGCCGGCTCGAGCCCGAGGGCCTGCTGCAGCTCGCCCGACTCGTACATCTCGGTGACGATGTCGCAGCCCCCGATCAGCTCGCCGTCGACGAACAGCTGCGGGATCGTGGGCCAGTTCGACAGCGCCGAGAGCTCCTGCCGGATCCGCGGATCGGGGAGGATGTCGACGGCCGCGAACGGCGTGCCCAGCGATTGGAGCATCGCCACGCTCCGGGCCGAGAAGCCGCAGGCCGGTGCCTCGGGCGTGCCCTTCATGAACAGGATCACCGGGTTTTCGGAGATCGCGCTCTGGATTGCGTCGCGCATCGGGTTGGTGCTCTCGTCGGTCATGCTTCCTCGCTCGTGGTGTGGGTCTTGATTGCCAGGGCGTGTATGCGGCCGCCCACCTCCTCGCCGAACACGTCGTAGACGAGCCGGTGCTGTGCGAGCCGGTTCAGGCCGCTGAAAGCGGGCGCGGTGACCACTGCGTTGAAGTGGTGGCCGTCGCCTGAGACCTCGGCGCGGGAGCCGGGTATCGCGGCCTCGATCCGAGTCTTGAGCTCTTCTGGAGTCGCAGACACTGCCCCCTAGCGTACCGAGATGCCATCGCTATACTGAGTGAAGCAATGATCACTCTCACAGACAAGGGCGCAGAGAAGGTGAGGGAATTCCTCGCCGGTCAGACGGCCCCGGTCTCGACCGCCGGTCTTCGCGTCGGCGTTCGCGGCGGCGGTTGCTCGGGCTTCCAGTACGCGCTCGCCTTCGATGAGCAGCGTGACGGCGACACCGTGTTCGAGGACAAGGGCATCCGGCTCCTGGTCGACTCCCCCAGCCTCGCCTACGTGAAGGGTTCGGTGATCGACTTCGTCGACGAGCTTCAGGGCGCGGGCTTCAAGGTCGAGAACCCCAACGTGATCGCCGCCTGCGGTTGCGGTTCCTCGTTCCGCGTCGCGGACGAGGAGCAGGTCTCCGCGGTCTAAGGCCCAGGGCCCTTCGGCGCGGAGCGCGCCGGCGATCCTCACACCCGCGAGGGCTCTGCGAGCGTCAGCGGGGCGCCGTCGAGTGCGCCCAGCGCGCGCTCCACCGAGCACGAGATGCAGGTCAGCGTGGGCGTGTCGCGGAGCGTGTACGAGCTCGACTCGGTCGTGCGCAGGCGCTGGACGAGATCGAGGAAATCGCCGGGGTCGTCGGTCTCGAACGCAACCACGAACTCCTGGTCGTCGAGGCCGAACGAATAGCTGGTGTTGAGGTCGACGCTGGGGAACTCGCGACCGACCTTGATGTGCTCCTGCATGATCCGCCAGCGCTCGTCCGTGGGCAGCGCGTACCAGCTTCGCGTCTTGACGAACGGGTACACGAAAAGGTACTTGCCATGGCCAGGTCGAACTTCCAGCCGAGACTCCTCCGAATACTCGGACGGCTTGGTCATCGCCAGGAACGAGTACGGGACCGTGCACCACTTCATCAGCCCGCTCTGCGCCAGCACGACATGGAACTCGTGGATCCGCTCCAGGTTCTGGGCCTGGGTGAGCAGCATCAGGTCGGCGTCGCCCCTTGTGCCCACGAGCGAGAACGAGCGCAATAGATGACCGTCGGCAAAATCCTCGCACGCGGCGATGAACTCGCGCTTGCCCGCGGCGCGCACGTCGTCGTCGAGCCGCCGCCAGGCCGGATCGACCTTGAGGAAGGTGTACTTGACGAAGTGGCGCACCGGCATGAAGAATGGGATGATAGTTGCCCGCAACGTAAAGACCCGCGCGGGGTAGCAGATACCATGGACCATGTGCGTATCGCGCTGGTGTCGCCCTATTCATGGACGTACCCCGGCGGCGTGACCCGACACATCGAGGCGCTCGCCGAGCGCTTCATCGAAGATGGCCATCACGTCCGGGTACTTGCCCCGTACGACCCACACGACCGATTCTCGGCGGTGCTGCATCGCGGGGCGGCCCCGCAGGAAGTCGAGCCGCCGGACTATCTGGTCTCGCTGGGGCGCACCGTCGGCTTCAAGGCGAACGGCTCGGTGTCCAATGTGTCGATCACCCCGCACGGCATCTCGCGGCTGCACGAAGAGCTTCGCACCGGCGGCTACGACGTAGTCCACATCCATGAGCCGGTGGCGCCGCTGACCGGCTGGGTGGCCGCCGACTGGACGCGCCTGCCGCTGGTCGGCACCTTCCACTCCTACTCCGAGCACCGGGTCGCGAACGGGCTCGCCAACGTGATCGGCGCCCGCCGGGTGCTCAACCGCCTCCACGTGAGGATCGCCGTCTCCGAGGCGGCCGCATGGACCGGGCGCCGCTGGTTCGGCGGCCACTACCGCGTGATCCCCAACGGGGTCCATGTGGATCCGGCGATCCGGCCCGCCGGCGGTGAGCGCGAGGCCGGCGCCGATTGCCTGCGGATCGTGTTCGTGGGGCAGTCGGTCGAGCGCAAGGGGCTGCCGCTGCTGCTGCGCGCCTTCGAGGCGCTGCGCGAGCACATCCCCACCGAGCTGACGGTGATCGGGCCGAGCCCCGCGGAGCTGGAGCCGCTGATGATGGACGGGCTCGGCGTGCGCGCGCTCGGCAAGGTCGATGAGGCCGAGAAGCGGCTCGAGCTGGCCCGGGCCGACGTGCTGTGCGCGCCCTCGCTGGGCGGAGAGAGCTTCGGCATGGTGCTGACCGAGGCGTTCGCCGCCGGCACACCCGTGGTGGCCTCCGATATCGCGGGCTACCGCGACGTCGTGCGCAACGGCGTCGACGGCGTGCTCGTGCCGCGCGGCGACGCCACGGCGCTGGCCGAGGCGCTGCGAGAGCTGTGGCTGGAGCCCGAGCGCCTGGTGGCGATGGGTCGCGCCGCGGCGGCCGACGTCGAGCGGTTCGCGTGGCCCCGGGTGGCGGCCGAGGTGATGGAGGCCTACAAGGATGCCATCGCGACCCGTGCCCCCGAGGGCGCGCTGGAGCGCGCGGCCGTCCGCGTCGGCGCCCGGTCGGCCGACCTCAAGCCCCGTGTGCCGCCGCGGAAGCTTCCCAGCCTCGAGCCCGCGCCCGTCGGGTCCAAGCGCCCGGCCGTGGCGCTGGCCCGCCGCGCCGCGATGATCGCGGTCTCGCTCGGCGGCGCCGTGCTGGCCCTTCTCGCGCTGCGGAAGATCGGGATCAGCCACATCGCCTCGGCGCTGATCAACTCGAGCCCAGCGTTCGTGCTCCTGGGGCTGGGGATCATGTGCGCCTCGATGATCCTGCGCGCCTTCTCCTGGTACGCGATCCTGCGCGCGGCGCTGCCGCGTTCACGGGTGCGGCTCTCGGATGCGATGCAGGGAACGTTCATCGGGGTGCTGATGTCCTCCACGCTGCCGGCGCGTCTGGGCGAGCCGTCGCGAGCGCTCGTTGTGGCCCGACGGACCGGCCGCCCGCGTGAGAACCTGCCCGTGGTTCTGGGGACCCTCGTCTCCCAGACGCTGCTGAACATCGTCGCCCTGGCCGTGCTCGGCGCGGTCATGTTCTCGTCCGTGAACCTGTTCAACGGCCACCAGAACGCGCTCCTGTTCGCCGCCATCGCGCCGGTCACCCTGCTGCTGCTGGTGCTGATCGCGCCGGTGCTCCTGCGCACCAGCGCCGGCCGCTCCCGTTTCGCGCGCCTGCACACCGCCATGGCCGAGACCCGGCACGCGCTCACGCGCGTGCGCGCCGGCCTCGCAGTGTTCCGCCGGCCGCGCCTGGGCGCGATCGCCACGGGCGCCCAGCTCTCGGCCTGGGGTCTCCAGTGGCTCTCGTGCTACGTGCTGCTGGTCGCGCTGGGGCTCAACCACCAGGCTGGCATCGCCGCCGCCGCGGCGGTTCTGTTCGCGGTCAACATCACCGCAGCGCTGCCCGCCACGCCGGCCAACCTGGGCGTGTTCCAGGCCGCCTGCGCGGCGGTCCTGGCCACCGGCTGGCACGTCGGCTACGGCACCGGCGTGGCTTACGGCGTGATCCTGCAGGCGGTCGAGGTCACGACCGCGATCCTGATGGGGATGCCCGCCCTGCTCAAGGAGGGCATGTCCTGGCGCGAGGTCCGACTCCGCGCGATGCACGCCGCGCCGGTCAAGCTCCCCGCCCGCCCCGGGCGCAGCGCGCAGCGGGCCCCCGGGGACGCACTCAAAGTCAAGGGGTAGGGGCGGGGGCTCCGGGGCGCTCCGGCGGCGCGGCCGCGCGACTCGGGCCGGCGAATCGGGCGGGCGCCCGGCCTACCTCTGCGTGCTCTTGACGGCTCGCTTCACCAGGCGGGTCGACGCCAGGGGCCGGCGGTGGCCGTCGGCCCGGGCGCCGGCTGCGCGAGCCTCGTCGACCACGGCCAGGAGGCCTTCGCGGAAGCTCTCGCTGTCGAACCGGGCGGCGTTGCTGATGCAGGCCTCGGGGTCGATCCGGCTGTCGTCGAAGCGGAGCACGGCCTGGGCGAGCTCGCCGGGGCCACCGGCCCAGAAGCAACCCGTGACGCCGTCGATGACCGTCTCCAGCGATCCTCCGCCTCGGCGGGCGATCACCGGGCGCCCGGCGGCCTGGCTCTCGACGGCGACCATCCCGAACTCCTCCACCGCGGTCACGATCATCGCGCGCGCCCCCTGCATCACCCCGGCGACGGCCTCATCGGAGATGCGGCCGGTGAAGCTGATCGTGGGCCCGGCCATGTGCTCCAGATTGCGAGCATTGGGGCCGTCGCCGACCACGATCAGCGGCAGCTGCAGCTTGTTGAACGCTTCGATCGCGACATCGATCTGCTTGTGGGGCATCAGCTCGGAGACGACCGCGAAGTAGTCGCCGACCGGCCCGGGCGAGAACCGACGCGTGTCGATCGGGGGATGGACGATGGTCGCATCGCGCTGGAAATAGTCGCGGATCCGCTGCTGGGTGAGGCGCGAGTTGGCGACGTACCGATCCGTGCGCTGGGCTGAGACCCGGTCCCACTCACGCCAGCGGTCCAGCGAGCCGCGCAGAACGGAGCGAACGAGCGGGCTGCGCCTGGCCAGCGTCTGGTCGCGGTCGTTCCAGGCGTAGCGGAACGGGTTGTGGCAGTAGCTCACGTGGACGGCATGCTGGTCGCAGAAGACGGCGTGTGCCCAGGCCGAGGAGCTCGACAGGACCAGGTCGTACCCGGTGAGGTCGAACGACTCGATCGCCGCCGGATAGAAGGGGAAGAAGGCGCGGAACGTCCGGGCGGACGGTCGCAGCCGCTGCAGGAACGAGGTCTGCACGGTGCGTCCCGCAAAGCGGCCCTCGGTGCCCTGCTCGTCGTACACGGCGGTGAAGATCGGCGCCTCGGGCCACATTCCACACAGGTCCCAGAAGACCCGCTCCGCGCCGCGGAGGTCGAGGAGGAAGTCGTGCACCAGCGCCACCCGCGGTTGCGTTTGCGTGATCACGGGACGGATCCTCACCACGCGCAGTCTATCCACCGACGGGAAGGCGCCGAAGCGTCCAAACGGGGACGGCGAGGCGCTCCAGAACGGAAATCCACATGTCTGTACCGCTTACCCGACTCCTCACCTACGAAGTCACACTGGATCGACAAACCTAATGAACAGAAAAGGTGAACAGGTGCGTGAGCACACACCGATTTCGCAGACCCCAAACCGGAGCGGACCGCTGTGAGGGACGGTGAGCCGGTTGCTCTCCGATCCCGCCCGTCTGGCCTCGATCGGCGCCCGCAGCCGCGCCCGCGTGGTGCCGGCGATGGGCTGGGAGGCGATCGCGCGCCGGTATCTGGAGATCTACCGCGGGCTGCTCGGGGAGGCGGGGTGAGCACCGGGCTCCGGGCGAGCGCCGCGGAGGGGGGGAGCCCCGGGCCCGGGGGCCAGCGCCGCGGAGGGTGTGGGAGCCCCGCGCCCCGGGCCGCGGGCCTATGCCCCGGCCATGGCCGGCTCGCCTTCCCCGGCCGAGTCCGTGTCCGTCGGCAGCTGTGGGTCGGCGTCGGGCAGCTCGGCGACCAGAGCCGGATCCTTCTCGGTGCCGGCCACGAGCTCGTCGGAGGCCTGCTGTGCCGTCTTGGGCAGGAAGCCCGACCGCATCCCGAAGTAGACT
>Ga0209839_10000365_pt1 | contig 23298 bp, 21 predicted proteins | sample OrgsoiDNA2013050_FD_185800 | JGI IMG/M metagenome (GOLD analysis project Ga0209839, IMG submission 185800) | Permafrost soil microbial communities from the Arctic, to analyse light accelerated degradation of dissolved organic matter (DOM) -... | ecosystem: Environmental > Terrestrial > Soil >... | reverse complement strand
GTTGGTGGTGAACAGGGGCAGGTCTTCGGCGATGGCGATGGAGGCGATCATCAGGTCGGCGATCCGGCGCCTGGGCTTGCGGCCGGTGGCGATCACCGCGGCGGTGAGCCGCCCGTAAATCCGGGCTGACTCGGCGTCGAAAGAGATGGGGTCGAATTCGTTCTCGGCGCGCTGGAGAACATCGAGCCGCCGCGCGCGCTCTGCGTGCTCGTCGTAGTCGCTCTGCTCATCGTCGCGGCGTACTTCGTGGGGTCCGGCGGACAGCTCGGCCAGGGTGATGGCGCTGATCGCCATCTCGTCCGGCAGCTCCTCGGGGCTGACCCACTTGCGCAGGATCATGATATTGGTGTCGAGCAGTCCCCGCGGGTGGCTGTCAACTGTCATAGGGGCTACTCGTGTCGTGGTCGAAGGCAGCTTCCTGGTCGGCGCGGAACGCCTCGATGTCGATGCCGGGGGCGCTGCGGGACATGGCGGCGAATTCTCGCCGCGGGACGTACCTGCGCCGGTGGCGCAAGGGGATCAGCTCGCCGATCCGGTGGCCGTCGCGAGTAACGGTGAACGCCTGCCCGTTTTCGACGGCATCCATAATTTCCTTGGACCTGTTCCGCAGGTCACGCTGGGTGATTTCAGGCTGCGTCGTCATGCTGCAAGTCTATCGACATGTGGCACGCGGTGCTACCGGGTGCTGCACCGGGCCGGTGACCTGCGGCGTCTGCGGTCGGCCGGTCGGCACGGGCTGCCGGCCTGCATTCGCTCGGGCGCCAGGAACCGGCTGCGCGTAGCCTCTGGGGATGACGACATCTAACGAGCACCCGGACGTATCGGCTCAGACCGAACCTGCGGGCATGACTTTGCAGACCGAAGAGGCGAAGGCTACGGCTGCGGAGATCACGGCCGACAATGCCGCGCTGGAAGAGGCTTACCAGTCCGCGGAGGCCGAGGCTGAGGCGACCACTGAGCAGGCGAACCACCTGGCGCAGGCGACGGAGGAAGTGCTGGCGGAGATAAAGGAGGCAGCCGAGCACGCGTGACCTGATGCGCCGGCGGAGGCTGCGTTCGCGTACTACCGACGGTGCCAAGACCGAGCCAGGGAGAACGCTACGCGCCGGACACGGCGACGACCCCGTGCAGTGTGCCGATGATCACGAGGCCGCCGGACAGCGATGGTGAGGCGAAGTGCGGCAGCGCGGAGCCGAGGCCGATTTGCTGCTGGACCCGCCCGGTGACCTCGCTGAGCTCGTAGAGGGTCCCGGAGTTCCAGTCGGCGACCCAGACGGCGCCACCGCCGACGACGGGCGACCCGCTCGCCGTGGCGGGCCCGCGCCAGAGCACTCTGAGATGACCCCCGGCGACGTTGACGGCGGTCATGCCGCTGCCGGAGCACGGGACGTAGACCACGGTCTGGCTGACGGCGGCGCCGCCAAATGCCGGGCAGATGCCGCCCTCGGCTAGCTGCCCGCCGACGCCACCGAGCGCGCGGGCGTTCAGCAGGTAGCCGATGCCGCTCTTGCCGACCTGCAGGATCCGGCCGTCCGCCAGCAGCGCCGGGGACATGGAACCGAGGTCGAGGTCGGAAGCGTTGTCCTGCGGCCACCGCCGCGGCGCGAAGACGCCGATCCGCTTGAGCGCGGGCGACAGCGCGATGACCGAGTCGCTGCCGTCGAACGGCGGCTGGCGCGCCGCGCCGTTGCCGGCGGCAACGTAGATCGTGAGGTCCGGGCCGACGATCGGGCCGCCGGGGGCCCAGATCCCACCTTCCCGCTGGGTGGGCACGACATAGGACAGCACCGGGCCGTGCCCGGAGGCCGGGACGGCGACGACCGAGCCGCGATAGGGGCCGCAGTCGCCGAAGTGGCCGCCGAAGGGCACGTAGACCCGGCCCGCGGCGAGTGCCAGGGCGCCGCGCTGCTGGTCGTAGGCGGCCTCGTGATCGGGCGCGGCGATGTCCCGGCTGAGGACGAGCCTGCCGTCGGAGACCTTGATCCCGGCCAGCACCGTGGTCCCGCCGGTGACCTCCGCCACCGCGTAGACGAGGCCGGTGGCCGGATCGTAGACCGGTGTCCCGGTGATCCCGAGCGGGTCGAGGTCGCCGCACGGCTGGGCGGACTGCGGGACCGGCCGGCCGCTGCCGACCCGGACACTCCACAGCACCTGGCCCGTGGTCCGGCTGAGCCCGTAGACCTCGTTGGATTCCGTGGCGGCGATCACCGTGCCGCCGACGATCAGCGGCTGGCCGTAGACGGCGCCGCCGAGCGGCCGGGCCCAGGCGACCGACAACGCGCCCGCTGCGGGCAGCCCGGCCACCGCGCCGGTGCGGCCCGCATTGGCGTGATAGGTCGGCCAGTCCGCCGTCGCCGCCGCCGGGGACGAGCCGCGGGACGCCGGCCGCGCGTCGGCTGGCCCGCTCGATGTGGCGGACGCCGAAGCCGCGGCGGTCGGCGTACTGGCACCACCACCGCTGCCACCGCACGCGGCCAGGGCAACCACGGCAGCCAGGGCGGGCAGCAGGAAGAGCCCGGGCGCCAGGCGGGAGGGCGCTCTCATCCCGCCAGTGTGCCGCAGGCCTGGTGGCGGCACGGTGGATCTGCGTATGCGGCCGGGCGAGACCGGCCGCGACGGGGCCTGGACGGTAACCTTCGATCAGTCGGGGTGAAAGGGCCAAGCGCATGCAGCCAGGCAGGGTGGCCGGGACCCCGGCCGGGACGGCTGAGGCCGACCCCCTGGGGCGGATCTGGACCATCCCGAACATCATCAGCCTCGCGCGTCTGGTCGGCGTTCCGGTCTTCCTGTGGCTAGTGCTCGGCCCGCGCAGTCAGACGGCCGATTGGTGGGCGGTCGGCATTCTCATCGCGTCCGGGCTCTCGGACTGGCTGGACGGCAAGATCGCCCGCGCGTTCAACCAGCAGAGTCGGCTGGGGCAACTGCTGGATCCGGCGGCGGACCGGCTCTACATCGTGGCCACGGTGATCGCCCTGGCCGTCCGCGGCATCATCCCGTGGTGGCTGGTGATCGTGCTCGGGACCCGGGAGGCTCTCCTGGCAATCATGCTCGCGGTGCTGCGCCGCCACGGCTGGGGCGCGCTTCAGGTGAGTTTCATCGGGAAGACCGCCACTCTTGGGCTGCTGTATGCGTTCCCGGCGCTTTTCCTGGGTTCACACCCGACTAGTTACGCGGAGCTAACACGCGTCGTCGGTTGGGCCTTCGTTATCTGGGGAAGTGCACTTTATTGGTGCGCCGGGGTGCTCTATATGGTGCAGGCCAGGCGACTCCTCGCTGCGGGCCCGCCCGTGCCAGCGCAGGCAGAAGCAGAAGAAGGCCCTGCTCAGTCGTAAAAAGGCAGGTCAGCCGTGGAGGCAGTAACACCGTGAAGGCAGTAAAAGCGTGAAGGCAGTAAAAGCGTGAAGGCCGTAGTGATGGCGGGGGGCGAGGGCACCCGGCTGCGTCCGATGACCGCCAACCAGCCCAAACCGATGCTGCCCGTGGTCAACCGGCCGATCATGGAGCACGTGCTGCGGCTGCTCCGCCAGCACGGGTTTGATGAGACCGTCGTCACCGTCCAGTTCTTGGCCTCGCTGGTGCGCAACTACTTCGGCGACGGCGAGGACTTCGGCATGAGCCTGCAGTACGCCACGGAGGAGACGCCGCTCGGCACGGCCGGGAGCGTCAGGAATGCCCAGGACGCGCTCCGGGACGAGCCGTTCCTGGTGATTTCGGGCGACGCGCTCACCGATATTGACCTGTCCAAGCTGGTCGCGTTCCACAAGAACAGCGGCGCCCTCGTCACGGTGGCACTGACCAGGGTGCCGGACCCGCTGGAGTTCGGGATCGTCATCGCGGACGAGGAGGGCCGGATCCAGCGCTTCCTGGAGAAGCCCACCTGGGGCCAGGTGTTCTCTGACACCGTCAATACGGGCATCTACGTGATGGAGCCCGAGGTACTCGACGAGGTGCCGCCCGGGGAGTCGGTGGACTGGTCGGGCGACGTGTTCCCGCGGCTGCTGGAGCGCGGTGCCCCGCTTTTCGGCTGGATCGCCGACGGCTACTGGGAAGATGTGGGGACGCTCGAGAGCTACCTGAAGGCGCAGGCCGATGTCCTGTCCAGGCGGGTACGGGCCGATATCGACGGCTTCGAGGTCTCGCCGGGGGTCTGGGTGGCCGAGGGGGCCGAGGTCGACCCGGACGCGGTGCTCAGCGGCCCGGTCTGCGTCGGTGACTACGCCAAGATCGAGGCGGGCGCGCAGTTGCGCGAGTACACGGTCGTGGGCAGCAACGTGATCGTGAAGGAGGGCGCGTTCCTGCATCGCGCGGTCGTACATAACAACGTCTACGTGGGCCGCGGCGTGACCCTGCGCGGCTGCGTGGTGGGGAAGAAGACCGACGTGATGGGCAAGGCCCGGATCGAGGAGGGCGCCGTCGTCGGGGACGAGTGCGTCATCGAGCCGGACGCCTACGTGTCGGCCGGGGTGAAGGTGTACCCGTTCAAGACGATCGAGGCCGGCGCGGTCGTCAACACCAGCGTGATCTGGGAGTCGCGGGGTCAGCGGACCATGTTCGGCCCGCGCGGGGTGTCGGGACTGGTCAACGTCGAGATAACGCCCGAGCTGTGCGTCCGGCTCGCCAGCGCCTATGCGACCACCCTGCGCAAGGGCAGCGTGGTCACGACCTCGCGCGACGTCTCGCGGGCGGCCCGGGCGCTGAAGCGGGCGGTGCACGGCGCCCTCAACGCCAGCGCCATCAATGTCGTGGACCTGGAGGCCCAGGCGATGCCGGTGGCCAGGTTCGAGACCGCCCGCAGTGAGTGCAGCGGCGGGATTGCCCTGCGCACCACGCCGGGGGACCCGGAGTCCATCGACATCATCTTCATGGACTCTCGCGGGGCGGACCTTTCGCAGTCTGCGCAGCGCAAGCTGGAGCGCGTGTACTCGCGGCAGGAGTTCCGGCGCGCCTTTCCCGGCGAGATCGCCGGGCTGACCTACCCGCCGCGCGTGGTCGAGTCCTACACCGACGAGCTACTGCGGTGCATCGACATGACCGGAGTGCGCGAGGCGGAGCTGAAGGTGGTCGCCGACTGCGCGGGCGGGACCGCGTCCCTGGTGCTTCCCGGGCTGCTCGGCCGGATCGGGGTCGACGTGCTGACGGTCAACAACCGGCTGGACGAGTCGGCGCCCACCCAGTCGCTGGCCCAGGCCCGCGCGGGGCTGCAGCGACTAGCCGACCTGGTCTCCTCGTCGCGAGCGGACTTCGGGGTCCGGTTCGACCCGGTGGGCGAGCGCCTGACCCTGGTGGATGACACGGGCGCGCTGGTCAGCGACGATCGCGCGCTGCTCGTGGTGCTCGACCTGATCGCGGCCGAGCGGCGCGCCGGCCGGGCCGCGCTGCCGGTGACCACGACCAGGGTCGCGGAGCAGGTCAGCAGGTTCCACGGGGTCCAGATCGACTGGACGCCTACCTCCCTGCACGGGCTGTACGAGGCCGCGGCGGCCGACGACGTGATCTTCGCGGGGGACGGCCGGGCCGGCTTCATCGTGCCCGAGTTCTCCCGGTCCATCGACGGCCTCGCCGCCTTCGCCCGGCTGCTTGGACTGGTGGCCCGGACCCGGCTGACGCTCAGCCAGATCGAGGACCGGATCCCGGAAGTTCACCTGCTCAAGCGGTCTATTCCCACCCCGTGGGCGGCGAAGGGCATGGTGATGCGCACGGTCGTGGAAGCGGCCGGAGACCGGGAGATCGACACGACCGACGGTGTGCGGGTGGTCGAGCCGGCCAGGGGCTGGATCCTGGTCCTGCCCGACCCTTCGGAGGCCGTGACGCAGCTATGGGCAGAAGGTAACGACTCCGACGAAGCCGCCGCGCTGCTGGATGAATGGGCGGCGGTCGTGGAGCGCGCCGACCGCTGAGCGCGGTGCCGGGAACTCCATGACCAGGGCCGGCCCGCTGACGGTGGACGCGAAGGCCGTCTGGCATGAGAGAATCGCCAGCATCGCAGGGTTGTTCGGTGCGGCGACGGTGTTATGTCGGAGGTGCGGCCAGAATGTGGCGGAGGCGTCGTGACAGTGCCCAGACGGGCTCACCGCGGCCGGATGCGGCCGCGCGGGCCGCGTCGGGCGCGGGATCGCGTGACGCCGCCCGCGGGCGCGGCTCATGGGCTTCCCGGCGCGCGTGGCGCATGGACCGGCGCCGCTCTGCGCGGGTAGCGTTGAGCCCGCCACCGGAGTTCGCGCGGAGCGCGGTCGGGGCGGGGACAGCCTCCGCCGCGGTAGCGAGCCCGATAAGTGGGAGGCCAGGGGAGCAGATGCCGAGTGTGTACTGCACCGGGTGCGGCGAGCCGAATCCAGAAGGTGCGCGCTTCTGCTCGCAATGTGGTACGCCGCTGATCCGCGGTCAGGGCGACCGCATCGCGGAAACTACCTCCACTATCTCGCTGGGCCACAGCGACCTGGCCGAGGAATTCGGCGACGAGTCCGATGCGGATTCCGCGGCGCTTGACGCGCTGCCGGCCGGCACGGCTCTGCTCGTGGTGCGTCGCGGGCCCAACGCGGGCAGCAGGTTCCTGCTGGACAGCGACCTCACCCTGGTGGGCCGGCATCCCGATAGCGACATCTTTCTCGACGACGTCACGGTCTCGCGGCGGCACGCCGAGTTCTACCGGCAGGGCAGCAGGTTCACCGTGCGCGACGTGGGCAGCCTCAATGGCACCTACGTAAATCGCGAGCGAATCGAGGAAACTGACCTGAGCGGCGGTGATGAAGTCCAAGTCGGCAAGTTCCGGCTGGTCTTCCTGCTCGGCCCGCGCTCGGTGGCGGAATACGGCGGAGGCGCGCAGGTCGGGGGATGAGCGCTCAGCCCGTCCGGGGTTATCTCGGCATCAGCGAGGTGCTTGCCCAGCTCCGCGCTGAGTTTCCTGATATCAGCGTGTCCAAGATCAGGTTCCTGGAGACCGAGGGCCTCATCGCTCCGGCCCGTGCGCCGTCCGGGTACCGCCGGTTTGCTGCCGCCGACGTCGAGCGGCTCCGATACATTCTCACCGCCCAGCGGGATCAGTACCTGCCGCTCCGGGTGATCAAGGAACGGCTGGGGCGCGGCGATCAGCCCGGCCAGCCGCACGCCGGCCAGCCGCACGCCGGCCATGCCGTGCATGTCCCGGCCCGTCGCGCGCCGGGCCAGCTGCTGACCAGGCGCGAACTGCTCGACGAGGCCGGGATTACCGATCCGCAGCTGACCGAGCTGGAGGCGTTCGGGCTCCTGCGCAAGGTAGGCCGGCTGTACGGGGAGGACGCGCTGGAGGTGGCCCGCACCGCCGCCGCGCTGACGGCCTACGGCGTGGAGGCCCGTCACCTGCGCACGATCCGGGCCGCGGTCGAGCGGGAGACGACGCTGATCGAGCACGTCGTCGCGCCGATCCTCAAGCAGCGCAGCGCCGGAGCGCGCGAGCTCGCCGGGCGGACCGCAAGTGAACTCGCGGCGCTGGCGATGCGGCTGCACCGGGCCCTGATCGAGGGCGCGCTGGCCGAGGCCGGCCTGGCCGAGGCGGCCGGCGCCGGCCGGACGTCGGGTGACCTGGACGGCGGGCTGGCCAGTGGGCTGGTCCGCGAAGACCAGGCCAGGCATCCCCGCCGCGAGGCAGGCCGCGGCTTCGAGGGCGCAAGCGCGTGAGCTGCCGAGGTCGGTGCACCGGGCGCGGGGCGTCAGCCGACGCCCAGCGATACCGGGTGTACTTTGACAAAGGGAGTGCCTGCGAGCGTAAAGGGAATGGCAGTACGCAGGGTTCGCAACTGAGGGCAGCGCGTCAGGCGCATGCAAGGACGGAGCCGCTGTGAGGCAGATGGAGGTCGTCGGCGTCCGGGTTGAGATGCCTACGAACAACCCCATCGTCCTGCTGAAGGAGATGCAGGGGGAGCGGTACCTGCCGATCTGGATCGGCCCGATGGAGGCGACTGCCATCGCGTTCGCGCAGCAGGGGATGGTCCCGCAGCGGCCGCTGACCCATGACCTGATGCGTGACGTGCTGGCGGCCCTGGACGTCCGGCTGACGACCGTGAACATCACCGCCCTGCGGGACGGGATCTTCTTCGCAGACCTGATCTTCTCCAATGGCAAGGAAGTCAGCGCCCGGCCATCGGACTCCATCGCGCTCGCCCTGCGAACCGGGGCCACCATCTTCGCCAGCGAGGAGATCCTCGACGAGGCGGGCGTGGCCATTCCCGATGAGCAGGAGGACGAAGTCGAGAAGTTCCGCGAGTTCCTGGATAACATCACTCCCGAGGACTTCGGCCGTTCAACCTGACCTCGGCCGGAGCAGCGCCGGACCTGCGATGGACCTGCGATGGGAGCCCGGCCCGCCCCCGGCGCAAATGATCTTCCGCGACGCGCCGTGCCAGGTCGTTGACGAGTTCGCCGCACTCGGCCTACGGTGCGAGGTGTGTACCCAGGGATTTCAGACCTGGGCCGGAGGTGGGCGTGGCGGTAACTAGAGGCGACGGGTCGGCGCCAGAGGCGCGCAACGCGGCCGCCAGGCAGGCCGACGAGCAGGGATTGCTCTTCGGCGGTGAGATCGTCGCAGGTCCGCAGGATGTTGGCTACCGCGGGCCGACGGCCTGCGCCGCTGCCGGGATCACCTACCGTCAGCTGGACTACTGGGCGCGAACCCATCTGGTCGAGCCGAGCGTTCGTGCCGCGACCGGTTCCGGTTCCCAGCGGCTCTACGGCTTCCGCGACATCCTGGTGCTGAAGGTAGTAAAGCGCCTGCTGGACACGGGGATCTCGCTGCAGCAGATCAGGGCGGCGGTCGACCACCTGCGGGCGCAGGGCACGACCGACCTGGCCCAGGTCACGCTGATGAGCGACGGCGTCAGCGTCTACGAGTGCACCTCGCCCGACGAGGTCGTGGACCTGCTGCAGGGCGGTCAGGGCGTGTTTGGCATCGCGCTGGGCAGGGTCTGGCGCGAGGTGGAGGGCACCCTGGCGGATCTGCCTGCCGAGCGGGCCGACGGCGACGACATCGACAGCGTGGATGCCGCTGCAGCGCGCGCCAGCGACGAGCTCGCGCGGCGCCGGGCTCGCCGCACGGGTTAGCGCTCCGCCGCGGCGGCAACCCCCGCGATGAACAGGTCGATCCCGAAGCGGTAGTGGAATTCGGGGTCGTCGCAGGCGGTCATCGGCCCGGCCGCCGCCACGAGGCACGGAAATCGGCTCGGCGGCAGCATCGCCAGGCGGATCAGAGTCTGCCGCTGGTGTTCGGTTCGCTCCTCCGGGGTGATCCCGGGATCGTAACCCGGCTCGCTCATCACCAGCATCAGGCCGGTCCACATAGCGCTGCGCGCGATCTCACTGGCGCGGGCAGCGTCGAAGCCACCCCGCTGCAGCACCGCCAGCGCCGTCTCGGTAGCCAGCAGCGACGCCTCGCCATGCAGCTTCTCGCCCGATAGCAGCAGCTGGGACGCGCAGGGGTGGGCGCGCAGCATCTGGACCAGGGACTCCAGGAGCCCGCGCAGCTGCACGGACCAGTCCGCGGCGGGGTCCAGGTCGATGTCGATCTCGGCCCACACCCGGTCGCCCAGCCCGGCGAGCAGTTCTTCCTTGCTGCGGAAATGCCAGTACAGCGCCATCGTCGTCACGCCGAGTTCCTGCGCTAGCCGCCGCATCGTCAGGGCTTCGAGCCCGAGGGCGTCGGCGAGTGCGAGCGCCTGGTCAACCACGGCGGTCTTGCTCAGCCGCGCCCGGTCCTCAGTGCCCGCCGGTGCTTCGGTGCGCGGTGCTTCGGTGCTTTGTTTCGCTGCCATCACTTGACAACTGTACGCCGTACAAGCAACAGTTGGCTATAGGTGTACGTCGTATAGGAACGATGTACATGTGCGCCGTACAAGCTAAAGCAGGCGCGGCATGCAGCAGCGAGACGAGAGGAACCGGCAGATGCCCAGACGCTGGTGGACCCTGGTGGCGGTGGGACTCGCCACCTTCATGACCTATCTCGACAACAACGTGACGAACGTCGCGATCCCGACCATCCAGCGGAGCCTGCACCTGTCGATCGCAGGCCTGGAATGGGTGGTGAGCAGCTACATCCTGGTATTCGCCGGGCTGCTGCTGGCCGGTGGCCGACTGGCCGACGTCTACGGCCGCCGTCGGCTCTTCGTGATCGGCCTGTCGGTGTTCACGCTCGGCTCGCTGGCCGCTGGCCTGGCCGGGAGCGGCGGAGTGCTGATCGGCGCCCGGCTGGTGCAGGGACTCGGGGCCGCCCTGGTGGTACCCACCACGCTGGCCATCATCATGGCGACCTTCGACAATGCCCGGCAGCGCGCTACCGCGATCGGCGCCTGGACGGCGATAGGTGCGATGGCGCTGGCCTTTGGCCCGCTGATCGGCGGGTTCATCAGCCAGCACCTGCACTGGGGCTGGATCTTCTTCATCAACGTGCCGATCGGGGTCATCACCCTGGCTATCGCCGCATTCAGCGTCCGCGAGTCGCGCGGCGCCCGGACCCGTCTGGACATTCCGGGCCTGGTGACGTCGGCGGCCGCCCTGTTCGCCCTGACCTACGCGCTGATCGAGGGACATGACAAGGGCTGGACGTCGGGCCTGATCACCGCCGCGTTCGCGGTCGCGGCGGCGTCGGCCGCGCTGTTCGCCTTCGTGGAGTCGCGCGCCCCTCAGCCGATGGTGACGCTCTCGCTGTTCCGCTCCCGCGTGTTCAGCGGCGGCACGGTGACCATGATGCTGTGGGCGTTCGGGATCTTCGGGATCTACTTCTTCACGTCGATCTACCTGCAGAACGTCCTCGGGTTCTCGCCCACCAAGGCCGGCCTGGCGTTTGTCCCGATGGCACTGTGCATGGCGGTGTTCGCGTCGCTGGCCGGCCCCGTCTCCGCGCGGCTGCGGCCGCACCGGACCGTTGCCCTCGGCATGCTCATCATGGCGGCCGGCCTGGTGCTGTTCGCGCGGCTCGGGAGCGGGGCGACCATCGCGCGCCTGTTGCCCGGCTTCCTGGTGTTCGGCGCCGGCGCCGGCCTGATGAACGTGCCGCTGACCAACGCGGTGCTGCACTCCATGCCGGCCGACCGGTCCGGCGTGGCCGGGGCGCTGCTGAACGCCTCGCGAGAGGTGGCCGGGCTGCTCGGCATCACGATCATCGGCGCGGTGCTGCGGTCCCGCCAGGGCGCCGCCCTGCATCACGGGACGAGCCAGGCGGTCTCGTTCCTGGACGGCTACCACGCGGGCCTGGTGCTCACGGTGGCCCTGATCGCGTTCGGCGCCGTCGTCAGCTATGTGGCCCTGCGCGGCGCGGCCGACCCGGCCGCCGCCGGCCCGATCGAGACCGCCGAGCAGGCCCTGGCCGCCGAGCTGGCCGCCCCCGCCGAGCTGGCCGCCCCCGGCGACCTAGGCGTCCCCGAGCTGCCCGTTCCGGCCGGTCAGCCTTAGCCGCCGGAGATCCGGACGTCATGGTTGCCCCCCTGCTGTCGTCCTAGTGACAGCAGGGGGGCAACCACTTGCTACGGTATCGCCCGTGTCAGCGACGATATCGGTGCGGGACCTGCGCAAGTCCTACGGCAGCCTGGCCGCGGTAGCCGGGGTCACCTTCGACGTACAGCCGGGGGAGTTCTTCGCGATCCTCGGGCCCAACGGCGCGGGGAAGACCACCACCCTGGAAATCCTGGAAGGCCTGCGCAAGGCCGACAGCGGCGAGGTGACCGTCCTCGGCCAGCCGCCATGGCCGCGGAACCCGGCGCTGCTGCCGCGGATCGGCGTGCAGTTGCAGGCGTCGTCCTTCTTCGAGCGGCTGAGCGCCCGCGAGCAGATCCGGACCTTCGCGTCGCTGTACGGGGTGGGCGCGCGGCGCGCGGACGAGATGCTGGGCGTGGTCGGGCTCACCGAGCAGGCCGATGTCCGCGCCGAGAAGCTGTCGGGTGGCCAGGCGCAGCGGCTGTCCATCGCCTGCGCGCTCGTTCATGACCCCGAGCTGGTCTTTCTCGACGAGCCAACGGGCGCGCTCGACCCCCAGGCCCGGCGCAATCTCTGGGACCTGCTGCGGCAGATCAACGCCGACGGCCGCACCGTGGTCCTCACCACCCACCACATGGACGAGGCGGAGACGCTCTGCGACCGGGTGGCCATCATGGACCGGGGCGCGATCCTGCAGGCGGGGGCGCCCGCCACCCTGGTCCGCGGGCTCGACAGCCCGCTCCGGATCAGCGTCCAGTCGGGCCTGCTGGACACCGCGCAGGCCGGGACACTGGCGGCTCAGGCGGGCGGCGGCGCCGCGGACGTCAGCGACGACGGGGTGTCGCTGACCATCGCCACCCGCGGCCCGGCCGCCGTGCTGGCCGGGCTGGCCGGCCGTGGCGCGCTGGTCGGGCTGCGGGTCCAGGGTGCCACGCTGGAGGACGTATTCCTGCAGCTCACCGGACGGGAGTACCGGGCATGAACACCCGTCCGGCAAACCTGGTGGCACTGCGGAGCCTGTCGCGCGCCATGTTCAAGGGCTTCGTGCGGGACCGCTCGGCGCTGGTGTTCACGATCCTGATCCCGGTGCTGTTCCTCGTCCTGTTCGGCTCGATCTACAAGAGCACCAGCGCCCCCAAAGTCAGCGTGCTAGAGGTCGGTAAGGTCCGCCTGCTCGACCAGGCCAAGGCCGCCGCCCACGGCCAGCTCGGCAAGATACTGGCCGTGACCCACTCGGCCAGCCTGGCCGCCGCGCTCGGCGACGTGCGCAAGGGCAGCTACGACGCGGCGGTTCAGCAGCAGGGGAACACCCTGGTCGTGCACTATTCCATCGCCAGCCAGACCACCGCCGGGGTGGTACAGGCCGTCTTCGCCTCGATCGTGCAGCAGGCCGACCAGGCCGCCGCCGGCCGGTCAGGCGGCTACGCGCTGAGCACGCGGCAGGTCGAGGACAAGTCGCTCAAGCCGATCCAGTACCTCGCGCCCGGCCTGCTGGGCTGGGCCATCGCCTCGGGCGCCGCGTTCGGCGCCGCGATCACGCTGGTTGGCTGGCGGGAGAACAAGCTGCTGCGCCGGCTCCGGCTGGCCCCGGTGAGCACGGGATCGGTGGTCCTGGCCCGGATCGGGATCAGCGTGGTCATCGCGATGGTCCAGCTAGCCGTGTTCCTGGCCATCGCCGTGACGCCGTACTTCGGCCTGAAGCTCACCGCCTCGTGGTGGATGGCCATCCCGATCGTGGCCTGCGGGACGCTGGCGTTCATGTCGATCGGCCTGCTTGTCGGTTCCTTCGCCAAGACGCAGCAGGCGGCCACGTCGATCGCGAACCTGATCATCTTGCCGATGGCGTTCCTCGGCGGGGCCTTCATCCCGCTGGACTACGCGCCCGCCTGGATCCGCGAGGTGTCCTACGCCATGCCGCTCCGTTACCTGGTAACGGGCATGCAGGACGTCATGGCCCGCGGCGAAGGGCCGGCCGCGGCGCTGCCGGCCATGGGCATCCTGCTCGGCCTGGCCGCCGTGTTCACGGTGATCTCCCTGCGGGTGTTCCGCTGGGACGACGTGTAGTTCGGGTATCCTCAAGGGAGCTCAGCACGCCGTCCGGGAGAGTCTTGCGCGCAGCCAGCGCGAAGCGCCGAAGGGGCAACCTCCCCGGAACCTCTCAGGCACCAAGGACCGGTCGGCGTGGGCGTCTCTGGAGCCTGCGCGGTCGTCCACGGCCGCGCGCGTAGGTGACAGAGGGGGAGTTGGTCACCTGCAGCGGCACACCCGAGTGCCCGCCCCGGAGAGGCTCCCATGAACTTCGCTGATCGCCATATAGGTCCGGCCGCGCAGCAGCGCCAGCGCATGCTCGGCGCCGTCGGCTACGGCTCGCTGGACGAGCTGAGCACGGCCGCGCTGCCCGCCCAGATCGCCGCCGACCGCGAGCTCAGCCTGGCCGCGCCGCTCTCGGAGGGGCAGGCGCTGGCCGAGCTTCGCCGGCTGGCCGGGCGCAATGAGGTGCTCACCTCGATGATCGGCCTGGGCTACTACGACACCGTGACCCCGCCGGTGATCCGCCGCAACGTGCTGGAGAGCCCGGCCTGGTACACGGCCTACACGCCCTACCAGCCGGAGATCTCGCAGGGCCGCCTGGAGGCACTGCTGAACTTCCAGACCATGGTGGCGGACCTGACCGCGCTGCCGGTGGCCGGGGCGTCCATGCTGGACGAGGCCACGGCGGCCGCCGAGGCGATGACCCTGGCCCGGCGGGTGACGGGCCGGGGCCGGGTGTTCCTGGCCGATGCTGACTGCCTGCCGCAGACCCTCGCGGTGCTGGCCACGCGGGCCGAGCCGCTCGGGGTCGAGCTGGTCGTCGCGCCGGTGACCCCCGCCCTGATCGCCGCACAGCCCGACGGCGAGCTGTTCGGCGTCCTGCTGCAGTACCCGGCGGCCAGCGGCGCCGTCACCGACCCCCGGCCCGCCATCGAGGCGGCGCATGCCCACGGCGCGCAGGTGGCCGTCGCGGCCGACCTGCTGGCGCTGACCCTGCTGACCCCGCCCGGGGAGCTGGGCGCCGACATCGCGGTGGGCACGACCCAGCGGTTCGGCGTGCCGATGGGCTACGGCGGCCCGCACGCCGGCTACATCTGCGTCCGCGACGGCCTCAAGCGCCAGCTGCCCGGCCGCCTCGTCGGGGTCTCTGTGGACGCCGACGGCCAGCCCGCCTACCGGCTCGCCCTGCAGGCCCGTGAGCAGCACATCCGTCGGGAGAAGGCGACCAGCAACATCTGCACCGCTCAGGTACTGCTCGCGGTGATCGCCGGGATGTACGCGGTGTACCACGGCCCCGAGGGCCTGACCGCGATCGCCCGGCGCGTACACAGCAGGGCGGTGACCCTGTCCGCGGCTCTCACCGACCTTGGCTTCATAACGGGGCCCGCGCCGGTGTTCGACACTGTCGCCCTGATCGCGCCCGGGCAGGCGGCCGAGCTAGCGGGCCGGGCCCGTGCCGCCGGGTACAACGTGCATGAGCCCGGGCCGGACGCTCTGCAGATCTCCTGTGACGAGACCACCACCCCGGAGCAGTTGCGCGAGGTACTCAGCGCGCTGGCCGGCCGTGACGTCGAACTGCCCGCCGAGCCGGCCGCCGGGGGGCCCGCGCTGCCCCCGGGGCTGGCGCGGACGAGTCCGTTCCTTACCCATCCGGTGTTCAGTGCGCATCGCAGCGAGACGGCCATGCTGCGCTACCTGCGACGCCTGTCCGACCTGGACATTGCGCTGGACCGGTCGATGATTCCGCTCGGCTCGTGCACCATGAAGCTGAACGCCGCCGCCGAGATGGAGGCCATCACCTGGCCGGAGTTCGCCGGGCTGCATCCCTTCGCCCCGCCCGAGCAGGCGGCCGGGTACCTGGAGCTCATCGCCGGCCTCGAGCGCATGCTCCAGGAGATCACCGGCTACGAGGTCGTGTCGCTCCAGCCGAACGCCGGGTCGCAGGGTGAGCTGGCCGGGCTCCTGGCGATCCGCGGTTATCACCGCTCCAACGGGCAGCCGCAGCGGACCGTATGCCTGATCCCGGAGTCCGCGCACGGCACGAACGCGGCGAGCGCGGTGCTGGCCGGCCTGCGGGTCGTTGTGGTCAAGTGCGGCGGGGACGGCGTCATCGACCTCAGCGATCTGCGCGCCAAGCTGGCCGCGCACGAGGGCGCCATCGCCGCGATCATGCTGACTTACCCATCGACCAACGGCGTGTTCGAGGAGACCATCGGCCAGGTCCGGGACGAGGTGCACACGGCCGGCGGCCAGGTTTACGTCGATGGCGCGAACCTGAACGCGCTCGTCGGGCTGGCACGGCTGGGTGACTTCGGTGACGTGTCGCACCTGAACCTGCATAAGACGTTCTGCATCCCGCACGGCGGCGGCGGACCCGGCGTCGGCCCGGTCGCGGTGCGCGGCCACCTGGCCCCGTTCCTGCCCGGTCATCCGTTCCTCACCGGTCACCCGGGGGAGTCGGGCCCGGTCGCCGCCGCGCCGTACGGGTCGGCCGGGATCCTGCCCATCTCCTGGGCCTACATCGCGATGATGGGCGCCGACGGACTGCGCCAGGCTACCCAGGTCGCGATCCTGGCGGCGAACTACGTGGCCACGCGGCTGAACCCGCATTTCCCGGTGCTCTATACCGGACGCGGCGGGCTGGTCGCGCACGAGTGCATCCTGGACCTGCGCCCGATCGCCGCGCAGACCGGCGTGACCGCCGAGGATGTCGCCAAGCGGCTCATCGACTACGGGTTTCACGCGCCAACCATGTCCTTCCCGGTGGCGGGCACGCTCATGGTCGAGCCGACGGAGAGCGAGGACCTGACCGAGCTGGACAGGTTCTGCGACGCCATGATCGCCATCCGGCAGGAGATCGACCGCGTCGCCTCCGGCGACTACGACCGGCAGGACAACCCGCTCAAGAACGCTCCGCACACGGCGAGCATGCTGATCAGCGACGACTGGAAGCACGCCTACGACCGACAGTATGCGGCCTACCCGCTGGGCACCGACCGGCGGTCGAAGTACTGGCCGCCCGTCCGGCGGATCGACCAGGCCTACGGCGACCGGAACCTGATGTGCGCCTGCCCCCCGCCCGAGGCGTTCGAGTCATAGCGCGGAGCGTGGTGTCCCGCTGCCCCCGTCTGGGCTTCCGGGCCGGAGGCGTCCGAGTTCCACGCGGCGGTCTCGGTGTCCCCGTCTGGGTGCCCGGGCCAGGGCACTCCGGATTCGCGCGCTACAGGACCGGGCGGCTGCCGCTGCCTTCGGCCGGCACCGCGCCGCCTACACGGGCCAGGCCAGGGGGGCCGAGGTGATGATCTGGCTGAACACCCACGACCACCCCGCGGTCCAGGTCCGCGCGGTCCGTCCGACCCGCCACGTGCGCCGCCTGTCGCTGCTGCCGATCATCAAGCGGGTGGAGAAGATGGGCCTGGTGAGCCGCCGGTGGTGGCTGCTGAACATCGAGTCGGGCTTCGAGATCTGGCACGGTGGCCGGAGCCTGTGAACCACGTCGTTCGCCGCCTCGGTCCGTGCCTAGCCCGTGTGCTGAGCCAGACCCAGCGCCGGCCGGGGTGAATCGGCCGGGTTTCGTGATCACCACCGTTTTTTCGCACATAATGCTGAAAAACGGTGGTGATCACCGGCGACCCGGTTCCGGCGCAGCCGAAGGCATGCCCGGGTGCGACCGCAAGTCCCGGGCGGCGCCCCGGCAGGTGCCCCCGAGGGCGGGCGGGCAACCGCAGGCCCCGGCCGTAGCGCCGCCCGCCAACCCCGCCAGCATCACCAGTAACGCGACAGCCTCCGGCTGGGTACTGGCAGTGATCTAAGTGACCGCTGGGACCTGGCCCGCGCTTGTTGGTGCTGAGACACTGGGAGCATGCGGCTCATCAGCAATGCGGGACGGCTCACCATCCCGGCAGCCGGAGTCGCCGTGCACTGGGTCGAGCATCTGCGGGTGCCCGATCTCAGCGTCGGCACGTACTCCATCCCTGCGGGCGGGGCCGACGGCCAGGATCCGCATGCCGAGGATGAGATCTACGTGATCATGGCGGGCCGGGCGACCCTCATGGCCAGCCCAGACGGCGATCACACGGACAGCCTGCCGGTCGGCCCGGGCTCGGTCGTGTACGTCCCGGCCGGGGAAGCCCATCGCTTTATCGACATTGCGGAGGACCTCGCAGCGCTCGTGCTGTTCGCGCCCGCCGAGGAGACGCGCGCGGGCTAGGTGGCCCGCCCGCTGCCCGTGCCGCTGCCGGCAGTGCCGTGGCCGGCCGTCCCGCTGACTGCCTGGATGGTGCGGCCCTTCCACTCGCCGCTGCGGCCCGCGTGGTGGCGGCGGGCCGAGTCCGCCGTCATGGCCGCGTACATGAACGCGATCAGGGGCAGGCTCAGGCCGCGCAGCGGTGACAGCCGGTACAGCCGGAGCATGGGCAGATAACTGACGGACATCATGGCCCAGCCGGCTAGCCCGGCTACGGCCAGCCAGGAGGCGGTGGCCCCGCCGCCCAACACCGCGCTGCCCAACACCGCGCAGACCAGTCCGGCGATGCCCGCGACGGGCGGCAGCAGGTACAGCCACAGCAGCCCGGCGATGGTGCCCGCCAGCGCGGCCGGCGAGTACCGCAACTGGGTATAGGCGCTCCGCGCGATCATGTCCCACAGCTCAGCCAGATGGTCGTAGGGACGCGTGCTGGTGATGCCCGTCGTCAGGCCCAGCCAGCAGTTGGCCCCCGCGCCCCGCTTGAGGAGGCGGCCGAGCGCCACGTCGTCGATCCGGGCACCGGCGATCGCGGCCAGGCCGCCCGCCGCGCTGAGCACCGCGCGGTCGACCAGCATGCACCCGCCCGCCGCCGCGGCGGTGCGGCCGCCGGGCTGGTTCACCCGCCGGAACGGGTAGAGCTGGGCGAAGAAGTACACGAACGCAGGCACCAGCACGCGCTCCCAGCCCGTGTCGGCACGCAGCAGGGCCATCTGCGATACCAGCGCGCGCTGGCTCCCGGCCGCGGCGCGGACGAGGTCGGTCACCGCACCGGGCCCGTAGGCGATATCGGCATCGGTAAACAGGAGGTACTCGGCATCGGCGGCGGCCGCCATGCCCTGGGACATGGCCCAGACCTTCCCGGCCCAGCCGGCCGGCGGAGGGCTGCCGGCCACGACCCGCAGCACGCGCCCGCTGTCCTCAGCCGCGCTGGCCGCTGGCCCCGCGTCATCGGGCACGGGGCTGTCCGGGAGCACGGGGCCGTCCGGGAGCACGGGGCCGTCGCAGATTTTCCAGCCGGCCGCCCGGCCCAGCTCCGCCGCCACCACGGCGGTGCCGTCGGTGCTCTCGTCGTCCACGAGCGTAACGGCGAGCCTGCCCGGATAGTCCTGGCTCAGCAGCGTCGGCAGGCTGTCGGGCAGACCGCTGGCCTCGTCCCTGGCAGGCACGACGGCCGTGACCGCGGGCCAGGCCACCGGGTGGGCGGCCGGGTCCGCGGTCGACGCGGGCAGCCGCTGGTTGGTGCGCCAGAATCCGCCGTGGCAGGCGAGCAGGTACGCCCACGCGAGAGCGGCCAGGACGCAGGCCGCGACGGCAACAGGCATCCGCCTAGCCTGGCACACCGGGGCAGGACCCAGGCCCGCGCCCGCCGCCCCGCCACTGCCCTGCCGCCGCCCCGCCACTGCACTGCCCTGCCACTGCCCTGCCGCCGTCCCGCCGCGGCCCTCGCAGGCCCGTCTGCACCCATCGACCTCGTTCCTGCGCCGGGCTGACAGTTGGCTTGCATAGAGTTGGCCCTGTGGCAGATCCGGCGAGTTACCGGCCGGCCCCCGGCTCGATCCCAGAGTCACCCGGCGTCTACAGATTCCGCGATGAGCGCGGCCGGGTCATTTACGTCGGGAAGGCCAAGAGCCTGCGGTCCCGGCTCAGCTCCTACTTCGCCGATTTCGTGAGCCTGCATCCGCGCACGCAGACGATGCTGACCTCGGCGGCACGGGTGGACTGGACGGTCGTCGGGACCGAAGTGGAGGCGCTCCAGCTCGAATACTCCTGGATCAAGGAGTTTGATCCCCGTTTCAATGTCCGGTACCGCGACGACAAGAGCTATCCCTACCTCGCCGTCACCATGGACGAGGAGTACCCGCGGGTGATGGTCATGCGCGGGGCGCGGCGGCGCGGGGTCAGGTATTTCGGCCCGTACTCGCACGCCTGGGCGATCCGCGACACCGTGGACACGCTGCTGCGGGTCTTCCCGGTGCGGACGTGCTCGGCCGGGGTGTTCAAGCGCGCGGGCCAGATCGGCAGACCGTGCCTGCTCGGCTATATCGACAAATGCTCGGCGCCGTGCGTCGATCGGGTCAGCGCGGCCGAGCACCGGCAGTTGGCCGAGGAGTTCTGCGACTTCATGGCCGGCCACTCGGGCAGGTTCATCCGGCGGCTCGAGGCGGAGATGCGCAAGGCGAGCGCGGCGGAGGAGTACGAGCGCGCCGCTCGGCTGCGCGACGACATCCAGGCACTGCAGCGCGCCTTGGAGAAGCAGGCGGTCGTGCTCGCCGACGGGACCGACTGCGACGTGATCGCGCTGGCGGAGGACCAGCTTGAGGCTGCGGTGCAGGTCTTCTACGTCCGCGGCGGCCGGGTGCGCGGGCAGCGCGGCTGGGTCGTCGACAAGGTCGAGGAGGTCACCACCGGCGAGCTCGTCGAGCAGTTCCTGGGGCAGGTCTACGGCGACGACGCGGTGGCGGCCGACCGCCCAGTCGGCCGCAGCCCGGGCTCGCGGCGCGGCGGGCCGGGCAACGGCGGTGACGGCAACGCGGCTACCTCGGCCGGAATGGCGGCGTCCGGCGGCCGCAGCGTGGTACCCCGCGAGGTCCTGGTGCCCGTGCTGCCACCCGAGGCCGACGCGGTGGAGGAATGGCTGACGCAGCGGCGCGGCAGCCGGGTGGGCCTTCGCGTCCCGCAGCGGGGTGACAAGAAGGCGCTGCTGGAGACCGTGGCCCGGAACGCGGGGGAGTCGCTGGCGCTGCATAAGACCAGGCGCGCCAGCGATCTCAGCACCCGCAGCCGCGCGCTGAGCGAGATCCAGGAGGCGCTGGCGCTCGATGACGCGCCGCTGCGGATCGAGAGTTATGACGTCTCTAACCTTCAGGGCACGCACGTGGTCGCCTCGATGGTCGTATTCGAGGACGGGCTGGCCCGCAAGTCCGAGTACCGGCGGTTCGCCATCAAGGGTCTGGACGGAACCGATGACGTAGCGGCCATTCACGAGGTCATCACCCGCAGGTTCCGGCGTTTCCTGGACGAACGCGAGGACACCGCCGATGCAGAATCTCAGGCCGCGGCCGCGGGCGAACTGCAGCGCCAGCATAAGTTCGCCTACCCACCGGGCCTCCTGGTTATCGACGGCGGGCCGGCTCAGGTCGCCGCGGCGGTGCGGGCCCTGGAGGAGGTAGGCGTCGTCGACGTGGCCGTCTGCGGCCTCGCCAAGCGGCTGGAGGAAGTGTGGCTGCCCGGCGACGACAGCCCGGTGATCCTGCCGCGCACGAGCGAGGGCCTGTACCTGCTGCAGCGCATTCGAGACGAGGCGCACAGATTCGCGATCACTTACCACCGTAAGAAGCGGTCTGCCGCGCTGACCGTCAGCGAGCTGGACGGCGTTCCTGGCCTAGGCCGCTCGCGGCGGGCTACGCTGCTGCGACACTTCGGCTCGGTGCGCAAGCTCAGCGCCGCGACGGTGAGCGAGATCGCGGCGCTGCCCGGCTTCGGCCAGCGGACGGCCGAGTCGGTCTACGCCGCGCTGCACCAGGACGCACAGCACGAGCAGGCACAGCACGAGCAGGCACAGCACGAGCAGGCACAGCACCAGGACGCACAGCACCAGGACGCACAGCACCAGGACGCACAGCTAACGGGGGGAAAGACATGAGCTACGGCGGCGGCGCGTGATGGCGGACGACGCGTCACCCGAGATGGTCATCATCACGGGCTTGTCCGGCGCCGGCCGCAGTACCGCGGCCAAGTCGCTGGAGGACCTGGACTGGTTCGTCGCCGACAACATCCCGCCGGACCTGCTGCCGACGATGGCCGACCTGGCCCGCCGGGCGAAGGGCGCCGTGCCCCGGCTGGCCGCGGTCGTGGACGTGCGCAGTCGCGCGTTCTCGACGGACCTGAAGTCCGCCGTCAGCGACCTGCATGCCCGCGGCGTCCGGCCGTACGTCGTGTTCCTGGAGGCCAGCGACGACACCCTGGTCCGGCGATTCGACAGCGTCAGCAGGCCGCATCCCCTTCAGGAGGGGGGCCGGGTCGTGGACGGCATCGCCGCCGAGCGCGAGCTGCTGCTGCCGCTGCGCGCCGAGGCGGACCTCGTCCTGGATACGTCGGCACTGAACGTGCACGAGCTCAGGTCGCGGATGCAGGACGTCTTCGCCTCCGAGGGCGAGACCGCGCTGCGGGTCACCGTCGTCTCGTTCGGGTTCAAGTACGGGCTGCCCGTCGACGCGGACATGGTCGCAGACTGCCGGTTCCTGCCCAACCCGCACTGGGTCCCCGAGCTGGCGCCGCTGACCGGCCAGGACCGGCCGGTCCGGGAGTACGTGCTCGGGCAGCCGGGAGCGGCGGACTTCCTGGACGCCTACGTCAAAGCGGTGCGGATCGCGCTGGCCGGATATGACCGGGCTGGCCGTCATTTCGTCGTGCTGGCTGTCGGCTGCACGGGCGGCAAGCACCGCAGCGTGGTCATGGGTGAGGAGATCGCGGCGCGCCTGTCCGGATCGTGGTCGGGCATTCAGGTATCGCACCGGGACCTCGGGCGCGAGTAGCCGATGCCACGCGAGTCCGGTTCAGCCCAGACAGACGGCGCCGCCCAGGCAGGCGGTGCAGCTACTCCGGACGACGGGCGCGGCCCGGTGCCGGGGCGCCCGCGTAGTCACAGGGTGGTCGCGCTGGGCGGCGGGCATGGCCTGCACGCGTCGCTGTCGGCGCTGCGCCGCGTGACCCGTGACCTCACCGCGGTGGTAACGGTCGCCGATGACGGCGGCTCGAGCGGCAGACTGCGCCGCGAGTTCGGCGTGCTGCCGCCCGGTGACCTGCGGATGGCGCTGGCGGCCCTGTGCGGTGACGACGCGTGGGGCACCACCTGGAGCCGGGTCATCCAGCATCGCTTTACCGGCGATCAGGAGCTCGGCGGTCATTCGGTGGGGAACGTCCTCATCGTCGCGCTCTGGGAACTGCTCGGGGACTCCGTGCAGGGACTGGACTGGGTGGGCAGGCTGCTGGGCGCGCACGGCCGGGTGCTGCCGATGTCGTCGGTCCCGCTGGACCTGGCGGCGGAGGTAGAAGGCGCAGATCCCCGCAGGCCGGACGAGATCAGCCTCGTTCGCGGCCAGGTCGCCTGCGCAACCACCCCCGGGCGGGTACGGTCAATGTCATTGATCCCCGCGGATCCGCCCGCCTGCCCGGAGGCCGTACAGGCGATCGGGGACGCGGACTGGGTGGTGCTCGGGCCGGGCTCGTGGTTCACCAGCGTGCTGCCGCACCTGCTGGTGCCGGACCTGGCACGCGCGTTGCTCAGCACCTCGGCGCGGCGGATCGTTGCGCTGAACCTGGCACCGCAGCCCGGGGAGACGGAGGGTTTCTCCCCGCATGCGCACCTGGAGGTACTGGCCGACCATGCGCCGGAGCTGGTCATAGACGTGGTTCTCGCCGACATTAACGCGGTGGAGGGAACTAAGGCAGAGCTCGAGAAGGCAGCCGGCATGCTCGGCGGTCGTCTCGTGCTGGCAGACCTGGCCATGGGGGACGGGTCGCCCCGCCATGATCCGCGGCGGCTGGCTGGCGCATTCGCACGAATATTTGAGGGGGAGTGAGGC
>Ga0209839_10000364_pt1 | contig 23381 bp, 26 predicted proteins | sample OrgsoiDNA2013050_FD_185800 | JGI IMG/M metagenome (GOLD analysis project Ga0209839, IMG submission 185800) | Permafrost soil microbial communities from the Arctic, to analyse light accelerated degradation of dissolved organic matter (DOM) -... | ecosystem: Environmental > Terrestrial > Soil >... | reverse complement strand
TATAGCGTGATGTAACGGGCGGCGCTGGTGTTTGTTGCGGCGTTCGGGTGACAGCATGGGTGCGGCCGCCGCATTCTCGGAAGGTCCGACCAAAGATCAACCGGGAAGGGAGCGGCGACCGTGGAATCCAGTATGGCGTGGCGGGCGCAGTCGTGTCAGGCGGCGGGCGGAGAAGCCAGTGGTCAGCTGGCGGGGTTCCGGCGGGATGTGTACCGGTGCCTGTGGCGGCGGGCGGATGCGCTGTTCGAGACGATGGACGCGGTGCTGACTGCCGGGCGGGTGCCGTCGCTGCCGTACTTAAGCCTGGACCCGGTGATGCGCCGCGGTCACGGCATGGTCTACCAGGGCCTGGCGCAGGGCCGGATCGATGAGGACGCGCTGCGGGACCTGCTGGTCCGGTCCCGGCCCGCGGACTGGCCGTGCGTGTTCGGCATCGACGCCTCCACGATCGGGCGGCCGTGGGCGGTGACCAGCCCGGGCCGGGAGTTCCATCACCACAGCTGCGCCGGTCACACCGGCGGCGGGGATCCGGTGATCAAGGGCTGGGCCTGGCAGTGGCTGTCCCAGCTGAGCTTTGACGCCGGTTCCTGGACCGCCCCGCAGGACGCGGTCCAGGTCGGCCGGGACGACGCGGCGGCAGTGACCGCCGGGCAGGTCCTGGCGCACGCGGCCCGGCTGCGGCGGGCGGGTGAGACCCGCATTCCGCTGTACGTGATGGACGCCGGGTACGACGAGGCGCCCATCACCTGGGAGCTGCGCGATCACCTGGATCAGGTGCAGATCCTGGTCCGGGTCCGCAACGACCGGGTGATGTACCGGGACCCGGCGCCGGAGCCGGGCCGGCCCGGGCGGCCCCGCCGCCACGGCCAGGACCGGTTCGGGTGCGCTGATCCGAGTACGTGGGGCGAGCCGGACCAGGTGCTGATCCGCGAGGATCCCCGCTACGGGCTGATGACCGTCATGTCCTGGGGCGGCCTGCACCCCAAGCTCGCCTGCCGCGGCCACTTCGAGGCGATGGCCAGGCCGCCCATCATCACCTGCCACCTGATCCGCATCACGGTGGAGAAGCTCTCCAACGGCCGTGCGGTCCCCGGCCCGCTGTGGCTGTGGTGGGCCGGCCTCGGTCAGCCGGACCTGGACCTGTGCGCCCACGGCTACCTGCACCGTTTCGACCTGGAGCACACCTGGCGGTTCGCGAAGACAGCCCTGGGCTGGGCCAGGGCAGCCGTGCGCTTCCCGGCCCAGTTCGGCCGGTGGACCTGGATCGTCCTCTGCGCGATCACCCAGCTGCGGCTGGCCCGCGCCCTGGCCGAAGACCACCGCCTGCCCTGGGAACGGCGCCGCCGCCCGGGCCGGCTAACCCCCGGCCGCGTCCGCCGGGATTTCGCCCGCCTGGCCTCACTGGCCGGCACGCCGGCCAGCCCGCCGAAACCCTCCAAAGCCGGGCCAGGCCGCCCTAAAGGCCGCCGCAGTACCCCAGCACCACGCTACGACGTGATCAAGAAGGCCGCCTGACAAGATCACTCAGAGGTTAAAACGCAAGCGCAGGAGCCGGGGCCGAGCGCGGTATCAAGGCCGCCGGCCGCCGGCGCCCGGAGCCGCTTATCAAACGCTTAGTAAGGGGAGACGGTGACCAGGGATCCGTAGCTGAGGTAGGGCCACGCTTGCGCGGCTGCGGCCAGCGGGAGTTCGACGCAGCCCAGGCTCTGCGGCCAGCCGTAGGAGTACCTGGGGAAGTAGTGGACGGCCTGACCGGCCTGGAAGTACGCCACGAACTGCACCGGATCGGCATAATGCGTGCCGTCCGGATTCGTGCCTTGCATCACCTGGAACCGGTAGCGCAGGTAGACGGGAAAGGTGCCGTCAGACGTGGGATCGATGGGGATGCCGGTGTTCGCGGGACTGCTGAAGACCTGCTGGCCGTCGTGCCAGATGGTCAGTGTCTCCGGGATGACCTTGCTCGCGAGCGCGTAGGTGTAGCCATGCGGATTGTCCTGCTGAGCCTCGGCGGCCCGCAGCAGGTCCGACCACACCGTGGCGCTGGCCACGCCGTCAAGCGGCAGGCCGTGGCCGGATTCGAACGCCATGATCGCGCCGGTGTCGATCAGGTTGGGCCGGCCTGGCTGCCACAAGCTGGCCAGGTGGGACGGATAGCCGCTGACCCAGGTGAACCGGCCCGCGGGCGGCCGGTAGGCGGCCAGCAGCTGAGCCTGGGCGTTGCCGGGCATGACCGACCCGCCCAGGCGGGGGGACCAGCTGAGCGGAAGGTACCCGAGCTGGGCCAGGAGCTGCTGCAGGCGCAGCGTGGCATACGAGCCGGTGCTGAAGCTGACGGCCGATCCGGCTACGCCGCCGCCATCCCGGCCGGCCTCGCGGTGACCCGGCATGGTGATCGTGACCCAGGTGTCCTCGGGAAAACCGGCCGACGGAGTGAAGGTCAGACCGGTGCCGCGGCGGCTCCAGCTTCCTGGCACCGGGGGAGACACGCGCGGCAGCGGCGAACGTGCCGTCGGGACACCGGACAGGGTCAGCTGGACCGGCTCCGCGCCGTTCACGTCCCGCGCGTCCGGGCCGGGCGTGGATGACACTACTGTCAGGGCCTGAATCGGCGTGGCCGTCCCGGTGCCGCGGCGCCGCGAGGAGGTGCTCACGGGTCCCGACGCCCCTGAGATCGCAGCCACCGAGCGTGCCCCGTGCTCGCCGTGGTGGGCGCGCACGACCGTCACGATTCCGCCGGCCATGACCATGGCCGCGGTCAGGCCGAGAATCCCGGAGAGCACGGCCTTGCCTCTGCTGCGCCCTGCGTCGGCGGACCCCGGAGACACCTGGGCCGCGGCGTGGCCCCGCCTGAACAACGACATATCCCCCCACGACCTCCGGCTGCCCATAGCTATCACTCAATGTAATCAAAGATTGCCTGCTGGTAGTGGAGCGACACGCCCCCGGTTGACATTGCCGGGAACAGCGGTAAGTTGCTGCTCAGTCCAGCACCAGGGCTCGCTAGCCGGACCGGCAGGCTTGTCAGGTTCGGGCGACGTCATGCTGGAGGGCGCGAGCATCCAGCGGCCCTCGTGGCAAGGCGTGGCGCCGAAGGGGGCTGCTGCGGCGTTCATCCGGCTGGACGGGGGGTTGGGCCTGGAAAGGGCCCGGGCACTCAGTAGACAACGGAGACCAAGCCCGTTGCCGACGGGATGGACTCCGGTCCGAAGGCGCTGCCCGGGCCCTTTTCCTTTGCCCCGCTCCCTCCACCCTGAGCAGGCACAGGGCGGCCGGGCACGAATCTGGGGGCACGTTCGTTTCTGCTGAAGATACGCAGAGTTGTGACGCCGCTCGCGAAAGCTCAGTCGGGGGCCGGTCTGCGCCGGGGATATCATGGCCTGCACCGTCCGTACTAGTTTCCGTGACTAACACCGCCTGTTAATCACACGCAGCGATAGGCAGGGGTCGTGACAGAGCCAAATCCATCCGCTGAGCCGTCCGCTGGCCGGGTCGTCATCGTCATGCCGACCTACAACGAGCGGCAGAACCTTGAGTCCATCGCGGGCCGGGTCAGGGCGGCGCTCCCGACGGCAGACCTGCTGGTCGTGGACGACAATAGCCCGGATGGCACCGGTGATATCGCGGACAAGCTGGCCGAGGCCGACCCGCACGTGCAGGTCATGCACCGGACCGAGAAGGCGGGACTCGGAAAGGCGTACATCGCCGCGTTCGGCTGGGCGCTCGAGCGCGGTTACGACGTGATCGTGGAAATGGACGCGGACGGCTCGCATCAGCCTGAGCACCTGCCCAGCCTGGTCGGCGCGCTGGCCGACGCGGACCTGTCTATCGGGTCCAGGTGGATGCGCGGCGGCAAGGTGGTCAACTGGCCGAAATCCCGCGAGCTACTGTCCCGCGGGGCCAACGTCTACACCCGGCTCATGCTCGGCCTCGGCGTCCGGGATGCGACGGCGGGGTTCCGCGCCTACCGGGCCTCCACCCTGGCAAAGATCAGCCTGAACCAGGTCGAATCGACGGGCTACTGCTTCCAGATCGACCTGACCATCAGGGTGGCCCGGGCGGGTCTGAAGATTGTCGAGATACCGATCACGTTCGTGGAACGAGAGCACGGTGCCTCCAAGATGAGCAGCAGCATCATGCTGGAGGCGTTCTGGCGCGTCGCGCAGTGGGGCACGGCTAGGCGACTGCGCCAGCTCAGCTCGCACGTGGAAGCCAAGAACCTCCGTAACGGCAGGTAACTCCCGGACGCCCCGAGCCGGTCAAGATGCGCGAGGACGTCCCGGGCGGACGGCTAAGCGCTCCTGCGGTGGGTCCGGTTGGTGCCGGCATCCTCACCGCGACCGGTGCCGCGGCGTTCCCTGATCACCTGAAGGCGCTCGGCCAGCACCGCCTCGAGATCTTCGACGGTCCGCCGCTCCAGCAGCATGTCCCAGTGACTGCGGGGTGGCTTCGCCTTCTTCGGGGATGGAGACTCCCCGGTGGCAGCGATCGCGATCGCCCCGCAGACACGACACTCCCACGTACCGGGAAGTTCCGCCTCAGCTGCGAAAGGCACGCTAAAATGGTGCCCTCTCGGGCAGTCGAAAGCGACGTCCTGACGCGGTGCGAGGTCAGTGTTACGGTCATTCTCGTAGCTCGTCGCACCGAGCCGGGTGCCGCGAAGTGCTCGTTCGGCCATGCTTGCTGCCTCCCAGGCGGTCAGCGGTACTACATCTCAACGCTGAGTACCCGGACAAGATTCCCCTCGCGGGCGTTACCCAATCGTGTTTCCGCAAGAAGATCGCAGCTATCGGGTCCGGGGGGGTCCTGTTACGTGCCTCTGGGGTGCCACTGACCCCGCTCGATGAGCACATCGCGGAGCGTCTCGATGTCGTCCGTCATGACCCCGTCGGCGCCCAGATCCAGGAACCTGGTCATCTCGGCCCGGTCGTTGACGGTCCACACGTGCACGTCGAGGCCGAGCGCGTGCGCGCGGCGGACGAACGACCCGGTGACCACCCAGCCGGGAACCTGAGCGCAGCGTGCCTCCCACCGCGACAGCCGGCCGGCCAGCAGGCGCCCTCCGCCCGGGACGGTGCCGATCGTGCACCGGACGGCGGCGATCGCGGCCGGTGAGGTGGTCATGCACACCGGCCGGTCGAACAGCCCGCGCGCGGCCCGGAGCCGGCTGCCGGAAAACGAGGTCACGCAGACCCGGTCCCACGCGCCGGTCCTGCGCAGCACGCCGGGCAGCAGGGAAATCCCCGGCTCGTCCTTGAGGTCGATGTTGAACCGCACGTCGGGCCACGTGCCGAGCAGGTCCTCGATGAGCGGTATCGGCTCCGAACCCGCCATCCGCAGCGCGGCGACCTCGGCGTAGGACCGGGTACCGATCGGGCCGGAGACGCCGGTCGCCCGGTCAAGCGTCCGGTCATGGAACGCAACCAGCATCCCGTCGCTGGTCGCGCGGACATCGGTCTCCAGGTAGGCGTAGCCCAGCTTGACCGCGTGCTCGAACGCGGCCCACGAGTTCTCCGGGGCATGCGCCGCCCCGCCCCGGTGCGCGAAGGCGATGGGGCGCGGGTGATCAAGGAACGGTATGGCCACGACCGCTAGTATGCCTGGCTCCGGCGCTGACCTGGTGAACTACGGATGTCCGGCGGATGGCAGGTCATGGCGCGGACCAGCTCCGGCGGCGGACCTCGGCCATCGCGACCGCCGCCGCCACCGCGACGTTCAGCGACCCGACCCGGCCCGGCAGCGGAATGTAGGTGATCACGTCGGCCACGGCGAGCAGCGCCGCCGTGCAGCCGTGATCCTCGTTGCCGACCACGAGGCAGATATCGCCGTCCAGTGGCGCCTCGTGCAGCGGGACGGCGCCCGCGGCCAGCTCGACCGCCACCACCCGCAGCCCCAGGGCGGCCGCCGCCTTGGCCGCGGCGACCGGGCTCGGCTCCTGGGTGACCTGGACGAGCCGCTGGGTGCCGAGCGCGGTCTTGCCCACCCCGGGGTGGCTGAGCGGTGCCGTGTTGCCGCACAGCCACAGCTGGTCGGCCCCGAAGGCGGCGGCCGAACGGACGATGGAGCCCACGTTGAACGGCTGGCTCACCGAATCAAGCAGCAGGGCCAGGCGGTCCCCGCTGGCCCGCCGCCACTCGCGGTTGAGCCGCTTGACCTCGGTGGGCCGGAGCTGCCGCGGGCTGTTCTGGTCCTTCGGGATAGCCCCGCCGGGCACGAGTGAGGTCATGGGGGAGTCACCACGGTTCGTTCGGCCCGGGAACTAACTTGCAGCAGGCGGTAACCGGCCTGTGCGGCCAGACGCGTCACCGGCCAGCCCTGCTCGGCGAGCCAGCGGTGCAGCGAGTCGGCGCCGAGGTTACGCCCGGCCACCAGGTACGTACGGCCGCCGGGGCCCAGGCGGCCCAGCCAGCCGCCGAGCAGCTCGTGCAGGGCCTGCTTGCCGACGCGGATCGGCGGATTGGACCATATCCCGGCGAACTGGGCCGGCAGCGCCGCATCCCCGGGGGTGACGCAGCGCACGTTGGCCAGGCCGGCCGTGGCGGCGTTGCGCGCGCACAGCTCAAGCGCGCGCTCGTTCACGTCGACCGCCCACACGGTGGCGCCGGGGGACCGGGCCGCGAGCACGCAGGCGATCGGGCCGTAGCCGCAGCCCAGGTCGAGCAGGTCGCCGGAGGCCGGCGGCGGCGGGACCGCATCGAGCAGCAGCCGGGTGCCCGGGTCCAGCCGGGCGGGGGAGAAGACCCCCGCGTCGGTCGCCAGCTCCAGGTACACGTCGGGCAAGATCACCCGGACCCGGCCGGGGCGGTGCGGTGCCTGCGGCTGCGGCGAGAAGTAGTGCTCGGTCAACGTCTGCGGGCTCAGGGTCGCACCGGCTCGGCCGTCTGGGCCTGGCCGGCGAGCGCGGGGCTGATGAACCGGCGGGTGACCCACCGCTCCACGATGAACGTCATGATCGGGACGGTGCCGGCCAGCAGCATGATCACGGTCGGCTTGTTCGCCAGCTGGAGCTTCCTGGACAGGATCCAGGCGAACGCCAGGTAGATGATGTACAAGATGCCGTGCACCACGCCGACGTTGTTGGCCACGGCCGGATGACCCGCCACCTGCAGCGGGATGCCGACGAAACACAGCACCACAAGCACCACGCCGGTCACGTACGCCATCACCCGGTACCGGAGCACCGCTGCTTCCAAGACTGTCATCTCCCGATCGTTCCGCGGACGGCCTAACGCAGTCCGTGCCACCGGCCGTGGTCCTTGACCTCGGCGTTGAGCCGCGCCAGGTAGGCGTTGTAGACGCTGAGCTCCTCGTCCTCGTCCTCCGCGGGCCCCGCGCCGGACTGCACCGCCCTGACGCCGAAGGGAAGGTCCTCGGGCTCACCGTAGGTTCCGCCGGGGTTATCGCCGCGCTTGATCCGGAACTCATCCCTGATCGTCTTGACCCAGAACACCACGGCGAAACCGGCGAACAGCGGCCACTCGAACGTATAGGCCCAGCTCAGAGCGTTGCCTGCCAGTGCGCGGTGAAGCTGCCAGTCACCAAGCCAGAGCATGCCCCAGAACGAGACCGCCATGAGCACGTGCCATCCCAGCCACCGCGGCTGGATGAGGAACCGCCACCCGCCGCCGACCGGGACGGCACCCTCGGCCGGGGCAGCGTTTTCCATGTCTTGAGACTAGCGCTGGAAGCTGTATGCCCTGGGCCGGACCGTCGCGATCTGGCCAACCAGGCGCACACCACCGGGCCGGGCCGTGATAATTCCCTCATGGGTCTCACCACGGCCTTCACCGGTCAGGCCAGGCGGTTGCCGGATCGCCTGGAAGACCTGCACGGGCCCTGGCAGGGGATCGTGGTCCTGCCCGTGCACCTAAGCTGGCACCAGCTGCGCGAGTTCGACGTCGCCCGGCAGAAGCCCAGGCTGCTGCTGTACAGCATCGTGATCAGCCAGGGCCGGCCGAACGACGTCGCCCGCTTCCTCAACGCCCAGCGGCTGCGCGAGGACTGGCCGCAGTTGCGGCCGCTGGTCAGCAGCAAGATGCGGCGGGCCGTGGAGCGCAAGCTCGGGCTGCGGCTGCCCTAGTCTGCAAGCGGAGTAATCGCAGCGGGAGAGGACGGGGCTGGATGCAGGCCTTGGCGTGGCTCGGGTTCGTGATCGGTCTCGGCGTGCTGCTGATCACCGGGTCCAGCGTCATCAAGACCCTGCTGATCCCGCGCAACCTGAGCTCGGCCATCGGCAGCACGGTCGCGGCGAGCGTGCTCGCCTGCTACCGGATGGTGACGGCCAGGATCGACGACGACGTGTCCCGCCGGGAACGGATCTACGCCAGCGGCGCCCCGACGTACCTGTTCGCCCTGCTGGTCTGCTGGATCATCTGCCTGTACGTCGCCTACGCGCTGATGCTGCTGCCGTTCGCGCACCACAGCGTGGACTTCGCTGCCCGGCTCGCCGGATCGTCGCTGTTTACCCTGGGCTTTGCGGCGCCGGCCGGCGCCGCACCGTACGGGATCGTCTTCGCCGCCGCCATCAGCGGGCTCGGCGTGATCGCGCTGATGATCGGCTACATGCCGACGCTGTACGCGGCCTACAACCGGCGCGAGACCCTGGTTATCATGCTGGAGGCGCTGTCGGGCAAACCACCGTGGGGGCCCGAGCTGCTGGCCCGGCAGCAGCTGATCAGGAACACCTCCTACCTGCCCCGGCTGTACGAACGGTGGACCGAATGGGCGGCCGACATATCGGAAAGCCACACCACGTACCGGACGCTGATCTACTTCAGGTCCCGCTACCCAGAACAGGCCTGGGTGCTGGCCCTGCTGGCCGTTCTGGACGCCGCCGCGCTGCACCTGTCGCTGCACCCCGACTCGGCCCCCGCGGAGATCAGGCCGTTCCTGCGGGTGGGGTATATCACCATGCGCTCGATCGCGGGCACCCTGGGCATCGCGGTCAACGACGATCCCCACCCGGACGATCCGCTGGTGCTGACCCGAGAGGACTTCGACGAGGGGGTACGGCACCTGGCCGAGGTGGGCTGGACGTTCGAGCGGCCGCCTGAGGATGCCTGGGCGCATTTCCGCGGCTGGCGGGTGAACTACGAGGCCGCCGCGTACGGCATCGCCGCTCACCTGGACCTGCCACCTGCGGTGTGGTCGGGGCCGCGGGCGCGGCTCGGGCTGGCCGGGGCCGCCGCCATGCCGAAGCGGCCCGCGCACCGCGAGCCCCGGGCGCCCGAGGCCACCGAGAGCGTGCCCGATCCCGGCGAGAGCCTCGACGCGCCCGGCGAGAGCCTCGACGCGCCGGCCCAGAGCCCTTCCGCGGTGACCCCGGGGGGCACCGACACCCCCCTGCGTATGCCAGGCTGATGACATGCGCAAGTACGTGATCATGGGGGTGCAGGGCAGCGGCAAGGGCACGCAGAGCCAGCCGCTCGCGGCTGACCTGGACCTCGTCCACATCAGCGTCGGTGACATCTTCCGCTGGAATGTGCAGAACCACACCAAGCTGGGCGCACAGGTCCGGCGCGTCATGGCGGCGGGCGAGCTGGTCAGCGACGACGCCGTGGAGTCGGTGGTCAGGGACCGGCTGACCCAGCACGACTGGAACTACGGCTTCATCATCGACGGGTTCCCGCGGAACCGGCGGCAGGCCGAGTTCTTCCTGGAGAGCTACGACATCGACGGCGTCATCGAGCTTGACCTGCCGGACTCCGAGGTCCGCCCCCGGGTGCTTAACCGCAGGCTGTGCGCCAACTGCGGGGTGGACTACAACCTGATAGCGAACAGCCCGAAGGTGCCCGGGCAGTGCGACTTGTGCGGGGGAGAGCTCGTCACCAGGGAAGATGACACCGAGGAAGCGCTGGAGAAGCGGCTGAAGGACTATCACGAGCAGACCGGTCCGGCCCTGGAGCTGTTCCGGCGCAAGGAGTACGTCATCACCGTGGACGCGCGGCCCGCGGCTGAGATCGTCCAGCAGGAGATCAGGCGGCGCCTGGGCCTGCCGCCGATGAAGGTCAAGCCGGCCCCGGAACGCGAGCAGGCCCAGAAAGAAGCCGCGAGTGCGTGAGATGGCGGTATTCGGTGGCAGCGCTCACCCCGCGCTAACCGCCGAGATCTGCGCGTTCTTGTCCGTGCCGCAGCGTCCGGTGCGGCTGCAGCGGTTCGCGAACGACTGCCTCGGCGTCCAGCTGCAGTCCAACTGCCGCGAGCGGGACGTGTTCTTGATCCAGCCGCTGGTACCGCCGGTGCAGGAGCACCTGGTCGAGCTGCTGCTGATGGCGGACGCGGCCCGGGGCGCATCGGCGGCGCGGGTGACCGCGGTGATGCCGCATTACGCCTACGCCCGGTCGGACAAGAAGGACGAGTCAAGGATCTCCATCGGGGCCCGCCTGGTCGCGGACCTGCTGGTCACCGCCGGGGTCAACCGGGTGCTTACGCTGACCCTGCACTCGCCGCAGGTGCACGGCTTCTTCTCCGTGCCGGTCGATCACCTGCACGCACTGCGCGAGCTCGCGGCCCACTTCCGCGGCCGGGACCTGTCCCAGGCCATCGTGGTCTCCCCGGACCTGGGCAACGCCAAGAGCGCCGCGGCGTTCGCCCGCAGGCTCGGCGTGCCGGTCGCGGCCGGCGCGAAGGAGCGGCTCAGCGACTCCGCGGTGTCGATCAACGCCCTCATCGGCGACGTGACCGGGCAAGACGTGATCGTCCTGGACGACGAGATCGCCCGCGGCACCACCGTGCTCGAGCTGCTTGACCTGCTGCGCAAGCAGGGAGCGCGTTCGGTCGCGGTGGCCTGCACGCACGGCCTGTTCGCCGACGGCGCGCTGGACCGGCTGGCCGCCACCGACGTGACCGAGATCGTCTGCACGAATTCGGTCCCCGTCCCCGCCAAGCACGAGAAGCTCCGCGTCCTGTCGGTCGCTCCCGCCCTGGCCGAGGCCATGAACCGCATCCACAACGGCGAGTCGGTCAGCTCCCTGTTCGACCACTTAGCTCGGGCAGATCGTGGATCGTTACCGTGGTCAGACGAAGCTAACTATCCACGATAACGACGTGGCGGTTTGCATCACCCAGGCCAGCACCAGGGCTTCTTCGAGCCAGGCGTCGTAGCGGCCGCTGCGGCCGCCGTGGCCCGCCTCCATCTCGGTCTTCAGCAGGAACGGGCCGCCCTTGGCCACCGACCGCAGCCGGGCCATCCACTTGGCAGGCTCGTGGTAGCTCACCCTGGTGTCGTTCAGCCCGGTCAGGGCGAAGATCGGCGGGTAGACCTGACCGGTGACGTTCTCGTACGGCGTGTACGACTTCATGTACGCGTAGACCTCGGGGTCGTGCAGCGGGTCGCCCCACTCCTCCCATTCGGTGACGGTCAGCGGCAGCGACGGGTCCAGGATCGTGGTCAGCGCGTCGACGAAAGGCACGTGCGCCACGATGCCCGCGAAGGCCTCAGGCGCCATGTTGGCCACCGCGCCCATCAGCAGCCCGCCGGCCGAGCCGCCCCGGGCGACGAGCCGGTCCGCCGACGTCCAGCCTCGCCGCACCAGGTGCTCAGCGGACGCGATGAAGTCGGTGAAGGTGTTCTTCTTGTGCAGCAGCTTGCCGTCGGTGTACCAGGACCGGCCCATCTCGCCACCGCCCCTGACGTGCGCGGTCGCGTACACGAAGCCCCGGTCGAGCAGCGAGAGAACGGGAATGGCGAAGGCCGGGTCCCGGGAGATCTCGTAGCTGCCGTACCCGTAGAGCAGGCACGGCGCGGTGCCGTCGCGCTTGGTGCCCCGGCGGCAGACCAGCGAGATCGGGACGCGCGTGCCGTCGGCGGCCGTGGCCCACTCCCGGTACTGCCCGTAGTCCTCGGGCCGGTACTCCTCCCCGGCCGGCGAGGGCAGCACCGGCTGGCGCTTGAGCAGGGTCAGCTCCCCGGACGCCATGTCGCAGTCATAGACCGATCCCGGGGTCACCAGCGAGGTGTACGACAGGCGGAACCTGTCGGCCTGGTACTCCGGGTTCGCGCCGGGCCCGACCCGGTAGACCGGCTCGGGGAAGGCGATCTCGTGCTCCCCGCTCCCGTCCCGCCGCAGTACCCGCAGCCCGGTCAGGCCGTCCCGCCGGAAGTACACGACGATGAAGTCCGCGAACGCGTCCACGCCGAGCAGCCTGGTGTCGGCCCGGTGCGCGACCAGCGGCGTCCAGGCCGCGGGGTCATCGACCGGCGCGGTCGCGATCTCGAAGTTCTCGGCGCCGGAGTTGTGCAGGATGAGCAGCTGGTCCCCGGCGTCCTCCACGTCGTACTCCACGCCCTGCCGGCGCGGGACGACCACCGAGAACCCGGCCTCCGGCGTCGCCGCGTCACACATCCACACCTCGCTGGTCAGCACGCTGGCGGACCTGATCATCAGGTAACGCTCGCTGCGGCTCAGGCCCGCGTAGACGTGGAAGCGCTCGTCGGGCTCCTCGAACACCATGGTGTCCTGCCCGATCGGCGTGCCGATCCGGTGCCGCCAGACCCGGTAGGGCCGCCAGGCGGCATCGACGGTCACGTAGAACAAGGTGGAGGCGTCACGCGACCAGGCGCAGCCGGCGAACGTGCCGGGAATCTCATCGGGCAGCGTTTCGCCCGTGTCCAGGTCCTTGATCCTGATCGTGAACCGCTCGTTGCCCGAGAAATCTGTAGAGTAGGCCAGCCACCGCTGATCCGGGCTGGTCCGGAACGCGCCGAGGGAGAAGAAATCGTGCCCGATGGCGAGCTCGTTGCCGTCGAGCAGCACTTCCTCCCCGGCCAGCGGCTGACCGTCCGCGGCCATCGGCGGGATGACCTCGCCAGGGGACACCGCGCGTCGGCAGTGCACCGGGTACTGCTTGCCCTCGACCATCCGGGAGTAATGCCACCAGCCGCCCTTGCGCACCGGCACGGACAGGTCGCTCTCCTGCGTGCGCGCCTTGATCTCCTCGAAGATCTCGTCCCGGAGCGAGTCAAGGCCGGCCGTGGCCGTCTCGGCGTAGCCGTTCTCGGCGGTCAGGTAGCCGATCGTGTCCGGGTCGTCCTTGTTGGTCAGCCAGGCGTACTCGTCGGTGACGGTATCCCCATGGAAGGTGCGCTGGCTGGAAACCTGCTTGGCCGAAGGCGGCTCGTTAGCGGCTTCGGTGAAGTCTCGGGGCGACGTCGCTGGCGGCTCGATGCTCATGGATAACCAGTCTAGTGACGCCGGGCGGAGCAACTTTGACAGGATAGAGGCGTGCAAGGACACCTGATTCTTTCGAACTGCCTGACGGATGAGGTCACTCGCCCGAACATCGAGCGGGCCCTGAAAGAGGACGACCTGCTCTGGCTGGACCTGGAAGACAGCGGGCCGGAGACGATCGCCGTGCTGCGCGAGGTGTTCAAGCTTCACCCGCTCGCGATCGAGGATGCGCAGGAGTTCAGCCAGCGGCCCAAGATCGAGGACTACGACAACTTCGTGTCCCTGGTCGCTTACGGCGCGCGCGGTCTGGACCAGCCGCTGGCGGAGGTGCACGCGTTCTACGCCGAGCATTTCCTGGTCACCGTGCACCGCGACCCCTTGCCGGCCATCGGGCACGCCTGCACCGCGCTGACCCGGCTGCCTACGGACCGGCGCCTGGTGGCCCTCTACCGGCTGCTGGACGCGCTGGTGGACAGCATGTTCCCGTTCCTGGCCACGCTCGATGACCGCATCGACGACCTGCAGGACGAGATCTTCAACAGTCCCCGGCCGGAGCAGCTGGTCGCGCTGTTCGCGCTCAAGCGCCAGCTCGTGGACGTGCGCAAGCTGGTCACGTCGCAGCGGGACATGGTGGCGTCGATGCTCACCCGGGTCATCCCGATCCCGGGCATGACCGCAGAGACCGAACGCTACGTCCGTGACCTGTACGACCACCTGATCCGGATCAGCGACATGGTGGACAGCTACCGCGACCTGCTCAGCGGGTCGCTGGACGCGTACATGTCGATGGTGTCCAACCGGCTCAACGACCAGATGAAACAGCTGACGATCATCGCCACGGTGTTCCTGCCGCTGTCGTTCCTGACCGGGTTCTTCGGCCAGAACTTCGCCTGGCTGGTAAACCGCATAGGGTCGTCGGCCGCCTTCTTCGGCATCGGGATCGGCACCGAGGCCCTGGCCGTGGTGGGCCTGCTGACCCTGTTCAAGAAACGCGGCTGGATGTAAGGCCGGTCAGCCCCGGCCCGCCCGGGCTGGGGTGCGTTCGCAGCGTTAATCTTTCGTGTGGCAAGCTTGGGATTTCCCGAAGGGAGGGCCGGTTCGTGACGGAGTGGTCACAGGTTCCGGCGGTCGCGCGGCCCTTGCCTGAGCCAGAGCCGCAGCCGGTGCTGGCCCCGCTCACCGCCGCCGCGATCTTCCTGGTGCTGACGATCCAGCCCGGCGGGGAAGCGGCGACCAGGGACCTGCTCAGCGACTGGGCTGGTTTGCAGCGGGCGGTCGGCTTCCGCGCTCCTGGTGCTCCCCTGGCGTGCGTGGCCGGAGTGGGGTCGCAGGCGTGGGACCGCCTGTTCTCCGGCCCGCGCCCAACCGGATTGCACCCGTTCCGCGAGCTCACCGGAACGGTGCACCATGCCCCCGCCACGCCGGGAGACCTGATCTTCCACGTCCGGCACGAGCGGATGGACCTGTGCTTCGAGTTCGTGTCCCAGGTCATGATCCGGCTGGCCGGGGCGGCCACCGTGGTGGACGAGGTGCACGGATTCCGCTATTTCGACGAGCGCGACCTCCTCGGCTTCGTCGACGGCACCGAGAACCCGGTCGGCGCTGCGGCCGGGACGGCGGCGCTGGTCGGCGAGGCCGATCCGGACTTCGCCGGCGGCAGCTATCTCATCGTGCAGAAGTACCTGCACGACATGGCGGCCTGGAACGCCCTGACCACCGAGGACCAGGAGAAGGCGATCGGGCGCTCGAAGCTGTCCGACATCGAGATGGCGGACGATGTCAAGCCGGCCAACTCGCACGTCGCCCTGAACACCATCGAAGATCCCGACGGCACGCAGCGGCAGATCCTGCGGGCCAACATGCCGTTCGGCGAGGTGGGGCGGGGGGAGTTCGGCACCTACTACGCCGGTTACGCGGCCACCCCGGGCGTGACCGAGCAGATGCTGGTCAACATGTTTATCGGCAACCCGCCAGGTAACTATGACCGCGTTCTGGATTTCTCCACGGCAGTTACCGGCTGCTTGTTCTTCGCGCCGTCGGCGGACTTCCTCGACGACCTTCCCGATCCACCCGGCAGCGCGCCTGCGCCGCCGGCGGCCGGTTCGCCGCCGGGCACGGGCTCACTGGGCATTGGCAGTTTGAAGAGGAGCACCTAGCCATGAACAACCTGCATCGCGAACTCGCTCCGATCTCGGATGCGGCCTGGGCGGACATCGAAGCCGAGGCGCGCCGCACGTTCGAGCAGAACGTCGCCGCGAGACGGGTGGTGGACCTAGCCGGACCCGAGGGCGCCAAGCTGGCCTGCGTGAACACCGGCCACCTGAGCGGCATCGACGCCCCCGCGGACGGTGTGGTCGCGAAGCTGCGCACGTCTCAGCCTCTGGTTCAGCTCCGGGTCCCGTTCACGGTGAGCCGGCCGGACGTGGACGACGTCGAGCGCGGGGCGCAGGATCCGGACTGGCAGCCGGTCAAGGACGCGGCCAAGAAAATCGCCTTCGCCGAAGACCGGGCGGTCCTTGAGGGGTACGCGGCCGCCGGGATCGCCGGAATCAGGTCGAGCTCGTCGAACCCGGCGCTCGCGCTGCCCGCCGAGGTCCGCGACTACCCGAACGTGGTCAGCCAGGCGGTGAGCGCGCTCCGGCTGGCCGGCGTGGGCGGTCCCTTCTCGCTGCTGCTGTCGGCCGACGCCTACACGATGGTGAGCGAGACCTCCAATCACGGCTATCCGGTCCGCGAGCACCTGGCCCGGGTCATCGACGGAGAGATCATCTGGGCGCCGGCGATCGACGGGGCGTTCCTGCTGTCGGGCCGCGGCGGGGACTTCGAGCTGCAGCTGGGTCAGGACCTGTCGATCGGCTACCTGTCGCACGACGCTGACAGCGTGCAGCTGTACTTCCAGGAGTCGCTGACGTTCCTGGTCTACACGGCCGAAGCCAGCGTGCCGCTGACCGTGACCCCGGCCGCCATCGCGCAGTAGCGGGTCATTCGTACCGGGTGGGCGGGTACGGGCGACGTTCGCCCTTGTGGAGGAGCTCGCCCTTCTCTTCCTCGCGGAGGATCTCCGCCCGCTCTTCCTGGTACTGCTCGGTCGCGGTGATGGGCGGCGGCGGCAGCGGCACGTCCGTGGCCGGCGGCACCTCGTCCGGATCGTAGGGTTCCAGGCCCAAGGCGGCGCGTTCTTCCTCGGTCAGCCGGGCGAGCTGGTCATCGTCCAGATGCTCGGGCATTCCCCCGTGCTCATGGCGGTCCCTGTGGATTCGCTCGGCGAACTCTTCCGAATCGTCCGGTGACATGGCACCTCCTGGAGTTCGCGGTACCGGCCTGTCCGGTACCGGCCGTTTGAATATCGTCTCCTGCGAGCCTACGGTTAACGTACGCGAGACCGGCCGGAGGGTGGCATCTTCCATGTTTTTCTGTTTGACATGAGAAGGCGATCGCGTCGCGGGAACGTGGTCATCATGCGTACGCGCGCTGTCCCGATCGACCGCCGGCCATTCGGGCGGCTCGCCCGGCGACGGCGGTTCGGGCTGGTGCGTACGGGAGCGTTGCTCGGGGTCATCGCGGTGATCCGGCTGGCCGAGGCCATGCGGCCGCGCTGGCGCCTCATCGCCGGGGTGGCGGGTTTCCTGATTGAGGTCGTCGGTTTCAACGTCTTCAGCGGCGGGCTGCAGGAGGCCTCCTCCGTCCTGGGCATGGCGCTCCTGCTGTTCGCCCTGATGAAAGACGCTAAGCAGTGCAGCTCCCGCCAGGTAGGGATCCCGATGGCCGTGCGCCCGCCCTGCTGAGGCCGTCTGCCCCGGCCCGCAAGCGATCAGGGTATCCGGCCCGCGGTTAGCCCGCGCTCAGTCCCAGCATGCGTGCAGGCTGGGTGGCTTGCGGAAGACGAGGCCACGCGGCGCGCTCGTGTGCCGCGGGTCCAGGCGCAGCCGGGGGAGCCGCTGCACCAGGGTGCCGATCGCCACCTGTGTCTCGAGCCGGGCCAGGTGAGCACCGATACAGAAATGCGGACCGTGAGCGAAGGCCAGGTGCCTGGCCGCGTTGACCCGGCGGACCTGGAAGGCGTCCGGGACTCCGAAGACCGCAGGGTCGCGGTTGGCCGCCGCGATGGACACGGTCACCTGGTCACCGGCCCGGATGGTGGCGCCCGCGAACTCTGCGTCCGCGGTCGCGTACCGGTCGACGACGGCCGCTGCGGGCTCGAGCCGCAGCGATTCCTCGATCGCCGCTGGTATCAGCTCGTGATCGGAGCGGATCAGCTCGAGTTCGGCGGGGTGGGACAGAAGGTGGAGCAGGGCGTTGGCGATCATGCCTTCGGTCGTCTCGATGCCGCCGAACATCAGTACGGCCGCGTTCGAGATCGCTTCGGCCTCGGTCAGCGGGGCAGCCCCGGCGCCCCCGGCAGCCCCGGCGGCCCTGTCGCCGGCCCCGGTCACCTCGGCCAGCAGCGAGGAGGCCTGCCGCGCCGCGATGACCTCGTGCAGGCGACCGGCCAGATCGGTGAACGCGGCCCGTCCCGCTGGCCCGGCGGCTGGTCCGCCTTGGCCCGCCGCGGCTTCAGCCTGCACGGCGGCCACGATTCCGTCGTACCAGCGCAGGATCCTGGCCGGATCGGCCTGGCCTAGGCCGAGGGTCTCGGCCATGACCGCGGCGGCCAGGGGCCCGGCGACCGCACGGCGGAGTTCGGCGTGACCGCGGGGCTCGACGGCGGTGGCGAGCCGGTCGGCCTCGGCCTGGATGAAGGAGGCCAGCCGGGCCCGGATCTCATCGGACCGGAAGGGGCGGGTAAACGGTCCCCGATGGTGCGCGTGCCGCGCACCGTCCAGCGAGAGCATGCTCGGCCCGACCACTTTCGCCGTGGAGAACCGGGGATCATCAACCGTGAACCTCCGGGCGTCCCGCATGACCTGGACCGCTTCGTCGTACCCGGTGACCAGCCAGGCGCCGAGGACCGGGACCCAGCTGACCGGCGCGGCCGCCCGCAGGCGCGCGAGCACCGGATGCGGATCGGCCTCCAGGGCGGCCAGAGTGACCGCCTGCGCCGCTGACCCGGCAGCCATTACCGGCCGGTGCCCAGGTCAGGGACGCGATCACCTGGTCTGGCGCGGCGGTGCGCCACAACGGCCATCAAGATCTCCGCGATGACCCGGTCGGTCATGCCCACCGCTCCGCGGGCGTCGGCCGGGAGGCGGCCGAGGTGGACAGCATAATGGGGCCAAAATACCCCGGCTATGTTACGAAACGTGTGATCGCAGGGCTGCTGACCAGCCGACAAGGTCGCCGGGGGCGCCACCAGCTTCTCAGATCTCCTGGTTGACCGGCAGGACGACGAGGTCCCGGATGTTGACGTGGCTGGGTCGGGTCAGCATGTAGAGCACGGCGTCGGCCACGTCCTCGGACCGCAGCCCGGTTCCCGCTGCGACGCCGTCCGCCACCGCGGTCGCGTCCGTCACCTTCCACAGGTCGTTCAGGACGACACCGGGCGCGACGGATCCGATCCGCACTCCGGTCCCGATCAACTGGCGCCGGATACCGTGGGTCAGCGCGTGAACGGCGTGCTTCGACGCCGAGTACACCGGCTCCCAGGCGATCACCTGGTGCCCGGCGACCGAGCTGGTGATCACGATGTTTCCGCTCCCGGCGGGGATCATGTGCTTGAGTGCGGCGTGCACCGTCCGCACGATGCCGCCCACGTTGGTGTCAATCAGGCCGAGCAGTTCGACCGGGTCGGCGGCCGCGAAGTCGCCACCGGTGTAGACGCCGGCATTGGCGATCAGGATGTCGATCCGGCCGTGGCGCTCGATCGCCGTCCCGATCAGGGCCTCGACGTCCGCGGTGTTGGTCACGTCGGTGCGAACAGCGGTGGCCGCCTCGCCGAGGGTGGCGACCGCTTCGTCGAGCTTCGACTGAGAACGGGCCCCGAGCACGAGCTGTGCACCCTGCGCGGCCAGGGCGTGGGCGGTGGCCAAGCCGATCCCGCTGGAGGCGCCGGTGACCACCGCGACCTGGTCCTGCAGAGACTTAGACATGGGAGCCACCCGTCTGGCGGCCAGCGCTCTGCCAGGTATCGGCCAGTACCTGGCGCCGGTAGATCTCGTCCGGTCGCCCGTCGATCCGAGCCACGTCATTCTCTGAAAGGGTGCGCACCCCGCCGACGGTGATGGCGCCGCCGAGAATCCGGCTCACCTTCACCGCCATTGCCGTGATCTGCAGGACCTCCGCGGCGGACTCGCCGAGGGCGAAGATGCCGTGGTTGCCGAGGTAGATCACCTTCGGCGGGGCACCGTCGAGTTCGATGTGCCGCAGCATTTCCTGCTGCACGGCCCGGGCCAGGGTCAGGCCCGGATCCACATAGGGCACGAAAACCGGTTTCCGGCCGAGGATCACGACCTGCTCCGGGAACAGCACGTCGGAGGACATCCGTTCGGCGTGCGGGGAGCAGAGGACGATGTTCACCGGGACCGGATGGGTGTGTCCGACGACGCTGGCACCGCCGACACTCAGGCAGATCGCGTGCAACATGGCCTCGACCGAGGGCCGCTTGCCTCCGCGGCCGAGTTCACCGAACACCCGCTCGACGTCGTCCTCGCCGGCCGCCTCGTCGTTGACAAGGTCGAGCATGGTCCGGGTGTCCACCTCGACGAAGTCCTCGCCGGCGGCGTTGCCCAGCTGAGAACCGCTGGCTTTCACCAGCATCCGGTCCGGGTCAGTGCGGATCGAGGTGTTGCCCTCGGCCAGGATGACCAGATCCCGGCTCGGTTCACCCAGGGTGCGCGACAACTCCACCAGGGTGCGTAGTTCAGATGCCATGTCGTACTCCGGATGCTGTTTCGTCGACGTCACTGTTCAGGACAATCTGCCGGATGTGCTCGGCAGAGTCAGGGCAGCCGTCCCGGCGTCGATCACCGAGCTGAAATCGTGCCGGACCGCGGACTGGGCCAGCAGCGATTCCAGAGAAAGCACAGGGTCGCTCCGCCGCCACGTCCTGAAGGCCGCCTCCGACAGCACCGGCTGCGTGGTTTCGACGCCGACCACTGAGGTGTTGCCACCGGCGTAGCTGGTGTTCCGCGGGCCTGAGCCCAGGCGGTTGCTGCTACCGATCATGTCGCTCACGGGGCGGGAACCGGCCATAGCGTAAGGCACCTCATTGAAACGAGCGGCTGTTAGTTTTTGTGAATTTAGCCTAGAGTAACAGTCGACACAATAGCTAGTGGCACCTCCGCCCGGTACATTGAGTGCCGGATAAAGAGGTGCCGACCGGGTGGAGGATCGGGAACCGATGAGCCTGGGCGGATCGCTCGCAGCCGAAGAGCGGCGGCGGGTCCTGCTGGACCTGCTTCGTGAATCCGGCCGGGTGGACATCAGCGGCGCCGCCGGTCAGCTCGGGGTCCACCACATGACCATCCGGCGCGACCTCAAGGGCCTTGAACGCGAGGGCAGCGCCCGCCTGGTGCGTGGCGGCGCGATCTTCGTGGGTACCGAGGAGTTCGAGATCCGCCAGTCAAGGGCGCTGAGCGCCAAGCGGCGGATCGCCGAGAAACTCGGGCCGCTGGTGCTCGAGCACGACTCCGTCGCGATCGACGCCTCCACGACGCTGTTCCAGCTTGTCGAGGACTTGCCCGCCGTCGATCATCTTGTGGTCGTCACCTATGGCATCCCGGCGTTCCAGACCCTGCAATCGCGGGCCGACGTCCGCGCCTTCCTGTCAGGCGGCGAGGTCGACCGCCGGACCGGCAGCCTGGTCGGGCCGGTGGCCCAGCGGACGCTCGAAAGCTTCTCCCTCTCCTGCTGTTTCCTGTCCGCGACCGCGCTCGACCCCGAGTTGGGCACGATGGAGCCGACCGTCGAGGAGGTCGAGATGAAGCAGGCGATGGTCCGCGCCTCGCAGTACGTGGTGCTCGCGGTGGACTCCACGAAGCTGAGCCAGCGCTCGGCGGTCCGCGCGCTGAGCCTCGATCAGATCCAGACCGTGGTGACCGAACTCGACCCCGCCGACTCGAGGCTGGACCCCTACCGGGACCGGGTTCTGCTGCTCTGACCGACCGGCGGACGCCGCACCCTAGATCGCGCTGTAGCCACCGTCGATCACGACCGACTGTCCCGTCAGGTAACTGGAGGCCGAAGAGCAGAGCAGGGCGACCAGGCCGTCGAGATCCGCAGGCTCACCCATCCGGCCGGCCGGGATCAGCCCGCGCCACTGCTCGGCAAGTTCCGGGTTCGCCTCGGTGAACTGGCGCGTCATGTCCGAGAGGATGTAGCCGGGCGCCACGGCGTTCACCCGGATCCCGAGCGGAGCCCACTCCACGGCCAGCGCTTTCGTCACCATGTCCACGCCAGCCTTGGACGCGTGATAGCTGACCTGGTGCTGCGGGACATTGACCACCGTCGAGGACATCGACGAGACGTTCACGATCGCGCCGCCGTGACCGGCGTCCCGGCAGGCCCGACCGAATGCCTGGCAGGTCAGGTACGTCCCGGTCAGGTTCACCTCGATCACCTTCGACCAGGAGGCCTTGGTGCCCTCAAGGCTGTCCTCCCAGGTGGTGATCCCGGCAGCATTGACCAGGACGGTAGGCGAGCCGAGCTCCCGGCTGACCTCGGCGAAGGCAGCGGCCAGGGCGTCCTCGCTGGTCACGTCCACTCTGAGCCCGAGGGTCTTCACCCCGGCCGCCGCCACGGTCTTGGCGCCGTCCGTGACGTCCGCCAGCATGTCCAGCAGCGCGACGTGGACGCCCAGCCGAGCCAGGGCGCCGGCCATCGAGAAACCGAGGCCCATGGCCCCACCGGTGACCACAGCGACCTGACCGTTGAGATCCTCAAGCATGCGAGGGCCCCTTAGAAGTAGAAATGGAATGTTATATGCTGCGAGTTTCACATAATCATGGCAACTAAAGCTAGAAGGATGGCGAAGTCCCGTCAACTGCCGCGAGCAGCTCGTGGACCGTCTCGGTCATCGGGGACACCGCCATCCGCCGTAATCCGTCGGCTGGGGGATCACCTCGCCGACGGCGGCGCCCTGGGTGGCACACTTCATGATTGACCCCGCAGGCGATCACGGCGGATTCCGCGGGCACCTGGACGCTCGGTGACCTGACGGTCAACCGGACCGGGTTCGGCGCCATGCGCCTGACCAGCAACGCCGACGGGGCGCCGAGTGACCGCGGGCTGGCCATCAGTGTGCTGCGCCGCGCGCGAGAGCTCGGCGTGAACCACATCGATACCGCCGCGTTCTACTTCTCGCCGCTGCGCTCCGCCAATGAGCTGATCAACCGGGCCCTGGCGCCGTACCCGGACGATCTGGTCATCACCACGAAGGTGTGGCCGGGCCGTGATCCGTCGGGGGAGTGGCTCTGGGCCACGCCGCAGCAGCTGCGCGGGCAAGTCGAGGAGAACCTGTGCCAGCTCGGCCGGGATCACCTCGATGTCGTCAACCTGCGCCTGCCGCAACGGATGAGGACCGGCTCGATCGCCGAGCACTTCGGCGCGCTGGCCGGCTTGCGCGACGCCGGTCTGATCAGGCACCTCGGCATCTCCAACGTCACGCCAGCGCACCTGGCCGAGGCCCGGGCCATCGCGCCGGTGGTCTGCGTGCAGAACGCCTACGGCGTCGGCGCGCCCGCACCCGAGCAGGAGTTCCTGCGCACCTGCGGTGAGCAGGGCGTCGCCTACGTGCCGTTCTCCGCCATCGCGGGCGCCGGAGGCGAAGCAGGCGCGAGCGCCCGCGACGACGTATCCGCCGTCGCCCAGGCCCGTGGCGCGACCGCCGCCCAGGTCCGGCTGGCGTGGACGCTGCAGCAAGGCCCGCACGTGCTGGCCATCCCGGGAACCGGCCAGCCTGATCACCTGGAAGCCAACGTGGCCGCCGGCGCGCTGCGGCTCACAGCCCAGGACATGGCTCGCCTCGGCTCGTCAAGCTAAGCCCCGGGGGAAGGGATCGGGCGGACGTCTACCGGGCGCCATACCCCGGCGACGTAGCCGTCGACCAGCAGCGTCGGACAGAGCGCACAGGGCGTCCCGAGCCCTGGACCGCTGGATCATGGCGAACTTCGCCACGTCCGCCATGGAGGCGGGGCCGAAGCCCTCCAGGTAGCGCTGGACCACGGCCGGCAGCGCCTGGTCAGGTCCCCGCCGCGCCGGCCGCGTCCCGGCGGCGATAAACGACGGCCGGGGACCGAACGACCATGGCCCCCGGTGGGGGCGTGCAGGAGCGGCGCGAAC
>Ga0209839_10000362_pt1 | contig 23611 bp, 21 predicted proteins | sample OrgsoiDNA2013050_FD_185800 | JGI IMG/M metagenome (GOLD analysis project Ga0209839, IMG submission 185800) | Permafrost soil microbial communities from the Arctic, to analyse light accelerated degradation of dissolved organic matter (DOM) -... | ecosystem: Environmental > Terrestrial > Soil >... | reverse complement strand
ACAACAAATTGGTCAGCCAGCGGTCTCGCTCAAAAGAATAGCCCAGCGCTTGCATAAACCAGCTGAAGAGCTTCGTCCTCATCTCAAACGATTACAGGAGGGTCTTATTCTACGCGAGCAGGGCGCGCAGTGGTCCTCATCCCAGCCCTACTACGCGTTTGCTATAGAGTTAGTCCGTCTCTGGATGGCACAAAACAGCGACTTTTTTCTTCCTGTAGAGAGTATGTAAGGAGAACGACCGTGCGCGACATGTATATATGGCGTATGCTACCTAACCCTTTTTCTTATCATGATACAACCATGCATAGTGGCATTATTGGGCATATCTCTGGTAGAAGTAGGGATATAGTAAATATTATCTACAACGATCAAAGCGCTCTTATCTTATCAGGCGCTCCTCGTATTGGTAAATCAGCCTTGCTCCGCTATTTGCAGACGCCGCTACAACCGCAAGCATATTCGTGGCGACAGGAGCCTGCTATTGTGAGCCTGCCCGATCAGAACACGCTAGATACAACCCATTTTGTGCAGATCGACCTCGTACCAGTGGAGAGTGTTTATCAGGGAGCCGACCAGAAAGAGGTCTATGCTCGTTTCCTTGAGCAATGTGGAGAAGCGTTGCAGCGGGTATATAACATTAAAGGCCAGCCGACACCAACTGATCTGAAGGGTCTGCGCGAATTCTTAAGGCGGAGAGAGCAAGAGCGATCAGAAATACGTTGCTTTGTTATATTAGATAATATTGATCGGTTGGGCCTGGATACATCTCTTCAGGATACGACCACCGCGCAAACGCCTCAAGAACGTGGTATCGCGCTGTTGAACGCCTGCGGCGCGATTCGCGCGTTAACCAGGTTGATCGAAGAGTTCAGGAGTTTTGGCGTAATTCTCTCGCTGGAGAGCCTGCCACGCTCGCGCGTGGATGCCCAGTTTACCCATGTCTCGGCTGATCTGGCGCATTTTGCCACCACAACGCTGCAAGTTTTTAGCAGAGATGATACCGATGCCTTTCTCAGTCAGGAGCCTGACGAATATGGTAGTGAGTGGTCGCAACAATTTAAGGAAGTAGCAGGTGAGACTGTCTTTTCGCCAGCAGAACAGACCTGGATCTATGAGCAGGCCGGCTCCCATCCCTATATTCTGCAACAATTTTGCCTGCATGCGTTTTCCTTCAAACAACTGCGTGCCGAGCAGCACAATCAATGGCAGGATCTGGAAGAAGAGTCCAGGCCCGCGCTGGCAGAACATGTAAAGGGACAGATCATCACTTTTCTTAAGCACCTATGGAAGCGCTTGCAAACAGCGTTGTCGTCGGTAAGTCCCGATACACGCGATACATTTTTTAGTTTTATTACTTCCCTTTCGGAAAGACGGCCAGACGATGCTATCCCCACTCAAGTATGGAATGAGCTGGGACCTGAGATACAATATATCCTTTATAACGAGGGCATTGTCCGCTACGATCCTTTCCAACCTGTCTATGCTCCTGGCGCGCTTCTCAGGGACTATCTGCTCCAAAAAATAGCGGAAATGGACGCGATAAAAATACGTACACCACGGCTCATCATCAACTTTCCCGAACAGCCTGGCGAACCAATGCTCCTTTCCGATTTAGAGTACCGTCTGATGAAGACATTGCAGCAATATCCAAAACGCTGTCCAGAGAACGAATTGATGCGCGCTGGCTGGAACAAAATCATAGAAGGCAAAACATTTACCCAGAGAATGTATCAGCTACGCAAGAAACTGAAAGGGGAGGGTAACATCGACGTGATTACCAACCAGTATGGCGGTTTCTATTCGCTCCCGCATCCAGAATGGTTACAATTCACGGAGTAGGTGTTGCAGGTCCATTGCATGTCTGTAAGCCAGGTAAAGGTACTGCTTGCCTACCTCTTTCTGCTCATCATTGAGGACGCTTCCATAAGTACCTATCATTGCCTTCTCAACCATATAATATTTGAGAAGACGCCACACGTTGGGATGCCATTCTTGAACTTGCTTGAGGTAGCTCTCTAGAAAATAGGTGGCAAGTGCCTCCCCTGAGAATTCACCTGCGTTTCTTTCAGGCGTATTCATTGCGTATAACTCGATATCAACTGCGAGCATTGCAACATCACTTAATGTATCGATATAACAAAATTCTGGCATAAAATCGATACAGTCCAGTGCCAGCAGAGACGTTTCATGCCTCAACAAATCGACCGCATCCTTTTCTTGAGGGCAGAGCCACAGATTCGTCGCTTTCAAGTCGCCGTGACAGCGCCTGATATGTTGCCCTTTCTCGCGTTGTACAAAATCATGCCGCCATTTTTTGAATGCGCAAGAAATACTATAGGTAATATACTTATAACGAGCTTTTTCTGCCTTTGTTAAAGCAACAAATTTCAGCGCTTTTAAGAAAAGATTGATGTTTAAAAGTAACTTTTTAGAGAGGTGATCCACATTCCCTATGGCGCAAGCGCGTGCTAAATCGTGTGCTTCCATAGATAGACGCTGATGCATCAGAAAAATCTGCCGTGCCAGCACCTCCATTCCTCTGGGATTGGCAAGTTTACCTGGGAGCAGTTTGCTGAGTTGCCATTCATCTTCAAGGCGCTTCATGACCAGGGCGTATTCCTGGTCATGCATGAGATCGTTCTTTTGAGGCATGGTTAAGACCGGCAATAGTGTTAGCGCGCTCGCATTATCTTCGTTCTCTCCGTTTTTCAGGACTAATTGAATTGGTGCAATGCCTATATACACTCCTGGAGCATGTTGGCTATTAAAATAGAAGCCATCCAGGAGGTACATGGCGCGCAAAAGTGGATCTGTTGTCTGATATAAGAGGGTATTGCGCTCGCGCCACATCTTCACGCAAAATTTTTGCCCTCTGTCCTCTATAAAAAATATTCTACTTGCATAAGATTTTATACGCTTCTCAATAATATAGGTGCCTGGGTCTGGAACAACGGACTGCAAAGTATCGAAACTAAACAAAAGCCCTCCATGTATCTGTGGTAAAAAGGATGCAGAACTTCCTCTTTCGTACAACATGTAGCAATGGAAGTGAGAGACCTGATGGCTTAATTACAGTGTAACAAAGAAAAGGCGAGAAATACAAGGTATCTTTTTGATACAAAAAGATACTTCCTGAGACGATTTTTACATAGAAACTTGAAAAGAGGAAAAAGCAATTCCTACGCTAAACAAAAGCTCTATATAAATACAGAGAGGCAATATGCAGATGCAAAGCGCAGTAGAGGCAATAAACATAGTCTATTGCCTGTGCAAAGATGCGGATAAAGAAAAGCTCTTCTGACTATTCAGCACACGCGACTTTCTTCAATAGATGGCTGTAACAAAACTCCCAATTCCCTTGCGTGCTTCTCGGCAAGGTCGAGAAATCGTTGTCCCATGGATGGTTCGCAATGATCATACACAATGGATACAATAGCACAGACAATAGCCTTTTCAAGCAAGTAATAAGTCAAGACCAGTCTTGCGGCTTCATCAGTTTGTGCAGTCAATACTAAATACTTTTCCGCTAAAAACGCGCCAAAACCTTCCCCTCCAACAGCCTCAACATCGATCACTAGCATAGCCAGATCGGCAAGCACATCAATGTTACGGTAGGACTCGTTGAAGTCAACAGCATCGAGAATACGTACATAAGGCAGAAAGTTGTCGTCCTGTTTTATTGTCTCGATCCAGATATTGTTTGTCTTTAAGTCTCCATGACATTGTCTTATGTAGCCACGCTGCAAGCGCTTTTCAAAAGCGTCGCGTAATGGCTGCTGCTCAATAAAGGAGCGCAAATTTGTTTTCAAGTTTTCTATTAACTTAGAATAATCTTCATAAAGCGTGAGGTTATGTCGTTCTATCAAATCAAAGTGCATGAGATTATGCTCTAACTTTGTTAATAATTGCTCATAGCTACCCCAGATGTAGCCATGCTCATCCACTTCTGGAAGGGGAAACAGAAATTTCTTATGGATCTGCTCTATCCTTAGAGCGAGTGCGTGTAAGTAAAGCTCTTTTTGCTTTTTTGAGACTTCTTCTCTTAGTAAAAGATCAAGGCGCTGATTCTCCGCTAGATAAGACATCACTAAGGCATATTCACCATCTTGTTCACTTACCTGCTCAATCTGTCTACCGTCTTGTATAATGATACCAAGTGTTATGCTTTGTAGCTCTCCTGCATGCTTTTGCTCCTCAATCTCCCGCAATGTTGGTTGAAGTATTCGTGCGAGTCCCTGATAAATACCAGGAGTAATAATATAATTTTTTCGCCATGCTTCTTTTTGACACACTAAGCGCTCTTTCGCTGAGCCATACTGGTAACGCTTATCTTTGTATTCCCGCAGTATTTTAAAAACCAGTCTTTGGTCTGTATTCTCTTGCCTGTGAGCAATACATACGAAAGCAGATGCCGAATCCACAATTGCTTCTATCTCATAGATATGTTCTTCTTCGATAGACTTCTCACTCGCTTCTACCTTAGAGATATATGCTTCTTCAAGCTGTTTTTCATCTTTATCTACAACTGCTTTGGTAGACGGGCCAGAGAATATTGTAACCATAAGATGCCTACAATCTACGATGTGAATAGCGCTGCTTAATAACACTCTGCAAACATCCAATCACAAAGTACAAAACAAAGAACACCTTCTTTCCTGAAAGTTGCATTTAAGCAGGCCCCAGGAAGAAGGTTGGACGATAGATCGACACACCAAGCCTGACGGTGTATTAAGAACATTACATTAGATAATTACTAATTTTCCGAAGCAAATTTCTATGAAAAATCATGTAAATATGCCTTAACTATAGATATTGGTATAGCTTTTGTTAGTATAGCCAAATCCCCTTTGTTTTACAAACTTTTAGTACTAACGTGTTCAAATCAGTGTACCAACTTGTAAAAAGCATCTGCCCATAAAAGAGCTTCTAGAGCCGACAACTTTCTATTGGAATTGTTCAGGTCGACACAGCGGTTTACTCTTAACTTCGAAATTTACCTAAAGGAATAGACGCTCATTCAAGAGAAATCTTAATAGAATTTGACCAGAATAATTATTTTTTGTTGAGAAGCCTGGTTATTTTTTAATGACATATGTTCTATTTAGAACGGAAGTTTCTATTGTTTGAAACAGGTCAAACTTTTAAGTACACATTTATATTATATTATAACGAACAAGTATTCTGACAGTCACCACATATATAATTCTTAATGCACAGTTCAAAATGAGACAGCCCTCCCCACAAACTTCCCATACCGTTCAGCCGCCGCAACAAAAGCCCGCGTTTCGGCCTCGTTCGGCGGCGTGAAAAAGCTCGGAGCGATGACGGCTTTATCTTTTTTCAGCACTCGCTTCCAGGTGCCGACGATCCGACCGTTTATGACAATTGTGTGGTTGAAGAGCACGTTGCCCCGAGCGTCAAGGTTTTTTGTGTGTGCGGCGTCGAAAATGGCGCTACGGTCAGTGTAGCCTACGATATACTCGTCATAATTGGGCAGCAGGTATGTCGTCTGAGCTATCTCTTGCGAAAATGGCGTAGATGGCGCGAACCAGTATGTCTGGCCGTCTATTTCCTCATGCGCGAAGTGGGATTTGACCATTGCGAGTCCAGCTCTTGCATCAGCCATTGTAAGTCCCGACCACCACACGAAATCTTGCAGGGTCGCGGGACCGTGGCTAGTAAAGTAGCGTCTGGATAGTTCGGCTAATGCTTCGTCGCGTTCTAATAGCCTGGCCTGGGGCGCTCGCTCGTCAAGCAGGGCATAGGTGAATTGCTTGCCTCGCCTCGCGCCGCTACAGACGATTCCATCAAGTTCGGCGCGAAATAGTATGTAGGTCAAGCGCTGCTCGCCAGCCGTAGCAATGCCCGCTTGCTGGAGCACTGACACAAGTTCCGAACGCATCAGCTGCTTACCACCCTGCAACGCCTTTGCCAGTGCCGTGTTACTACGCGCAAATAGGGCCTCATCCAGTTCAAGCCTCCGATACCAGTACGCCGCCGCCGCGTTGACGCGTGGTGCCGTAAGTGCAAGCAACCAGCGAATATCGGTGGGCGCGACAAAATGCCAGGTCGGTCGCATTATATGCGTGCGTAGAATCGCTCCGCTGCTGAATGCCTGCTCGATATCGTCGTCGGTGGTATCTTGCAGGCGCAGGCCGAGCGCCCACTTCGCCGCCGCATAATCCTGCGCCTGGACTGCGCCCAGCCACTGTACTACGTCGCCGGGCTTTGCAAACGTTTGCCGGGAGATGTGTTGGTTGTGCAGTCGCTGCTGTGCGATGTTCAGCTCTGTCATGGTTGCTCCTCTATTGCGATCCTCGAACGAAGCTCACTCAATGTATCTTCTAAACAGAGGATATCATGAAAGGAGGACACCATCGACCCTATTTCAGTAGGGATATATTTGGACTGATAAGACGTATCGCTCACCTTTGAGGAGCAGCCAGGAATATCTGGCAAACGAGAGGTGTTGGTAGGAGTACACTGATAGTAATCCTTGTACCCTGATAGAGAGAGGCAACACATTCTTATGTCAACAAAAACCATTCATGCGATACAGGTCCACAACTACGGCGACGCGGATCAGCTCAAACTTGAGCAGGTCTCGCAGCCGGAACCACAGCAGGGCGAAGTTCTTGTACGCGTACACGCGGCAGGGGTGAACCCGGTCGATTGGAAGATCCGCGCGGGCTTTCTAAAGGACTTTATGCCCGCGACATTCCCCTATGTGCCAGGAGCCGACCTTGCGGGTGTAGTCGAAAAAGTTGGCGCTGGCGTAACCGCTTTTCAGCCCGGTCAGGCGGTATTTGGCCGCAGCTCTCAAGGCTCATACACGGAGTATGCTCTTGCTCCGGCGGACGCCCTGGCGCTGAAGTCCGCGGATCTGAGCTTCGACGAGGCGGCCACCATCCCCGTTGGCGCGACTACGGCATGGCAGGCTCTCTTCGATCACGGCAATCTGCAGCCCGGTCAGCGCGTGCTGATTCTGGGCGGCGCTGGCGGCGTCGGACTCTTCGCGGTCCAGTTCGCCCGCTGGAAAGGCGCGCATGTAATCAGCACGGCCTCTGCCAGCAACGCGGATTTCGTGCGCTCGTTGGGAGCGGAGACGGTTATTGACTACACAAAGGCACGCGTTGAAGATGAGATCCACGATGTAGATCTGGTATTCGACACGGTTGGCGCTGCCGCCCTTGACAGCGCTCTGCCCACGCTCAAACGCGGCGGCACGCTGGTCTCTATCGCCGGACAGCCCGACGAGGCGAAGGCAAAAGAGCTGGGTGTGCGTACGGCGCGCTTCTCGGCCCAGGTCACGAGCGAACTTCTAAGCACGTTCGCCCGGCTCATCGACGAAGGGCAGATAAAGACCTTTGTTGGCGCTGTCTTCTCGCTCGATGAAGCCGGCAAGGCCCACGAGCTCAGTCAGGGTGGCCACGGTCGGGGGCGCATCGTCCTGCACATTGCATAACTACTGCAGGATGCGCTACGCGTAGTCAGTACGAGAAACATAATGGAGTCCACCGATCCTCTTCGGTGGACTCCATTATGTTTAGTTCTCATTTCATTCCTATCGCAACGATGCCAGTTAAGGTTCCGACGAAGATACTGTTCTGGGAGAGCGTCGGCGTTGCGAAGCGAGTTGTTGCACCAACGGAGATTGTGGCACGCACCGAGCCTGTTACAGTGTCGAGGGCATAAAGCATGCCCCCACTGGGATCAAGGCTATAAATTGTGTTTCCTCCTATCACAGGTGAGCCGGTCACTTGCTGAGAAGCCTGCCACCCGGTAGCGAGCTGCGTTCCTGCTGCAAGCGTGATCTCGCGCAGTCCATTGGCACATGGAATGAAGGCCATCTGCCCACTCACCGCGGCTCCCCCGTAGGCACCGGCAGAACAAACAGAGATCGTCTGGATTTGCTTGCCTATTCCTCCCAGGTGATCTGCATGCAGCAAATAGCCCTGATTCGACTTGCCGTGAGCAAAGAGCAAGCCGTTGGGCAGGAGGACCGGTCCCAGCGAACTGAGATCTAAATCTGATGCGTTATCGCTCTGCCAGCTCTGTGGCGCAAAGGCGTCCTCAAGTTGTAAGGTGGGTGAGAGGCGTAAGACGGAGTCGGTGTGATCCCAGTTCCCTTGCGTGACTGCGCCATTGCCAACGCTGACATAGAGATTTCCTTGAGCGTCAATAACTGGTCCCGAGGGAGCCCAGATGCCGCCTTCACGCGGGGTCGGAACCTGATAGGTGAGCAGCGCTCCCGTGCCATCGGTGCGAGATGCAATGACCATGCCGTGATAGTCGCCACAGTCGCCGTACAGACCGCCGAAGGCCACATACACTCTTCCTCCATACAAGGCAAGGGCTGCGCGCTGCTGTTCGGTTTGTGGATTTGCACCGGGAGGATCGACAACGCGACGGACCTTGACCTGTCCCGTCTGTCTATCGATGCCAACCAGAATATGGGCTGGACCCTGGATCTCGGCTACAGCGAAGACCAGATCCGTCTGTGGATCATAGACCGGTGTGCCGGTGATGCCGAGGGGATCAATATCGCCACAAGGTAAATCTGCCAGCGGTACAGGAGTTCCTACTGTGGTATGCCATTGTATTCGTCCCGTGTGTGCATCAAGCGCGTAAAGAGTATCGTGTTCCGTCGCTACAATCACCTGTCCATTAACCACGAGCGGCTCAGCATAAACCGCTCCGTCGAGTGGTTGTTTCCAGAGGTTCGTGAGATGGGTAGGGTCAGCCACGCCTGCTACAAACCCGCTACGGGCATTGTTATCGTGATATGTAGTCCAATCGGTACCAGTTACCTGAGTAGGCGTCATGGTGCCGGGGGGAAGCGTCAATGGTGTGATATGGACAGATTGAGGTGGTGGAATAATCAAAGATCTGGTGATCTGGTGAATCTGGTGGCGCTGGCTGTAGAGAAAGCCAGCCAGCAGTAGAACGACGACGAGCAAAATTGTCAGGGTGATTTGTCCGCGTCTGGTAAAATGCCGTCTCTGTTTGTATGTGTCATGTGTTTTGTCCGCCTCACTCATTGTTGTAGTATAATCGATATTGTCAACTTATTTGTAACGAGCGCTGAGAAGCGTGTATACAGGAGAGTATTTATGTCAACAACGACAGAGGGAAAGCTGACCGGGCAGGTGGCGTTGGTCACTGGAGCCAGTTCTGGTATCGGGCGGGCGATTGCGCGCGCATTCCTACGCGAGGGCGCGGATCTCGTTGTCGTGGCGCGTCGGTCCGAACGGCTTGAGGCATTGGCGGAAGAAGCGCAGAAAAGCGGGCGGCGTTGTGTCGGCGTTGTAGGCGACGTGCGCGAGGAAGAGACTGCTGTGCGTGCCGTGCAGGCCGCGCTGCAAGAGTTCGGCCAGCTAAATATTCTGGTGAATAATGTTGGCAGAGCTACCTATGGCAACCTTGTCGAGACGAGCGCTGACGACTACGATTCGATGATGGATACGAATATGCGCAGTACCTTCGTGTTTACGCGCCATGTGGTGCCTGTTCTTCTCGCAAAGGGAAAGGGTAGCATCATTACTATTGCATCGATGGCTGGCGTAATGGGGTTTGCAGGCGAGGCGGTCTACTGCGCTACTAAGTTTGCTCAGGTGGGCTTCAGCCAGGCACTTGATCGCGAGCTTCGTCCGCATGGTATCAAGGTCGGCGTGGTCTGTCCAGGAGGGGTGAAGACGGAATTTGCAATCGGAACAGGAAGAACTGAGGAGGGCGTGGCCGCGTCGGACATGCTGGAGGCAGAGGATGTCGCTGCCTCCGCTCTGCTCATTGCCACTCAGCCTGAGCACTCGCGTATCGCAGAGATTCGTATGCGTCCCATGATTGAGCCGCTTTTCGGTCGCGATCCAGAATAATATTGTAGCGTAGGCGCTTTAAGCACAGATGCAAGGAGTTGATCTATGGCTCAGGAAAAACAGGAGACACGAGCACAAGAGGTGACTCGTATTCGTAGCTATCTGGCGAGTCAGGCCATGCGTCGCACACCGGAGCAGCTTGTCGAGGCGCTGCGAGAGGCGCACCAGCAATTTCTGGCGGCAACCTCCGCCGTCTCTGACGCCGACTTTCGCACCGTTCCGCGCGAAGGAGAATGGTCCACTGCTGATGTCCTGGCGCATGTGCGTACTATTGCGACCATCGAAGAGCGCTCCATCTGTGGCGTGCTTGAGCGCGGCGAGCAGCCTGCGAATATAAATGATCAGCTTGAGCACGTTCCAACAAATGCCACACGCGAGCAGCTGCTCGCGGATATCGCGGCACACCGAGACCGGCTGATTGCCGTGGTGCTGCAGGTGGACCCCCAGGCGCGTCTCGACATCCTGTGGGGGCACAATGAGTTCGGTTTTATGAACTGGCGTGAATGGCTCCTTTTCGCACGCGTCCATACCCTCGATCACGACCGGCAGATACAGGCAATTTCAGCGGTTCTGGCGCAATAACCGTAGAGGAGATAGTGGCAGATGAAACTGGCAATACACTTTGGCGTCGCTACGTATACTTCCTCTTCCGAAGATTGGGAATCGGCGCTCACCTATGCAGTTGAAGCCGAGCGTTTAGGCGTAGATTCGGCCTGGACCGCTGAGACGTGGGGATACGATGGGGCGACGCCTCTGGCCTATCTGGCGGCAAAGACCAGCAGGCTACGTCTTGGGACAGGCATTCTGCAGGTTGGCACGCGCACTCCCGCCCTGCTGGCAATGACCGCCATGGCCCTGGCATCGCTCTCCGGCGACCGCTTTCTCCTGGGATTAGGTGTCAGCGGGCCACAGGTGATCGAGGGATGGCACGGTTTGCCTTTTGCCCGACCCATGCAGCGCCTGCGCGAAACCGTTGAGATTGTGCGTAAGGTAACGCGTGGCGAACGCCTTGTCTATCACGGCAAAATGTATCAAGTGCCCCTCCCTGATGGCGAAGGCAAAGCCCTGACACCAAATGTTCCGCCGCGCCCGAACTTGCCTATTTACCTGGCGACCCTCGGCCCAAAAAGTCTGGAGCTGACCGGTGAGCTGGCCGACGGCTGGCTCGGTTCACAATCCGGCACGACCCCTGCCAATATTTCAGGCGCAGTCACCTTTACCTGACAGCGAAACGGCCACTCGCCTTGCCCAGGATACACCGTCACCACAATGCCGAGTATTCTGACTGCAAACCGAAGCTCTTCATAGGAAGGTGTATATCCCGGATCAAGCAGGCTTGGCCTAACCTCATCAACCCACTTCTCAAACCGCACAATCTCTTTTTCAAGCATCGCTTTTTCCTCTTCATCATCGGCTATATCATACAGCAATCCTTCTGCCTCCCGTTGCTGTCGTTCCATATCCTGCATGGCAAGTCCTAGACGCTCACGGGTTTTGTTACTGGTTGCATACCTCGCTAAATCAAACAGGTTGTCAATCTCCGTTTGCAGCTTGGCAATTGTCGCGTGTACTTCAACTGGATCGACAACAGGTTTGGTTTTCTTTCGAAGTTCCGCGACTCTCGCTCGTACCCAGGAAACATCCTGCAAGGTTTCCCTGATTTTTTCTTTGACAGAATCATCAACTAGGTCAAGGCGAATATAAGTATTGTGATTGTGGACAATACCTTGCTTTTTACTTGCCCGTTGCTGGCACCGATACGCGGGCTTTGTGTTTTTTAGTTGTGCAGCCGGAGCAGGATATTCAAGAATCATTGTCCTTGCACACACACCGCAACGGCAGTAACCGTTTCTGACTAAACCTAGTTCACTGGTTGGATGATGATTATTTCTCAGTGACTCGTTTTTGTTGGCGGCGATATTGAACTGGACTTTAGCGAATGTCTCAGCGTCAACAATTGCTGGAGCATCAGGCAGCTTGATCCATTCCTCTCTTGGACGCTCAAGAGTTATTTTCTTGCCGTTGCGAGTAACTTTCGTGTAGCGGTGCGCCCACACTTCACCAGTATAAATCGGATTGTTAACAAGGTTACGAATGGCAGTTGCCCGCCAGTGGGGTTCACTCGTCTTTGCTTTTGATCGTGGGGGGATACCAAGTTCGTTAAGAATTCTGGCAATGCCATGAAAACTCTCTCCCTCGCACAACAGATCAAAGATGAAAGCAACCACTTTATACTCACTCCATTGCTGCCCATTGCGGTCAACATGAATGATCTCGTGGTTGAAGACATATGCCCCCTTAACTTCCCGTTCGGTATCAATCAAGAGATACCCGTAGGGAGGCTTGCTACATGCACTCGGCGCTTTTCCAATTTCAATGCGTGAAAGTTTCCCACGCTCCATGCGTAACCAGCTTTGCTCCCGTTCCAGTCTTGCAAAAGTAGCTTTCCAGGTAAGCGCTAGTTCTCCCATTGGGTCATCTGAAAACTTTTCATGGATTGTCTCAAGCCTGACACCCTCGTCAATAAGTGCTTGATAAATCAAAAGCACCTCAGCTGCACCGCGACGGCTTAAAGCTCTCACCTCAGTAATAACGAGGACGGTAAACTCCCGGCGTTTCGCGGCCTCTAACATATCCATAAGGCGCTTGCGCTGGAAGTAGGGAACTTGATAGGCACTGATTGCTTCTTTAAATTCAAGGTGTGACGGGTAGATATACCCCTGTCGTGCTCCGTATTCCCTGACAGCATGAGCAGCTGATTCTATTGTTGTTGAATCGGCAAGGTTGACATCACTCTCTCTAATGTACCCAGCCATAATTTCTTTTTTTGGCGGCATGTGGAGGTACTCCCAACTCGCTTGGGTAGTACGAGAAGAACCCGACATGATGGGACTCCTTGTGGGAACTGTTTCACATGTGTTTGGGGAAAAGGAGATTAAGCAGTTAGCATGAGGCGCTAACAATCTCCCTGACATGTGTGGGAAGTGACTTAGGGACATTTGTGTCCTTGAGTCGTAACAGTTTCCTACTCTTGAGGAAATCCCGATGTCTATCCTCTAGTATAACCCCTTTTGAACTAATTTTCCAGCCTAAATGAGATGTTTTTATTATCTGCGGTGCGGGTTTGGTTGAAATCCCTGATGGTAGTACAGTGGTTCACCCTTGTCGTCAAGTGGCGTCTCTTCATGATGCCGGAAGCGAATAACCCGCAAGTCTTGCTCATTGAGTCTTCCGCGCAAGTAAACACCAAACGCAATGATCCCAACACCAACAAGACTTACACCTACCAGCTCCTTAAACTGCCAGAGCGCAATGAACAAAAACCCGTATAAGATTGTGATACAAAACAGCCCGAGCACTATCATGACAACAGTAAATTTTCTCTCACCATCCATGCTTTATTCTCCTGTGCGAAAGCTCTCACCTGTGTTATAGAGCACAACGGGGACAGCAAAACCCGAGACACTGACGATTAGATCCGGCTTACCTGGTGTATCCTTTCGGCTGACATAAGCTGTGGTCAAAGTGACAACATGTTGTGACGTATCACCTTCAACGGACTCGTACACCGCGTAAATTTTGCTCTCCTCCGGATGGTTTATCGGCATCTCAACAATCACGATTTGATTCTTGTAGTACTGTGCAATAAAATGACTCATTCCATTATGGCCTACATCTAGATCGGTCACGCTGACACGGGAATAGCCATAGTTCCAGTGCTCCTGGGTGGCAACAACGAAGGGAATAACCAGGCGTGAGAGTAGCAGGTAAAACCCCAACGTAATACACATTCCAGCTACTACGTACTTCCAGTATGCTTGCATAATGCCGGTGTGGGGCAACTCCTGAGTAGTTACATCTTCTTGAACATCTGCCTTAAGTGGTTGCAGCGCGTCTGAAGTACGGGGACGGTGAGCGCGTAAGATTTTCGGCGGTTGGAGATCATCGCGTCTGAGAGCCATAACTCCTCTTTCTTGACAGGAACAGGCGCGGCGTGATTTACTACTACCGAGCCTATAACAATAGGTTCAAGCAGGCGGTAACTCAAGGAACGGCCAAGTACCGGAGTTACCGCTTTCTAGTCCATTATAGCCATAAGTACGTGATTAGCAGGGACTAATATTAGTATAACCGCAAATACCTGGAATAACAAGGGTTATGGACAGCAATTTTAGCCTAGAGTATAATAGCGGAAAACAGGAGGTAGGGACTTGGCAAAAAATTATTTGACTGCTGAGGAAATCGCAGAGGAAATATCTGTGTCTGTTGAAACTGTTCGGGCGTGGATTAATCATTCAGATCCAGATCAACGCCTCCCTGCATACAAAGTCGGAAGACAATATAGGGTAAAGACCGAAGACTTTGAACGGTTTATGCAGAAGCGGTATAACCTACCAGACGAGAATAAAAAATAAGGCAAGTATTTGACTAGTAAGCCCTCTCACCGGGGGTTTACTTTTTTACTCAATCATACTTTTCAAACCCAAAGATACGATGGTTTTTTGAACAAATTTTGTTACCTATAGGGGTATGATTTGCTCTATCTCCTTTGCATAGAGGTAATCATACCCCCAAAACTAGAACAAAAGACCTTGAAAACTTGATCTAGTGACTCGCAGAATTCGGCGGAAATCACACAACTATCCCAGACTTGGGCAAGGAGTACAAATACTCCGACTACATTATGATGTTGATTTTTTGTCCAATCTAGGGGTTCGTTTTCCTCTGCATCCAATGCGAATACCAAAACGAACCCCCAAAACAGAAGCGAAAGGTCTTGAACGCGCGACCTAATTACTTACAGTTTTTTGAATTTTTGTTCCAACTATCTCTAATTATTGCCTGTCTTTTCATTTTGTTTTTTTGGGGGTGGGGCGAGTAGCATTTTTAATTGCTTGAAGCAACCAATGCAACGAAAAAATGAAGTAGCCTAATTTTGGGGTATTGACAACGAGTTGACATTGCTACATACTAATGATGTAATAAGAGTGACAGACTAGGGGTTGGGCAAAGAATAAATTCGTTACACATTTCTTAATTATCTCTAGCCTGATATCACGGTGCAACCTCCTCAACAGGTGACACGAGAGCGTTTAATTCTTTCCCTGGTAGTGCCGAGCAATCAGAGTGTGATGGATTTTATAGAACAGTGACAACCCCGGCATCCTCAACCGTTACTGTTAGTACGAGTAACCCGGAAAGTCAGGGAATGATTTTAGCTTCTTTTGCAATCTCCTTAGCAGGAGGCGCAGGTATCTTCCCCGCATTTATGTGACATAAAAAAGGTTTGATCTTTTCCTCGCTCATGCGTTCTAGATGGTAGAGATAATTTCAGGAGGGAATATGCTCGACCAAAATACAACCACGGTGCTGACAACGCTCATTACTGTTTTAGGAACATTAGGTGGCGTTGTGCTTGGCGTGATTTTATCCAACCGCTATGTAGCACGACAGGAGAAAGCAAAGCGCAATGCTGGGGTTATCGAAGAAGTATATGCACTACTCATAAAAGTAAGTGCTCGTTATGAGGACAACATTAAGCACAAGAACCCATCCATGAAAAGTATTGAACCAGACTTGCATCGTTTAGAACTCCTCATTTACCTATACCTTCCTTCTATAAAACAAAAGCATAGTATGTTCATAGAAGAGTTGATCCAATTTGGAGGAAAGTCATATTACCTTCAACAAAGCAAAACCTCTCATGATGTAAAGGAAGAGCTTGAGGAAGTATCTAATCACTTCAATAAAAAGCTAGTAGAGCTAAAAGAAGAACTTGAAAAGCTCATTAAATAGATCTTTGCTATCGCTACACTTTACTTGAAATAAAGAGGAGTGTAGCACTACACTCCTCCACTGTGCTACTTACCCTTGTGTTTAAGGGCTTTTACCAAACTTATTACCCGCTCAATGAGATCGAGAGTGCCTATAACAAAAGCTGGTATAGACAACAAAAGGGATAACCACAATGGCATTTGTTTCTCCAAATCGTATTTTTCATTGCTTAACCCCTTTTTTGCGGCCTCTTTTAAGAGCGGCTTATCTACCTAAACGAACAAGTAGGGAAAAAGTAAAAAAATCTTATATAGTCCATATCAGGAAGTATTCTGTATTAAGCCAGGGCTGGCTCGGCACCTCCTTCATCCCCGAACACGCCTCCCTGTTTTTCGATTCTATCGCCGCTGGAGCTGTGCGGGCAGGCCGTACCATTGCAGACCTCGATCTGCAAGTCGCAGGTGGAGTAGCCGCCTTCTCCGATGATGTTGAGAGCCTGATCGCACCGCGCAAGCCGGGTCTCGCGTTCACGCTTGGGGCTATGGGATCGCGGCAGCACAATTTCTACAACGATGTGTATCAACGCGCTGGCTACGCCGATATCGCGCTCGAAGTGCAGGACCTCTGGCTCAAGAAGCAGCGGGAAGCAGCGGCGGCGCGTGTCCCGGATGAACTGGTGCTCAAAACCAACCTCATCGGCACCGAAGCCATGGTGCGTGAACGCCTCAGCGCCCACCGACGCGCGGGTGTAAACACCCTGCAAGTGAATCCCGAGGGCCAGACGCTTGATGAACGATTAGCAACATTGGCGCGGCTGCTAGAACTCGTGAAGGAGGTCAACGCTGAGCCTTGAAACGTTGGCGTACCTCTTCGGCATAGAAATGTCAAGATCGACCAGGAGCCATATTACCCGTAGCAATGCCATTATTGCTATTGATATAAGCCTGGAAGACAAGATTATGCGCTACCTCTAATGCAGTAGCAATTGAGCCGAGCAGTACGCTATCGTCCCCCAGCTTTGAGACAACAATGCGCGGTCTCAAGGGGGTAAGTTGCTGTAGTCTTCGCTCTAATGGTGGGAGCAATAATTCACCACGTTGCCCCATGCCTCCACCAAGCACAATCAGTTCTGGATCTAAAACGGCAGTGATGACTGCGACTGCCTGCGCGAGGCGATATCCCTCCTGTTCGACTACAGCAAGCGCTTTTGCATCGCCTCGCTGTGCCGCGTCAAAGATCTGCCTGGCAGACAGAGATGCAGGCAAGCCCAGTTTCTGCGCCTGACGAACGATAGCTTCCGCTGAAGTCGCCTCCTCGAACATCCCTAAATAGCTCTCGCTGATGCTCCCCGTTTCCTCTAAGCTATCGTCCAGACCGAACGGTAAGAACCCGATCTCACCTGCCGCGCCGTGTGCTCCCCGATAGAGCGCTCCGTTGAGAACAATACCCATGCCTACACCGGTACCTATAGCGATATACACAAAGGTACTGGCACTGGCACCCCAGCCAAATGAACGCTCACCTAGCGCGGCAAGGTTCGCATCATTTTCTACGGAAAGGCTCAGGCCAAACGCGGCCTGCAACTCTGCGACCAGACCGTGTCGTCCCCATTCGGGCAGATTTGATGAGAAAAGCACGCGTTTACTTTGCTCATCGAAGACCCCGGCTGTGCCGATGACCGCGTGTACTACCTGTGACCAGGCCAGACCTGCCTCCGCGACAACCTTACGCGCCAGTTGACTGCTCAATGCGACGAGTGCGGAAGCGCTCTGGGCATCGTTTAGCTGAGCGCTACGCGCCATAATATGGCCGCCCAGATTTGCTACAGCAGCACGTACCCAGCCGCGACCGACATCGACGCCAATGACATAACCAGCATCTGGATCTGGCTCATACAGGGTAGCTATTCGCCCTCCCTTGCTCGATATCGCCTGCCCGACTGCCCGAACAAGACCCGCTTCCTCAAGACCGGCGAGCGCTTGCGATACGGTCGGCTTGGAAAGTCTGGTTGCACGCGCAAGCTGGGCGCGCGATGTTGGTTTATGTGTGCGCAAGTACTCCAACAATGTTCGCTCGTTGATAGCTCGTAACATTGATGGAGTTCCTGGCTGATATCCGTGGCGCAAATTGCTGTCAGTCGTTGACATGCAGTGCCTCCTTTGCAGTAATGCATGGTTCTGCCTCATTGTAAACTATCTTTACCAGGTTGTAAAAAGGGAAAGCATTGACAAATCGAAGTTAGGAAACTATACTAACTATAGAACGTCGTCTTCGTATGCAACATATTTATTTTCCTGGCTTCTTTAAACAGGTAACACAAGGAGGTGGCCCGTGAGCTCTTCAAGCGTAAACAAGAATACAGACGGAGGTTCCACAGAAACAGCTCAAAGTGGAGCTGCGGAACAAAAGAACACTGGCTTTGTACGAAGTATTAATTTGCCAACGGCGATAGCCATCAACATGACCCAGATGTGTGGCATCGGTCCATTCATCACCATCCCTCTCATGGTCGCGGTCTTTGGGGGTCCGCAGGCGATCATCGGCTGGATTGCAGGCGCGATACTGGCCCTGGCTGACGGCCTGATCTGGTCCGAACTTGGAGCGGCCATGCCTGGAGCTGGAGGCACGTATATCTACCTGCGCGAGGCCTTCCAGTATCGGACTGGACGCTTAATGCCGTTCATCTTTAGCTGGACCGCGATCCTCTTTATTCCTCTCATTATGTCTACCGGCGTCATAGGATTGGTATCATATCTCGGCTACCTCTGGCCAAATATGAGCCAGTGGGAAATCGACCTCGTCTCCCTGCTGGTCGTTGGCCTGGTCCTGTTCGCGCTCTACCGGCGCATCGAGTCGATCGGTATCCTCACCAACATCCTGTTTGGCATCATGCTGCTCTCCATCGGCGCAGTGATTGTCGCGTCGCTTACCCATTTTAACCCTGCACTTGCTTTCGCCTATCCAGCCAATGCCTTCTCCCTGAATGGCACCTTCTTTGCAGGATTGGGCGCTGGCCTGCTCATCGGCATTTATGACTACCTGGGTTATAATACAACGGCGTACATGGGCGCTGAGGTTCGCAATCCTGGCCGCGTCATCCCCTGGTCTATTATCGTTTCTGTCCTGGGCATGATGGTACTCTACCTGGCCCTCAACATTGGAGTAATGGGCGTTGTTCCCTGGCAGACCGTTGCTAAATCAACCTCAATTGCTTCTCTGGTCCTGGAGCATGTCTGGGGCAAAGGCGTTTCAAGCGTGGTGACGGTCCTGATTATCATTACCGCATTTGCCTCGGTTTTTGCGGGACTCCTCGGTGGATCGCGTGTTCCATATAACGCAGCCCGTGATGGCGTCTTCCTGCGCCAGTTTGGCAAATTGCACCCACGCTATCACTTCCCTCACGTCGCTCTGATTGTGATGTGCGTGATTACCGCTATTGGCACCTTCTTCTCCCTCTCGACAGTTATTAACATGCTCATCGCGGTTATTGTGCTTATCCAGGGCATCGGACAGGTAGTCGCTTTGACGGTCTTACGCCGCAGGCAGCCTGAACTGAAGCGCCCCTATCACATGTGGTTCTACCCGTTGCCCAGTATTATCGCGCTCGTTGGCTGGGTGTATGTGTACTACTCGTCCGGTATCTTGCCCATCATACTCTCGCTCGCCTGGGTCGCGGCTGGCGTTGTCGCGTACCTCCTCTGGGCGCGGTTCGTTGAACATATCTGGCCCTTTGGTCCCAAAGACATTAAGGAGGAGTATCTGGAGAAGCCCATTGAGACAGAGGCATCAGCCTGATCGTGGCAAAAGCGGAGGACGAACCAATGATAAACGATGACTCGCTCGCTACAGGTACTCACAACTTTGGCGTTGCCATTGATTTCGGTGGTACAAAGATCGCGGTGGCAACCGCTGATCCGACGGGCAACATTTTACGGCAGGTGCGCATCGACACGCATGCTTCTCAAGGCGCTCAACAAGTGCTTGAGAGAGCGATAAGCGCCGCGCACGCGCTGATTGAACGAACCGTAGCAGAAGAGGGAGGGCAATGTACTGCGGTTGGAGTAGTAACTCCCGGCGTCGTTCAGGAGCATGGCATATTGCTCTCGCCCAACATTCCAGGTTGGGAACGGGTGGCATTGCGTGAAACGCTGCACGCAGGTCTGCACATTTCAAAGGTGGTAGTGGCAAACGATGTCAAGGCGGCGGCGATGGCAGAGTTTCTTTGGGGCGCGCTCAAGGGGGCGGACCCGGCTGTCTACCTCAGTCTTGGTACAGGCATTGCCACCGCAATTGTGATTGGAGGGCGCGTCGTCACTGGCGCGCATGGAGCTTCTGGTGAAATTGGCTATAATTTGCGCAGCGTTCTGAATACCTCCGGCGCTGCGCAGGGACGAGCGCCATTGGAGGAAGCTGTCGGCGGGCGCTTCATAGGGGAGCGAGCCAGCCTCCTGCTGGGAGAACCGCTCAGCGCCGCCGACCTGTTTGTGCATTCAGACATTCGTGCCCGTTTCCTTGTCGATGAAATGCTCGCCGAACTGGCAACCCACATTGCCAATCTCGCTATCCTGCTTGATCCGGCCCGCGTAGCTGTGGGCGGCGGACTGATGAGTTCGGGCGACGTAATTTTACCCGCGCTCGCCTTTCGCCTGGGCTACGCTGTCCCCTTCCCACCTGAGATCGTCCCGGCCCGTTTCTTGAACGACGCCTCGCTCCACGGCGCGATTGCCCTGACCCTGACGGGGTCTATGGATGCCAGTTCTTTTCTGGAGGGTCGTCGCTAGTGCAGATTCAAGAGACATTTTGTGTAAAGAGAAAGAAAACATGCGTGCTCAACACCTTGTTGGCACCGACGGGTTGTTCTCTGTGGCCGAATGACCGATCATCTGTTTTCGAGCGTGCTGACGTCTTGTTCCATAAGCGATGCGCTCTTTTTCCCGCCGTTTTTAAAGCTGCCTGCTTACCGTTTTTTGTGCGGTGCCGCAAAAGAGAAAGCCGGAACATGCCAGGATCGGCTCTGTTCCGGCCAATACTTTGTTTGCGAGATGGGTTCTTATGACCAGATGGTTTTTTTGGGGCTGAACTTCCCAGGCTTTGGTTCCTCGACGCCCCAGCTCCAGGAGACACTGGGCGTGATAGCGATATAGAGACCATCGCCTAAATGCCCTTGATGCTTGATGACCTCTGCGATGCCGTGAATTTTGACAGCGCGAGGTGTCCAGGGATCGCGCGATTTGAGGTCATCGATAATCAGGGAGATCCGCTGATTGCCGGCGACAATATTTTTGTATTTGCGCGTTGTCGTGAGCTGATGTCCCCCGATGTAGAAGTGTGTGCCATCGAACTGGAAGCCAACGACATCGACATCGGGTTGCCCATCGGGTGCCACAGTGCCCAGCCTGGCGAGCATTTGTGTTTGCAGATAGGCCTGCTCTTGCTGTGAAAACATTTTACTCTCCTTTCCTCCTTTCTTCTGCGCTCCCATTTCTGGAAGCGCAAACCTCTTAGAAAAACTATTTACGGCTCTCTCTTGCTCGTTACAGCAAGTCGGATCAGCAGGCTTACCATGATGAGAGCGGCAACGATATGCATCACGATCATGGTCCAGAAGATGTGGATGTTCATTCCCACAACAGGGAATTGGCCACTCAGTGCCATGATAGGATTGAGAAACGACACCAGCAAAGCGACGCTTGCCAGGAGACGATAGAAGCGCACGGGACGACGCGCAAAGCGAGCAACTAGGGCAAAGGCCAGTGTGGCCAGTACTCCGAAGAAGGCAATGCTGCCGATGAGAAAGGGGGCTTGCAAGTAGACAAAACTATCGGGAACACCGAAGAAGGCGACCGCGATGGTCCGTACAAGCAGGTCGGCCAGGATGGTAACACCGATGGACAGCGGCCCGATCCAGAGCAACTTGCCAAATGCAACCTTTTGCTTTGATGGTGAATGAGTAGAGAGAGATGACATGGTTTTTTCTCCTTCTTGCTTGAGTCTGTCAAACTATTAGCCAGCTTATTTTTAGCCAGCTAACTATATGTTCAAAAGAAGAGCCGCGCTGTGGAAAGACGAGCGGGGCTGCTTGAAAGAGCGACGGGTCAGGAAAGGTTGGACGAGACTTGCAGAAGCAGGCGGTATAAGAGCGCCTGCTCGGTGGCCGAGAGACCCGCCACGGTTTGCGCTTCGAGTTCCTTCCACACCTCCAGAACTGGCTGTTCAAGAGAGCGGCCGCGTTCGGTCAGGTAGACGCGGGAGACACGCGCATCCTCAAGGTCTGGTCTGCGCTCGATGAACCCGGCCTGTTCCATACGCTGGAGCATTTTGGTCGCTGTTGGAGGCTCAACCCTCATAGAGGCGGCAAGTTGCGTTTGTGGAAGACCTTCCTCGATCCAGAGCTGGAGCAAGGTCATTTCTTGGCCAGCGTACAGGCCGAGTTTGTTGAGGGCTTCCTCAGCACGTTGTCGGTGCATTCTACCGATCTGGAACAACTGGAACCCGATATAGTCCTGGATCTGTCTCACAACCCTCTCCTTTTGGTTAGCCGCCTATCTATTAGCCGTCTAAATAATAACAGGGAAAGTGCGCCCTGTCAAGGGTTTCGGACAAGATTTTTGTGAGAGCCGTGGATTCTGTCCATTGGTACAGGTGTGTTTCAGCAAACAAACGTTTTTTTGCGACAGCGCCTTCTCCTGGTCCATCGCTTTTTGAGAACACATGCTTTCCGACAGCGAAGGAGAAAAAACGCCGCCGCTTCTGAAAATTGACGCATCAGGGTTCTGCTTGACTTTCGTCAACCCGCGTGCTCCCGCAGCGCTGGGAGAAAAACTGCTAGAATGAGGGCATGAAAGCCCCCATATATGTCAGAGCCTTGAGTCCAGTTGAGCAGGCAGGGATAGAAGCTGGATTGCGCTCATCAAATGCCTTTACCCTGCGTCGATGCCAAATTCTGCTTGCGTCCAGCCGAGGGCAGCGCCCCAAGACCATCGCTATCAACCTGGGCTGTGTGACGCAGACGGTGCGCAATGCGATCCATGCCTTTGAACAGAAAGGACTGGATTGCCTCAAGCAAGAGTCTTCTCGGCCAAAAACCGTGCAAGCGCAGTTTGACCAAGCCAAATGTGAAGCGTTGCGAGCCTTGTTACACCAGAGTCCACGTACGTTCGGCAAAGCGACCAGCCTCTGGACCCTTGAGTTAGCCGCATCGGTCTGCTTTGAGCAAGGGTTGACAGTGAGCCAGGTGAGTATCGAAACTATCCGACTCGCCCTGGGGAGGCTTGGTGTGGGCTGGCAGCGTGCGAAAGACTGGATCACCAGTCCCGATCCCGCATATGTGAGGAAAAAACGACGGCGTGATACCCTGATTGCTCTGGCACAGCGCTACGGATGGGAGGTTGGATATCTCGATGAGGTGTGGTGGAGCCGGGTGAGCCAACCTAACCTGCACAGTTGGAGTGAACAGGACGAACCGCTGCGTTTACAAGAACTCTCGGTGGAGAAAAACGATCCTGATCCCAAAGCCCTGGCTTGTTACGGGATGCTGTCGGCGGACAGCAGTCACATGCACCTACGCTTCGTTTCGGGACGCCCAGTCAGCCAGGTGACCACCGACTTCCTGGAGTGGCTGTGTGAGCAGGTCCAAGCGGAAGGCAAACGCGTACTCGTGCTCATTTGGGATAATGCCTCTTGGCATGTGAGTAAGCAGGTCAAAACCTGGCTGCGTGAGCACAATCAGACGGTACTGCAAGAGGCTCCCACTGGCAAACGTGGTGTACGCATCATCCCGTGCTGGCTGCCCATCAAGAGTCCCTGGCTCAACCGGATTGAGCCAAAGTGGGTCCACGGCAAGCGAGCGATTGTCGAACCTGCTCGGCTTTTGACCGCTCAAGAGCTCAGACAGCGGGTCTGTGACTACTTTGGCTGTGAACTGGCCGAGTTCCTTACACAAAAGGTCTCTTGATTCTGCA
>Ga0209839_10000361_pt1 | contig 23667 bp, 20 predicted proteins | sample OrgsoiDNA2013050_FD_185800 | JGI IMG/M metagenome (GOLD analysis project Ga0209839, IMG submission 185800) | Permafrost soil microbial communities from the Arctic, to analyse light accelerated degradation of dissolved organic matter (DOM) -... | ecosystem: Environmental > Terrestrial > Soil >... | reverse complement strand
GTGCTGCTGTACGCGTGGCTCAAGCAGGAATGGGAGCGTTCGCCGCTGGCGCAGGTTCCGGTCACGGTGCGCGGTGAGGCGCCGAGCCGCTTCAATTGCTGGACGGGACGACAGACCGGTGCGCTAGCGTCAGAGCAGAATTGAGTCCAACTGCGGCGAACCGCGGCAGGGTTAGGCCCTGTCTGCGGGTCATGGATGGAGACGCCGACCGGTGAAACGGGTCCTCCGAATACCGGCTTACCGCCGGCTGCTCGCGGCGTACGCGCTGAACGAGCTGGCCTGGTCGGTCGGCACGCTGGCGCTGGCCGTGCTGGTCTACCGTCGAACGGGCAGCGTCATCGGCTCCAGCGCGTTCTTCCTCTGCTCGCAGTTCATCCCGGCGCTGATCTCTCCCGCGGTGGTGGCCAGGATCGATCAGCGCGAGCCGCGCCGGGTGCTCCCGGTCCTCTACGCCCTCGAAGGCGTTCTGTTCCTTTTGCTGGCCTGGGCCGCGAGCCGGTTCTCGCTCGCCCTGGTGCTGGGGCTGGCGATGGTCGACGGCGTTTTCGCGGTCAGCGCACGGGCTCTGTCGCGCGCGGCAACGGTCGAGGTGCTGACCCCCGCGAGCCTGTTGCGGGAGGGCAACGCGCTGACCAACGCCGCGTTCTCGGTCTGCTTCATGGCTGGCCCGGCGATGGGCGGCGCGGTGGTCGCCGCCGGTGGAACGATCGCGGCGCTGCTGATCAACGGCGGCCTGTTCGCGGCGATCGCGTTGATCCTGGTCACCGCCGGCGGACTGCCGGGAGCCGCTCGCACCCGGATGCCGGTCGCCGGGCGATTGCGGGCCGCCGTCGCCCACGCGATGCACGACCCCGCCGTCCGCGCTCTGCTGAGCATGCAGGCTGCGGCGATGGTGTTCTTCACGATCACGATTCCGGTCGAGGTCGTGTTCGCCCAGCAGTCACTGCATGCGGGCGCAGCTGGATACGGAGCCCTGCTGTCCGCGTGGGGCGTCGGCGCCGTCGGCGGTAGCGCGGTTTACGCCCGCTGGCACGCCGCGCCGGCGCGGGTGCTGATCGCCGGCGGCGCCGCCGCGCTGGCGATCGGATTTGCCGTGATGGCGCTCGCGCCCACGCTCCTGGTGGCCGCGATCGGGTCGTCGGTGGGCGGCGCGGGCAACGGCATCGAGTCGGTCGCAGCCCGGACCACCGTCCAGGAACAGACCCCTGACCGATGGATGGCGCTGGTGATGAGCCTCAACGAATCGATCACCCAGGCCGCCCCCGGAGTCGGGATCGTGCTCGGCGGATTGATCGCTGCCCTGACCGGCCCCCGGGTCGCGTTCGCCGTCGCCGGCGCCGGATCGTTGGCGATCACGGCGCTGGTCTGGGTGGTGCTGGCGCCGCGAGCCTCGGTCCCGGCCGAGGTGGGAGCCGAGCTGCCCGGAGAAGCGCCGCGGGCAGACGCCATCCCCGCAGACACCGCAGACGCGCCGCCCGGAGACCGGCCGGGCGACTCCGATCGCTCCGGCAACCTGACGGCCGGCGTGTCCAAGCCTCGCACGCTGGCGTAGTCGATGCGGCTCGGCTGCATCGACATCGGCTCGAACACCACCCGGCTGTTGGTCGCCGAGTGCGACGGGAAGGATCTGCACGAGGTCCATCAGGAACGTGCCTTCACCCGGATCGGCAACGGGCGCGAGCGCGACGGCACGATCGGGCGGGCCAAGCTGGCCGAAGTCGTCGCGGTCGTGGTGGCTCAGCTGCAGAGCGCCCGCCGGCACGGCGCCGGCGAGGTCCGCGGGGTGGCCACCGCGGCGATCAGGGGCGCCGGAAACGGTGACGAGCTGATCGCCGCGATCGCCAGCGCATGCGGTCTGACGGTCGAGGTCCTGTCGGGCGAGCAGGAGGCGCGGCTGGCATTCGTGGGCGCTGCGGGCACTCTCGATCACCGGCCTGTGGGCGAGCTGGGGGTGGTCGACGTGGGGGGTGGCTCCTCGGAGCTGGTCATCGGCACGGCACCTGACCAGGTGCGCTGGTGGGCGTCGTTTGCGGTTGGGTCCGGTGGGCTGACCGACGGCTGCCTGCACTCAGATCCGCCGTCGGCCTCGGAGCTGGCCGAGGCCCGGGGGCAGATTGCCCGCGCCCTGGAGGGGCTCGAGGTGGCGCGCCCGGCGGAGGCCGTGGCGGTCGGCGGGAGTGCCACGTCGTTGCGCCGGCTCGCGGGGCCGCTCCTCGACGCCGAGGCGCTGAACCGCTCGCTCCGTTTGCTCGGCGGCCAACCAGCGAGCGAGATCGCCCGGCAGCTTGCGATCGATCACGAGCGGGTCCGCTTGCTGCCGGCGGGGCTGCTGATCCTCGAGGCGGCCTCGAAGCGGTTCGGCGCCCCGCTCCAGATCGGGCGCGGCGGGATCCGCGAGGGCGTCCTGCTGGAGGCCGCGAGTCGATGAAGGAGGATCCGCCGACCCCGCCAACGGGAGACGTGGACACGACGAGTGCGGATCCGGCGGATCGGCCGATCCCGCCCACGGGAGACGTCGACGCTGCGAGTCCGGATCCGGCGAATCCGCCGATCCCGAGAACCGGAGGGCGTGAGCGCCTGACTCCGGATCCGGTGGCGCCGCCGATGCCGCCTCGTGAGGCGCTCGCGGAGGTTCGGGTTCGGGCGCCGACGCGGGGCAACCGCCGCCTCGAGCACCTGCTCGAGGCGGTCAACGCCGACGAGCAGGTGAAGGCGTGGTGGCACGTGGCCGCGGTCAACGCGTCGCGACGGCTGGGGATGTCGGATCACAGCTGGGTGCACATTCAGATCGTGCTGAACATCGGCCTGCGCCTGGCGCGGCTGCTGTTCCGCCGCGGCGTGACGCCGAGCGTCGTCGCCGACTACGCGATGAGCGAGCGCGACGCCGAGGTGGTGGTCGCGGCGGGCTGCCTGATGCACTGCGTCGGGATGTCGATCGACCGCGACGACCACGAGCGTTACAGCCTGTTCCTGGCCGCCGACAAGCTCGGGTCGCTGCTGAGCAGCGCCTACGAGGAGCCGGAGCGCTCGATCATCGTGGCCGAGGCGCTCCACGCGATCATCGGTCACCGCCGCAAGGGCGTGCCGCTGACGGTCGAGGCCGGGATCGTGCGCGTCGCCGACGCGCTCGACATGGCCCGTGGACGGTCACGCGTGCCGTTCGAGGCGGGGCACCAGAACATCCATTCGCTGTCCGCCTACGCGATCGAGCAGGTCAAGATCTCGCCCGGACGGGACCGCGCGGTGCGGGTCGAGATCGCGATGTCCAACAGCGCCGGCATCTTCCAGGTCGACGAGCTGCTGGCCACGAAGCTCCGCGGGTCGGGGCTCGAGCAACACATCGAGGTGATCGCCCGGATCGAAGCCGAGCAGGAGCAGCGCCTGATCCCCGTATTCCGAATCTAATCTCCTTCGAGCTGATCGAGCAACTCGTCGGACGAATATTGGACGGTCCTGACGTTTGGCCGGGGGCCGCCGGGCTCGAAACCGAACGCATTGATCGCGGTCTGGCTGCGCGGGTCGAGCTTGTACAGCCGTGCCCACACGACGAACTTCCCGGTTGGCTCGGACATCTTCCATGTCGCGTGGCGCTCGGCGCCGAAGTTGACCCCGAGGGACAAGTTGCCCAGGGTTATCCCGGCCGGGCCCAGGAGCGCCGAATCGGCGGAGACCTCGAGCTCGTTGTCACCGTCCTCGGAAACCACGACGGTGCCGCCCGGGGCTCCTCGCATCGACCACACGACCGCCCGATCGGTGCGCAGCCGCTTGCTCGCCCAAAGGTCCGCGAGCACGTCCTGGAACGCGTCGCCATCCCTGATCGAGCGATCGAAGCCTCCTTTGAACGACGCGATCACGGCACGCGAGTGCTCGAACTTGAGCTTTGCGCTGACCAGCTCACCGCCCAGCGGATTTGGCACCTTGATCGACGGACCGATGCTGACCTTGCCCGAGGAGGCGAACTCGAACGGGTTCGTCGGATTCTCGTCCTTCTCGAGCGCCACGCCGCGGTCAGCGAGCGTCCCGTAGCGCACGAACCGCCCATCCTCGAACGAGCCGAAGTCACCGACGTCGATTGCGGTGTCGGGCGCGAAGATCGGGACGACGAGCGGATCCATCCGCTGGCGGACCTCGGTCACGTAGATTTGGGCGACCGGCTTTCTGAACAGTGGCAACGGCTTACCTCCTCGTGACCTCGGCTTGCAGGTGGGACTCGGCAACCTGCAAGCGCTCGGCGCGGTTGGCCCAGGTGGCGTCGGCAAGCAGCATCGCGCAGACGTGGCGGCCGTCGGCCAGCACGCCGCTCGCGCAGGCTCGGTCCTCGAGCTGGGCGACTCGACCGAGTATCTCGTCGAGGGCCGCTTCGGCAGCCGGGCCAGGCGCCACCAGCGACAGCAGCAGCACATACCGAAGCCGGTCGAAGGTGAGGGGGTCTTTGGCTCGGTCGAACGCGGCCCGGTAGGATTCCAGCGCCGGCTCGACGCGACCGAGTCGCCACAGGGCCCAGGCCGACTCGAGGGCGGCGCGGATCCGCTGCTGTCCGGTGTTGATCGTCAGTGCGCGCTCGTAATGAGCCCTCGCCTCAGCCGCGCTGTCCGGCTGGCGCATCAGCGCGTCGGCGAGCTCGGTCAGCACCCAGGCCTCGACGTCGGGGTGGCTGAGCTCGACGGTCCGTCGGAGGCTGTCGATCGCCGCCTCGAAACGGCCGACCCGGTGATACGCGGCACCGAGCCGCGACAACCACTCGGCTCCAGCCTGTGTGCCGGCGCTTTCAGCCTCCGTGCCGGCGATCTCAGCCACCTGGCCGGACTGCTCGATCAGGCGGATGCACTCGTCAAAGCGCCCGAGATTGATCAGCAGCGAGGAGCGGGCGGTGGTGGCATACGGCTCCGCGCCCTCGCCCTCGGAGAGGTGCTGGTCGAGCACCTGCATCGCGTCGGTGACCCGGTTGAGCTCGTTGAGCGCCGAGAGTCTGGTGATCTGTCCGAACTGATAGGTCTCGTTTTCCGCAAGGGCATCCTCGATCAGCGACAGCCCCTCCTGCGAGCGAGCCAGCTGGACCATCGCGTCCGCTTTCGTCCCGGCCATCCAGATCGGCTCCGCGCCGGCGGCGATCGCCGCGTCGGTCTCCGCGATCGCCTCGCGCAGCCTGCCGGTGACGCGCCACAGCTCGGCCCGCAGGCCCGCGAGGTCGCCCGAGCGCAGGGCCGCGGGCCAGCTCTCGACGATCCGCAGCGCAGCGTCGTACTTCCGCTCCCCCAGCAACTGGTCGGCGATCGCTTCGACGGCCGCGACGTACGGTGCCTGATCCTGCTTGGTGACCGAGGCGCGCCCGGACGCTTCCAGATACGCGGCTGCGGCCTCCTCGCGCCGTCCCAGCTCCGCCAGGATCTGACCCTTGAATGCCGCCGCCTCGGGGTCCCGGGGGTCTGATCCCAGCGCCTGCTCGACACTTTGCAGCGCCTCGACGGCGTGCCCGGTGCGATGCAGCACGCGCGAGCGCGCGAGGACCAGATCAGCGCGCCCGGGGGCGACTGCCAGCGCTCGGTCCAGCGCGCTGAGCGCCGCGGTCTCGTTCCCGCGCTCGGTGTACAGCTCGGCGAGCTGCTTGAGCGCCTCGATGTCGGTCGGGTGATCGCTGAGCAGCCTCGAGAGCGTGTCGATCGCTTCATCGTCGCGGCCTATCCGCCGCAGTACGTACGCGCGCCGCCGAAGTGGCTCGGGACGTTCGGGATGATCCGCACCCAGCGCCTGCAGCGAAGCGAGCGCCTCGTCCCAATGCTCAGCGTCGACCAGCACCTCGGCTCGGGCCAGCGCGAGCTCGACCCCCACCCGTCCGCCGGCGATCGCGCGGTCGGCAACCGCCAGCGCCTCGTCGTATCGGTCGACGCTGGCAAGCAACTGCACGCGCAGCGTGACCGCGTCCGGCGCGCCGACGAGCTCGGAAGGCAGGGTGGTGCACTCGGCCAGCGCTTCCTCGTTCTCGCCCAGCGCCACCAGCGCGGCGATCTTCACCCAGCGCGCGTTCACGTTCTCGGCGTCGAGCGTGAGCACCGCCTCCGCCGCCTGCTTGCCGTCATCGAACTTGCCGGACACGACCAGGCCTTGGGCGCGGAGCCCCAGCAGGTCCAGGCTGTCGGGGCGGGTCTCGAGCAGACGATCGATCAGCTCCAGAACGCGCCTGAGCAGCCGCCTCGGGGATTTGGACGTCGTTTCGAGCTGGCCGAGCCCGACACGCTCGAGCGCGGTGATGCTCCGCGCCTCGGACGCCGGAGTCGCCTGGGCGAGGCGATTGAGGATCAGCGACAGCAACGCGAACGCGTCGCTGTCGCGGTGTTCGTCAACCAGGCGGTTCGCCGCGTACACGAGCCCCGCCGGTGACGCCTGCCCGGCCGCGACCGCATCGATGCTCTCCGACATCTCGTCGATCGTCGTCGGGGACGAGTCGATGAGCAGCCGCGCGACCGCGAGGTCGACGCGCGTCTCGGCGTCCTGCGGCCGGAACTCGCGCAGCGCCTGCGCGGCGGCGAGCAGCTGGGGTGAGGGTCCGGCACCGCCGGACCCCGTCTCAAGCGTGGAGAGCAGCTCGGCGCGGGCGGCGAGGGAGCGGAAGTGACTGGTCAGTTCGACGGCGCGCGGCGCGGCTTCGGGGTCGCGTCGATAGACGGCGTCGCGCAGCGCTTCGATCTGCGGGTCGACCGAGAACGGAGCCCGCGTGCTCTGGATCTCTGAGGCGGTGCTGGCCGTGCTGCTCATCTGAGGTTCGGCTGGCCGGTTTGCTTGATCTGCCGGGGCTCCTGGGGGGGGAGGTGCTCGAGCATGCTGGTCGTGGCCAACCTGCCGATCTCCTCCACCTTCTCCGGCGGGGCATCGTGCCGCGGGTCCGGTCTGACCCGCGCCAGCCAGGCGGCGTTGAGGACCAGCACCAACGAGGCGCGGTCGCGGTCTCGGAAATCCTCTTCCGCGATGTCCATCTGATCCGGCGTGCCGTCGGCGAGCGCGTCGGCCCATGACGAGATCCTGCCCCAGTTCTCCGGCCAGTGCGGGTCGAGGGCTCCCTTGCAGTCGCGGAGCGTGTCCCGGGCCTGATCGACCGCCTCCCGGCAGTCGTCGGACCCAAGCGCGGCATCGAAGGCGTCGGCCGACCCGCCGGCCGCGTCGACGGCAACCCGCCATTCCGCGCCCAGGCGCTCGGCGAGCTTCTGCACCGGCCCGAGGTCGCTGACTTCCGCGGCGACGGCTTGCAGCGTCGCCAGGATCGTCGCCGACCGCAGGGCGACGTCCGCGCCGAGCGTCACGGCCGCCGGGTCGAGCCGCAGCAGCAGGCTCGCGCACGCGTAGGCCGGGCCGGTCACCAGGCAGGCGAGGGCATCCGCGACCATTGACGTCCGGATCGAGCTCGCATCGGCGTCCGCGGAGCCGGTCACCCGATCCAGGAACATGTGCCCGAACTCGTGCTGGATCAGCGGCAGCGCCCAGATCGTCCATTCGGGAAACCCGACATGGAGGATGTTGACGTCGGTGGAGTGGCTGACCTCCAACAGGGCCGGGACGACCAGCGAGTCCCAGCTCCAGCTGTTCGGGCGTCCCCACACCCTGGGCAGCTCGTCGGCGATGCGGAAGAAATCGCCGAGCGCCAGGTCCTGGTCTCCGAATCGAGCGCCGCGCAGCGCGATCCCGCGCAGCACGTCCACGTACTCCGAGAACAGGCGCTCGCACTCGCTCCGCTTATCCCAGTAGTTCTCCGCGCCGAGGGCGCTGCGCTTCTCCTCCGCTTGCCGGACGAGGTAGTCCTTGACGTCCTGGCGTTCATAGAGCTGGTCGAACAGCTCGGTGCGCAGCGCCGTGGCCTCGCTGGCGGCCTTCTTGATCGAGCGCTGGTGAGACCGCAGCACACCGTAGAGCTTGTCCAGCTGGTTGGTGAAGTTCTCGTCCTCGAGGCCGCGCTCGATCATGCTCAACGCTTCGAACGGAGCCCACACCTGTTCGAAATGCTTCTTCAGCTCCTCGGGCCCGGACAACAGGTCGCTCATGCCCTGTTCACGCCGATCGATCGTCGCGTTGAGGTCGTTGACGCGCTCGAGGTTGCGCTGAGTCACGGCCAGTCGAGTGCGCAGAACGAGTCCGTCAGGCACGGTCGAGCACCTCCTTGACGAGCGCCGTCGCCTTCGCCGACAGCTGATCGGTTCGCTGGTCCTGGAAACCCGAGGGGCCGGCTCGGCGGGCGCTCCAGGCTGCGTTCAGCACCTGCGCGACCGACGTCCCAGCCGCAAGCCGGTCAAGGTCGTTCTCCGCCAGCGCCCGTGCCCGAGCGTGGTCGCAGTATCGGATGGGTCGCAGCTGCGGGTGGTCCCGGACGATTTCCAACAGCTTGCCCTCGAGCGGTTCCAGGAGCTCCTCGATCGGCACTGCCGCGGTCTCGCCCGCGGCGGTGACCGAATCGGACCAGCGGGCGCTGATCCGGTCGAGGTCGCTCTCGATCAGCCCGCTCGCATCGGCGTCGGCCAGCTGCCGGAGCACGGCGAGCTGCACGCGCATCCGACGCGCCAAGGACGGGTGCGTGGGCGTCACGGTCTGGGCCTGCGCCGGGTCGAAGCGGTACCACAGGCAGTACTCGGGGTACGCCGGACCGGCGAGGGCGGTAGCGATCGCGTCGGCAAACAGCTCGTGCCCGTGCCAGTAGATCAGCGGCATGTCGGTGTCGGCCCCGCCGGCGTGCAGCAGGCCCTCGACCAGCAGCGTGTGATCCGGCACGCCACCGTCGTCATCGGTTCGGCTGAGGACCGAGGCGACGAAATGGCCGTACTCGTGGGCCGCCACCGGGAGCCCCCAGCTGCCGTCCAATGGAAGCTTCAGCCGGACCACCTCAGTCACCACCCCGATGAACTCGGTGGCCGCGGGAACCACCGCCGCGACCTTCCGGATATCGGCTTGGTCACTCAACTGGTCCAGCCACCTCAGCGCCACCGAGGTGATCCCGTCGTCCAGGTCGAGGTGACGGGCGGCGGCCCCGCCGAGCACCGCCAGCGTCTCGCTGATCAGGTCCTCTCCCTTGCGGACCAGCTCGGCGACCGTTGCGTCGCGAGGCGGCGCTGCATCGCCGTCCACCTCTCCGGCGAGCAAGTTGAACCTTTTGTCGAATCGCTGGCCCAGCGTCTTGTCGAGCTCGGTCAGCCGTGGGATCGCGTCCTGCGCCCGTCGGAGCGCGACGCGAACCGAGCCAAGGCGCAGCGCGAGCTGATCGCTGCCCCCGACTCCGCGTTCACTCCCCGCTGACCGCCCCATAGAGTCCGATCGGTTCCGATTTCGCTGCGCGTCCCGGATCAGAACCACGCGCTCAAATAGTACGCCCATTCCCAAGCTCCGCCCCCGGCGGCTTTCAAACGGGCCACGGTGGTGACCGGCGGCGGTTCCAGCTACCAGCCGCCGCGCCAGTCGGCGTTGGCCGCGCGTCGCTTGGCCGCGTCCATCCTCGCGTGCTTGCGCTTCTCCAGCCGCCACTGAATCAGCGACAGGATCACGATCACGGTCGGGAAGAAGGCGATCACGACGAACATCGTGTTCGTGATCGCCTTGTCGTTGCTCTGGCCATACCAGCCCTCACCGCCGTCGTCGCGGGCAAATGCCGCCGGAGCGATCGTCAGCAACGTGACGGTCAGCCCCAGCAGCGCGGTGATGATCCGGGCGCGGCGCATTGCCCCGCGAAGGGTATCTGATGTGACGGAGCGTTTCACGCCGTGGCGGGCATCTGGGCGGCGCGATTCGCTTGATCCCGCGGCGGTTCCTACCATGAGGCTGTGGCCGTAGTGATCGCATCCGACCTGGGCAAGGACATCGCCGGTGAACCGCTGCTGCGGGGGATCTCGTTCAAGCTCGAGCGCCGCGACCGAATGACGCTGTCCGGGCGCAACGGCGCCGGCAAGACGACGCTGCTGCGGATGCTCGCCGGAGAGGCCTCGGTCGACCTCGGCGAGCTGGTACTGGCGAAGGGCGCCAAGATCGCATTGCACGACCAGCGGCCGCCGCGTGACCGCGGGCTGTCGCTGCGTGAGTACGTGCTCTCCGGCGCGCAGGAGCTGGTCGCGATCGAACTGGTGCTGGCCGGCCTGGAGCAGGAGATGGCGGGCGGCGCGCACGACGAGGCGACGCTGGGTCGCTACGCCGAGGCCCAGGGCCGGCTCGAGCACGCCGGGGGCTACAACTGGCGCGAGCGGGCACTGGCGACGTTGCGCGGGTTGGGCTTCCGCTCCGACAGCGACCTCGACCGATCGCTGCAGACGTTCTCCGGCGGCGAGCTGACGCGGGCCTCGCTGGGCCGTGCGCTGGCCGGCGATCCCGACCTGCTGCTGCTCGACGAGCCCACCAACCACCTCGACATCGCGTCGCTGGAGTGGCTCGAGCAGCATCTGGTGGGCCTCGACGCGGCGATCGTGCTGGTTGCGCACGACCGCTGGTTCCTGGAGGCGGTCGGCACCGCGGTGCTCGAGCTGGAGCCGGGCGTGCGCGGCCAGGAGGGTCACGTCGGCAAGTTCTTCGCCGGTCCCTGGCACGCGTGGCGGCGCGAGCGGGCAGTGCGCGAGATCGCGCTCGGGCGGGCGGTCGAGCGCCAACAGGCCGAGATCGAGCGTCTGGAGCGATTCGTGACCCGGTTCCGGGCCGGGACACGCGCGCGCCAGGCCCAGTCGCGGGCCAAGCGGCTGGCCAAGATCGAGCCGATCTCCCGCGGGTCCGGCGACGGCGCGGCGCTGGAGTTCGCGTTCAAGGCGCCCGAGCGCAGTGGGCGGGTGGTGTTCGAGATGACGAGCGCAGCGGTCAGCGCCGGCGAGAAGGTGCTCCTGTCGGATGCCGAGCTGTGGCTGGAGCGGGGCGAGCACGTGTCGCTCGTGGGGCCCAACGGCGCCGGCAAGACAACCTTGATCGAGACCTTGGCCGGGCGCCGGGAGCTGCTGGCCGGCAAGCTCAGCACCGGTCACAACGTCAAGCTCGGGTACCTGTCCCAGCACGCCGACGAGCTATCGGCCGGGACGGCTCGTACGGTGCTCGAGGCGACCACGCATCACACGGGGCTGACGCCGGGCAAGGCACGTGCGCTGCTGGGGCGGTTCCTGTTCTCCGGCGAGGACGCCGAGAAGCCGCTCGACGGGCTCTCCGGCGGGGAGCACCGCCGCCTGTCGCTGGCGATCCTGGTGCACTCCGGGGCCAATGTGCTGATCCTCGATGAGCCCACCAACCATCTGGACCTCGAGAGCCGGGAAGCGCTCGAGGAGGCGCTCGGGGCGTTCGCCGGCTCGTTGCTGCTGGTCTCGCACGACCGCGCGCTGCTTGACGCGATCGGCACACGGGTGATCGCGGTCGAGGACCGCCGGCTGGTCAGCTACATCGGCGGCTGGGCCGAGTACGTGCGCGCGCTGGTCGAGCGGGCCAAGTCCCCGGTCCCCGCACGGCCGCCAGCGCGGCCGACCGCAGGAGCCAAGCCGGCGGGGGGCAAGGCGCCCGGGGGCAAGGCGCCCGGGGGCAAGGCGCCCGGGGGCAAGGCGGCGGGAAGCGCGCGTGGCGCCAAGGCGGCTCGCGCCGCGGTGGCCAGGGGGGGCAAGGTGGCCGCTGCCGGTGACGGGAATTCCGACGGGGTCGCGGCGGCGGGTGGTATGAGCGAGCGCCAGCGCGAGCGCGGCGCGCCCGCGCGCCGATCCAAGTCCTTGGCCAATGGGCAGCGTGAGCTGGAGCGACAGATCGAAGCCGCCGAGGCGGCGCTGACGGCGCTCGAGCACGAGCTGTCCGATCCCGGTGCGTGGTCGACGCCCGAGGCCACCGCGCGGTCATCGGCGAGCCACGAGGCGGCCCGGCACGCGGTGGCCGAGTTGTACGAGCGCTGGGAGGCGATCGGGGGCTGATTCGAGCCCGCCAGGTTGAGCGCGCTAGATAAGCGCGGAGGATTGGGTTCTTTCAGCTCGCTCGGGCACCGCGGCGTTAGTGGCGGTGGCGGGGTACATTTGTAGTGGTGAACAAGAATCTGCGCAACATCCTGATCGTGTTGGTGATCGCGGCGCTGGTGGACCTGGTTCCCGGTGGCGGCACCGGCGCCACGGTGGCGGTTCAGGCGGTTTCACTCGGGTTCCTGGGTGCGCTGGCGTGGATCGCTGCGGTGATGTACCGCCAGCATCGGACCGAGCTCTACTCGCTCGGTGACGGGCGCCGCGCGGCGCTGTACGCGGCGGCCGCGGTCGCGACCCTGACCTTGACTGCGACGCCCCGTCTGTGGCACACGAGCGCGGGCTCGGTCGCGTGGCTGGTGCTGGTGGGCTCCGCCGCGTACACGGCCTTCGCCGTGCTGTGGTCGGCCCGCAAGTACTGAACGTCGCACCGCGCCGCGGCCCTCCACGGTGAGCCGGAGCACGCGAGAGAGCATCGCCGACTGGCTGATGGTCCTGGGCGCGGCCGGGCTGTTCGGGTCGCTGTTTCTGACCTGGAGCCATCAGTTCTCTCCCGCGTTCCTGGCCGAGTTCGCGGGATCGGGGGCGCTGTCGGCTACGCCACGCAATCCCACCGCCTGGCAGGTCTACTCAGTCGCCGACGGATTGCTGGCGCTGGTCGCGGGGGGGCTCGCGGCGGTCGCGCTGCGGGGTCGGCGCCCCGGCCGGGTGGTGCTCCTCCTCGCGCTGGCGATTGCGCTCGCGTTCACGCTGCACGCGCTGAGCCACCCGCCGACCAACGGGGCGCTGTTGTCCAACACCGCGCCCGGCGGGCCGAGCTACTTCCCCAATTCCCCCGGCGCCGGGATCGGCGAGACGGTCGCGATCGTGGCGCTGGTGCTCGGGATCGCGGGGCTGTCGCTGTCCTTCACGGCCGACTGAGCGGGTCGCCGTCGTGACGCCGGCAGTCGGTTCTATCCTCGGACGGGATGCCGCTGAGCGCCGCTGAGAAGTACCGCGAGCTTCCCGACGAGCCGGGCGTGTACCTGTTCCGCGACGAGCGGGGCAAGGTGATCTACGTCGGCAAGGCCAAGTCGATCCGCAAGCGCGTCGCGTCGCACTTCACCAACCCGAGCACCCGTGCCGGCAAGGACCTGGTGCCGATGATCGACCGGGTCGAGTCGCTGGTCGTGCACACCGAGGCCGAAGCGCTGCTGGCCGAGCAGAACTTCATCAAGCAGTACAAGCCGCGCTTCAACATCCGGCTGCGCGACGACAAGTCCTACCCGTACATCGCGATCTCGCTCGATGAGGACTTCCCGCGGGTCTACTTCACCCGCGAGCGTCACCGGCGCGATCGGGCCTACTTCGGCCCCTACAGCAATGCCAAGCGGGTCCGCTCGACGCTCGAGGTGCTGGGCAAGGTGTTCATGTTCCGCTCCTGTGACGGCCCGGAGCCGGGCCGCCGCAGCGGTTCGCCGTGCCTGGATTACTACATCAAGCGCTGCGAGGCGCCCTGCGTGGGCTACGTCAGCCGCGATGACTACCGGCGCGGGATCGAGGGCGTGATCGACTTCCTCTCCGGCCGTTACAAGGCGATCGAGAGTGAGCTGGAGCAGGCGATGCGGGCGGCCGCCGCCGAGCAGCGGTTCGAGGATGCCGCGCGGGAGCGCAACCGGCTGCGGGCGGTGCGTTCGCTGCTCGAGCGACAGCGCGTGGCCCACCAAGGAGGTGGGACGCTTGATGCGATCGCGGTCGCGGTGTCCGAACGCGAAGCCAACGCCCAGGTGTTCCAGGTCCGCGACGGCGTCCTGTCGGACCGTCAGAGCTTCTACCTCGACAACGAGGCCGAAGGCAGCGTCGCCGAGGTCGCCGAGGCGTTCATGCTCCAGTACTACACCAGCGCGATGATGGTGCCGCCACTGCTGATCGTGCAGCGCGAGGTGGGGGCCGCTCCCGCTGGCGCCGAGACTCCGGCGCCGGAGGGTGTTCCCGCGACGGCCGGTGGTGTTCCGGCGCCGGCGGGCGCCGAGACGCTGGCGGGGCCGCCGGCGCTGGCCCAGGCGCTGGCCCAGGCGCTGTCGGCTCGTCGCGGCGGGCCGGTGGAGATCCGACCCGCCGAGCGGGGGGACAAGCGACGAATCCTCGAGCTGGCCGAACGCAACGCGCGACTCGCGCTCGATCAGGAGAAGCTACGCGCCGAGCGCCGCCGCCAGCAGCGGGTCGAGGCGCTCGATGGGCTCCAGCGAGCGCTGGGACTGGACACGATCCCGCTGCGGATCGAGTGCTTCGACATCTCGACCCTGATGGGCACCAACACGGTCGCGTCGATGGTCGTGTTCGAGGGCGGCGCGCCGAAGAAGTCCGACTACCGGCGGTTCAAGGTGTTTGGGACCTTCGGTCCTGGCGAGAATTCGCGGGGGCGAATTCTCGGGGGGAGCTTCGCTCCTGGCGAGGATGGGACCTTCGGTCCCGATGACTTCGCTTCCATGGAGGAGGTGCTGGCGCGGCGATGGAACCGCTGGGAGCAGCAGCGCGAGGTCTCCCCCCACGACAAGGACTACGACTCGAGCTTCGCCGCGCTCCCCAACCTGGTGGTGATCGATGGCGGCAAGGGCCAGCTGTCGGCCGGTCTGCGCTCGCTGCGGGGCTTTCGCGAGCGGGGGGTGGTCGTGGTCGCGCTCGCCAAGCGAATCGAGGAGCTGTTCATCCCCGGTGCCGCCGCTCCGTTGGCGCTCGCTCACGACACGCCCGAGCTGCAACTGCTGCAACGGATCCGCGACGAGGCCCATCGGTTCGCGGTCACCCATCATCGCGTCAGGCGCGATCGAGCGATGACAGCATCGGTGCTGGACGGGCTGCCGGGAGTGGGTCCCGCGCGCAAGCGGGCGCTGCTGACGCACTTCGGCTCGCCGGACGCGATTCTCGCCGCCTCCCGGGAGCAGCTCGAGGCGGTGCCCGGCCTGCCGGGCAAGCTCGCGCGGGAGATGTACCGCGAGCTGCACAAGACCGGAGTCTGAGACCGGCGCGCTGTACGTCGAGCCAGACCGGAGTCTGAGACCGGCCCGCTATTGGGTCAGCATGACTGCGCCGGCGGGCGGCAGATCGATCGAGTAGAACCCGAGGGGGGGAGAGATCGCGGTCGTGCTCTCCGGGCCCGGAAATGCGCCGGTCGTGGTCTGCGCGCCGAACGTCTGGCCGCCCAGCGTGACGCCCGAGGTCGAGCTGACGCTGGGGGCCTGGAGCGATTCCAGCGAGGCTCCGGTCACCGCGCCCGGAAGTTGCAGCTGCACGGAGTGCTCGGCGACCGTGTCCTTGTTGATCAGCACGACGCGGGTCTTGCCGTCCGGGGCCAGGGTCGCCCAGACCTTGACCGGCCCGAGAGGCGCGGTGACGGGCAGCAGATGGGCGCCGGCCGGAAACGCGTGCGCGAACATCAGCAGCCCGTAGTACTCGGGGTGGACGAACGCCTGCCAGGTGCCGTTGGGGGACTGGCTGAACGTGGCCGGCTCATACGCCGACCCGGGGAGCGTGTGGATGTTGACGCCGTCGACTCCGACGCTGGCCAGGTTGAACAGGGTGTCGAGGACCCAAAGCGCCGAGGCGAAGGTGTCGCTCACCCCCGGTCGTCCCTTGCACGAGGCCGAGTTGAGCTCGCCGAGACGGAACTGGAGCCCTCGTGCATGGGCGACGGACACGAACGGCGCCACGCCCTGCGCGAGCCCGGCGGATGAGCGGTCGTTGAGCAGACTGTCGATCGTCGCGAACCCGCGAGTGGTGGGATCGTTGATGCAAGCGCGCAGCGGATAGCGGTGGTAGGTGACGATCCTTACCTTCGGCTCGGCGGACAGGAACTGGCCAAGCCCGCTCATCCAATCTGGATTGGAGAACGCGGGTCCGGCGAGCGGCGCGTTCGGCAGCGTCTTGGCCCACCGCGAGTAATCCTTGGTCAGTGCGCTGAGGTTGTAGCGCCCGTGGCGACGGGCATAGAACACGTGGCCGAGCCGGTTGCGATACCAGGGGAAGACGCCGTACAGGTTGGGTTCGTTGCCGATCTCGAACGCCGCGATGTACTTGGCGCCGATCCCTTCGAGCAGCGCGCGCCCCTCCGCGCCGGACAGTGCCGGGCGATTAGCGGACAGGTTGATCCCGAGGATCAGCCGTGCGCCGAGATCCGCCGCCAGGGCATGGGTGGTGCGCAGCCATCCGTTGTCGAGCCCGTAGGTAACGCCGCCGGGCGGGATCACGCCCTTGATCGGCCACCAGGTGTCATCGGTGCTGTCGCCGCCGATTCGCAGCACGGGCGCCTGGCCGGGGGCCAGCTGGCGCAGCAACTGCAGCAGCACCGGGTCGATCGCGCGGGGATCGCGGCCGGTGTACAGGTGCAGCGCCGAGTACTCGAGTGAGGTGCCGATGAACCCCGGGGGTAGCGACCGCCCGATTGGGGTGTCCGACACGCTCGCCAGCAGGGGCGCATCCGCGGCCGCGGGCTCGGCGCGCATGACCGCGGCTCCCAACAGGCTCAGCACGAGTGTCGCCACGGTGACAATTCGAGCGCCGCGGCGGTGCACGACCCCATCGTCGCATAATCAGGGGGCTGGGCGAGCCGGCGACCCCGTCCGTGCCGCTCGTCAAGCTTCAATCATGGAGGCCTCCGCGCTAACCGATCTCGTGATCATCACCGGGTTCTCGGGCGCCGGAAAGTCGACCGCGATGGCGGCATTCGAGGACGAGGGCTACTTCTGCGTCGACAACCTGCCCTCCGAGATGATCCGCTCGCTGGTCGAGCTGTTCGTGCACGCGGGCTCGAAGGTGGCGCGCGCCGCCGTCGTATCCGATGTCCGGGGCGGCAGCTACTTCGAGGGCCTGGCGCAGATGCTCGACGGTCTGCGCGCCAGCGGGGTCAAGCACCGGGTGCTGTTCCTGGAAGCTGACGAGCAGAGCCTGCTGACGCGCTACAAGGAGACCCGCCGTCGCCATCCGCTGTCGCCGCGGGGCAGCGTTGCTGACGGGATCGCCCGCGAGCGGGCGCTGCTGGGGCCGCTGCGCGAGCGGGCCGACGTGGTGATCGACACCGCTGGGATGACCGCGGCGATGCTGCGCCGCAAGCTGACCGACGAGCTGCTGCCGACCCGGACGCCGGGACGGCTGGTGGTCACGTTCCAGAGCTTCGGCTTCAAGTACGGGCCGAGCCGAGATCCGGACCTGCTATTCGACGTGCGCTTTCTGCCCAATCCCCATTACGAACCGGACCTGCGGCCGCTGACCGGCAACGACCCGAGCGTCGTGGCGTTCATCAATCGGGACGGCGAGCTGGACGCGTTCTACGAGCGCCTGCACCCGCTGCTCGATTACCTGCTGCCCCAGTACCTGGCCGAGGGCAAGGCGCACCTGGTGCTCGCTGTCGGCTGCACCGGGGGGCGGCACCGATCGGTGGCGATCGCCGAGCACCTCGCGGACCGCTACAGGTCCGACAGCGCGTACCTGGTCGAAGTCCTCCATCGGGATATCGTTCGGCCGGCGTGAGTGAGGCTGGTCGGGTGATCGATCGCTATGTCCGTCGGCAGGATGTAGTTCGACCGCGGTCAGCGGGGCTCGTCCGGTGATCGATCACGACGTCGGTCGGCGGGATGTCGTCCGCCCGGAGTCAGCGGGACTCGTCCGGTGATCGAGCATGTCGGCTTCGAGGTCTCCGACCTGGATCGCTCGACGCGTTTCTACGATGCGCTGTTCTATGCGCTGGGCGCGCGGCGGATGCTCGAATCGGAGCACGCCGTCGCCTATGGAGTCAACGGGCCGATGGTGTGGATCACGGTGCGCGGCCGGGCGCCTGCCCCCGGCTACGGGCACCTGGCGCTCCATGCGAGCGGGAAAGCCGCCGTCGACGCCGCCCACGCCGCCGGGCTTTCGAACGGCGGCACTGATGACGGTGCGCCCGGCCAGCGCCCGCAATACGGACGTCGCTACTACGCTGCCTACCTCCGGGACCCGGACGGCCTGCGGGTCGAGGTGGTCTCGCGGCGGTAGCGGTCGGGGCAGGGCGACGGTGGTGGTCGGGCCGGTTTGTATAGCCTGTCCGGAGCCGGGCCGCGGTCGAGCGCGAATCGGCGGTACGGCTCGGTGCGCCAAACTGAAGAGGAGGAAGGGTTCATGTCGGTACGGGTCGGGATCAACGGCTTCGGCCGGATCGGCCGGAACGTGTTCCGGGCTGCCTACGAGAGCGGTGCGGAGATCGAGTGGCTGGCGGTCAACGATCTGGTCGACCCGAAGACGATCGCCCACCTGCTCAAGTACGACTCGACCTACGGGCCGTTTCCCGGCGAGGTGGCGGCCACCGACAACGGTCTGGTGGTCGACGGCCAGGAGATCCGCGTGCTGGCCGAGCGGGATCCCGCCGCGCTCCCGTGGGGTGAGCTGGGCGCAGAGGTGGTGATCGAGTCCACGGGGCTGTTCACCGACCGCGAGAACGCCGCCAAGCACCTCGACGCCGGCGCGCGAAAGGTGGTCATCTCGGCGCCCGCGACCAACCCCGACGTCACCGTGGTGCTGGGCGTGAACTTCGATCAGGCCTACGACCCCGACCAGCACCACGTGATCTCCAACGCGTCGTGCACGACCAACTGCCTCGGCCCGATCGCCAAGGTGCTCCACGACACGGTCGGGATCAAGCATGGCCTGATGACGACGATCCATGCCTACACCGCCGACCAGCGCCTGCTTGACATGCCCCACCGGGACCTGCGCCGGGCGCGCGCCGCGGCGGTCAACCTGATTCCCGCGTCGACCGGCGCCGCCAAGGCGATCGGGTTGGTGATCCCGGAGCTCAACGGCAAGCTGCACGGGTTCGCGGTCCGCGCGCCGGTGCCGACCGGAAGCGTGGTCGATCTGACGGTCGAGGCCAACCGCGCGACGAGCGTCGAGGAGATCAACCAGGCGCTCAAGGCGGCGGCCGACAGCGGCCCGCTGGAGGGGCTGCTGATCTACAACGAGGACCAGATCGTCTCCTCGGACATCGTCAAGAACCCCGCCTCGTCGATCGTCGACTCGCCCCTCACCGCAGTGATGGACGGCACGATGGTCAAGCTCGTCGCCTGGTACGACAACGAGTGGGGCTACTCCAACCGGCTTGCCGACCTCGTCCAGAGGCTGTCATGAGGACGCTGAAGGACCTCGGCGATCTGAACGGCCGGCGTGTGCTGGTCAGGGTCGACTTCAATGTGCCGCTCGACGATGGTGCGGTGGCCGACGACACGCGGATCCGCGCCGCGCTGCCGACGATCACGGCGCTCCGCGACCGCGGCGCCGCGCTGATCCTCGTCTCCCACCTCGGTCGCCCCAAGGACCGCGACCCAAAACTCTCGCTCCGGCCGGTGGCCGACCGCCTGGCCGAGCTGATCGGTGCCGAGGTGACACTTGCTCCCGCGGTGGTCGGCGAGGAGGTCCGCGCGCTGGCTCAGAAACTGGGCAGCGGCGACGTGCTGCTGCTGGAGAACGTCCGCTATGAAGCGGGCGAGACCAAGAACGATCCGGAGCTGGCGGCGGCGCTGGCCGAGCTCGCCGACGTGTACGTCAACGATGCCTTCGGCACCGCCCACCGCGCCCACGCCTCGACTGTCGGCGTCGCCTCGCTGGTTGAGGATCGGGCGGCGGGGCTGCTGTTGGAGCGTGAGGTGGGCGCGCTTGAGGGCCTGCTGGAGGATCCCGCCCGTCCGCTGGTCGCGGTGCTCGGCGGCGCCAAGGTGAGCGACAAGATCGCGGTGATCGAGCGCTTCCAGTCGCTCGCCGACACGATCCTGATCGGGGGCGCGATGTGCTTCCCGTTCCTGGCCGCACAGGGTCATGCGGTCGGAGATTCGCTGTGCGCGGCGCCGGACATCCCGCTCGCGAAGCGCGCGCTGGAGCCCGCGGGTGAGGTGCGGGCGGCACTGGAGCTGCCACTGGACCTGGTGATCGCCGCGCGGCTGGCCGAGGACGAGGTGGCCCAGCGGCTGGACGGGGTGGACGTGCCCGAGGGGATGATGGGCCTGGACATCGGGCCGCGAAGCGCCGAGGCCTACTCGTCGGTGATCACCTCGGCGGGGACCGTGTTCTGGAACGGTCCGATGGGCGCGTTCGAGGTCGAGCCGTTCGCCGCGGGGACTCGAGCCGTGGCCGAGGCGGTCGCCGCCGCCCCCGGCATCACCGTGGTCGGTGGCGGTGACTCGGTGGCGGCGATGCAACGCTTCGGGCTCGCCGACCGGGTGAGCCATCTGTCGACCGGCGGTGGCGCCACATTGGAGCTGCTCGAGGGCCTGGATCTGCCAGGCGTGGAGGCATTGAAATGAGTGAGGAGCACCCAACCCAGCCCGCCGCAAGTCCAGCGCAGCCGCCGGGGGGCGATCGGACGCCGTTGATCGCCGGGAACTGGAAGATGTACAAGACGATCGCGGAGGCTGAAGCATTCATCGCCGGGCTGCTGCCGCGCGTGTCCGCCGTGGACGGCGTCGAGATCGCGATCTGCCCTACGTACTTGGGGCTGCAGGCGATGGTCGACTCCACTCGGGGCTCCCGCGTGACCGTCTACGCCCAGAACATGCATCACAAGCCAGAGGGGGCGTTCACGGGCGAGGTCTCGGCGGCGATGCTGTCCGAGGTGGGCGTGCACGGCGTGATCCTCGGGCATTCGGAGCGCCGCCAGATGTTCGGCGAGACCGACCGGGCGCTGCAGCTCAAGCTGCCCGCGGCGCTGGAGGCCGGGCTGCTGCCTGTCCTGTGCGTGGGCGAGACCGAGGAGGAGCGCGAGCGCGGCGACACCGAGCGCAAGTTGCGCCACCAGGTGCAGGAGGGCCTCGCGCGGGTCGAGCCCGAACGGCTGGGGGAAGTGGTGATCGCCTACGAGCCGATCTGGGCGATCGGCACCGGCCTGGTGGCCACCCCTGAACAGGTGCAGGAGGCGGTCGGGTTCGTCCGCGCGCTCGTGGCTGACCGCTCGCAGGCGGCGGCGCGGCACACGCGGATCCTCTACGGCGGCAGCGTCAAGCCCGACAACGCCGCGGAGCTGATGGCGCTGGCCGACGTCGACGGTGCGCTGGTGGGCGGCGCCAGCCTCGATCCGGAGTCGTTTGCAGCGATCGTCGCCGGGGCGGGGTAACGGCGCTCATCCGGGCGCCTCGCGATTGCCCGCGGCGCGCATGACGTTGATCCGGGGCCGCGGGCGGGATCTGGCCCGGGCGGGCGGGTCCGAACAAGAAACTTGACAGGAAGCCACTAAGATTTCATAATTACGGTCAGCTGCAATCTTCAAGACCAAGGAGAATCTTAAATGGCATTGATACGTTGGGAGCCGGTTCGCGAGTTGAACACGATTCAGAGCGAGATGAACCGCCTGTTCAATACGTTCTTCGACACGCCGACATCGGCGAATGGTGGATCCGCGACGTCGCGCCGGTGGATTCCGGCGATGGACCTGGCGGAAGCCGAGAACGAGTATGTCCTGCGCCTCGATCTGCCGGGACTGTCCGAGCAGGACGTCAGCGTCGAGCTTGACGAGAACGTGCTGACGATCTCGGGCGAGCGCACGGCGCAGCACGAGGAGCGCAAGGGGGGTTACTACCGCGTGGAGCGCGGGTTCGGCCACTTCTCCCGCTCGCTCACGCTTCCCGAGGGCATCGATCCCGAGTCGATCCGCGCAAGCTTCGAGTTTGGCGTACTCGAGGTCCAGGTCCCGAAGCCCCGGGAGCGCCAGCCCCGCAAGGTCGCGATCAAGGTCGGCGCTGGAGCGCAGGCACCGGCGATCGAGGGCTCCGAGTCCACCGAGGGCACCGAGCCCGCGGACGGCGCGGGCTCGTAATCGTTCCCGCTGAGTAGGGTCCGGGACGTGTTCACGGCCCGGACCCGCTCCGCTGACTCGCTGGCGCGCACCGGCACCCTGCACCTGGCCCACGGCGAGGTCGCGACGCCGGCGTTTGTGCCGCTGGCAACCCGGGGCGCGGTCAAGGCGCTCGAGCCGCGGGACGTCGCCGGGCTCGGCTACGGCCTGATCCTGGCCAACACCTTCCACCTGTTCCTGGCGCCGGGACCTGAGCTCGTGCGCGAGCTGGGTGGCCTCAACGAGTTCATCCGCTGGGATCGGCCGATCATCACGGATTCGGGCGGCTTCCAGGTCTTCTCGATGGGCCACGGCGGTGTGGCGGACGAGATCAAGGGCCGTGGGCAGCGCCGCAAGGCCCCGGGTGGCGAATCGAGCGGCGCGATCCTCGCGATCGAGGAGGAGGGGGTCAGGTTTCGCTCCTACGTCGACGGGCGCGAGCGGTTCCTGGGCCCCGAGACCTCGATGGAGGTCCAGGCAGCGCTCGGCTCCGATATCGCGCTCGCGTTCGATGAATGCACGCCGTTCCACGTCTCGCGGGATTACACCGCGCGCTCGGCGGAGCGGACCCACCGCTGGCTGGAGCGCTGCCTGCGCTGGCACGACGCTCACGGGAACCCAGCTCAGGCCGTGTACGGAATCGTTCAGGGTGGGGTGCAGCGCGACCTGCGCCTCGAGTCCGCCGCCACCGTGGCGGCCAGTGGCTGTGACGGGATCGCGATCGGCGGCTCGCTCGGCCGGGAGAAGGCTCAGATGCACGAGGTCGTGTCGTGGACCACGGTTGAGCTCGATGGTCATGTGCCAGACCGGCCGCGGCATCTGCTGGGGATTGGCGATGTCGACGATCTGATCGTCGGGGTCGGGCTCGGGATCGACACGTTCGACTGTGCGATGCCGACACGGCTGGGCCGGCACGGGGTGGCGCTGGTCCCCGACCCCGCCGGGCGCTGGCGGGTGGATCTCGCCAAGGGGCGCTGGCGGCAGGCCAAGGAGCCGATCCTCGACGGTTGCCCGTGTCCGGCGTGCGCGGCGGGTTACTCCCGCGCCTATCTGCACTATCTGCTGCGCGCGGGCGAGCTCACCGCCCTGCGCCTGGTCACGCTGCACAATCTGAGCTTCATCGCGCGGCTGATGGCGGACCTGCGTGCCGCGATCGACCACGGCCGTCTGGCGGAGGTGGCGGCGGAGCTGATGGCCGGCGGGGCGCCGGGCGCTACTTCGTGTACTGGTTGATCAGGCTCTGGACCTTCTGCACCGCGGTCTGCGTGTCGTGGGCGACGATCTTGCGGAAGTGGACGACCTCGCTCGAGGTGCTTGTCGCCACCGCCACCGCGACGATCACCACGACGGCGAACACGCACAGGAGCGCCAGTAGCCCCACCAGGCGCCGGGCGCCGCGTCCGCCGCTGCGGCGCGCCGCTGCGCTCCCGGCCGCGCGCTCCGGGACGGAGCCGCGACGGGTGGGTGTCGCGCCGGCGGGTGCCCTGGCGACTGGTGCCCTGGCGGCGCTGCCGGCGCGGCGCGGCTCAGCCGCCTGCGCGCTCTGGGACGCGTCGCGGGACGGCGCCTTGCGCGAACTCGAGGGGGCGGGCGCGACGCGGGTCGCGGCGGTCGGTGCGTCGCGGCGGCCGGTCATCACTCGCGTCGCGGCCTGGCTGCCGAGGTTGACGGTGTCGGAGCCGGCGCCCAGCGGCGAGATCCCGCGCACCCCTTCGCGCATCGCTTCGGCCAGCACGATCGCGTCGGCGGGCCGCGCCTCCTGGTCGATCGCCAGGGCCATCGCCACCGCCTGGGCAAGCTCGTGGGGCACCCCGGGGTTGAGCTCGTCCAGCGGCACCGGCGACTCCCGCTGCTGCTTGAGCGCCAGCTCCGAGAGCGAGTTCGCCTCGTAGGGCAGCCGGCCGGCGAGCAGCT
>Ga0209839_10000359_pt1 | contig 23696 bp, 15 predicted proteins | sample OrgsoiDNA2013050_FD_185800 | JGI IMG/M metagenome (GOLD analysis project Ga0209839, IMG submission 185800) | Permafrost soil microbial communities from the Arctic, to analyse light accelerated degradation of dissolved organic matter (DOM) -... | ecosystem: Environmental > Terrestrial > Soil >... | reverse complement strand
CCGCGGACTCAGGTGCAGGATGACCACCTCATCGGTGCCGGAGCCCGGGCCGTTGTTGGTGCCCGAGGGCTGCCCGGTCTCGTAGGGGTTCTGCTGGGTTGGCCAGCCGACGAAGTGCTGCGAGTTGTACTCGAACCACTCCGACGCCGTCTCCACCGGGATGACCGGCAGGTTGGCGGCGACGAACTGCTCGATCGGCACCAGGGCCGTCGTCTGCTCGGCCACAGTGGAGGCACCGGCCAGCGTGGCGAGCGCGGTGTCCATCGCGGGGCTGTTCAGGCGCTCGTAGTCGCCCGTGGCGGCGTTGCCGGTGGCGAGCTTGGTGTCCAGCCAGCCGTCGTACATGTTGTACGGCGTGATCCCGCCATTTGACCAGTGCTCGGTCATCTGGAAGTCGCCGTCGGCGACATCGGTGTTCCAGGCCGTCACGGCCAGTCCCTGGAAGGTGGCGTCGATGCCGACGGCCTTCAGCTCCTGCGCGGCGATCGAGTCCACCTCGGCCATGTCCGTGTACGCCGAGGGGCTGATGATCGAGAGCGAGACAGTCTTTCCGCCCTTCTGCCAGAAGCCGTTGCTGCCCATGGTGAACCCAGCCGCCTTCATGACGGCCTTGGCGCCCGCCACGTTACTCGTGGGCGAGACGGTCATGTTCTTCACCGGTCCGCTCCACGCGGCGAAGGTGGGCAGGGTCAGGCCGGTTGCGTTGAGGACCGGGTTCTCCAGGCCGGCCTCGCCCTCCGAGCCGAGGACCGTGCGGTTCACCGCCAGGCTGATCGCCTTGCGGACCGCCAGCTGGTTGGTCGGCCACTTCGTCAGGTTCGGCTCGAGGCTCTCGTCTCCGCCGGCTGCCTCCCAGAAGTGGTGGAAGGCGGGAGCCTTGTTGACGAAGTCCTTCTGCAGACCGGGGATGAAGTTTCCCGTCCAGTCGATCTGCCCCGAGAACAGGGCGCTGAGCGCGCCGGTGTTCGAGGTATAAACGGGGAAGAAGACCTTCTGGACCTTGGCCAGCGAGGACTGCCAGTAGTTCGGGTTCTTCTTGAGGGTGAAGCCCTGCGGCGTGAAGCTGCTGAGCACGTACGGCCCGGTCCCGATGGGGGTCGCGTCGACGAAGGTCGCCGGGTTTCCGGCACTGCTCCAGACCGACTTCGGGACGATCCCGACGCCGGCGATGTTCTGCAGGTTGGTGTACTCGGGCGTCGGGAAGGTGAGCGTGAGGTTGTTACCGGAGACGGCCACGTTGGAGATCTGGAGGCCACCGAGGTTGATCGACGCGTTCGCCTTCATGAGGTTGTAGGTGAATGCGACGTCGGCCGGGGTCATCGGCGAGCCGTTGCTCCACTTCACGCCCTGGCGGATCGCGAAGGTGATCTGCTTGCCACCGTTAGACCAGGTGTAGGACGTTGCCAGCCACGGGTAGTACTTCGGCGGCGAGGCGAGGTCGAACTGGATCAGCGGCTCGTAGATGAGCCCTGTTGCGCCCATGCCGTAGGCGGCCTGGGTGGGGACGAACGGGTTGAAGGCCTGCGTGATCGTGCTCTCCGGGGAACTCTCCATGACGAGAGTCTGGGAAGCGTTGGATTTACCCGCGCCTCCCGAAGAGCCGGTGCTCGCCGACGACCCGCAGGCGCCGAGCCCGACCGCGAGAATGCCGGCCGTAGCAACGGTCAAGAGTCTTCGCTGACTTCTAAATCTCCTCATGTGTTTCGTCTTTCTTGTCGTGATAGTCGGGAGCCGTCAGTGCCTGCGGGGGTGGGCTAGCTCCTCATGTCCCCACCCCCCCGTGGTCCGGCAGGGACGGCGTCCCCGCGAGAACCTCAGGTGCAGCGATCTCAAGGCGCCAGCAGGCTGCCGCGCGCGTGGGGGAGACGCGCCGCAGGGCGGGGCTCTCCTCGCGGCAGCGGTCATCGGCGAACGGGCACCTCGGGCTAAACGGGCAGCCGGTGGCGGCCAGGTTGGCGCCCTCGGGCGCGCGGGCGTCGCGCTTGGCGCCGGCGCGCAGCGTGCTGCCCAGGTTGTCGGGATCGGGCGCCGAGGCGACCAGCAGCTGGGTGTAGGGGTGCGCCGGGTGCTGCGTCAGCTGCTCGGCCGGGCCCCGCTCGACGATCTGCCCGGCGTACATGACGAGCACCTCGTCGGCGAAGTAGCGCGCCGAGGCGATGTCATGGGTGATGTAGAGCAGGGCGAGCTGGAAGTCCCGGCGCAGGTCGTCGAGCAGGCCCAGCATCTCGAGCCGGATCGAGACGTCCAGCATGGACACCGGCTCGTCGGCGAGCAGCACGCTCGGGCGGGCGGCGAGCGCCCGGGCGAAGGAGACCCGCTGGCGCTGGCCGCCGGACAGCTCGTAGGGGTACTTGGGGAGGAACTGCTCGGCCGGGGTCAGGCGGACCTGCTTCAGCAGCGCCGTGATCTCCTTCTTCCCCGGCCGCCCCGTGCGCTCCAGGCGCCCCTTTTCGCTGGCCTGATGCAGCCGCAGGGGGCGCTCCAGGTGATAGCCCACGGTGTGCACCGGGTTCAGCGACGAGAACGGGTCCTGGAAGACGAGCTGGACCGCGCTCTTGTAGCGCCGGAAGGCCCCGTGCGTGGAGATGTCGATGGGCGCGCCGTCGAGCATGATCGAGCCGGCGGTGAGTGGCTCCTGCCCGGCCAGCAGTCGGGCGACCGTCGACTTTCCAGACCCGCTCTCGCCGACGAGGGCGACCACGGCGCCGCGGTACAGGCCGAAGGAGACCTCGCGCACCGCGTGCAGGGTCTGACTGCGGCTGAGCCGGAAGTCCTTGCTGATCGAGATGGCCTCCATGGCCAGCGGCCCGCGCCCGGCGGCCGCCGAGGCGATGTCGAGGCTGACCGACTGATCGCCGGAATCCGCGATGCTCATGGCGTCAGCTCCTCGTGGCTCGGCTCGCCGTCGGCGGCGGCTGACGCCACCAGCGCGGACGTATCGGTCGGGTGACCCGTGGTTGCGGGCCGGGCCGCGGGTGCTGACCGGATCGGCGTCTCCGGCAGCACGAAGGGACAGGCGGTTACGTGCTCGGGGTCCGGGGATGTGGCGACCCGCGCGAGGCTCATGTCGACGTGCGTGCAGTCATCGGTGCCGTAGGCGCAGCGCGGTAGGAAGGGACAGCCGGGTGGCGGCTGCCGCAGGTCCGGCGGCGAGCCCGGGATGCCGGTCAGCTCGCGGCGGGGACCGCGCAGCGAGGGGAACGAGTTGAGCAGGCCCTTGGTGTACGGGTGCGCCGGCTCATGCTGGATCTCACTGCCGGTGCCGATCTCCAGGAGCTGCCCGGCGTACATCACCGCGATCCGGTCCGCGAGCTCGAGGAGCAGGGAGAGATCGTGGGTGATGAACAGGATCGCGAAGTTCAGGCGCTCCTTCAGCTCCACGATCTGGGCCAGGATGTCGCGCTGGACCACCACGTCGAGCGCGGTGGTCGGCTCATCCATGATGACGACCTCCGGATCGGTGGCCAGGGCCATCGCGATCATGACCCGCTGGCGCATGCCGCCGGACAGCTCGTGCGGGTAGCTGCGCAGCCGCGAGCGGGGGATGCCGACGAGGTCGAGCAGCGAGGCGGCCTTCTCCCGCGCCTCCTCCCGGGAGATCCGCAGGTGGGCATGGATGACATCGAGCAGCTGGTCGCGGACGCTCAGGATGGGGTTGAGCGCGTTCATCGCGCTCTGGAAGACGATGGCGATCTCCCGCCAGCGCAGGTGCTTGAGCTGGTCGGGCCGCAGCTGCATGATCTCCGCGGGCGTGGCCATGCGCCGTCCCTGATAGCGGACGCTGCCGCTGGTGATGAGCGCGGGGGCGCGCAGCAGGCGGCAGGCGCCATAAGCGAGAGTGGACTTGCCCGAGCCGCTCTCGCCGACGAGGCCGACTACCTCGCCGGCGTGCAGGTCGAGATTGACCTGGTCCACCGCGCGCACGTCGCCCCCCTTGGTGCGGTAGACGACCGAGAAGTCACGGATCGCGAGCACGGGCTCCATGGCTGACTGCCCGGTGCTCAGGGGGGCATCGCCGAGACCGGCCGCCCGGTCGCCGCGGGCGGCGCTCATCGCTCGCCGCCCCGTCGCGGAGCCCGCCGCCGCGGAGCCCCCTGCAGCGGAGCCCTCTGCAGCGAGCTGCGGGAGAACGAGTGCAGGAAGCCGGCCAACGCGCCACGCGTCGTCGCCTGCGGCACGGTCGCCTGCAGCACGGGGGTCGGGTCGGCGGGGTGCAGCCGGTGCCCGCCGATCTTGGCGACGCTGCTCGCGTCGCGCAGGCGCGGGTTGCCGAGCTCGTCCATTCCGGTATTCAGCAGGACGAGTGCCGTGCCGATCAGCGCCACGGCCAGTCCCGGCGGCGCGAACCACCACCAGGCTCCGAGCTGCAGGGCCTGCTGGCTCTGGGCCCAGTAGAGCATGGTGCCCAGGCTCCAGCTGTTCAGGTCGGCCAGGCCGATGAAGGCAAGAGCGACCGAGGCCCCGATCGCGTACAGGACCGTGTTCACGAAGCTGGCCGCGATCAGGCTGATCTCGTTCGGGATGATCTCGTAGGTGATGATCCGCCAGGTTCCCTCGCCGGTCTCGCGGGAGGCGGCGATGAAGTCGCGGTTGCGGATCGCCAGGGTCTGCGCGCGGATGACCCGCGCTCCCCACGGCCAGCCGAGCACGCTGAGCACGATGATGGTCGCGGTCTGCCCCTTCTGCGGCAGGTAGCCCAGCAGGAGGATGAGCAGGGGGAGCGCCGGTATCACGAGGAACACGTTGGAGGCCAGCGACAGCACGTCATCCCAGAAGCCCCCCAGGAAGGCGGCCGACACCCCGACGATGACCGACAGCGCCGTGGCCACGGCGCCGACGATGACCGCCAGTTCGAGGGTCAGCCGGATCCCGACGAGGAGCTGGGACAGGACGTCCTGGCCGCTCTGCGTCGTCCCCAGCAGGTGCGACGCGCTGGGCGCCTTCAGCGAGAGGTCCGGCGAAGGGTTCTGGTAGGACGGGTCGTAGGGGGTGACCAGCGGCCCGATGATCGCGGCGAGGATGAAGACGCCGAGCAGGACGGTGCCGGCCTTGGCCTTCGTCGGCAGGCGGCGCCAGCGGCCGGCATCCTTGGGGGGTTCGGTGAGCGCGGCCGGGTCGGCGCTGACCGGCAGGGTAATGGTCATCTGGCTACCTCTCGTGCCCGCGCCCGAGGATCGGCGAAAACGATGACGAGGTCGACGATCAGGTTGGCGAGCAGGACGGTGAAGGTGATCACGAGGAAGATCGCTTGCATCAGCGGGAAGTCATTCGAGGTGACCGCGTTGAGCAGCAGCAGGCCGATGCCCGGGTAGGAGAAGACGATCTCCATGACGATGGCCCCGGATACGACGAAGCCCAGCGCCAGGCCGAATCCCTGCAGCTGCGGCAGCAGGGCGTTGCGCGCCGCGTACGTGAACACGACCCGGTGGTTGGGCAGGCCCTTGGCCTGCCCGGCGAGCACGTAGTCCTCGCCGATCGTCGTGATCATTACGTTGCGCATCTGGAGCATCCAGCCCGCGACCGAGGTGATGACGATCGTGAAGGCCGGGAGCAGCGAGTGGTAGATGGCGCTGCCAATGAACGCCCAGTGCCAGCCCGGGATCAGGCCGCCCGCGTACCCCTGCCCCAGCGGGAAGATGTGGACGCTGATGGCCAGCACCTCGAGCAGGATCAGGGCGAGGAAGAAGTAGGGGATGGCCTGGAAGAACATCAGGCCCGGCAGCACCCGGTCGAGCCAGCCGCCGTGCCGCCAGCCCGCCGCGATGCCCAGCCCGGTGCCCAGCACGAAGGCGATGATCGTCGCGGACCCGACCAGGGTGAGGGTCCAGGGGATCGTCTCGAAGAGCAGGGTGGACACCTTGGCCGGGTACTCGGTCACGTCGGTGCCGAAGTTGAAGTGGAAGACGTCGTCGAGGTAGGACCAGTACTGATGCCAGATCGAGCCGGGATGGCCGACGCCGAGCATCGCCTCGAGCGCCTTGTAGGCCGAGGGCTGCAGGTTGGGGAACTTCGACATGATGTCCTGGACCGCGTTTCCCGGCATCGCGCGCGGGATGAAGAAGTTGGCGGTCAGTGCTACCCAGGCTGCTACGAGGTAGAAGACCAGGCGGCGGATAATAAAGGACATCGCCAGCTCCTAGTTATGTGTGGTGGGAACGCGCGGGGGCAGGGCGGACGCGGCCGTTGCCCAGCCTCGCGGCGGGCGAGCCGGGTGCCGGGCGGACGGTGGCGAGCGGTTTCACGGGCTGGCGGGTCTGCGTGCCGGGCGGGCAGCCGCAGCTAGAGCGCAGCACGAGTTCGGTCTGCAGCAGTTCCACCCTGGGGCGCAGGGACGGGCGGGCAATGCGATCCAGGAGCCGGTCGCAGGCCCGCTCCCCGAGCAGGCCCATCGGCTGGTGCACCGTCGTGAGCGGAGGATGCGACAGGCTGCCGGGGTAGATGTCGTCGAAGCCGACGACGGCCACGTCCTCGGGGACCCGCACCTCGGCCCGGGCGAACGCCTGGAGCACCCCGATCGCCATCTGGTCGTTCGCGCACACGACGGCGTCCGGCAGCGCCTCGCCGTGCTCCGCGAGCAGCTTCGTCCCGGCCTCCTCGCCGCTCTGGACGCTGAAGAAGCCGGCATAGGAGCCGACGAGCTGGCACTGCGGATGAGCGTGCAGCACCTCCTCGAAGGCGAGGCGGCGCTGCCGGGCGTCGGAAACGCCCAGCGGCCCGTCGAGGTAAAACAGCCGCCGCCTGCCGTGGTCGGAGATGAGGTGGGTCACGAGCGCGGCCGAGCCGGACCGGTTGTCGCAGATCACCACGTCGGCGGCCCGCTCGCCGGGGTCTCCGGCGATGATCACCACGGGAACTCGCTGGCCCAGGCGGGCCAGGAGCGGGGAGTCGATGATGCCCTCCGCGATGAGCAGCCCGTCGACCTTGCCCAGGAGCGACTGCAGCCGGGGGTAGGCCCCCTCCTGCTCGGCCTGGAGGAAGGTGATGAGCAGCGACCAGCTGGTGCAGTCGCGGATGCGCGCCTCGACGCCGCGCAGGATCTCGTCGTAGAACAGCAGGTTCATGTTCTCGATGTCGTCGTACCGCTTGGCCCGGCGCTCCACGCAGACGAGGCCGATCACGTCCTTGCGGCGGCGCGACAGGCTCTGCGCCGCTCCGTCGGGGACGTAGCCGAGTTCCTCGATGACCTGCCGGACGCGCAGCCGGGTGCTGTCGCGGACCCGGTCCTGACCGTGCACAACCCGGGAGACCGTGGCCGTGGAGACGCCGGCCAGGCGTGCGACGTCGTAGAGGGTCACGACGTTTCCCGTGGTACGCGTCATTGCGTCAGTCCCAGGTGAGGGGGCTTAAAGGCGTCATATTCAGTGCATCTAAGCGCTTACATCGACGATCTAAGCGCTTACACTAAATGTCACCGCGAAGGCCGTCAATGCTTCTCGGCTGATGACACCAGATCGCGACATTGCGCCAAGGAGGAGTTGATGACGACGACCGGGTACACCGCCAGCGGTGACCTGTCCTTCCCGCCGGGCTTCGTGTGGGGAGCGGCGACGGCGGCCTACCAGATCGAGGGTGCGGTGAGCGAGGACGGCCGAGGCGTGTCCGTCTGGGACACCTTCAGCCACACCCCAGGCAAGGTCCACGGGGGCGACACCGGCGATATCGCCTGCGATTCCTACCACCGGTACCTGGAGGACGTCGAGCTGATTGCCGCCCTCGGCCTGAACACCTACCGGTTCTCGATCTCCTGGCCGCGCGTCCAGCCGGGCGGCCGGGGAGCCGTGAACCAGAAGGGCATCGACTACTACCGGGCGCTGCTCGACGAGCTTGGCGAGCGCGGCATCGCCGCCGCCGTCACGCTCTACCACTGGGACCTTCCCCAGGAGCTCCAGGACGAGGGCGGCTGGGCGACGCGCAGCACCGCGCAGCGCTTCGCCGAGTACGCCGCGATCGTCGGCGAGATGCTCGGCGACCGGGTCGAACGCTGGATCACGCTGAACGAGCCGCAGGTAGTGGCCAGCCACGGTTACCGCAGCGGGGAGCACGCGCCGGGGCTGCGCGACGACGACGCCGCGGCCGCCGCCACCCATCACCTGCTGCTCGGTCACGGGCTGGCTACTCAGGCGCTGCGTAGCGTGCTCCCGCCCGGCACCCCGGTCGGGATCAGCCTTGACCTGCATCCGATCCGGGTGGCCGGGGACCGGTCAGACAGCGTCGAGCAGGCGCTGGTGATCACTGACGCCGAGCTCAATCGCATCTTCCTCGAGCCGCTGCTGCATGGCCGTTACCCGGCCGAGGCCCGCGCATCGCTCCTGCCCCCCGCGTCGCTCATTGCCGAGGGTGACCTGGAGACCATCGCCCAGCCCATCGACTTCCTCGGCGTCAACTATTACGCCCCGGTCTACCTGCGCGCCGGCGACCCCGCCGACCTTCGCCGGGACGAGGAACCGGCCCATTACGGCGTCCCCGGCGTCGTCGAGTACCGCCCGGACTGGCTGGAGAAGACGCCGATGGGCTGGCTCATCGACCCCGACGGCCTCCACGAGCTCCTGCTACGGCTGTCCAAGGACGCCCCGGACCTGCCGCTGTACATCACCGAGAACGGCCGCGCGGCGGAGGACTACGTGAACCCCCAGGGCGTCGTTAACGATCCTGATCGTGTCAGGTACCTCCAGATGCACCTGGCGGCGGCCGCCCGGGCGATCCAGGACGGGGCTAACCTGGCCGGCTATTTCGTCTGGTCGCTCCTCGACAACTTCGAGTGGGGCTGGGGTTACCAGAAGCGCTTCGGGATCGTCTTCGTCGATTTCGGCACCCAGCGCCGCACCCCCAAGTCGAGCGCCCACTTCTACTCGGAGGTAGCGCGCGCCAACGCCGTGCCGTCACTGCCCGCCGGCTGAGCAGACCAGCCGCGCTCCAGCCCACGGCCTTCAGGCTGGGGCGCGGCCGGTCTGGCTGGGGCGCGGTCAGGCCGGGGGAGTCGTCAGGCCGGGGCGCGGTCAGGCCGGGGGAGTCGTCAGGCCCGGAGAGCCGCCAACTCGGCGGTCAGGGCGGCGAGGGCGTCGGCCATGGCGCCCCGGAAGCTGGAGTCGGTGATGACGCCGCCGGGACCGACCCAGTCCCGCGCCACCGGCAGCCGTCGGCAGGCAGGCTCGACGATCACGGCGCCCACGTAGCCCAGGACGGTCACCAAGGTGGCCTGGGCACCCTCGCCGCGACCCTGCTGGGCGACGTTGATCCAGGCCACCGGCTTACCAGACAGCTCGTTGCCGCCGACGGTCCAGTCCAGCAGGTTCTTGAAGCTGCCCGGCAGGGTGCCCGCGTACTCGGGAGTGCAGAACATCACTGCGTCGGCGGCCGAGATCTGCCCGCGCAGCGCGGCGACCGGCGCGGGCAGGTCCGCGCCATCGTCGTCGGGGTTGAACGCGGGCAGCCCGGCCAGCCCTTCGTACAGCTCGGCGCTGACCCCGCTCACTCCCTCGGGTGCCACCGCCTGGATCGTGCGCAGTGCGGCAGTATTAGTAGAGCCACCGCGCGTGCTCCCGGAGACCAGCAAGATCCGCGTCTGGGCGGGCACAGTCATACCTCCTGGTGTCGTGGTGATGCCGGACAGGTGAGGCAACAGCGCGCGGCCCGCTAGTCATCCCGGCCATCCGGCCGCCCGGCGGTCGTCGGCGAGATCATTGACAAACGGCCCGCGCCGGGCATGCCAAGCCTCGAGGGGGCGCCAGCAGGTCGGCCGTCGGCGCCGACCCCGAGTCCGCCCTGGCGTTCGCCTACGTCATGAACCGGATGGGCATGAACCTGGCCGACGACCCGCGCAAGATGGCCGCAATCGACGGTATCGACAAGAGCCTGACCGGCACCTAACTCCCCGCCGGCCCCGCCGGCCCCGACGCCCCCGACGCCCCCGCCCGTCACCCCCGCAGGGGCCGTCACCCCCGCCGGCCCCGCCCGTCGCTGCCCCGCTCCGCCCCGCCCGCCACTCCCGCCCCGCCTATCACCCCCTGCCGGGCCCGCCACCGCCCCAGCCAGGCTGATTTCCTGAGTGGTTCGGATCGCGCTGGCCCCCGCCAGCGCGATCCGAACCACTCACGAATTTCCACAGGTGCGACGGGCCTCGGCCGGTTATCCACAGGGTGGCTGCCTCGGGAGCGGCGCGAAGCTGCCCGGGCTGACCCTGAGTCCATGGGAACTTCCCCCTCAGGCCGCCGCGACGGGCGGGCGCCGGCCGCGGCGGCGCAGGCCTGGGCGGCTGAGTACCAGGACGGCGTCATCTCCAGAGCCCAGGCGCTGGACCTGGGGCTGACCAGCAACACGATCGCCTGGCGGCTGCAGCGTGGGCTCTGGCAGCGCGTGCTGCCGGGGGTCTACGCGACCTTCAGTGGTGAGCCCGCCCGCCAGTGTCGGCTGTGGGCCGTTACCCTGCGGGCCGGCCCATGCTCGGCGCTGAGTCACCGCACAGCCGCCGAGTTGTGGGGCCTGACGACCGAGCCCTCGGCGGGCATCCATGTCACCGTGCCCCGTGGTACCCCGGTGACACGGATGCCCGGTGTCGTCCTGCACTACTCCGGGCGCGTCGTGGCCGCTCGCCATCCCGTGCTCACGCCGCCGCGGACCAGGATCGAGGAGACCGTGCTGGATCTCGCTCAGGCCGCCGCGAGCCGGGACGAGGCACTGGCCTGGATCTTCCGTTCCTGCGCCGGGCGGCGGACGACGCCCGAGCACCTCGCCGAGGCGATGCGGCTGCGGCAGCGCATCCGCTGGCGAGCCGACCTGGCCCGGGCTCTCGGCGAGGCGATCTCCGGCGTCCACTCGCTGCTCGAGCATCGTTACCTGAACGGCGTTGAGCGCCCGCACGGCCTGCCAGCGGGAAAGCGCCAGCTGATCACCCAGCGCGGCAGCCGCCGTCAGTACTCCGACGTGGCCTATGAGGAGTACGACACGTTGGTCGAGCTGGACGGGCGCGCGGCGCACCCGGAGGCTTCCCGCTGGCGGGACATCCGGCGGGACAACGCCAATGCCGCCGATGGCCGGGTGACGTTGCGGTATGGCTGGACCGAGGTGTGCGAGAGCAGCTGCGAGATGGCCGGGGAGATCGCCCGCGCGCTGTGCCGGCGTGGCTGGACCGGCACGCCCCGCCGGTGCGGCGCCCGCTGCCGGATCGACACCTAGGTCCGCCCGCCCGGGCCGCCCCGCCCCGCCGCGCCGCCCGCCCGGCTAGCCCGGCGCGGCGGGCTGCTGCGCGATGTCGGCGCCGGGACCCGGTTCGTCGTCGTGGGCGGCCAGGGTGGCCGCGCGCAGCGCGGGGATCACCAGGCCGAGCAGCAGCGCGCCCGCCACGCAGGCCAGGCCGCCGCTCACCACCGAGATGACGGGGGAGAACAGCTGCGCCACCGCGCCGGCCTCCACGTTGCCCAACGCGGGCGCGGTGTTCACCTGGGCCAGGTAAAGGCTGCTGACCCGGCCGCGCAGCGGATCGGGCGTGTAGCGCTGCAGCAGCGCGTTCCGCAGCACCTCGGAGATCAGGTCGCCCATCCCCGCGAGCGCCAGGAACGCCAGCGCCACCGGCAGGCTGCGCACCAGACCGAAGCCGGCGATCGCGCCGCCCCAGACGATCCCGGCGCCGATCACTACCCGGCCGGGCCGCCGCAGGTGGCTGGTCCAGCCGCTGGTCGCGGCCCCGATGATGGCGCCCAGCCCGGGTGCGGCGGTGAGCAGCCCGAACGTGGCCGGCCCGCCGTGGAAGTGCTCCGCGGCCAGGGCCGGGAAGAGCCCGGTCGGCATCCCGAAGATCATCGCGTTGGTGTCGATCAGCAGCATGCCGCCCACGACGCCGCTGCGCCGGACGAACTTGAAGCCCTCGGCCAGGGACCGCAGTCCCGGCCGCTGCGCACGGACGGTCGGCGGCAGCGGCCGGACGGCCAGCATGGCGAGCCCGAAGAGCGCAAACGCGCCCGCGTCAATGCCGTAGCAGGCGGCCAGCCCTGGCCCGGCGATCAGCGCCCCGCCGATCGCCGGGCCGACCAGCCAGCCGAGCTGGTTGCCCATGGAGTTCAGCGCGATCGCGGCCGCCAGCCTGCGGGAGGCGACCAGCGCAGGGACCACGGCGGTCGCCGCCGGACTGCCGAGCCCGGCGAGCAGGCCGATGCCCAGCGTGAGCACGTAGATCGGCCACAGCCCCGGCCGGGTCAGCAGGCTGTTGGCCAGCATGAGCCCGGACAGCGCCGCCTGCGGCAGCCGGACCGCCAGCAGCAGCTGACGCCGGTCGTGCCGGTCGGCCAGCATGCCGCCGGCCAGCAGGCCGATGAGCATCCCGGCGCTGTCGGCCAGGGTCAGCAGGCCCACCGCGAGCGAGGAGTGGGTCAGCTGGTAGACCTGCCAGTTCGCGGCCGTGACCGCGACGACATTGCCGGCATTCGACACCAGTCGGCCGCCGAACATCCAGCGGAAATCGCGGCTCTCCCGCAGCGGGGCAATATCGATGGCGATCTGCCCGACGCGCATGCCCGCTCCGATAGACGACTCAGGCGGACCGACCCCGTGCCGCGCGCCCCCGTGGCCCTGCCGGGTCCGTGGCCCTGCCGGGTCCGTGGCCTGGCCGAACCGGAGACGGCTCCGCCGCATAGGCAGGCTACTGCGCCGTGACTGGCGGGTGCGCCGCAGGGATATTTCTGCGACCCGCAGGTACATCAGGATCCGGGGCCCGGCAAGCTGGTATCACGGGACTCGCGGTACAACATCTACTTAACGGTGCCCTGCGGCGCGCGGGTTGCCGAACAGGATTTGCCGCAGGCTGGGCGCGATAGGGGCCGGGCCGCGACCGGGGTTCGCGCCCCGCGGGAGGTCAAGTAGTGCAGGCGACATGGGCCATGAGCGGGCCGGTGCGCAGCCGGATCGCCGCCGCCGACCGTGCCATCATGGCCCGCGTCTCCGCCGCCGATTCAGTCACGCTGGACCAGATCATGCCTCGGCTCGGCCGGGCGGCCAACCACAGCGTGCTGTGGATCGGCATCGCCGGGGGCCTCGCGGTGACGCGGAACAAGTGGGCCCGCCGCGCCGCGCTGCGCGGGCTCGCCAGCCTCGCCATCGCCAGCACGGCCAGCAACGTGATCGGCAAGGGCCTGACGCGGCGGGGTCGGCCCGCCGCTGCGGTCCCGTCGGCTCGCCAGCTGCAGCGCGCGCCGCGCACCACCTCTTTCCCGTCCGGTCACGCCGCTTCCGCCGCCGCGTTCGCGACCGGCGTCGCGCTGGAGCTGCCGGTCCTGGCCGCGCCGCTCGGCGCGGTCGCCGCTGCCGTCGGCGCGTCGCGGGTCGTAACGGGGGTGCACTTCCCGTCAGACGTCGTCGCGGGATTCGCCACCGGAGTCGCGGCCGGAACGCTGACGCTGCGCTGGTGGCCGCTACGCCGGGCGGAGCCTGCGCAGGCCGCGCGGCCCCGCCATGAGGCCCCGGCCGCCCCCACCGGCAAGGGCCTGGTCCTGGTGATGAACTGCGGAGCCGGAACGACGTCCGACGACCTGGCGGCATCGCTGCGCAGCGAGCTGCCGGACGCGCGCATCCTCGTGGCGCAGGAAGGCAGTGATCTGCCCGCAGTGCTGGAGGACGCCGCGAACAGCGCGACGATCCTGGGCATCGCCGGGGGTGATGGCTCGGTCCAGCTCGCGGCTGGACTCGCCGTCGACAAGGGCCTGCCGCTTCTGGTCGTCCCCGCCGGAACCTTCAATCACTTCGCCACGGACCTGGGGGTCAGGTCCGCCGCCGACGCCGTGGCCGCCCTCCGCGCCGGGGACTGCGTTCTGGTGGACGTGGCGTCGGCCGGGCCGCGGTCCTTTGTCAACACCGCCAGCGTCGGCATCTACGTCGACCTGGTACGAGCCCGCCAGGAACTTGAGGAACGGCTGGGCAAGTGGCCGGCGGTCCTGGTGGCCCTGTTCAGGGTGCTGCGAACCAGCCGGCCGCTGGACCTGATCGTGGATGGCAGGCGGCGCAGGCTCTGGCTGCTGTTCGCGGGCAACTGCCGGTACGAGCCGGAGGGCGCGGCGCCGTCTTATCGTCCCGACCTGTGTGACGGCCAGCTGGACGTCAGGCTCATCGACGGCAGGCAACCACTCGCGCGGGTCCGACTGATCGCCGCCGTGGGCATGGGCACGCTCGCGCGGTGCCGCGTCTACCGGACCTGGACCGCCAGCTCGCTGCACGTCGCCACGCCGGACGGAACTCCCGTGCTGCTCTCGATGGATGGCGAGGCGATGGCGGCGGAGCCAGTGCTGCACCTGCGCAAGCGCCCGGACCGGCTGCTGGTCTATCGTCTCGACCCGGAGGTAGGCTCGGGCTAGATCGCGCCAGCCCGCGAGACCTGCTAGCGGTCACGCCTGTCGCCGGCGGGATCGCGGTCCCGGCCGCGATCGTCGCGTTCACCATCGCCGTGCGGCTGCTGCTGCACCCGCTCAGCTACTCGGCGCTTCGCGGCCAGGCCGCCCGGCGGGCCTCTGCCTGCTGACCACTACCGCCCCGAACGCTGCGCGCGCCGGGACTGCCGCCACTTAGGCGGAAATCGGCGTCGGCGCATTTCTCGTCGGCCGGAGAATTGGACCGGCCGGCGCGTCGGGCGAAGAATTGCCATGGCAGGCAACTAACCTAAATTCCCGTAACACCGTTGCCGATTCGGCTAATGGCACGGTGTTGCATGTCCTGTCGGGGGACAGGACGCGTAACGGGGAGGTTCTCACTCATCATGCTATCCGGGGAAATAGCCGCGCGAAAAGCCTGGCGGACCGCACGCATCCGCGCCATCGGCAGGTAAAGACAGCTTCCGGCCAATGGCAGCCCGGGCTATATGAGAAGGCGGTTTCGAGCATGCGCGCTCTCCAGCTGGCATGGACGCCGCGCCAGGCGCGTGCCCTCGTCGCAGGACTGGTGCTCGTCTGCCTAGCCGTGTCGGCAGGCGGCGGGCGGGCAGCAGCCAGCCCGGCGGAGGGCCTCAAGCAGGTGCTGTACGAGGGGTACACGTTCGACGTTCCGCAGTCGTGGCCGGTCATCGACGAGTCCCTGCACCCGCGTACCTGCGTCCGCTTTGATTCGCATGTCGTGTACCTGGGCGGCCCGGGCGCGGACCAGTCGTGCCCGAGTTGGCTGTTCGGCACGACCGAGGCAGTCCTGATCGAGCCCGGCCCGGCGGCGGCGAAGCGAACCTCGGTGGAGAACCCGGTATCGCGTGAGATCACCGTGACGGCTCCGCGGGTCAGCATCACGGCGACCTTCGATACCAACCCGAACGTGATCTACACCATGCTGGCCAAGGCCAATCTCCCGGCCCCGCAGATCGACCTGCCGAACCCGGCCATCCTGGACGCTGCCGAGGGGCAGTCATCGCCGACGGGGGCCAGCCCCGACCGGCCGGCGGTGCTGGCGGCCGGCGCGCACCAGGTCGCGCCGGATGCGGCCATCAGGACGCGGCTGCCCGAGCTGCCGGCCACCGTGGCCAACTACCACGGCCTGGGCTTTGACGCCTGCTCGGCGCCGAGCGCGGCCACCATGCGGGCGTGGCGGCGGCACTCGCCGTATGGCGCCGTCGGGATCTACATCGGCGGCTCGGACCGGGCGTGCGACCAGCGGAATCTCACGGCCGCCTGGCTCAGACGGGAGGCCAGCGCGGGGTGGCGGTTCTTCCCGATGTACGCGGGGCCGCAGGCGGCATTCGGGGAGCTGAGATCGGCCTTCAGCCAGGGCATCAGGGCCGCCGCCGACGCGGTCGTGCAGGCCCAGCAGCTCGGATTCGGGCCACGCACGCCCATCTACTACGACATGGAGGCGTATCCGGCAAAGGATACCGGTGTCGCCTTGCGATTCCTGTCGGCATGGACGACTGCGCTGCGCCGGCTGGGTTACTTGTCCGGCGTTTACAGCAGTTCCCGGTCGGGCATCATCGATCTGGCGCGCCAGTATTCAGGGCATAAGTACGCCATGCCGGACGTCATCTTTGATGCCTTGTGGAATGGGTCAAAGAATGTCAAGGACCGTGTGTACGGGCGCAGGTCCTGGTCCGTTAACCACCGACTCCACCAGTTCAGCGGAAATGATACGCAAACCTTCGGCGGCGCCACCATCGACGTGGACAAGGACTATCTCGACGTCGGACTGCCGGCGCCTGGCGGGACGATGCAGGCCACCCAGGCCGTCGAGTCCTCCTCGGTTTTCTACGAGGGGGCCGACCACAGGCTGTGGCGCAAGCCACGGGTGAGCGGCGGCAGCTGGGGACAGGTGGCCGACATGGGCGGTGACCTCACCTCGCCGCCATCGGTGGTCGCCGTCGGCAGCCAGACCCTCGATGTCTTCTTCCGTGGCCGCTCCGGCGAGTTGTGGCTGGTTAAGCACACCAGCAGCGGCTGGCAGAAGGGCCGGCAGATCGCGCTGATGGGTGACCTCGGCAGCGGTCCGCAGGCGGTCGCCCAGCCGAATGGCGTGATCGACGTCTTCTGGAAGGGATCGCACGACGACCATCTCTGGCATGGTCAGTACAGCCCTGGCCGCGGCTGGAGCGGCCCGCAACGGCTGGGCGGAGACCTGATGGGCGTCCCGGCGCCCGTCGAGAATCGCTACGGCGGGATTCAGGTCTTCTGGGAGGGGAAGGGCAAGAGCCGCAGCCTGTGGCACGTTGTCCGCCGTCTCGGCAGTAGCTGGAGTCGCCCGGCGAGCGTAGGCATGGGCCCGCTGGGTGGTGCCCCGCACGCGACGGCGCTGTCCAACGGCGCGATCGACGTTGTCTGGCGCGGCTCCACCCGGCCGCACCATATCTGGTCAGCGTTCCTGGCTCCCGGATATCGGGCGCAGGGCCCGCGAGACCTAGGCGGCTCGGTCAGCGGCGCGCCCTGGCCGGCGGCCGCGCAGTCCACTGCGCGGGTGTTCTTCCGGGGCGGGGATGGCGGGCTGTGGCAGCTGACCTACCGGGGGTCGGGCCGCTGGCATTCGCCGGCCCGGCTGCCGATGGGCAGGCTGGGCAGCACCCCGTTCGCGGCCGCCGGGATGGGAGCCGGCCCGTTCGAGGTGTTCTGGAGAGGAACGAGTGGCGGCCTGTGGGCGGCCTCAGACTCGGGCCGCAAGTGGGCCGGGCCGCAGGGCCTGGGCGGCCACGTTCGGTAACTGCGGGTAGGGGGATCCCGGCCAGGGACGGACCCTGTTTCCCGTACTGTATAGCTGTCTCAAGATCCGAAAATGCGCGTTGACAAGGACATTCATGGCTGGGGTACCGACCAAGATTGCCGCCGCCGCCTGGCGCCTGCTTCCGGGGCCGGTGCGGCGAAAGCTGCGGAGCGAGCCGGGCAAACGTTTTATGCGGTTTGTGCCGGTAGCGTTTGCGGCGCTGGCCTCGAGTCAGCTCATGCTGGCCCTGCTAGTCGGCATCGTCGGCATGAGCGCTGGCACCGCGGCCTTCATCGCGTCGGCCGTCGGCGCGGGCGTCAGCTACGTCCTCAGCCGCTGGGCCTGGGAGCGGAAGGGCCGCCCGGACCTGCTCCGGGAGACCCTTCCGTTCTGGATCGTCTCGGTGGCGGCCTGGCTCTTTCTCTCGTTCGCCAGCCACGAGGCGGGCGTGTGGTCCCGGCACATGGGGCATTCGCACTGGGAGCGAGTGGCCGTCGTCATGGGCGTGTACTTCGTCGCCAACTGCATGACGTTCGTCCTGCGGTTCACGATCTTCCACTGGGTGCTGTTCGCGAACCGCGGCGACAAGGCGAGGGCCGCGCAGGTGCTGAGCCCGAGTCAGCAGCTAGCCGAGGCCGATGCGGGAGAACCCGCTCAGGACGAGTCGGTCTCGCTGGAACTGGCCGGCGAGCGGCGCACGGATCCGCCCGTCCGGCGGTGACGCTCGCGTAGCCAGGTGCCGCCGACCACTCCGATGAAGTGCAGCGCGTAAATGGCGTTATGCCCTTTCTTGCTGTGGCCGACCTGGCGCTTATGAATTGTCGCGGGCACCTCGGCCACCCGGTAGCCATGGGTGATCACGCCGATGAGCAGCTCGGCGGCCTGGTACTGAGGCTGCTCGAGCAGGACCGCGCCGGTCACCTCGGCCCGCATCGCCCGGAGCCCGAATGTGGTGTCGGTGACCCGCTGCCCGGTCAGCGCGCTGATGACAATCGCGAAGACGCGGACCCCGAGCTTGCGCACCGGGTCCTTGGTCTCCTCGCTGCCCATGGTGCGTGAGCCGGTCACGAAATCGGCCCGACCGGCCAGGATGGGCGCCAGCAGCGACTCGATCTCGGCCGGGTTGTACTGCCCGTCGGCGTCGGTCGTCACGATGTACTGCGCGCCGCCCGCGCGCGCCAGCCGGTAGCCCAGGCGCAGCGCGGCGCCCTGCCCTCGGTTGACCGGCACGTCGCAGACGAGCGCGCCGGCCGCCTCGGCATCCTTGACGGTCGCGTCCACGGAGCCGTCGGACACGACGATCTTCGCGGCCTCCAGCCCGGCGACGGCCTGCGGCAGAGCCTCGACGACCGGGCCGATCGCGCCTTCCTCGTTATAGGCGGCGATCACGATGGCCAGCGGCGGCAGCCGGGCTGCCCGGCCGCCGTACTGGTCGGCGAAGGCGCGAACGGCCGCGCTGTCGATGACCTCGTCATCCTGAGTCACAGTCACTGTGCTGCCTCCGCGAATTCGGGCCACACCGTCGACAGGCCCGACTTGAGGTCCTGCTCCGGTTCGTAGCCGATCGAGCGGGCACGCGAGATATCGACGATGACCGCCGGCATCTCACCCGGCTTGGGCGGGACGTAGGTCACGGGCAGTTCCGCACCGGTTACGCTGCGTGCAGCAGCCAGGATGTCATTAACCGCGACTGACTCGCCAGCACCTAGGATCATCGGCCCGGTGAACTTGGCCTTCCAGGCGGCGAAGAGACCGGCCACGATGTCGTCCACGTGCACGAGGTCGCGGATCTGGGTGCCGTCTCCGTAGATCTCGACGCCGTGGCCGTCGCGGGCCGCCCGCATCAGGCGCGGCACGAAACTGTCCTTCTCCGCCATGCCCGGCCCGTAGACGTTGGAGAACCGCAGCGCGCAGCCCGCGATGCCGTAGCAGGAGGTATAGCTGCTCAGCAGCATCTCCCCAGCCGCCTTGGTCGCGCCGTAGGGCGTCAGCGGGCGCAGGGCGATGTCCTCGGTGATGGTGGCGCGGCCGACGTCTCCCGTCACCGCGTTCGTGGACGCGAGCACGAACGTGGCGACCTCCTGGTTCCTGGCCTGCTCAAGCAGGTGGGCCGTGGCTTCCACGTTGGTGCGGTACGTGCCGACCGGGTCGGTGATCGAGTCCAGGACCCGCGTGACCGCGGCCAGGTGAATGATGACATCAGTCCCGGGCCGCACCGCGCGCGCGACGACCGCGGGGTCACGCAGGTCCCCGAGGACCATCTCGGCGGTGTCATCCGGAAAGGGCCGCTTGTCGGCCACGGTGACGGCGGCTCCCGCGGCGAGCAGTGCCCGCACCACCCGCCGCCCGATGAAGCCGGACCCGCCGGTCACCAGGACCTGGGACCGATTGCCATCGCCCATCGATGCTCCGTTTCGGATGTTTCTGCTGGGCCAGAGTTTTATCTGGGCTACCTGGGTGCTGCCTGCGATCAACCCGGGAGTCACCATGACCGTGGCCTGAGCCGCTGGCCGCCGTCCGCGTCGACGCGGGCCGTCCCATCACGTGCGCGGGGCCCGGATCTTGGGATGCGCCACGTCAGTGTATCGATGTGCTTAGGTGACCGAAGCATTAATGGCCCGTGGACGCCGGGCGACGGTGCTCGGTTCCCGGCGCGGCGGTTGACCCGCCTGCCGATGCGACGGTGTCGCCGCAGCCTGCTGTGCCATGCTGGGAGGTCGCGAGCCGGGGGAGGAGGTGACACCGTCGTGACCTTGCCGAACTTCGTACCAGAGGGTACTCCGACTGCCGAGGAGGAGTCATACCGCATCCTGCGGTCCCGGATCGACCTCTCCCGGCTGCCGAGGCTGAGCCGCGACGTCACCGAGCGAGTCATCCTCGCCAGCGCTGACTTCGACTACTTCACCGACCTGGTCTGCGACGAGGAGTCGCTGGCCGCGGGGGTTGCCGCCCTGGCGGCGGGTGCGCCGGTTATCGCCGACTCGGCCGTGGTCGCGGCCGGGCTCACCGGCTGCCCCGTGATCTGCAAGGTCGCCGAGCCGCTGACCCGGCGGCTCGCCCGGACGGCCGCGATCAGCCGGGCCGCCGCGGCGGTGCGGCTGGCCTTCGGCGATGCGGGACCCGGCGCCGTCTGGGTCGCGGGCGGCACCTCCGAGGCGCTCCAGGAGATACTGACGCGCCGGGTAGAGCCCGCGTTCGTCGTCGGCCTGCCCGTTGGCTTCGTCGGCGCGGCCGAGGCCAAGGACGCCCTGCGGGCCAGCGGCGTGCGCTCGGTCAGCAACGTATCGGAGAAGGGTGGCGCCGCCGTGGCCGTGGCGGCCCTCAACGCGCTGCTGGCGCCCGCGCTCGCGGTCGACAACTCGCGGGCCGGCTGGGGTCCTGGCACGCCGCCTGATCTGCTCGACGATGGCAGGGCGGCCGGGGGCAGGGCGGCCAGGGGCGGGGCGGCCAGGGGCGGGACGGGTTCCGGGGGCCGGTAGCCCGGCCGGGGGCGGGGCGGGTTCCGGGGGCCGGTAGCCCGGCCGGGGGCGGGGCGGGTTCCGGGGGCCGGTAGCCCGGCTGGTTAGGAACGTCGGCCTGGGTAAGAAACGCCCGGCCTGGTTGCAGCGCCGGGCCTGGGAGGGACAACTCGGACAGTAATCGGGTCACGACTCCCGATTGTGCTGCCGCGGCAGGTAATCTTCCCTCGCGGCGCACAATAGCCTCAAGGCCCGATACTGTCGCCACCTGAGCACATCCGGGCTGACGGCGCGGTCAGCGGCGGCGGCCGCGGCCGTGCTGTCCGGGTTGTGGCTAGCACAGCGCGATGTCCAGGGTATAAAAAGAGCCCGGCGGTGCATCCGCTGGGCGCTATTAGGCACATGGGCAAGGAGTTGGCGCGGCTGCGCTAGCACGGTTAATGACCTGGTAGGAGCGGCGGACGGCGGCGGTCGGCTGGGCAGGAGGCCCGGGAGCATGACTGAGGGACATGGGGGGAGTGCTAAGCCGGTGCCGGTCGGTGGCATCGGCAGCGTCAGCGTGCCCATCCCCGAGTCGCCCGACATTTCAGGGCCGGGCGGCGTCTCGGAGTCGGCTGGCGTCTCGGAGTCGGCTGGCGTCTCGGAGTCGGCTGGCGTCTCGGAGTCGGCTGATCTCGCTGAGCCGGCCGGTCTTCCCGGTTCGGCGGGCAGCCACCCCGGCGGGGCTCACGATGGCCCTGTGCTGGCCGGTGGAGTGACTGCCGGTGCCGGTGCCGGTGCCGGCGTGCACGGTGCCGGTGCGCGCGCGAGCGGGGCCCATGCTGGCGGTGTGCATGCTGGCGGTGCCCATGTGACTGGCGCTCACGCGGCCGGCGCGCATGCCGCCGGCTCGCCTGCCGACGGTCCGCGGGCTGCGGGCGCCCGGCCGGGCGCGCACGCCAGTCCGGGCGGCGGCCAGCCGGGTCATGGCCCGGCGCAGGATGGCCCGGCGGAGGATGATCTGACGGCGGCCCCGACCGAGCCCTACGTCAAGGTGGACGCACGGCGCCTGGAAAACGCGCTCCTGGGCCTGCGGCACCCCATCGTGACGGTGCCGCTGCTGCTGGAGGCTCCGGGCGTGGCGGAAGCCAGGGCCGAGCGGCGGAAGCTACTCAGCCAGATCGATGACTACCTGCTGCCGCGGCTACGGCAGTCCGGGGCGCCGATCATGGTCGCGCTGGTCGGCTCCACTGGGGCCGGCAAGTCCACGCTCATGAACAGCCTGGTCGGCAAGCAGGTGAGCCAGACCGGCATTCGCCGGCCCACCACCAACAGCCCCGTCCTGGCCTGTCATCCGGCCGACGCGCACTGGTTCGCCGAGAATGTCTTCCTGCCGACCCTGCCCAGGGTCCGCCAGCAGGGCCTGGCCATGCCCGGCCGGGACGGCCTGCTGGTCCTCGCCGCGAGCGAGGGCATGCCGCGGGGAGTAGCCCTCCTCGATACCCCCGATATCGACTCCGTCGTCCAGGCGCACCGCGACTTCGCGCATCAGTTCCTCGATGCCTCCGACCTCTGGCTGTTCATGACCTCGGCCCGCCGGTACGCCGACGCCGCGGTCTGGGAGCTTCTGCAGGACGCCCGGGATCGCGGGGCAGCGCTGGCCGTGGTGCTGTCACGGGTCCCGCCGTCATCGGCGCAGCAGCTGGGCGACCACTTCGACGCGATGCTCGAGGCCAACGGGCTGACGGACTTCCGGCGGTTCCTGATCACCGAGACCATCGTCAACAATGCGATGCTCCCCGCTGAGGTCGCGCGCCCGGTCCGCGAATGGCTGGAGGAAACCGCGGCGGGAGACGACCGCCGGGTAGCCGTGCTGACCCAGACCATGTCGGGAATGCTCGATACCTTCCGGATCAGGATCCCGGTGCTGGCCAGCCAGGCCGCCACCCAGCTGACTCTGCGAGGCGAGCTGCGCGACTCCGTGCAGGGCGCCTACGACGAAGGGCTCGCCGAGTTCGACTCCGGCATCACGAACGGATCGCTCCTGCGCGGCGAGGTGCTGGCCCGCTGGCAGGACTTCGCCGGGACGGGGGACCTGATGCGTACCTTGCAGGTGCGCCGCGGCCGAGCGTCGAGCAGCCGGTCGAAGAAGAAGCGCCGTCTGCCGGCCAGGGCCGGAGCGCTCCGTGCCGCGCTTCGGGCCAGCCTGGAGTCACTCGTGGCGGCCATCGCCGACCGGGCCGCCGAGAACGCGGTCGCCCGCTGGCAGCAGCAGCCCCCCGGTGCGGCCCTGCTCAGCGAGCTCGCCGCGGCCGCGGAGGCCAGCCCGTCAGCCGCGTCGGACTACCTGGCGCTGGCGCTGGTCGACCTGGGCATGGCGGATAGCGTCGCGAACGAGGGCGCCACGCCGGTGGACGCTGCGGCGTTCGCCCGGTCCTCGCCTGAGCTGGCGGCGGCGACGCGGCGGGCGGTCCGGGCCTGGCAGGATCGGGTGCTGCAGCTTGTACAGGCAGAGAACGTGACAAAACGATCGATTGCCCGCGTGGTCTCGTTTGATCACGAGTCGCTTGCCCTGGTGCTCATGATCGCGGCTCTCGGAACGGGTTCAGCGAGCGCCGGCGACGACGGTGCCGGCGGAAGGGATATCAGTCGCGCCGGTGCTGGGAGTGCCAGTGCCGGCGAAGCGAAGGCGAGCGAAGCCACGGCCGGCGAGAAGGGTTCCACCGGGAATGGCTCCACCGAGGAGGGCGCAGCCGAGGGCCCGGCCAGCCAGGACGAAGTCAGCGGGCCCGGAACCGGGCCGGAGCGGCTGCTCAGCTCGCTGTTCGGCGCGGGCCTGCTGCGGGACATCACCGCTGCGGCCCGCCAGGACCTGCACGAGCGGGTAGCGGCCCTGCTCGATGTCGAACTGGGGCGCTTCACCGAGGTCATCGACGCTGCCGGCGTGCCGGACGAGACCGTGGCCGCCCAGCTGATCGAGGCCGGCGATCCGCTGGTGCGCTCCCGCGCGCTGGCGGCTGCGGTGCAGGTGGTTGGAGACGGCCTTGAGCAGCACCTCGTTGACCAGCGTGGACTTGCCCGAGCCCGACACCCCGGTGACGCTGCAGAGCACGCCGAGCG